>JAAUYI010068462.1_pt1 | contig 26569 bp, 24 predicted proteins | sample 7278041 | NCBI WGS metagenome assembly JAAUYI01 (sample SAMN14350216, study PRJNA611818) | marine sediment metagenome | isolation source: surface marine sediment (0.6m) | place: French Polynesia: Moorea | collected 2018-08
AGCTATTTGTTAAATGGTCAGACCAATTTGTCTATAAACAGAATTTTATTAAAAATCATGTTTCCTATCAATCGCCCTCGCCGTCTCCGCAGCACATCTCAATTGCGCCGTATGGTGCAAGAAACTGTAATTACTGCAAGCGATCTAATTTATCCTTTATTTGCCGTCCCAGGAGAAGGCATTGCTAAAGAAGTAGTTTCTATGCCAGGAGTATATCAACTCTCTGTTGACAAAATTGTTGCCGAAGCAAAAGAAGTGTACGATCTAGGTATTCCTGCCATTATCCTTTTTGGTATTCCAGATACTAAAGATGCAGATGCCACAGGTGCTTGGCACGATTGTGGTATTGTCCAAAAGGCAGCAACTGCAGTCAAAGAAGCAGTACCAGAATTAGTCGTTATTGCCGATACTTGTTTATGTGAATATACAACTCATGGTCATTGTGGCTATTTAGAAGTAGGAGATTTAACAGGAAGAGTACTAAACGACCCTACTTTAGAATTATTGAAGAAAACTGCAGTTTCTCAAGCCAAAGCAGGGGCAGACATAATCGCGCCTTCAGGTATGATGGATGGTTTTGTCCAGGCAATTAGAGAAGGCTTAGATGAGGCTGGATTTGAAAATATACCCATTTTGTCCTACGCTGCTAAGTATGCCTCAGCTTATTATGGACCTTTCCGCGATGCTGCCGAATCTGCGCCTCAGTATGGCGATCGACGTACCTATCAGATGGACCCTGCTAATGGTAGGGAAGCACTTAAAGAAGTAGAGTTAGATATTGCTGAAGGGGCAGATATGTTAATGGTCAAACCTGCCCTATCTTATATGGATATTATCTGGCGAGTTAAAGAAATTACTAATCTACCTGTAGCTGCTTACAATGTTTCTGGTGAATATTCCATGATTAAAGCAGCAGCTTTAAATGGTTGGATTGACGAGAAAAAAGTCACTCTAGAAACTTTAACTAGTTTTAAGCGTGCTGGTGCAGATTTAATTCTTACTTACCATGCTAAAGATGCTGTTCGTTGGTTGAGTGAATAGTTGTTAGCTAAATTTGGGTAAAGGCATTTAGTAAAACGTCTCTACAAGAATTTTATACTCACTCAAAAATTCAATTAGTTTGATACCTTTTTTGCAGTTCATTCCCAATCAGTTGAATTATCGATCGCGATCAATAATAGCCAGAATAAGAACCTTTTAATGGCTTAATATTGGGATGAGTAGGGTGGGCAATGCCCACCTTTTATAATTATTGTTGATTGACAAAATAGGGAAGCGTTTTGAGATTGTAATTGCGAGGAAAGTTTTTATAAATAAAATAGATAAGATAAGGTGCAGACAAAGCTATGAATAAAATTTTCCATTCTAAATTATCAATAAACTTTTGTTGATAAGCAGCTATTGTAATGGTGGCAGAATGATCGAAATCAGACAAAAGATGATACAACAACCTCATTACTACCATCAAATTATAAAAAAAGTGGCAAATAATGGGAACAATCAGCTGTTTTGTTTTCAAATATAAAATAGCAAAAATAATACCTCCTAAAAAGAGAGAGACTAGATCATAGCGAAAATGTAAAGCCATAAAGATAATAGCAGAAATCAATAAACCTTGAATTATATTTCTTTTAATAGTTAGTTTCTGAAAAATAATTCCTCTAAATAAAAATTCTTCCATAATAGGCGCAAAAATTACAGCGCCGATGGCATAAGCGATAAAACCAAGAAGCGTTGTTACGTGATTTTTATTAATTTGATTTTCTACATAGTTGGGTAGAATAAAAGATAAAAAATATAGAGTTGTGCTATTAAAGCCCCAAGCAAAAAAATATTCAGCGATCGCTAATCCAACAGGTAATTTATAGTTAATTTTTTTGAAAGAACCCGCAATCTTCCTAAAACTAAGACTTGTTTGGTTTATTTCTTTGAAAATATACCAACCCCAGATTATTTCAAGAGGAATATTTAAAATTGTTGAAATATCCTTATTCTCTAAATAATCCCATGCTTCTTTGATACTTACATTACCAATTAAAGATATTAATATAATCATCAGGGGTATAAATAATATGGAAATAGATATAATACTAATAAAAATTGCTAAAATACTAATTTCTTCAAAAGGATTATCTGAATAGGTAGAAACTTCTAATTTTTTATTTTTGAGCAGAAACAAAAAAGCCAAACCAAAAATATTTAAAATGCCAAATACTATACCTAAATAGCCAGGATATCCTTTGTAGATAGAATATTTATGAGCAGCCATCCAGCAGATTATATAACCATAGATAACTGTTCCCACTATAAAAAGAGAAAGCGAGCCTGTTACTACTGGATTTAATTTAATAAAAGGCTCAATTATTCCTAATATAAATAGAGGTAAAAATTGAAAGATAATTCCTTTAATAATTTTGTTTTTAATTGGTTTAATATCTACTTTTGAATTAGACATCTATAATATTATTTAATTATTCATTGACTTATATAGTGCTTGACGATCGCCCTAACATTAACGATTATTAAAAAAGTGGGTAATGCCCACCCTACCTTTTGCCATTACAATCTACTGAATTAATCTTAGTAAGATAAAAATATAGTATTAAGTCCAAGCGTAGTTGAATCAATAATAATTAGTCAAATTAGGTAAGATGATATCTATCATCTCTTTACATAATTCCCTATGTTGCACTTATATTTTGATACCGAAGAAAAAAGTCGTAAATCTTTTGAACTTCCTGGGGCAAAACCACACTATAACCCCGATCGCCCAGGGCAAGTAAATCATATATACTTAGATTTAAGCTTAGATATCCCTAACCAAAGTTTTACAGGCACTTGTACCATTACCCTAACTCCTGTCAGAAAGGGAATTGAGCAACTTACTCTTGATGCAGTAGATTTAAACATAGAATCTGTAACCATCGATCAGATATCTCAGCCTTTTGATTATGATGGTGAACAATTAAAGATAAAATTATTAAAACCAGCCACAGAAGAAAAAATTAAGATTGCGATCGACTATAGCGTAGATCATCCTCAACGAGGAATATATTTTATTAGTCCTACATCAGATTATCCAGACAAACCTACGCAAGTTTGGACACAGGGAGAAGATGAAGATTCTCGTTTTTGGTTTCCCTGTTTCGATTATCCTGGGCAATTAGCAACCTCAGAAATTCGTGTCCGTGTCCCCAAAAAGTTTATGGCTATTTCTAACGGGGAATTAATCAAGACAGAAGAAATAGAAGCAGATAAAATCTATCATTGGTATCAAAAACAAGTTCATCCTACTTATCTCATGACTTTGGCAGTGGGAGATTTTGCCGAAATAAAAGACGAATGGAATAATATCCCTGTTACTTATTATGTAGAGAAAGACAGAGAAGCAGATGGTAAAAGAAGTATGGGTAAAACTCCCCGCATGATGAAGTTTTTATCCAAGAAATATGGTTATCTCTATCCTTATCCTAAATATGCCCAAGTCTGCGTTGACGATTTTATTTTTGGGGGGATGGAAAATACTTCGACTACTTTGCTAACCGATCGCTGTTTACTCGACGAACGGGCTACCATAGATAATATGCGTACCGAGAGTTTAGTATTACACGAACTAGCGCATCAATGGTTCGGTGATTTAGTAGTTATCAAACATTGGTCTCATGCTTGGATAAAAGAGGGAATGGCTTCCTATGCCGAGGTATTCTGGACTGAACACGAATATGGTAAAGATGATGCAGCCTATTACTTGTTAAATGAAGCTCGTAGTTATCTTAGCGAAGATAGTTCCCGTTATCGTCGTCCCATTGTTACTAATATATATCGAGAAGCGATCGAACTTTATGACCGTCATCTTTATGAAAAAGGTGCTTGTGTCTATCATATGATTCGGGGAATTCTTGGTGATGAGTTATTTGATAAGGCAATTCATACTTTTGTTAACGATAATGCCCACAAAACTGTAGAAACTATTGACTTATTACGAGCGATCGACAAAGCTAGTGGTTATAATTTGGCTGTTCTTTTCGATCAATATGTCTTCCGTGGCGGACATCCAGATTATAAAGTAGCCTACTCTTGGGATGGAGATAGCAACCTGGCTAAATTAACTGTTACTCAAACCCAGGCAAAAGATAACAAGACTGGTAGTGATAGTGAATTATTCGATCTGAAAATTCCTGTTAGTTTTGGTTACATTGACAATGGCGTATCCGCGTTTCGCGAAACACCCCTACGGATTCATCAACAAGAACAAAGTTTTTATTTCCCCTTAGAGAAAAAACCTGACTTTGTTAGCTTTGATGTCGGTAATAATTTCCTCAAAACTGTTAAGCTAGAATATCCAGTCAACGAACTCAAAAATCAACTAAGATATGACCCCGATCCTATTTCTAGGATATATGCTGCTACCGCTTTAGGTAAAAAAGGGGGTTTAGAAGCAATCAAAGCTTTAGCTGCATCTTTGACAGAAGATTCTTTTTGGGGAGTAAGGGTAGAAGTTGCTAAACAGTTAGGTAATATTAAACTTAACCAAGCGGAAGATGCTTTAGTTAAAGGTTTGGAAGATAAAAATGCTAAAGTACGTCGCGCCGTTATCGAAGCATTGGGTAATTTTAAAACCACCTCTGCTTACGAAACTCTCAAAAAATGCTTACAGAATGGGGATGCTAGTTACTACGCTGAAGCATCAGCAGCACAGTCTGTAGGGGGAATGGTAGCAGGAAACCTGAAAGAAAAACAACAAGATGCGATCGATCTCCTGCAAAATATCTTAAATACCCGCGCAGGTTGGAATGAAGTTGTCCGTAACGGCGCGATCGGCGGATTGAGTAAAATGACAACATCTGCTACTGCGGTAGATATTATCCTCAAATACACTAAAGCAGGTACACCCCAAGCTTTAAGATTAGCTGCAATTCGGGCATTAGGTGCTGTATCTACAGGTCAAACTCCTGAAAAATTAGCTGAAATTTTAGAACAATTAGAATCTCTTTCAGCAGAAAGTTTCTTCCTCACTCAAGTAGCAGTTTCCACTGCATTAGGACAAATGGAAACACCAAAAGCTATTGGTATTTTACAAAATCTTGCTGCCCAAACTCCTGATGGCAGAGTTAAAAGAAGGGCAGAAGAAGCTGTTAATAAAGTACAAAAAAATATTGGTAGTGATAAAGCAGTTAAGGAGTTACGGGAAGAGATAGATCAGTTGAAAAAAGATAATCAAGATTTGAAGAGTCGGTTAGAAAGTTTGGAGGCAAAAAATAATAAAATATCTAACTGACCTCAAACAAATTAGTACAATATGAAAAGCAATAATTGCCAACAGCCATACAAGCTAAACAAGCAGTAGTCTTACTCCATTGGATATCAAAAGGATTTCAACCAATTAATGTATTCCGATATGACAATAAATATCAGACTATATATATCCAAGCAGGTGATAACGACGATATAGCAGTTGTAATTAACTCGGATGGGAGGTGGAACTTTGTCTAAACCGTTAATAGAAATGACCAAAGCTGAATTAAAACAATATCTTTCTGAAAATAGAAGCAATGATGAAAAGTTTAGCGAAGGAATGAAGGTTTTATTGGAGAAAATGCCACCTCAAGAAAACTGGAATCCACCTTTTAAATCTTTGCAAGAAGGAGAAGGATTTTTTAAGGAAAATAATATTAGTTAGTCAAGAGAATTAATTATTCTTAAGTAATATTATTGGGAGTGTTCATGATTTTGTGCTATGAGAATCATCTTGAACGAAAGATTGGGACTTTTAGGCTTATCTAACCATGTTTTATGAACAACTCCCTTTTTCCATCTCTACAATTTTGCTGCTAACAGATGACCCTATCTGTGTTTATATGCGTGCGTAATCTATAAACAGTTTTTGTCTATGGCAAAGCTGCAAAGAAATGGGAGTATAAGATAAAAAATTTGAGCTAGAGAGAAATATATATTGGTTATTTTTTTAATCAATCAAAAATCTCATTATAAAATCAACAAGAATTTCATGTTTTACGATTAACCAAGCGAATACTAATAGAACCCCGTATACTATTATTCCTGTAGAGTTTATTGGATAAAGCCCATACCAAAGTGTAACTACTGTAATTATACTAATAACAATAATTGCAGCATAACGTCTCCGTCTTTTTAATAAACATAGTGATCGGTCAATCAGAGATAAGTATATACCTGTTACAATATCAGTATATGATTGAGGTGAAAAAATACTCACTATAGCAATAACAAAAGATATTTTTGATATAGTCAAAAAAAAGGATCTATCACCTATTTGCTTTATTGAACTAAGCTTTTTAGTTGCGTTACGTCCGAACAAAAAACCGAATACAGCCAGAAAAACTGAAAAAAGCCCATCCATATCAGTAAATTTTAGTAAAAATAATTACTTAAACTATTATACTCAAGCTTACAAAATACGATCGCATAGTAACTCGTCAAGTGCGATCGCAGTTTTCGCTCTCATTGCTATAATACGGTAATTAAAGTACGCCAAATAATTAAAATATTAGAAAAGGATGGCTGGTATTTAAAAAGAACTAGAGGTAGTCATCGCCAATACAAACATCCCAACAAAGGCGATCGCATTCTTTAATCTAAGGAAAAATCCTATATATTTCTCTTCTGTGAGCAATTCTTTGACAAATGACAACTTTAGCTTTTTTATCTACAGTAATGCCAATTCTATAATTACCAACTCTGATTTATACTTATTATCATATCCTTTCATTTTTTCCATATAACCTAACTTGAAAGGATTATCGCAAGATAGCTGTTCAAAAACAATTGGTTCAACTCTCGATTGTATGTCTTTAGGAGAAGATGCTAATTCTTTGAGAAACTTTTTTGTATATTTAACTTTCCACACTGTTATTTTTTAAGGATTGATAATAATTATAAGCCTGTTCTCCAGATAGTAATTCATCATCATCTGTTTCTTCCATTAATTTAGCTAAACCAAAATTTTCGATAACTTCTTCTATCTTCTTAAAATCATCAAGAGGTATTTGTACTGCAATAGGATTTTGATTTTCATCAACTACGTAGCTTTTCTTGATTTCAAGCATTATTATATCGATATTGATTATTTGCTTAAAGTAATTTTAGCATTTTCCTACTGAGTAGATTGAATATGTTGAAGCTAATATCTAGTCTTGAGTTTTTAAAGTTTAATAAATAGGGTTTTGGAAAAGTTTAGATAATGCGATCGCGTAGTAACCCTCAAGATGCGATCGCAATTTATTATCTTCTTAGTCTAATAATTTCACTATAAAATAGAAAATAAAAAACTATCTAATTATGAAAATAAAAGCGATCGTTCATCCAGCAGAAGAAGGAGGTTATTGGGCGGAAGTTACAGCTTTACCAGGATGTATTACAGAAGGGGATACAATCGAAGAGCTTAAAAGTAATCTCAAAGATGCCATAGAAGGATGGCTAGAAGTCGCCAATGAAAATAATTTGGATAGCTCTTGTAACCAGTGAAGCCGAGAAGATAGCAAGGCTTTTGAGTTATCAACATTATAAAATCGATCGCTCGCCTCAAGATTTTCCTTGGTAGGAGTCAAAAGAGTTAAAAAAATCTATGAATATCTAGAAAAAATAGATATCTTTCCCTAGGGTTTTTATGGTATACTCAGAAAATTTTACAGGGTTTTTTGCTCAACTTATGAAGTATTTAAGTTCGATCGCATTTATTTATAAAATAACAATAGAGAATGTTTTGTCCGTAGAAAGTATTTTTGATGACTTTGATAATTTAGTATCTAAAAATGCGATCGCGCAGTGCCAGCTTCGCTGATCGCCCATTAAAATTAATATAAAATCTAGAAAAGATCGATCGTACAATTATGTGTGATCTGGACAAATACAAGTAGAGAGATAGGAAACAAAAGGTAAAAGATGATTTTTCCTTTTTCTCTATGATTTTTGCCTATCTTGTACAAACTGTTGAACTAACTTAGTTTAGGTATTCGCTTATCTATATTGGTTACTGTAGTAACTTTTCCTCTTAAAGTATAGATTATATAAATCTAAAAATATGAGTTCAAAATAAACAGGGTAAGTTGATCCTCAAAAAATATTAATCTTATTTAAGATATGGGTGATGGAACTTTTAGATGGTAGATATCAAATCAAAAAGGTTTTGGGTAGAGGAGGCTTTGGAACAACATTCCTAGCAGAAGATACAAGAAGTTCAAGTGGTAAGCTGTGTGTTGTCAAACAATTACAACCTAGCTTTTCTGAACTATATCTACTAACAAAAGCTAAAGCTTTATTTAAACGAGAAGCAGAGACTTTAGGGATTTTAGGTAAACATCCTAATATTCCGAGTTTATTTGCTTATTTTGAAGAAAATAGTGAATTTTATATAGTACAAGAATATATTGCTGGACACACTTTAGAAGAAGAGTTAAAACCCAACCAACCTTTATCAGAGCAGCAAGTAATTGATATTGTAAGAGAATTATTAGAAATCCTCAGTTTTGTCCATAAATATAATGTGATTCATCGTGATATCAAGCCAACAAATATTATTAGAAGAAAACAAAATAATCAATTGGTTTTAATTGATTTTGGTTCGGTCAAAAAAGTCACTAAAGCAAAACAAAAAAAAGGAACTATTGTTGGTAGCTACAGCTATATATCTGAAGAGCAGTTTAATGGCAAGCCAAACTTCTGTAGCGATCTCTATGCTGTTGGTATAATTGGTATTCAAGCTATAACAGGTATTGAATTAAAGCAGATGATTGGGGCTGGATTCCCTTTGACCGAAGAAGGAGAAATTAGCTGGCAAAAACATGCAAAAGTTAGCGATAAGTTCGCATATTTTTTGTCAAAAATGGTACGGCACAATTACCGTTATCGTTATCAATCAGCTAAGGAAGCTCTTCAAGCACTTCAAGAAGTAGTTGAAACTAATCAAATCATTGCTACTAATCCTGCTAAAAGAAATTATAAATTATCCAATTTGCCTACTAAAATGCTGATCTTAAGTACTATTTTAGTGGGAGTAATGAGTACACTATTAATAGCTTATAACATTGCCAACAGACAACAAACTTTGCGAGAACTATCTTTGGCTGGAAAATTGACAGAAAGTTCTTTAAATAAAGAAGATATCTGTCAAGATTTTAGTGATGATTTTTATTGTGAAAAATACTTGTTTTCAGGAAAAAAAGGACAAAAAATAATTATTGAAATGTTCAGTAAGGACTTCGATCCTTACCTAGTATTACTTAAAAGTGATACTAATGAATTGGCAGTCGGGGACAATATGTCTCTCTTTAATTGGAATGCTCAAATTATCGTTGATTTACCTCAAGATGGCAATTATATTGTGGTAGCAAGAAATGCTGAAATTGGAGCATCAGGAACATATACTATTAGAGCAATCAAAAAAATATTAGAGTAAATTGAAAACTTTTAACTAAAAAAAGTTATTCTGCACTTAAAAGTTTAAACTGCTGCCAGCAGAGATATAAGGCGCGAGGAACATGAAAGCAACCCTTCCATTTGCCTCCTTTGAGATTTAATAAAACTTCCCCACGACGATCGAGATAGCCAAACCATTCTCGGTATTCTGGATCGGTAAAATGTTTCCAAGTGTATTCATGTACCTTTTGATACCAAGACCAACATTCTTCTCTTTTGGTCAAACGATAACCCATAGATAATGCTACTAGAGTTTCTAGATGTACCCACCATAATTTCTGATTCCATTCCAATTGTTGGGGCGGATGACCATCAACATCCATAAAATAATAAATTCCCCCATATTCTTCATCCCAAGCAAAATTGAGGGTAGATAGCACTGCATCGATCGCCTGATTAATTAAACTAAGATTATCACGACGACTAGCAATATCTATAATAAACCACATCGCCTCAATGCCATGACCAGGGTTAATTAACCTACCATCAAAACAGTCCAGATGAGAGCCATCAGCAGTAACATTTTCATAAATTAAACCGTTGGAGGAATCAAGGAAATCTTCCATCACCTCCGTAACTGTTTGGGTTAAGATATTCTCTAGTTCATCACTTTGTAGTAGCCAATGCATTTCCAAAGACAGATTAGCTAAAATCATTGGTAATGCTAAGTTTTTTAAAGGTCTTGTCCCTGGATAACTTTTACTGTATTTGCCTTTAGGATTATCTTTACGGCGCAATACATTATTGTAAGCTTGTAGCGCAATTTCCTTGGCCGAACTTTTGCCAGAAGCCAAGGCGTATTGACTAAACGCCATAGCTGCAAAGCAATCAGAAAAAACATTATAGGGTTGAACCAGTGGTTGTCCTTGTCTATTTAAAGCAAAATACCAGTTACCTTCTTTATCTCGACCATGGTTGGCTAAAAAATTAGCCCCATTGTCAGCAATTTTCAACCATTCTTCTCTTGCTTCTAATTGATTATAAAGTAGAGAGAAAGTCCATAATTGACGGTTTTGTAACCAAATAAACTTATCTGTGTCATAAACTTTGCCTGTTCTGTCTAGACAAGTAAAATAGCCTCCCTCTTGCCAATCGATCGAATACTCTTCCCAAAAGGGGATTACCTTTTGTAAAAGTTCATTTTGATAAAGTTCTACTAGTCTTCTAAATTCTTGGTTCATTAGAAGTCTAACCCAGATAATTTATTATTTTTACTGTAGTTATAGTAATCTTAACCACTAAACTGTAAGTTTAAATAGCTGTGAAACCTCATAAATATTAACCTAAATGTCTATTCAAACTTCTCCTCGGGAAATTATTGCTACTCTCTTACCTCATCTTCGGGTAGCTGCTGGTTATGCCCATCAAATTCAAACGAGAATTAATACATTACCCGCTAAAGAAGAGGGTGATAACTTTTTTACGGCTGCTTTAACCGATGCGGATCTTTCTATTCAAACTTTAGTAGAAGTAGCTTTACTCGGCACTTTTCCCCATATTCGCTTTTACGGAGAAGAATATGAACAATCCCGCAATACTAAGTATTTTCGCTCGATCGAACTAGGCGCACAAGATGATTATCTAATTACCTTAGACCCCATTGATGGAACTAAATTTTATCTTGACGGACACGATAATTATCAAATTATTCTCAGTATTCTTAATGCAGATGAGTTTGAGGCTGTAATTGCTATTTCTCCTGCTCAAAATTGTTATTATTATGCTCTACGAGGTGAAGGTACTTACCAAGGCAATTTAGATGTAGATTTAGATGGGTGTACTCCACTGCAAATAAACAACCCTAAACCGTCAATCTTATTGGGATGGGGTATGGCGGATTTAAAACCAGCATTAGTTGATAAATATCAGGTAATCGATCTGGAAAATTGTTATTCTCCTGAACAAAAATTCCCCAACTATAATGGTATTTTCGCTAATGAATTGATTGGTTGGGTAACGCAGAGAGGAAAGTTTATTGATAGTGCAGCTTTAGCTTTTATGGCAAAAGAAGCTGGTTGTCTAGTTACTAGTTTTGATGGTTCACCCCTACCACCACTACATACTTGCCAAAATCATAGTTATAATGGTGCGATCGTTGCTGCTTCTGCTACTGTTCATCAAGATTTACTAAAAGCTTGTAGTACTCTGTCAAAATTAATTTGAGGGATGAAGGTAATTAGATTTTCTCCCCTGTCTTCCTTGCCTACCTAGTCTTCCTTGTCTAATCTCAACCCATCATTTCACAATTATAAATCTACTCATGTTCTATCTCTTCTGGCAATGGATCGGTAGAAGATGAGGGTATTCTCTGGTGATGTTGCAACCATTTTAGGGGGAGATAGTAAGATAGCAAACCAGTACCAATTAAAAGCAATAAGCCCACAATAATTATTTTTAAACTTTTGGCTTGGTTTGATGTATTATCTGAAGCATAAGACTTTTCTTTTAGTTCTATCTCTTCTGTAATAGGTAATGGCTCAATTAAAGAGTCAGGGTTAGTCCATAAACTTGAATCATCAAGTACAAAGGATACATCAGACCAGGAAATAACTGTGTTAACTTCCTGTGACTTGGGGGTGATTTGGCAATAAATTAAGGATACAGTGGCATTGTCGTGTCCATTTTTCTCATTGGCAATTTTCAACAATGTTTTAACTGCTTTAGTAACATCGGCTTTATGACAAATAACTGGTACTACTGCACTATGCCAATACTGTTCTACTCGTTCAAAATCGCTTAAACCATCGCTACATAATAAAAAAACACAATCTTCATCAATAATCAGACGGCGTATGTTAGGATGGAGAGCAGAAGAATCTCTCATGCCTAAAGCTTGGATTAATGCTCCTGCTGAGGGATATTGCAAAGCATCCCGATAAATAGCATAGCCTAGTCTGACTTCTCTAGAGGCAAGATCGTCATCTACCGTAACTTGATGACAGCCTGTGCGGGTAATGCAGTAAATACGAGAATCACCAACGTGGGTTAAATAAACTTCATAAGCTCTCGCTAAAGCCATTACTAAAGTTGTCCCCATCCGTTGTCTTTCTTGACGCTTTTCTAGATCATTACGTTGACTGATAACGTCATTAGCCTCATTAGTAAATTGAGCTAATTTTTTGACTATACTAAGGGGATTATTGTATTTGTTATCTTCAGGCAGTTTTTCTATTCTTTGTAGCAGGTAGTTAATGGTTTCTTGAGCAGCAATTTCTCCTCCTTCATGTCCACCTACTCCATCACAAACAATAGTTAGAGTTTCGTCTGTACTAGTTATTTTTTGATTGAGAGGATAGGAGGCATCTTCATTATGGGAACGTTTAGGTCCTGAATCACTACTAGCAAAAATTTGAAAGGAATATTCTTGAGATTGACTATAGATATCGATCGCTCGATCTAAGATAGCCATTATCTGCCTTGGCTTTTCAATCTCTTTATTTTCCAGCCGCAGACAAAGTTCTTTTAACAATCCTTGAATACTAGGAGATGCATGTTTAGTCCATTGTGACCACAGTTTTCCTAATTTTTGGAGGCTTGGCTTTTCTTCTTGCTCTGCATCTGCTTGTAGTTGTAATAATTGTAGAAAAGAGCCATTAATTCTAATTAACCAAGGATTGAGTAAGGTAGAAACAACCCCTTTATTAGTAAGTGGTTTCCATAGTTTAGCTATTTGCTGCAACCAATGAAGTTGTTTGAGAGGAGTAGCTGTTGACCATAATGTATTTATTTGGGGAATTAAATCTGCATGTATCAGTTCTCCATTTTTTTTGGTTGGTACTGTACCATACTCCAGTAGCCAAACATCTGTACCTTCAAGTTGACCATAAACTTGAGGAATATTGGGAAAATGGGGAAATAATTGTAAATAAGGAATAATTTCTCTGGGAAGTTCTTGGGGAGTTTGTGGTTGTATTCCTGGTTTAGTATCTAAAAAAATTCTTTTATCTATCGCCAAATAGCGATCGCCAACTATCTCTCCTACTCTATCACTTTCAATAGTTTCTGCTATGGCCCACAGATAACGTTTAATAATCGGGGTTTTACATCGACTACAAAAGCGATTTTCCTGAATATTAAGCATTAAACACTGAGGATTTGAGCATTGAATTTTAGGCTCAGAATTAGGCATAGAAGGTTTTAACTTAGAGGCGCGCTCCATAGACTTTGCGCTGATAGTTTCACTCAATTAGGCTAACGTCATTTTTCTGCATAACAGCAAAATGACACTAATTAATTTATCGGAAGTTAAGCTGATATTATATACTTATTAACTAGTTTATTATGTCAGTAGTTGTAGTATCTGAAATTTTTGTCAAAATTAATTAGCAATTTTTGGATTAGCAAACCTTGAGTAACACTGTTTTCCCTGCTCTACAATAGGAAATACCTCTAAGTATATAAATAATATGTAAATTTGAGGGTTAAACTTATCAATTTCTATTTTTCGTGTATGTGCTGAAGTGCAACTTGTAGATCCAAAGTTAGTTGTTGAGAACTTTGACGTAAAGAATTACTAAGGTAATCTACTACATTGAGAGGAGGGGCAATTTTCACTAATATATCCGTTCCCCAACTAGGATAAGGTTGACTGTATTGGATACTGACAGGTAATATCTTGACCTTACTGCCTGGTTGTTCAGATTCTACATCCAAAGCTATGCGAGCTATACCCCGCTTAAGAGTATTGACTTGCTGATTCCGAAAGATACCGCCTTCGGGAAACATAACTAACATTTCTCCCTTAGACAGCAATTCTATACTGTGACGAACACTGCTAATCCCAGGATTTTTAGTATCGACGGGAAATCCGCCTAGATTCCGAACAAACCAACCCTTGATCGGTGCTTGGACATGATCTTCACTAGTCATAAATCTTAAATCCCTTCCGCTTGTTAGTCTACCTACAGCATGGGCAACTATGATGGCATCCCAATAAGAACGATGGGTAGGGGCAACAATTACTGGCTCGGTTTGGGGAATATTTTCTCTGCCTATTACTGTTATCTTGCCAAAGTATAGAGGTAAAACTAGATAGCAACCTAAAGGATAGATTAATTGGGCTAAAAGAGGTGAAATACGAGAATTGAGAGAAGTTGTAGTTTGTACATTTTTATTTAGTTTTGCTTGGTGAGAATTAAGCTCAATCATCAACAAATTCAAATTTTATTAAGATATACTTTCTGATATCTTTACTTTAATTTGTTTATAATTAAAACTCTTTTTCTTCAGGACAGTTTTTACAGTGAACATTTATCTATCGAAATAGTAAAACAGGGATATGGGAACTGCGTAACATTTGGGCTGTGGTACTGCCAATCACTAGGCGACGAATAGGGCTATGACCATAAGCTCCCATAACTAACAAATTGATTTGGCGATCTTCTATATATCTTTCTATTACTTTTTCTGGAACACCATGTAATAGTTGGCACGTAGGTCTTAAGTTGTTTGTTTGCAGGCTTGTGTTAGCATCAGCTAAATGTTGTAAAGCCGTTTTGTCTCCACGATTAGCTACAGTAATAACGTGCAATTCTAAGTTTTGAAAAAGAGGTAAATCGATGAGATATTGCAAAGCTTTTTGACAGCTTTTACTGCCATCATAAGCCAAGAGAGTACGATTAATTGGTTTGAATTCTCTGGGAGTAACCAAACAAGGTTTATGAGAAGAGCGTAAGATTCTTTCTAAATTTGCTCCCAAATGTTCGGCAGCAAAATTAGCTGTTTCTCCTCGTTTACCAAGAATAATTAAATCTGCTTGCTGTTCAAACTTATGAAAGAGATCGACTAGAAATCCAGTTTCATGGGTTAAGGTGACTTTATCTATTTCTCGATCGCTAAAAAAACGTTTTGCTTCTTGTAAAATTATTTTGGCTCTTTGGTGGTTTATCTTGGCTTTTTCTCTCTCTAATTGTACTAGTTTAGCTAGTAATTGCTGATAAGAATCAATACCAATACTGCCACTAAAATCTGTTGTTTCTACTGCTTGTTGTTTCCGCAAATCGGTGACGTAAAGTATTTCTATTTCTACATCTATTTGCATTGCTAGCCAACTAGCATATTCATAGCTGACTTGGGCATAGGATGAACCATCTGTACATAAAAGAATTTTTTTCATTAATAACTAATAACTAATAACTAATGACTAATGACCAGCTAAATCTTGTAAACCATCTATTTTATCGTGGATAGCTAATCGATCGATTAGAGTGGCACTAGCTTCATTTAAACCAATTAAATCTACTTCTACACCATTACGACGGAAGTTGAGGACTACTTTATCGATAGCTGCGATCGCTGATTGATCCCACAAATGGGCATGGGTTAAATCTATTTTGACCAATTCTAAGTCTTCTTTGAAGTCAAATGCAGCTAAAAATTTATTGACTGAAACAAAGAAAATTTGACCACCAACGCTATAAATCCTGTGATTACCATCAGGACTAAGCATAGTATCAACAAATACTAGTTGCGCTAGCTTACTGGAGAATAAAATCGCGTTTAAAGCTACTCCTAACAATACACCGATCGCTAGGTTGTGAGTAAAGACTGTCATAACTACAGTAGTCAGCATTACTGCTGTTTCGCTACGAGGTACTTTCCGAATATTGGTAAGAGAAGACCAATTAAATGTCCCAATAGATACCATAATCATAACTGCTACTAGTGCTGCCATTGGTATAGCTTCTACCCACTTACCCAGTACCAGCATAAAGAAAAGAAGTAAAACCCCTGCACTAAAAGTAGATAGGCGGGAGCGTCCTCCAGATTTGATATTGATTACAGATTGACCAATCATGGCGCAACCAGCCATCCCCCCAAAAAAACCAGTGATAAAATTGGCTATGCCTTGCCCTTTGGCTTCTTTATTTTTATTGCTAGCAGTATCTGTAAGCTCATCTACTACATTAGCAGTGAGAAAAGATTCTAGTAAACCGACGATCGAGAGGGCGATGGCATAAGGGAAAATAATTTCTAGAGTTTCTAAATTTAAAGGAACTTGAGGCAAAGCAAAAGTAGGTAAAGCTTGGGGCAATTCTCCCATATCGCCGACTGTCGGCACATTACTACCTGTAGCCAAAGAAATTATGGTAATTACGATAATTGCTACTAAAGGAGAAGGCACAGCTTTAGTCAAGCGAGGTAATAAATAGATAATGGCTAATCCTCCTGCTACCATAGCGTAAACTTGCCAACCCACTCCCTGGAATTGAGGTAATTGCGCCATAAAAATGAGAATAGCTAAGGCATTAACAAAACCTACCATTACTGCGCGGGAGATAAATTTTATTTGATTGCCAATTTTGATTACGCCAAAGAGAATTTGCAGAATACCTGTCAGAATTGTGGTAGCCAATAAGTACTGTAATCCATTTTCATGATCGGCGATAAGATGGGTCATTAATAGTGCCATTGCCCCAGTAGCAGCAGAAATCATTCCAGGACGACCGCCTACAAAGGAAGTAACTACAGCAATAATAAACGAGGCATAAAGCCCCACTTTAGGATCGACTCCTGCAATAATGGAAAAAGCGATCGCTTCTGGTATTAATGCTAAAGCTACTACTATACCCGCTAATAAATCTGCTTTAATATTGCCAAACCATTCTTCTTGTTTAAATATCTGCTGCAATTGCTTTTCTCCTATATCTTTACCAGATTTTTGCCTAAATATGCTTTTGGCTACCCTAGTTTATAAAACATTATTAGTACTGGCAGATTTTTTAAAGAAGATTAGCGATTGTTGGGTTCTCTATTTTAAAATTTTCAAAGTTAGTTAACGCGGGCGTAAACTTTTCTTGCCCAAGTTTGCACTGGTTCAGCAAATAAAGAATGATAATCTCTTAACTCATTAGTATTCATACCTAATTCACTTGCTTCTTCAAATAACTCTTTGAGCGAACGCATGGCTAATTGTGCTGCCCCAGGAGAATGAGGTGTAATAGTTAATAAGGCTTCTAGCTTGGCGCGAACACTTTTCAAGGTTGCGGAATTCATTGTTGATTCTACATTGCAAAATCTGGCACCATGAGAATCATCTTCATCCAATAATTGGCTTTGGGGAGGAAGATAGGTGTGGGTTTTATCGTCGTAAGCTAAGACTTCTCCTGTTTCAATTTCATAAATCCAACCATAAATGTTTAACTTACCCTGATGCATTTTCGCTTTGATCATCGGATAGGTTTTAAGATTGTCAATTTGGATTAAAACATTCTCCGCAACCAAAGTTTCGATCAATTCTTCTCCAGATTGATCGGGATAATTTTCTAATACTAAGCGTCGAGTCGCTTCTGCGTGTTTTAACCAGTCATATACCAGAGGCATATCTGCTTGCAGTTTATTGAGTTTTAGTAGTCCTTTCATTGCCCCACAATGAGAATGTCCGCAGATAATGACTTGTTCTATACCTAAAGCAGTTATGGCATATTCGATCGTACCACCTTCCCCTCCATTAGCAGCACCAAAAGGAGGAACAATATTACCAGCGTTGCGAATAACAAATAATTCTCCCACGTCAGTATTAGTGATTAGATTGGGTGCTACTCTAGAATCGGAACAGGTAATAAAGAGAACTCTAGGTTTCTGACCATGGGAAAGCTGTTCTAGAAGTTCCTGATGAGTATGAACGTAAGTTTTTCTAAATTGATCTAAACCACGAATTAACTGTTTCATTGGGATAGCCCCTGTTGAAGATATCTATATCTAAACTTGATATTTTCTATTATCGAATAGAGAGGAGTTATTAAGTAGTCGTGCAAAATTAATTTCTTGGTTGAGGTAGGGAAAGGGAAAAGGGAAAGGGGAAAAGGAAAAGTTCAATGTTTAATTAATTTTATTTAGGTAGTTAGCAGGACTGAGACAAAAAATAACTCCTCTTCTATAAAGATACTGAATGGGTTCTATAATATTTCTGCTTTCTTTTAATTAAATTTCCGAACTCCTGAACTCCTGTAACTCCTGTAACTTCTGAACTCCTGACCCATGAATAAAGACTTATTCGCCCGCGAAGCCATAGCCCAGATTCCCAAAATTTTAACTCTTCTCGATCGCAATCCTCATAGCCCTACCTATGGTTGTTTTGATCGCAGTTTTTGGCAGTACAAAGTACTAGATTTTCCTAGCGGGATGTCTCAGGAGTTTGTCTATCCTCTTGCTTTGGCATACTACACTGACATTGATAATAATCCTTTCTACCACCAATCGGTAATTATTGATTGGGTAGAAGCGGGTATTCTCTATGCTGCCAAGAGTTCTCACCCCGATGGCTCTTGTGATGACTATTTTCCTTATGAAAGGGCTGGTGGGGCTGCTGCTTTTTCTCTGCTTGCTTGCATTGAAAGTTATACCCTGATGGGGTTAAATAACCCAGAAATACTGCGTTTTTTTGTTAAGCGGGCTGACTGGCTGGCACATCATCAAGAAAGTGGCAGATTAACTAATCATCAGGCTCTAATTGTGTTGTGTTTGGAGTTATTATCTAGACTTTTGCAAGATAATCGTTGGGATAAAAGTAAGCAAGAAAGACTAGAACAAGTTTTGTCTTGGCAGAATCCTGAAGGTTGGTTTCAAGAATATGAAGGATGCGACCCAGGATACCATACCTTAACTATATCTTGTTTAGCCCGTGTCTATGAATTAAATCCTAGCAACCCTCTCAAAGATGCGATCGCCAAAGCGGTAATTCTTGCTTCTCAGTTTGTTCATCCCGATGGTTCTTACGGGGGAGAATATACTAGTCGCAACACTTATAATTTTTTCCCTCATGGCTTTGAGTTAGTAGGCAAATGGATGCCCGAAGCCCTCAATATTAACGATCGCTTTTTGCAAGGATTAGCCAAAGGTTTAGCACCTTGTTACGCAGACGATCGCATTATCGGACATCATACTTGGAATTATCTCCTTACTTGGCGTGATTATATTGGAGATAGACCAGAGATTAAACCCCATCCTCCAGGGCGTTTTTACTTAGAAGAAGGAGGAATATTGATCGATCGACGTGGCACAACAGAATTATATTTAGCTTTAAATAAAGGAGGCGTATTTAAACTCTTTAAAGAGGGGAAATTGATCGCTTCAGATACTCAATTTTCTTTACAACTACAAGAAGGAAACAAAATTAAAAATGCAGTAGGACATTTAGTTAGCAACTATAAAACTATTGTTGAAGAAAACGAAATTATTATTAAAGGTTCATTGGGATGGGCAAAACAAAAACAAATGAATCCTCTTAATTTAATGATTTTAAGAATAGTTATGCTATCGGTTGGACGTTTCTTTCCGAATTTAATTCGTAAAATATTACAAAAAGTTTTAATTACAGGAAAAAAGAGTGCAGGATTTCATTTTCAACGCCAATTACAATGGCAAGATGGATATTGGCAAGTGATAGATGAATTATCTGCTCCTAACTGGGATAAAGTTATTTCTGGGGGTATTGGCGTAGATCAGACTTCTATTTATGTGGTGATGAGTCGCACTTTTCAAAAAGGACAATTACAACCTTGGTTGGATTTGACTGATAAGATTAAACAGTTATCTTCTGGTCAAGTTTTGGAAGTTAGACGCGATTTTATTAAAAATAGTCCATTGATACACACAGATGAACGCTGATCTATGATTTTAATTTATGTTATTTTTTGTTGAGAAAAGATAAAATTTAGCAGTACAGTTCCCATTAATACTCAATGGTGATTGCTAATAATTCTCCTTACGAATCTCTTCAGTTAGAAGATGTAATTGACGTAAATCCTCCCACCTGTGACTCCCAGATGAAAGTCATGGATGTTATGATTAGAATGAATCAGCAAGACGGTGGAAACTACGGTCGTTTAAGCTACATCTTAGTTGAAGAAGAATCTAAGCTGATAGGAATTTTAACTGAGCAAGATATCGTTAAGCTAACTGCTGCAGAAATTGATTTAGCTCAGATCGAAGTAAGCGAAGTGATGACAAAAAAACTCATCACTCTCAAAAAATCAGATTTTGTCAACATTTACTCCCTGCTCACAATTTTGCGGTCAAATCAGATTAGGCATCTACCAATTGTTGACGATCGCGAACAATTAGAAGGAATTGTTAGTGTCGAAAGTATTTGTCAAGCTTTACATCCATCTACTCTGCTCAAGTCCCGCCATGTAGAAGAAGCCATGACCACTGAGGTTGTTCATGCAGCAAAAACTGCATCAGTTTTGAGTTTGTCGCAAATGATGGCAGAAACTCGTAGTAGTTGTGTTGTAATTGTTGAGGACCAACAACCAGAGAATAGTACAAAATCAACAGATAATCCTCTGCCACAATCATTGCTTATACCGATAGGCATTGTTACAGAACGAGATATCGTACAATTTCAACTTTTAGGGCTGAATTTAGCCGAAACAACTGCTCAAACTGTCATGAGTACCCCTCTAGTCTGTATGAAGAGAACAGACTTTCTGCTAAAAGTACGCCAGCAGATGGAAAAATTGCGGGTACGCAGATTGGTCATTGTAGGAGAGCAAGGAGAACTACAAGGTATTATCACCCAATCTAATATCTTGAAAGTTCTCGATCCGACAGAACTATTTAGGGTGATAGAAACTTTACAACAAGAGTTAGACGAGCGAACCCAAAAATTACAACAAGAGAAAGAATTAGCTCAAGTCACTTTGCAGTCTATTGGTGATGGGGTAATAACCACCGATGCTGTGGGGAAGATCGTTAATATTAATTCGATGGCAGAACAGTTAACGGGCTGGAGTGAGGACGAAGCTAGAGGAAAAAATCTATCTGAAATATTTCATATCATTAATGAATACACAAGAAAACCAGCTCCCAATCCAGTCGAAAAAGTTCTCCAAGAAAATAAAGTTTTTGGTTTAGCTAATCATACTATATTGGTTGCTCGTGATGGTACGGAGTATGGCATTGAAGATTCTGCTGCACCAATTCGAGATCGTCAAGGCAAGATGATTGGTGCTGTTATAGTTTTCCACGACGTTACAGAATCTCGTCGCCTGACTCGTCTGACTAACCAACTATCTTGGCAAGCAACTCATGATGCTTTGACTGGCTTGTATAATCGACGCAAATTTGAGCAAAAACTAGTGGAGGCAATTGCTTCTGCTCATAATGAGGATCACCAGCACACTCTTTGTTATCTAGATTTAGACCAGTTTAAAATAGTTAATGATACTTGTGGTCATCAGGCTGGAGACGAACTACTGCGCCAGATAACTAGATTACTTAGTCAACAAGTTCGTTCTTCTGATATTCTCGCGCGGTTAGGTGGCGATGAATTTGGACTTTTGCTCCATCGGTGTCCTTTAGAAATAGCTATTCAAATTGCTAATAAGCTCAGACAACTGATTGAAGATTTTCGTTTTACTTGGCAGGATAAAACTTTTGCCATTAGGGTAAGTATTGGTTTGGTGGAAATAGAATCAACTACTGAGAACTTGGATAGTTTAATGAGTGCAGTAGACGCAGCTTGTTATGCAGCTAAAGCAAGAGGTCGTAATTGTGTCCATATTTATCAAAATAATGATGCTGAATTATCTAGACAGCGTGGAGAAAGACAATGGATTGCCAAATTGAATCAAGCTTTGTCAGAAAATCGCTTTTGTCTCTACGCTCAAAAGATTGTTTCTATTAAAGATAGTACAGAAAATAATCATTATGAAATATTAGTCCGCTTGCGTGACGAACAAGGACGAATGATTCTTCCTGGTACTTTTATTCCCGCAGCAGAACGTTATAATCTCATGCCAGCGATCGATCGCTGGGTTATCAATCATTTCTTTACCCATTACGAAAGTTACTCTCAGCAAGAAATCTCACCACAATCTTCTCAAGCAAATACCTCATACTCTATTAATCTTTCTGGAGCTAGCATTAATAATAAACAGTTTTGTCTTTTTCTTCAGGAGCAATTTACCTATTTTCGCATCGATCCCACTACAATTTGCTTTGAAATTACGGAAACAGCAGCAATTTCCAATCTTGCCAATGCATCGGTGTTTATTCAGGAACTCAAAAAACTAGGTTGTTCAATTGCCTTAGATGATTTTGGCAGTGGCATGAGTTCTTTAACCTATCTCAAAAATTTACCTGTTGATTATTTAAAAATTGACGGTAGCTTTGTTAAAAATATCGTTAGTGATAAGGTAGATTGCACAGCAGTTGAATGCTTTAACCAGATCGGTAAAACCATGAATATTAAGACTGTAGCTGAGTTTGTCGAAAACGAAGCTATTCTCCAGAAATTAAGGGAAATAGGTGTTGATTATGCTCAAGGATACGGAATCGATCTACCGAAACCTCTAACTTTTAATTAAATAGTTATTTTAATCATTTATGAACTTAAAACGATTTATTTCCCTGGCTATTAGCGTTGCTATTTTATTAATTATTTACTCTAAAATAGATACCAATAAATTAATAGAAGTTTTGAGAAATTGCGATCCTATTTGGATGATTGTTAGTTTGGGAATGGTAATTCCTTTAGTTATCTTTACCTCTTGGCGACTGCAACAGTTAATGCCAAAGAGGACTAGTTTGGGATTTGTTGAAGCTAACCGTTTAATTTTAGGTTCTAGTGTTCTTAATATGGTTTTGCCTTCTAAGATGGGAGATATTGCTAAAGCCTATTTTATGCGAGAAAGAAATGGTGTCAGTGGTTCTCTTTCTTTAGCTATTGTAATTTTTGAAAAAGCTTGCGATATGCTTTCCCTACTATTATGGTGTGCTTTAGGTTTACTTCTTTATCCTGCTAAAGATAGTTTATTCTGGACTATGACTACAGGAGTTTGGGGAGGACTGGTTTTAGGTTTGCTGATGCTGGGTTCGCGTCAATTCGCCGATTTCTTTTTTAATTTATTAACAAAAATAGCTCCTAAGAAAATTGCCGAAAAACTCAAAAAAATGCAAACTTCTTGGGGAGAAATGCACGGCTATTTTTGGGGAGATAAAAAACAATTATTCCTAATTACAATTACTTCTATTTTTATTTGGTTTCTGCATTTATTGCAAATCTGGTTATTTATTATTGCCCTAAAAGCTTCAGCACCATTTCTAATTAGTCTGGCTCTTTCTCCTTTATCGATATTAGCAGGATTATTACCTCTTACTTTTGCAGGAGTAGGTACTCGCGATGCAGCTTTAATTTATTTTTATCAACCTTATTTTAATGAAGCAACAGGTGCAGCTTTGGGGTGGCTATGTACCTCTCGTTACTTTCTTCCTGCAATTATTGGTTTACCTTTTTTGGGACAAATGATGGCAGCAGCAAAGAAGTTAAAAAGTCAGAATTAGATATTTTATATAACTTCTCTTAATTAGAATTCATAATTTGAGCTTCGATCGATCTTCCTACAAGATTACGAAAAGCTTCAAGATTGGAATCTTATCTCAAAAGCTGGATAAATTCATCTACAGTTAACTCTGCCTGGCGAATAATTGCACGTAATGTTCCTCGATCTAATTCTTTGTGGTTGGGTACAATCACTGTATTCTTAGGATTTTCTCTAACTAAAACTATATGGCTACCACGTTGTCTAGCTATGGCAAAGCCTACTTTTTCTAATGCTTTAATACATTCTGAACCAGAAACAACAGGTAACTTACTCATACCAAAACAACTTCTACTTTGTCTTCTGGAATACTCTCACCTCTTTCTTCTAAAACTTCTATATAAAGAAAAATTGCTTCTTCTATATTTGCCAATGCTTCATCGCGAGTTTTTCCCTGACTAATACAACCAGGTAAACTTGGTACTTCGACTACAAAGTAACCATCTTCACCAGGATATAAAAGTACTTTACGCTGTTGTTGCGATTTAGTGTTCATAGTCATTATTTAATATTTGTCTACTTTAATTGTCAACCATAATTAATTATGCGATCGCGCAGTCTAAAATATCACGAAAGTCAATAATGATTTATGGATAATCACGATTGGGAATTATGGAAAGATTGGGTTGAGCCTTACTATATGTTTTTATTTAATAGTAGATGGTTGCGAGAACCAGATAATCAATCCACACCTCATTTTGTCAAAATAGTGAAACCTGCATTAGCTAATGTAAACAACTCAATTATTGAAGAATTAATTTCTTATCCTAATTGGCGACATCAGGCGGTAGGTTGTTGGTTTACAGGAATCAAAAAGCGATCGCAATATATAGAAGAGATTAGTAAATTTCTGGGGGGTAATTTCCGTCAGATGGCTACTTGTTTTGCTTTAGTTCGTTTTAATAATGATTTGTCAGTTTATTATTTATCTCAATATTTAGAAAAATTTATCGCTTGTGAAAAAAATTTCAAAGACAAACATTGGAATAATATTCATTGGAACTGGGCAATTCAAGCTTTAACTTATTTAGATAGACAACAGGGCGATTTTTATTTTCAAAAATACCATCTAGCTAAGAATCAACTTGGCAAACATAATTCTGATATTACTTACATAAAAGATGAACAACTATTATTTAAAAAGATTTTGAACTTTTGTGAATTATACTTTACTAGTGATTTTTTCATTTAAACTGTTATTTTTTTATTCATACTCTGTAGATTAAACGTGACTTTTCAAATAATAGATCTTGTTTCGCAAGCGTTGGCTATTGAAGAGCAATTTGCAGGAAAATCTGACATGGCAATTTTAGAATGGCTTCAGCATAAGGGAACACTTTATGAACTGCAAGCATTATCATCTAATACTCATAAACTATTTATATTTCGTTCTTATTTGGGCATTGAAGCTACATTTTTTATCGATAATGGTAAATTTTTTTTATCGGCGATCATGGCACTTTTCGTCCGACTACGTTTTTTATCTAGACAGTTATTCCTTCTAAATCTGACCATTGAATAATGATAGTGTAATTAGAATTCATAATTTGAGCTTCGATCGATCGTCCTACAAGATTACGCAATGCTTCAGTATTGGCATCTTGTAACTTTTTAGCTATTTAGGCATCTAATACAGTAATTTAATTCTTTTGAGATATACAATTTTGTTTCGTTCACTTCGCTTGTTTCGTTTGTTTCGTAAATTTGCTAGAATAACAAAATCAATATATCTAATAAAATGACAATATTACCGACAAAAGACGAAGCTCATTTAGCTCAAACTAGTAGTAAAAAGATTTCTTCCTATATAAATAAAAACTCTCCCATACAGAAGATTTCTCTAATACAAGATGATATTGGTAAAGAAAGTGAAGCGATCGAAATTCCCAAAGAAGCACTTAATTTATTGGTAGACATTTTGAAACAAATGGCACAGGGAAATGCTGTAACCTTAATTCCAATTCATGCCGAGTTAACTACTCAAGAAGCTGCCGATATTTTAAATGTATCTCGTCCCTATTTAGTTGGATTACTAGAGAAAGGAGAAATACCTTTTCGTAAAGTAGGAACACGTCGTCGAGTGCGTTATCAAGATTTAATAGAATATAAAAATGATATTGATGCAAAACGGATGCAATCTCTTCATGAACTTGCTGCACAAGCGCAAGAGTTGGATATGGGATACGAATAAATAATCTATGGCAAACTTTACTGTTGTCTATGATGCTTGTGTTTTATATTCAGCACCACTGCGCGATTTTTTAATGTGGTTAGCAGTTACATTTTCTTTACTATTCCCAACCAGTTAAAACACCATAAATACCCCAAATAGCCATCGCCCTTAAATAATGACTTGCCCTAAAAGTACCTACTGCTGTAATAGCTTCGGGGGTACGAAACTGTAAGCCATTTTCATAAACTTGTTTTACTACAGTTTCTGTTACCTTAAACGCTTCTTCTTTCATTCCCATTTGCACCATAAAAGCAGCTAAACCAAAATTAATTCCCGTCCATACTTCCAATGGATGAGTATCATTTGGATTTACTGGATTACCATCGGGTAAAACGCCATTGGCTGCACCATATTTTCCGTTATGAAACTTGAGGAAACAAGCGTCATAAATCTTATTTAAAGTCGATTTAGTATATTGTTCTTCCACAACATCGGGTAAACCTAATAATCTGGCGTAAAATTGTCCACAAAGTTGATCTGCCATTACTACTTCTGAACCACTTTCACTATCGAGGCGATAATATTCTCCATTCCAGAGAGTATCGTGATAGATCGATCG
>JAAUYI010119636.1_pt1 | contig 26547 bp, 21 predicted proteins | sample 7278041 | NCBI WGS metagenome assembly JAAUYI01 (sample SAMN14350216, study PRJNA611818) | marine sediment metagenome | isolation source: surface marine sediment (0.6m) | place: French Polynesia: Moorea | collected 2018-08
ATAAGCTGCAACCCTCATTATACGGTTGATTGATTTTGGTATCAGTCAACGTGTTTGCGTCGTTTCAGCCAATTAACGGTAAATAAACCTCCTTAACCCGAACTGAGGTTATCTGAATAATTAGAAACTCCAGGTTTAAACATGGATGAGGTTTATGGATGTAATCACTTATCCTAAGCCAAAATGGTCTGTAAACCCCTAACTAATCTTTCGATTCCCTGCTTCGCCGTATCTTTTTGCAGCGCACCATAAGCTACCCGTAAATAACACCCATCATCCATACCAAAGGTTGTACCGGGAATGACTGCAACTTGATGCTCGCAGATGAGTTGCTTGACTAGCTCAAAGGCATCCATTTGGGTATGAACCTTGAGGAAAAAGTAAAAAGCACCATCAGCAGGGGCAATGGTACATAATCCTTCTAGGGGTTTGAGTAACTCAATTACCTCCTCCCGCACTTGTGCCAACTCAGCAATGTGATTCTCTAAATAATCTGGTTGTGCTTGCAATGCGCCCAACGCTGCATACTGGGAAACTACAGGGGGACAAATCAAAATAGTATCTTGAACCTTCTTTACTGATGCTAGGAGGTGCTGGGGAATTACCATATAGCCAATACGCCAACTAGCAAATCCATAAGCCTTAGAAAGACTGTAAAGGGAAATGGTATGTTGGCTGCTGTTAGGGAATGCACCAGGGGAAGTATGTTTCACCCCGTTATAAGTGAAGTATTCGTAAGCCTCATCACTGATATGATAGATATTGCGATCGCTACAAATTTGATGAACCTGTTGTAATGCTACTTGTGGATAAACTGCACCCGTGGGATTATTGGGGGAAATGGTGACTACTGCACGGGTTTTAGGAGTAATTGCATCGACAATTGCCTGGGGACGCAGTTGATAATTATCATCTGTTTGTACTAATACTGGACGACACCCCGCCATGGAAATTGCCATTTCATGGTTGAAATAATAGGGTGTGTTGAGAATAATTTCATCCCCAGGAGAAGTTATGGCTAAAATGGCATTCATAAATGCCATGTTGCTACCAGCTGTGACAACTATACAGTTTTCGTAGGTTATTTCAATCCCATTAAATGTTTGTAATTTTGCTGTCAATGTTGTGGTTAAAGGAGGAATTCCCTCCACAGCTTTGTAGAGATTATTAGCCGGTTCGGCGAGGAATTTAGATAAAAAATCTATCGCTTCTGAGGGTGGAGAATAGGAAACCACGCCTTGTCCTAAGGAAATCGTTCCCGGACAATTTTTAATTAATTCACCAACTACAGGAATAATGGGCGATTGTACCGCCTCCATGCGCGAAAGAAAAGATTTCATGAAATACACTTATAATACTTTTGCCATTTTTTGTTGAATAACCAGACAATCTCGTTATGCATATTATGGTAGATTTGTACAGGCTGTAAATACTGAGATTTATTTATATTTTGCTTCCCGATTAATTCACTAAATCTTCATAGCGTTATAGAGACATAAATCTAATCATATATTTATACTTGAAAAGTAAATTATTTAGAGAAATTTGTGACCAATAAATATACTGGATACAAGCCCTCAGATTCATTCTTGGATAAAAAAGAAGTTTACTATCATTATTTCAAAACCTTGGCTTTAGATATAGGGTCACGACTCGTGCTACCCAGAGCGACTGTCGTCGTCGCGGGGGTCGTTCTGAATCCAAAATCCAAAATCTAAAATCTAAAATTGAATGACCGAATCGGGAACTTAATAAATATTTAATCAGTCACTGACAGCACTTACTTCAAGGTTTTATCCATACTGTTCAGCCAATATTTAAGAGGATTTATGATGTTATTCCAGAGAAATTTTTGGAAACTCTCTGCAACGGGTATGGCAGTCTTTGTTAGCATCTTTACCAGTAGCATTCCAGTAACAGCAGAAGAAAGTCTTCTCAATCAAAATCAAGCAGACAATTTAGAGTATACAATAGCGCAACTAAACAAGGAGAGCCGAAGATATGACTCTTGTTTGAGGAGAGCAGATAGTAGAGAAGAAAAAAAATACTGTAAAAGAGTTTTCGGTAGATCGGCAAAAGGTAGATACCGAAGAAGGGGTAGAAGATATAACTCTTGTTTAAGGAAAGCCGATAGCAGACGTGAAATAAGGGAATGTAGAAGAATTTTTGGTAGAACTAATGAAGGTAGATACCGAAGGAGTAGAAGATATAACTCTTGTTTAAGGAAAGCTGATAGCAGACGTGAAATAAGGGAATGTAGAAGAATTTTTGGTAGAACTAACGAAGGTAATAACAGATGGAGAGCTAGACGTTGGGACAGAGAACGCCGTCAAAGATTTCGCCGGTGCATGAATAATGCGTACAGCAGACGACAGGAAAAGCGGTGTTTGAAAATTCGTAGGCAAAAAAATCCTTACGCTTACGACTAATACAAGATTTTGTGACTACATCTCTCTATAATTCATCCCACGCTCTGCTTCGCGGTGAAACGTGGGTTTTTTTTTACCTAATTACTTGCCATTACCAATGGAGATTCTTTATTAGGGAAAACTAGAAAATAAATTCTCCAATTTCATTGACTCGAACTACTTTCTTTGCCTGCTAATTCTAATTGATAATTATATGATCAATCCTAGATATTAACTCCAGGGAGAAAATTTGATGTTGAGTCGATTACCAAATTGCATTACCACCCCTTCTTGGTGGCAATTAATAAATCTAAAATCCTAATTGACTTGCACTTATTCCCCAATAAAGTAGCCTAAAAGCATTGATAAATCAATATTTTTCAGTTATTCAGCAGACCCTAATTATGAATTATCAATTATCAATTACGAATTATTCTGACTCTCCTACTGAATATGCATATGCCGGAAGATAGCAGCAATATTACGAGCATCATCAATTCCTCGATGATGCGTACCTTGTAATTCCATGCCTAGATACTGCAAAGCTTGTGCCATGCCAAATTTTCTGGATACCCCTAAATATTCGGAAAATTCCTGTTTGATATTTCTGTGTTCGGAAGCAAACGGATAAGGAATTTGATGAAATTTACAATCTTGGATAAATTGATTTTTGTCATAGTTTCCCCAAGAACAAAATACATAATTGGGAAAAGGGAAAATCCATTTTTTCAATTCAGTAATTACTTCAGGGAAAGTAGGTGCTGCATCTACATCCTGTTGTTTAATAGTGGTCAATTCCGTGCAGAAATCTGTTAATTGAGGATGAATTATTGGTTTGACAAATTGCTGAAATTCAGAATCAATCTTCCATGTTGAGGGATTTAACATCACCGCCCCAATTTCGATGATTTCCATCTGACGACGAGGAATACTATTGTCCTTGGAGCAAGTAGCTTCTAAATCAATGATGAGAAAATGTCTTGCGTTTATCATGTGTTATTTATTACTAGAAGTAAAAGGTTTGAGCCAACCCCATTTTATTGATAAATCTAAACACTTAGCTGTCAAAAAGAACCAGAGCAAGCTGGCGATCGCCAAAATCATGGCAGGCATTACTGTATCATTTAGGTTGAAGCCCATATCTATTTGAGTTAAACCCCTGACTAACCCGAAAGCAAGCACAGCACCCGATTTGAGATGGGGATTTTCGTCTTGGCGGATAATGTAGCGGTAGGTAACGCCAAACAAAAATCCAGAAAAAGTAGCCGTAGTTGCACTGAGAATCAGGTGTAAATCTAATACATTTTTATATCTCAAACTAGGTAATTGTAATAAGTGAGCCAGCCAAGCCGTAATACCGAAGGCACAGAGGAGGCACAAACCCCCAATAATACCTGCTTTGAGGGACTCAAGTCGTTCTGCCAGCAAAATAGAGTTACCAGTATCGTTCATCTAACTTTTGACTTTTAACTTCCGCCAAGGGGTTAACTATTCCCAGTATGATAAAGATTGAAGTCGTTTTGTAAATTGGCACAGAAAGATCGCTATGATTTTGACACTAGGTTGGGTTTCACTGTTGACCCTTTTCACATGGTCGATTGCTATGGTAGTTTGGGGACGCAACGGACTATAAGAGAACCGTGGAAAGTCCATTCCTGAGTATTTTGGCTTTAGTCGCCTTTGTACTGCTGATAGTAGTAACAGGTGGCGTTGGTTATTTAACCCTAGCAAATTGGCGCGATCGCCGTCGCCAAGAGAAAGAAAAACGGGAACTCCGACAAACTACCTCCAGACGGAGATAATTCCGGAAATTTCAATTAATTTAACCGAACTTAACAGTAGGGATGCGATCGCTTCTCTACTGTTAATTTTTCTCCTCCTTCCCTCTGGGCGGGGAAACCCCGCCCCTACTCCATCACTCCTTCCCTCCATCACTCCTTCCCTCCTTCTCGACCGGCGGGGAAACCCTACCTCTACTCCATTACTCAAATCAATGCAAGTAACAATCTATTGCGCCCCATCTGGTCAAGAGTGGTAATTTTCTACAATAATGCCAAAGTGATTGATAAAAGGTCTTAACAAACAAATGCCTAAAACTGTTGCCGATGTAATGAGCCGCGATCCAATTGTTGTCCGGCGCGAAACACCTCTCCAAGAAGCCATTCAGATTTTGGCTGAAAAACGTATTAGTGGATTACCTGTTGTGGATGATGCTGGTAAATTGGTGGGCATTATTTCGGAAGCGGACTTAATGTGGCAAGAAACTGGCATAACTCCACCTGCATACATTATGTTTCTAGATAGTGTGATTTACCTCCAAAATCCCGCCACTTACGAACGGGATTTGCATAAGGCACTAGGACAAAATGTAGGGGATGCCATGAGTAAAAATCCCATTACCACCAAGAGCGATACACTTCTCAAACAAGCGGCAAAAATAATGAGCGATCGCAATGTGCATCGATTACCAGTACTTGACAGTGAAGAAAAAGTAGTTGGTATCCTCACCCGTGGTGATATCATTCGCGCTATGGCAGCCAGCCAAGATTAATTGAATAATTTTAGATTTTAGATTTTAGATTCAAGGGAACAGGGAATAGGGAACACCGGATGAGTGTGGTGGGAACCTTCTGCTCCCGGTGCCTCCAACTTGAGCTGCCTCCTTCAATCCCTACTCCCTATTTGCAAAACCAGGATGATTACATGAGTATTACCCCCGAATCTGTCAAGGAGTTGTTAAGTTCTGAAGACTTAGGTGTACGCTTGCGGGCTGTTAATCAAATCCGTCAGTTGGAACCAAACATCGGTTTTGAGTTAATTCAAGGTGCGATCGACGATCCAAGCTCTCGCGTTCGTTATTCAGCTATTAGCCAATTAGATACCTTGGGCGGGCAAGATTTAGATGCATCTTTAAAGATATTACGCGATCGCTTACTCAATGATCCAGAACCAGATGTTCAAGCAGCTGCAGCTGACTGCTTGGGCGCTCTGAAGTTGAGCGTAGCATTTGATGATTTACAACATTTGTACCAGACTACTGGTGAATGGATAGTTCAATTTAGTATTATTGCTACCTTAGGAGAGTTGGGAGATACTCGTGCTTTTGGACTTTTACAAGAGGCACTGGTATCAGACAATGAATTAATCAAAACTGCTGCCATTAGCTCCTTAGGGGAGTTAGGCGATATCCAAGCAATTCCTCTGTTGGCCCCCTACGCTAACCATTCAGACTGGCAATTACGCTTTCGACTGGTGCAGGCTTTAAATCGTTTGGGAGGCGCCCAAGCCCAATCTATCTTAGAAACTCTTGCTCAAGATGAAGTAGAAGCAGTATCAGCAGAAGCTCAACGCTCTTTACAGAACTTTTGAACCAAAATCTTGAGCATAGTCCCTGATTAGTTCATCTTAGTTCATCAGGCTAGGTAACAGATCCCCGACTTCTGAATCAATATCTGCACATTGCAGCGATTCCTAGGATAGAAGTCGGGGATCGCTCATGCCCGCGACTCATCTAAATTCACCCAGCTACTCGTGGGCTTTGCGCTAAATTCTGTAACATAACAGCGAAGCAACATGAAATATTTACAAAATACCTCTTTAGAGGGATGTCAAAAATCATTTTTATTATCTTAAAAAGTAAGTATTCACTGAAAAAAATATCTACAGTTGGGAATGTTATTCAATCATTAGCTATAGCTAGCGATTCAAGATTTACCAGAAATTTATTTATCAAAACGTTATGAAAATTGCTATCGGAAATAGAACCATTTGTATATGAAAGTTTCTTAAATTTTTTGAGATAAATAGAGACTTTTATCAATATAAAGTGAAATTACTTAACTAAGAATCATTTTGTGTTATCAATAGACGTAATAAATTCTCAAATTTCATGTGCATATGAAAGTAGGAATACTGGCAGGAGGACTGGGGACGCGTCTATCTGAGGAAACGGTAGAAAAGCCGAAGCCAATGGTAGAAATAGGCGGGAAGCCAATTATGTGGCATATCATGATGAACTATGCTCATCATGGCTTCCAAGACTTTGTCATTGCTTTGGGATATAAAGCAGAAGTCATCAAAAAATATATGGTGGACTACTGTTCCCTCAACAGCAATCTGACAGTGAACCTGCGCCAAGGGAACGTGCAAATGCACGGGGGATACAAACCAGATTGGAACGTAGATTTAATTGATACTGGTTTGTATACCAATACTGGCGGACGGATCAAAAGATTAGCACCCTACATGGGTAATGAAACCTTCATGCTTACTTGGGGAGATGGGGTCTCAGATATTAATCTTCAAGAACTACTAGCATTCCATAAATCCCATGGTAAGCTAGCCACCCTGACAGCAGTACACCCACCATCTAGATTCGGACATATGGAATTGGATGGAGACCAGATCTGTGAATTTTCAGAAAAACCCCAAACCAAAGACGGATGGATTAATGGTGCATTCTTCGTCTTGGAACCGGGAGTCTTTGATTACATCGCTGGGGATGATACTCAATGGGAGAAAGAACCATTGGAATCTTTAGCCAAAGATGGACAATTAATGGCCTATAAATACACAGGCTTCTGGCAATGCATGGATACCTTAAGGGATAAGCGAAGGCTAGAAACTCTGTGGTCGAATGGTAATGCACCTTGGAAAATTTGGGAGGACATAGAAGATAATGCGAGTACTACTAACGGGACACAAAGGTTACATCGGCACGATACTCGCGCCCATGCTGGTAGCTAAGGGGCATGAAGTAGTTGGTTTAGATAGCGATTTATACGAAAACAGCACTTTTGGCGAAGGTATGCCAGAAATACCTGAAATTAAAAAAGATATCCGCGATATTCAATTAGAGGATGTAGAAGGGTTTGATGCTGTATTGCATTTAGCCGGACTATCTAATGATCCCTTGGGAAATCTTAACCCCGAACTCACCTATGATATTAACCACCAAGCATCGGTGAAGTTGGCCGAGTTAAGCAAACAAGCGGGAGTCAGTCGTTACATCTTTTCTTCTTCTTGTAGTAACTATGGTGCAGGTGGCACTGACTGGTTAACAGAAGAATCAGATTTTAATCCCGTCACCCCCTATGGCATTTCTAAGGTCAAGGTAGAACAAGATGTTGCTAAACTAGCAGACGACAACTTTTCTCCTACTTTCCTACGTAATGCTACTGCCTATGGTGTATCACCTAGACTCAGATTTGACTTGGTGTTAAACAATTTGGTAGCTTGGGCGTTTACCACAGGTAAGGTATTTATTAAAAGCGATGGTACACCCTGGAGACCTATCGTTCATATTGAAGATATTTCTCGGGCTTTTGTTGCTGTCATGGAAGCACCTAGGGAATTGATTCACAATCAAGCTTTCAATGTGGGACGCAACGAGGATAATTACCAGATTCGGGACATTGCCAACATAGTTGAAAAAACTGTACCGGGCTGTCGCATTGAATATGCCCAAGGAGTAGCACCTGATACCCGTTGTTATCGAGTTAATTGCAGCAAAATCCTTAATACCCTACCGGATTTCCAACCACAATGGAATGCGACTAAGGGAGCGCAAGAACTTTATAACATCTACAAACAAGTTGGGTTAACCCTGGAAGAATTTGAAGGACCGAGATACCAACGAATTGCCCACATCCAAAAATTACTGCGTGAATCTCGCCTAGATAATAATCTACGCTGGCGGACTGAAGCAGCTGTGTAATTCAATTCTAGGACTAACTCTCGTCCTTTGAATATTATCCATGGTTGACAACAGTGCTTTCCTGAATTCTGTAGGTTTTGCCTTGCTAACAGTAAGGCATTAAAATCAAACCTACTGATTCAGGATTGCGAATATCTATAAAAAGACCACAACAAAATTATTGATGCGATACAGGAAGCGTCAAGCCTCCTGCTTATCGCTATCAGGTGATAGGAGTAAATTTTAATGCCCAATTCTCAGCCCATCTGCCGTTCTTGTGGCAATCCAGATTTAGAGTTAATTATTGATTTTGGTTATACTCCCCTGGCGGATAGACTGTTAACCAAAGACCAATTAGAAAAACCCGAATATACAGCTTTATTGGATTTGGCATTTTGTCCCGATTGTGGACTGGTACAGATTAATGAAACAGTACCGCCAGAAATCCTGTTTTATGATGATTATCCCTATTTTTCTTCAGTATCACCATCTCTATTGAAACATTTTGGTGACAGTGCCCAGGCAATCATCAAGTCCCGACCTCTAGATAGTAATAGTTTAGTGGTTGAGGCTGCTAGTAATGACGGGTATATGCTGAAAAACTTTGTGGAAAAGGGCATTCCCGTATTAGGAATTGACCCTGCCGAAAAACCTGCGGCGGTGGCGAATGAGGCGGGAGTACCTACCATGTGTACTTTCTTCACCAAGGATTTAGCAATTAAATTGGTGGAGGAAGGTAAACAAGCAGATGTATTTTTAGCAAATAATGTCTTGGCTCACGTTCCCGATTTAAATGGGTTTGTGGCTGGATTCGGGACTTTGTTAAAAGATACTGGAGTAGCGGTAATTGAAGCACCCTATGTGGTAGATTTAGTTGATCACTGCGAATTTGATACGATTTACCACCAGCACTTGTGTTACTTCTCCGTCACAGCTTTGGATAAGTTGTTCCGCAGACATGGTTTGTATTTAAATCATGTGGAACGGACAAAAATCCACGGTGGTTCTTTGCGCCTATTTATTGAGAAGCAAGAAGCGGTTCAGGATTCTGTCAAGTCCTTGTTAAAAATGGAATCTGAGCGTAAAGTAGATCGGATAGATTATTATCAAGAATTTGGCGATCGCATTGCTGAAGTTAAGGAATCCTTATTAAATATTCTCTGGGATTTGAAGCGTCAAGGCAAGAAGGTTGTTGGTTATGGTGCGGCAGCAAAAGCAACCACTTTACTAAGTTATTTTGGTATCAATAAAACCCTGTTAGACTATGTTGCCGATTTAAACCAGTTTAAGCAGGGTAAGTTTATGAGTATCAATCACTTACCAATTGTGCCACCATCCCGAATTGTAGAAGATATGCCTGATTATGTATTAATTTTGGCTTGGAATTTTGCTGAGGAAATTATGCAACAGCAGCAAGCTTATCAGCAAAAGGGTGGTAAGTTTATCGTTCCCATTCCTCAACCCAAAATTGTGTAGTTGTTAAAATTCTTACTTATTGGGAGTCAGGATATGATTAATTCTGACTCCTGACTATGGAATAAATACTTCCGGTTTTCCTCTTTATTACATGAATTGAGCACAAGATATAAACTGGTAAATTTGTGCGAACTGGAAAAATCGATCGTTTTAAAACCAATTGGAGATAATTTTAATGGTTGGAAATCAAGTATTATCAGAGCAATCAACATCAGCAGCTAAATTGGCAGAATACACTTGCCCAAATTGCGGACACAAAGGACTATCCCTGTTTTATGAAGTACCTCAGGTTCCCGTCCATAGCTGCTTAATGATGTCCAGCCAGGAGGAAGCACAGAATTTCCCCTGTGGAGATGTAGTTCTAGGATTTTGTGACCATTGTGGTTTTATCACCAACATTGAATTCGATCGCAAATGGTCAGCCTATGCTCCCAATTATGAAGACCAACAAAGCTATTCTCCCACATTTAACAAGTTTGCCCTAGACTTAGCCAATCGTTTAATTGAAAAATATGACCTCCACAACAAAGATATTGTGGAAATTGGTTGTAGCAAAGGGGATTTTCTACTGTTATTGTGTGAATTAGGCAATAATCGCGGTGTAGGTATTGACCCCAGCGTTGTTCCCGGACGAGTTAACAGTGAAGCTGCTGAACGGGTAACTTTCATTCAAGACTATTATGGCGAACAACACGCCAAATATGTGGGTGATTTTATCTGCTGTCGTCACACCTTAGAACACATTCAGCCCACCTTTGAGTTTATCACCACTGTGCGCCGTTCTATCGGCGATCGCCACATTCCCGTGTTCTTTGAAATTCCCGATACCACCCGTGTCCTCAAGGATATGGCTTTTGAGGATATTTACTACGAACACACCTCCTATTTTACCCCTGGTTCCTTAGCTCGGTTGTTCCGTGCTTGCGGTTTTGAAGTCACCGATTTATACCGGGATTATGGGGATCAATATTTATTTATTGAAGCCATACCAGTGGCTACAACCTCGGATAAAATTCATCCTTTTGAAGAAACTTTGGCGCAAACCATCGAGGATGTCAAATACTTCGCTGACAATATTCAGAACAAGTTGGATGATTGGAAGCAGAAGCTAGAAACTATGCAAGCACAAGGTCAAAAAGTGGTTGTTTGGGGTTCTGGCTCTAAGTGTGTTGCTTTCCTCACCACCCTAGATACCATCGACAAAATTCAATATGTGGTTGATATTAATCCCCACCGTCATGGCAAATTTATTCCTGGAGTTGGTAAACAAATCATGTCTCCGGAGTTTTTGAAAGAATATCAACCAGATACGGTAATTGTCATGAATTCTATCTATTGCCAAGAAATTCAAAAAATGCTGGATGACATGGGAGTATCGACAAAAGTTATTCCTCTGTAAGCGATAAATCCTTCGTTGGGGAAAACAATGGGAGCATCCCAAATATTAAATATTGTAGTGCGGGCATCTTGCCCGCTTCCTGGACATTAGGGAGCTTTCCGGCTCCCACTACATATTTTTTTAACAGGGATGCTTCCTGTTTTCCTCCCTATGTTCTACCGCGACAAAATATTAAATTAATTTTGTACATTTAGTTGCGTACATAGTTCTATAGGAATCCGGTTTGATTGTTGAATAAAATTAGGTACTTGTAGGGTGTGTTATGGCTTTAGCTTTTAGCGAAGCCATGCCCGTTGTTCGCACAGCTTTGCCGCAGGCTAGCCACCCTGTTAGGGTTAGGGCTATACGCACGCCCGCCATATTACCGGATGGTGCCGTACTCTCGTCGATAACACACCCTACGTGTTTTAAGCGTTACAAACTTAAATATTTGGGATGCTCCCCAAATGCAAGCATCTTACTCCAAAAAACTCACTGTTGCCTGTTCCCCCTTCCCTATTCCCTCTCTCAAAGGGAGATAAAATTCTTGATGTTGAAAAGGTATAGAGAAATTCATGAATAATCCATCTCAACATATCTGCCCTGTATGCGGCTCTTCTCATTTTGAAATATTTTTTGAAATGTTAGAGATGCCCATCTTTTGTAATGTTCTCTGGCCAGAAAAAAAAGATGCCCAAAATTGTGATAAGGGAGATATTAAGCTAGCTTTCTGTTCTAGCTGTGGTTTCATTGGCAATGTAGCGTTTGACCCATCTTTATTAGACTATACCCAAGCTTATGAAAACTCCTTAGATTTTTCTCCCAGATTTCAAAATTATTCTCAATCTTTAGCGGAAAGATTAATAGAAACTCATAACTTACAAAATCAAGACATTATTGAAATTGGTTGCGGCAAGGGAGAATTTTTAGTTTCATTGTGCGAACTGGGTAATAACCGGGGAGTAGGATTTGACCCCACCTATGTACCCTTACCAGAACATGAAAAGGTTAAAGATAAAACCACATTTATTCAAGATTACTATTCCGATAAATATGCAGATTATGCCAGTGATTTTATTTGCTGTCGGCATACATTAGAGCATATTCCTCAACCAAATACTTTGTTAGCAAATCTCCGCAAAGCCATTGGTAATCGTCACAATACAGCGATCTTTTTTGAAGTTCCCAATGCTTTAGATACATTCCAAAACATGGCTATTTGGGATATTATCTACGAACATTGTTGCTATTTTGCTCCGGTATGCTTATCCCACGCTTTTGCATCCAATGGATTCCAGGTACAAAAAACCTCTGAGGAATTTCGCAATCAGTTTCTCTGCCTAGAGGCTGTACCAGGAGAGAGCAATAGGGAAATGGACGAACAACAAATTAGTGATTTGCAACAACTTACCCAAGATATTCAAACCTTTGGTAGTAGATTTGCCAACAAGGTAGAAGCTTGGCAAACTAAGCTGGAGTATATCACTAGTCAAGACCAACGCACAGTAGTGTGGGGTGCAGGTTCTAAAGGGGTAACTTTCCTCAATTTGTTAAAGAATAGGAATCAGATTGAATTTATAGTAGACCTTAATCCCCGCAAACAAGGAATGTATGTGGCTGGAACGGGTCAAAGAATTGTTGCGCCGGATTTCTTACGGGATTATCAACCAGAATTAATATTAATTATGAATCCTGTTTACGAGGAAGAAATCCGTCAAATGACGGCAGATATGGGCTTAAGTGCGGAATTTCTCTGTGTCTAGACTTTTTTAACTAGCACTGCGTCACCTTCCACTTTAGCAGTGTAGGTGGGTATGGGTTGTTTGGCAGGAGCTTTGAGCACCTGTCCATCAATCCCAAATTCAGAGCCATGACAGCGACAGAGAAATTTTTTGCTGTCAGTTTCCCATCCCACTATACAACCTGCATGGGTACATTTAGGATTGACAGCAATCAGATTATTATCTTTAGATGTACCTACAATCAATACTGGACCAATGGGTGAATTTTTAGCTAGTAATTGACCCTTACTATCCAAATCTGCAACTGAGCCAACCTTTTGCCAATCTTCATTATTTGTAGGTGTTGTTGGATTTGTAGATGTTGCTGGGGGATTATTATTATCTGGAGAACAGGCTGCGATCGCAACTGGTAAACTAGTAGATACACACCCTACACCAACCCAAGTTAAGAAGTCACGACGATTCATAAGTACCACAAGATATTTTTTACTTTTTCACAATATCAGTAATTTGTGCTACTTCAGTTATCGGTTTCATCGTTGATTTTGGAAGCATCCCAATTTTTGAAAAACATAGAGGCGAGAAAATTACTTCGCGATGAATACTCGCGAAGTAATTTGGCATTTTAATCTTGGGATTCCTCATCTTCAAGCTCAGAGCCAGTAATATAGTAATATAGTAATATAGCGGTTTTCAGTTGAGTAAAGTACACAAATTTTACCTCACCCCCAAGACCACACTACCTCACCACCGCAACTGCCTCGGCTATACAAGCAAAGCCTGCCTACGCAGGCTAAAAAACTTAATTTTTCGTGTTATTGATAAAAATATATGTTTATTAATGATATCAAAAACCAGTATTAATACTTTTGTGCAAGATGTCAGTTAAGAGATTTTGGTGTTAAACATAATACTTTTCAAACATCCTCTTAACCCCATTTTTACGTTGATTTCCAAAAGTTTGGGGTTTATTGATATTTTGGATTACATGTTATTTTTATTAGTAAAAAAGTTTATACTTTCGTGAAATATTAATTCATACCACTTTTATATATTGAGTACAGTTGTGTATGATACCCCTGATGATAAAAGGCACACTAAGTTATCCAACTTTTTAGATATATAAGGAGATTAAGTTAGTGTTTTTTTACCGCAGTTACAGTTATGGTTCTGTCGCAAAAAATGATGCATTGGACAGTAGACAGAAAAGGAAACACATGAGACTTTATGCTGAATGCGAAGCGAGATAGAAAATCAGCATAAAGATTCTTGAAAAAAGTTTTGAAAGCCGGAGATAACAAGCAGCCTAGAGTAATAAATGTAGACAAGAATGCTGCTTATCCTCCAGAATTGGAACAACTCAAAGAAGAATAAATATTAAACACAGAGAGTAAATTGAGGTCTACAAATATGCAAAAATCCTTGAATTACCAAAAGCGTAATCGTGGAGTTAGTCTTACTCATGAAGGTTTGCAAAAGTTGCAAGCAGCACGTCGGCAGTCTGAATTTGATAACAATTTTGGAAAGAGATATAGTCTTGAAGATATTAGTCAGATGACTAGCTTAGATATTCTGACTATTAGAAAGGTATTAAATTGTAGTAAAGGAGTTGATAAACGAACACTTGAATATCTCTTTGCTGCTTTTAAAATCCATCTAGAAGAAAGCGATTATTCAAATTCAAATTCAACTGTACGGCAAGATTGGGGAGAAGCAGTTTCTGTTTCAGATTTTTACGGGCGTAATGAAGATATCTCTATACTAGAGGAGTGGTTGCTTAAAGACAATTGTAAACTAGTAGCTATTCTGGGAATGGGTGGCATTGGCAAGACTTCTTTATCTATTAAGCTAATGCAAAAAATAAGTAATAAATTTGATTGTATCATTTGGCGATCGCTTAAATATTCTCCATCAATTCATACAGTATTAGATGATATTATACAATTCTTGGTAGATGATCATAAATATGAAATAAACCTGGAAATAACTGTTAATGAAAAAATATCTTTGTTACTTAATTGTTTAAAAAAGCAAAGGTGTTTATTAATCCTCGATAATGTAGAAACATTGTTACGTGTTGGCTGCCCTTGTGGTCAATATATTGATGGATATAATGAGTATAGTGAACTTTTTTCTCGGATAGGTGAATCAGAACATCAAAGCTGTTTAGTGATTACAGCGCGTGAAAAACTCAAAGAAATAGCTTTGATGGAAGGAGAGAATTTTCCGGTTCGAGTATTTCAAATCAAGGGTTTAGGAAAATTAGAAAGTAAAAAAATTCTTAAGAGTAAAAGTCTGAAGGGATCAGAAGATAAATTTGATATATTGGCTGAATGGTATAATGGTAATCCTTTAGCATTAAAAATTGTAGGTTCTACAATTCAAGATCTATTCAATGGCTATATTGACGAATTTTTACAACATGAAATGACGGTATTTGGGGATATTCGTGATTTATTAGATCAGCATTTTGAACGTTTATCAGATATTGAAAAAGATATCATGTACTGGCTGGCAATTAATCAAGAACCAGTTTCAATATCTGAATTATCTCACGATTTAATTTCTCCAATTCCTAAAATCACTCTAATAGAAACATTAGAATCACTAAGAAGGCGTTTCTTGATTGAACATTCTGATAGTTATTTTACATTGCAATCCGTATTAATGGATTATGTAATTTGTCGATTTACTCAAGTAATTTCTGAGGAGATAATCAACCAAGAGTTTTCCTTATTTAATAATTACGCATTAATCAAAGCTACAGCGAAAGATTATGTCAGAGAACATCAAAATCATCTAATTCTTCAACCGATAATCAATAAATTAAAACTCGTATTTAGAGGAAAAAATAATTTAGAAAAACACTTATTCAAAATCCTCAAAAATCTCCGCAATACTTATCATTTGAATGTTGGCTATACAGCAGGTAATGTTTTAAACATACTTTGCTATCTAGGAGCAGACTTAAGGGAATATGATTTTTCTTCTTTAACGATTTTGCAAGCCGATTTACGCAATATCAATTTGAAAAAGGCTAATTTTCATGGAGCAAATCTCCAAAATTCATCTTTTTCTGAAACTTTCAGTGGCATCATGTCCCTTGCATTTGATCCCAAGGGAAATTTCATGGCTGGGGGAGACAGCACTGGAAACATTCACTTGTGGAAAATTTCTGATCAAAAAAGAATTTTTATCCTGCGAGGTCATACCAGTTGGGTTGTTTCCCTTGCTTTTTCTCATGATGGCAAGATGCTTGTGAGTGGGAGTAGTGACTGTACAGTCAAGCTATGGAATATGACTGACAATTATTGCCTCAAAACCTGGAATGATCACACAGGGGAGGTTTGGTCAGTGGCTTTTAGTCCTGATGGTGAGTTCATAGCAAGTGGGAGTGATGACAATACCATAAGACTGAGGAGAGTAAGTACAGGTAAGTGCTTAAAAATTTTTACAGGACATAGGAGTTGGGTAACTTCTCTTGCTTTCACTGGCGATGGAAAAATGCTGTTTAGTAGTAGCGACGATCACACCATCAAATTATGGAACATATACACAGGTAAATGTTTGAGAATATATCAAGGACATTGCGATGGAATTCGGTCAATTTCCCTGAGTCCGGATGGTCAAATATTAGCCAGTGGCAGTGAAGATTGCACGATCAAGTTATGGAATGTTAGTACAGGAGAATGTCTAGAAACTCTTGATGGACATACAAATCGCATATTTTCCGTCAGTTTTAGCCCACGGGGAGATTTGCTAGCAAGCGGCAGTCATGACTATACCGTGAGATTGTGGGAAATTAAAACTGCACAATGTGTGAAAGTATTTCAGGAACATTCTAATTGGGTGTTTGCTGTTGCCTTCAATCCCAAAGGTGATTTGTTAGCTAGTGGTAGTCAAGATCAAACACTAAAACTCACAGATGTCAAAACAAGACTATGCTGCAAAACATTTCATGGATATTCTAATCAGGTGCTTGCCCTTGCTTTTAGCCCTGATAGTCAAATATTAGCCAGTGGAGGGCATGATCGCACTATCAAACTTTGGCAGATAAATTCCAGTGAGCCTGTAACAAGTCTAGTTGGACATGGTAATTTGGTTTACTCAGTTGCGATCGCGCCGAAAGGTGACATCTTAGCAAGTGGCAGTGGAGATAAAACTATTAAACTTTGGGACATTAAAACAGGTCAAAATTTGAATACTCTCAAGGGACATCAAGGTACGATACGCTCAATTGCGTTCCAGCCAGACGGATGTACATTAGCAAGTGGTAGCGAAGACAACACAATCAGGTTATGGAACTTATCGACTGGACAAGTTTTGAGAGTTTTGGCAGGACACGAGGCGGCAATTTGGTCAATCGCGTTTAGCCCAAACTCTCCCATAATTGCCAGTGGTGCTTGGGAAGAAACAATCAGATTGTGGAACTTTCAAACTGGTGAGTGTATTAAAACTTTAGGAGGACATAAAAGTTGGGTTTGGTCAGTCGCCTTCAGTGCCGATGGTAATATGCTAGCCAGTTCTAGCCCTGATGGCACAATCAGGTTGTGGAGTGTTAGGAGTGGTACATGTATTAAAGTTCTGAGTTTACCAACAGGGTGGGCACTTTCACTGGCGTTTAGTCCCGATGGACAGACACTGGTAAGTAGTAATCACGACATGACGCTGAAACTGTGGTCCCTGAAGACTTACGAATGTACAAAAACATTTGCCGGACATACAAGGAATTGGATTTGGTCGGTAGTTTTTGATCCAACTGGTGAACTTTTAGCTAGTGGTTGCGAAGACGAAACGATAAGGATTTGGGATGTCAGGAGTGGAAAAAATTTAAGAATTCTCAAAACAGAGGATATTTATAGTGGTACGAAGTTCACAGATGTAAGTGGGATTACCGAAGCAACAAGGTCTTCACTACAAGCTTTAGGGGCAATTATTTGAGAATGGGATGATTCTATCCATGCAACAAATAATTGCCTCGATCTATTTATTTAGATGCGGTTGCCCTCATCTACTATCCGCGCCCCCAGTAAAGAGATAGCTACTAGCACTGCCATCCCACTTGCTGTAATGACGATCGCAGTTTTTTGCTGCCCTGTGATATTGCCCATCACAATCCCAATGAGCGCCCAAATAATTGCCAAACCACAATACCAATTGCCTTTACTCAAGAAAGTGACAACAGTACCGATAATCCCTGCCACAATCACCGTCATAATGGAGAAGTTCAACTCCGATAGTCCGAAATAATCGAATCCAGAGACTTTGAGTGCTTGGGATATCACCGCAAAAGTGGCAATTGATTCCCATCCTGTGAACACACTCACAGGGAAAACAACAAACCACTTTTGGGCGGTTGTAAATGAACCATGTCGGCGTACTACTTCGACAAAAGCGTTGCCAATCATTAACCAGACAAAGATAATTAGCACAACAGAATGCCAATTTACTCCCTGAAGTTGGTAATCAATCTCCCACAGGGTACTGCCTAAGAAAGCAGCTGCAGTAAAGAAGCCGATGCGGCGTAGAAATGGGTCGGAACGCTGACTAGGTAGGGATTGATAGACGGAATAGCCAATGCAAGTCAAAAAAATCAACAACCAGATAAAGAAGGTGTAATTAGCAGGTGTAACAGGCGTTTCGACAACATTAGAGCGTGTCCAGATCGGTTGACCGATGCCAGTGATATCTGCAAAGAAGGGTGAAATTGCCTGAGCGATCGCTAGTACGACGTTGAGGATTTGCCGTATTTGATCTCGAAATGTAGGCACAGATATGTCAGTTTCAAAATTGACGGTCATATTGTGTTTGAACTTTTTTACAAGTTTAGACGAGTGGACTACCTACACTGACCGCAAGCCGTCAGTGTAGGCTTCCCAACTCATTGTAAATTTTAGTCCATAGATGTAAAGTATTTGCTACTGCTTGAGGATTAAATCAAGCGATCGCCATCATTTACCTGCTATTTTGCCGTAAAAATAGTTGATTTTGTTGGTGATTCTAATTTTTGTTGCTTGATAAATTTCAGATACTGCTCAGACATGATCGGAGTCATTAGCTCCAACAAAAACTTGTTTTCTAACCAAAACTCAATCACTTGAAATTGACCGCGATCGCCGACTGATATCCGCCAACCTTCACGCATGGCAATTTGCTCCACCTCATACTGACTGATAGGCACAGAAATAGTTACCTGTGTAGAAGCAAATTGAGAGTGATGATGATTATACTCATAAACAACTTTTTTTTGTTTGAGCCTCATTTCAATTCCAGAGGGTAGTAACTCGATTGCTGTTCCATAGTCATCTCCTTTGAGAACAATGTAGCTACCAGGACAAATTGCAAATGGGACAACGCGCCCATGCCAAATTTCAGCGATCACTTTAGCAACATGGAGAGGAGCATCGACAGCAATAGAAATGTGATGAAGCATAAGACATTGACCTAATATTAATAATTTAAAATTCCCAATTTTTAAAAGCCAAACTTGATGCTGGAAAAACTAGATGCGATCGCCTGAATTTTTCTCAATCCACCCATGATTAATGCTAAAACCATAAACTCTTGGGGAGTCATAGATTTAACATATTGAGGAACTGTTGCAGGTAAGATTAGCTCTAATAAGAATTTGTTTTCTAACCAGAACTCAATTAACTTGAAGCGACCCCGATTACCTACTGCCATATGCCAGCCTTCTCTCTGGGCAATTTTCTCAATCTCAGGTTGCGTCAATGGCACAGAAATCGCTAAATGTACCGGGGAGAACTCAGAGTAATTGGGATTATATTGGTACTCAAATTTATCTCGACTTTGTCCTACTATAACTTCATTTCCTGCCGGGGATAAAACTATTGCTGAACCATATTCATCGTTGACTAAAACAGTATAACTATAGGGATACTCACTACCTCGTAAAATACTGCCATGTAAAATCTCCGCTAAAACATTAGCAACATGAAGAGGATGCTCAACAGGAATAGAAATGCGATGCAGCATAAAAGATTTACCTTTTGTTGAAGAATGAAGAGGTGAAAATAGCAAAATGTTGTTATTTACTAACAATAATTAAACCTTGTCTAAATTGATAATTTTAGTTTTTTTCTGTTGCAATGATACAAAGCTCAAGTAACTAAAATTGTGGCATCAACTGGAGGGAAAGATGTAGTTAGTGAAGGAGTTACAACAGTAGAGATAACCTTTCAACTATTCCTATGACTAAATCTGTGCATATCTAAATAGGATTCCTAATTACTGTTTACACAAGTGATAAACTCCATTTTGACAGTTTTATCTGCGGCTAATTTTCTCGGTAAAGTAATAATTGGCAACGAAAAAACAAAGCTGGTAAGATGGTAAACGATAGGGCCATAAGCTTCCCGGAGCATTGTTCTTAATAAAGAGTAATTAGTCCGCTTACCCCAATCAAAAGTTCTGATGATTGTCTCCTCAGTTACGTCTAACTCACTTACAACTTGCAATCCAGCATCTTTAAACATTTGATAATGCTCATTAATGCCGGTCATGTATTTACTTTCAAAAAACACTGCCGCTAACTGACGCACCAAGCAAGAACATGACTCTAATAAGTAGTCTGCAATTGCTAAATAACAGTTTGGCTTCAAAACTCTTTGAATTTCCTTAAACACAGACTGCTTATCTTGAATGTGATAAATTGACTCCACGGCGATGACATGATCAAAAAAATCAGATGCAAAACTCATGTTGACGGCATCCATCTGATGTACTTCAATGAGATTTTCCAAGTTGGCATTTTGGACAGATTTTCTGGCTCTGAGAACATTATCTGCCACCAAATCAATCGCATGGACATGACAGCCAAAAGTCTTAGCCAACCATATTGCACCTGCTCCGCCTCCGCATCCTAAATCTAGAACAATATCGCCTGTTTTGATGGATAGAGTCTTTGTCAGTTCTTGCAAGTAACGGACATGAGCTATATCTAATCTATCTTCCTGCATATCTTCTGCCCAATAGCCTTGATGAAAGTGACTACTTTCTTCTTGAAAAACTGAGTAGAGTGTTGTAGTTGATTGATGATTGGTAGTAGTCATTGTCTTTATCCTAGTTATATTGTTCAGCTTTAATTTGATTCAAAATTTCCTGTGCGCCCTGTTGGCGTAAATTTTCAGCCAGTTGAATACCTAAAGATTCTGCTTCGCTAGATTTACCACTGATACTCTCTTTAATGAAATGTTTGCCATCCAAACTGGCGACTAATCCGATTAAAGTCAAAGTATCTGCTTCTAGTTGGGTATGAACACCAATTGGTACTTGACAACCACCTTCTAGTTCCCGCAAAAAAGCACGTTCAGCTATAATGCGATCGCAAGTTGGTTGATGTTCGAGTAACTTCAGAAGTGAAAGTACGGGGAGGTTATCATGACGACATTCAATTCCCAAAGCAGCTTGTCCGACAGCGTAAAGACAAATATCAGGTGGTAATACTTGATGAATGCGATCAACCATTCCCAATCGCTGTAAGCCTGCTACAGCTAAAATGAGTGCATCATATTCGCCACTATCTAACTTTGCCAGACGTGTGTTCACGTTTCCTCGCACATCTTTAAATACCAATTGGGGAAAGTGATGACGCAACTGTGCCAGTCGCCGTAGAGAAGAAGTACCAACTACTGCACCTGCTGGTAAGGTATCAATTTGCTGATCTTGATGTTTTTCATGCACAACTAAGGCATCTGCTGGATTTTCTCGTTTGGTGACAGCAGCTAAGATTAATCCTTCGGGAAGACAAGTTGGTAAATCTTTGAGAGAGTGAACCGCAAAGTCAATTTCGCGGTTGAGCATTGCCAATTCCAGTTCTTTAGTGAAGAGTCCTTTATCACCGATTTTAGCTAATGCCACATCCAAGATGTTATCTCCTTGAGTGGATATGGTATGAACTTCAAAAGTAATATCAGGAAATTGGTTTTGGAGTCGGTCTTTTACCCAATGAGTTTGGACAAGAGCAAGTTGACTTTTCCGAGAGCCAATACGGATGGTATGAGGAAAACTGTAATTCTCCATAGGTTTTTCCTTAATTTCAACAATTATTTCTCAAATCCAGTAACAGATACCAAACCATTAAGGAACGTGGATTTATTAACTTACAATTCTTGTTCATCAGCTAACCTGGTATTTAAAAGTCTTTAAACCAAGTTTTGCACTTTATTTAATCCACATTTCTAAGTAGTTACGCAGAGACAGGGAACTCTTAACAGGAAAATAATGTATGTAGAACTACGCATGACGTGAACTTGCTCCACTGGCAGCAAACAATGCAGCAACTACCAGACAAATTGCACTACTCCAATAGGGAGTGTTTGCACCAAAGTAATCGAAGGTAAAACCTGCCCAAACTGGGCCAAAGATGAGTGCTAGGCTACTGATTGCTTGGGCTGCTCCTAGAACTGCTCCTTGCTGATGCCAAGAAGCTTGTTTTGAGATAGTACCAGTCATTGTGGGAATGGCAATACCACTACCAACTGAAAGTAAAGTAATGGCCAAATAAAGCATTGATACATTCACAGCTAATGCCACAGTCGCATAACCTACAGCCATAGATGCCAAACCTACAATGATCAGTCTTTGTTCATCAAATCGCTGAACTAAACGACGAGTAATTAATCCTTGCATGAAGATAGCAACTATCCCAATGTAAGCAAATATTCCGCCGTTTTGTTGAGGACCTAAACCAAAGCGCACAAACGTGAAGAGGGCAAAATTAGTTTGTAACGCGCTAAAAGCAAAGTTTTGGGCAAAGTTCGCCAGCAAAAACTGACGCAAGGCTGGACGTTGTAATCCTTCTCGAATTTGCCTGAAGGGATTTAGTTGTTGGAGAGCGATCGCACCTTTTAGCCGTCTTTCTCGTGGCAGTGATTCTGGTAAGATAAAAAACCCCCAAATGGCACTAAACAATGACAAACTACCTGCTACAAAAGCTGGAGCTTGCAGACTCATCTGACTGAGCCAACCGCCCAAAGCGGGGCCAATCACAAACCCGATACCAAAGGCAGCCCCAATCAAAGCAAAGTTTTTAGCTCGGTTTTCAGGAGAACTCACATCAGCGATATAAGCTTGAGCAACGGCAATATTTCCCCCAGTCATACCATCGAATAAGCGAGCAGCAAACAACAGCCACAGAGCATTAGCAAATCCAAATACGAGGTCTGCTAGCCCTGTGCCAATCACACTGATGAGTAAAACCAGTCTTCGTCCATAGCGATCAGACAAAAGCCCTAATGCCGGAGCTGCAATGAATTGAGCAAAGTAAAAGCACAACCCAAGAAGTCCCACAATTAGTGCATCCTGATTGAACTGTCCAACTAAAAAGGGAATAATTGGCACGAGAATGCCTGCCCCCAAGAAATCCAAAAGAACAGTAATGAAGATAAATGCGATCGCCTTGCGGTCTACTGTCGGCTGATGATTAGACGACAGTGGTAATTGCTTGGATTTGTGCATAACGTTTTTCTAAAATAAATCCCTACCTGATCGCATGAAAAAGCCCTGCCTTGGAAAAGGAGGGAATCAGACCCTGGCATTGCTCACTGATTGAAAATAGATGCTAGAACACCGATTCATTAATAAAATACAAGACTGAAAAACCCTGTTTTAAGTTTTTTTACAACGAATTTTTCGTTGTTTCAGCCGCAGTAAAACCAAGTTTTGGTCATGATTCTGAATACTGAATAGGTGTTCTATGAAGAGCGTAGGCAGAGGGAGAAAATACCCTACTCAGAACCGGTTAAACACCCCGCTTCTGCTAACAGTAGTTTTTCAAACTAGCTAGGAGAGATACCAACAAAAAAGTCAGTACTGCTTACATCTGGTTTATTAGATAGGTTGGCAAATAAGATTTGGCTTGCTCCCCCTACACCATCAGCATCAAAATACAAGTTACCGTTGTCGATGTTATAAATTAATCTCTGACTAGAAGTAACTGCTGCCGAACCAAGTACAAACTGTTCTTCTGCAAGGGGAGTTAGACCTTCTTTGGATGTGAGTTCATCACCGAAAAATGTCGGAGCGAGGATAATGATATCTCGTTGATTATCAGTGTTTTCAGCACCCAAAAAACCGAAATCTGTAATGATGTCAACGCCTTCGTTGGGATTATCAAAAATAAATGAATCACCACCACTACCACCTTTGAGAATATCTTTGCCTGCACCACCATTGATTAGGTCATCGCCACCTTCACCAATAATATTGTCGTCGCCATTGTTACCAAAAAGCAAGTCACCGTCTTCGTTACCACTGATAAAGTCTTGACCATCACCACCATTTAACACATCAACCCCGATGTTACCAATGAGGCGATCATTACCTTCATCACCGTACATAACGTCAATAAATATACCACCAACTATGACATCATCACCAGTACCACCGCTTAATATGTTAATATCATCGCTCCCATTGCCCCCATTGATGTAGTCGTTACCAGCATCACCATAGACTACATCGTTACCATTGCCACCGTTAATAAAATCGTTACCATTGCCACCGTTAATAAAATCGTTACCATTGCCACCATACAAAACATCTCTGTCATCGCCTGCATCTAGAACATCGTCACCCTCGCCACCATCCATATAGGATTCGCCTACGGCGTTAATGAGAGTATCATTCCCAGCACCTCCGATCAAACCATCATCACCATCAGAAGAATCTAAAACATCATTACCTTCTTTGCCATATATAGTATCGTTACCAGAGTAACCAAATAAAATATCATCTTCTGAAGTTCCTAAAAGAATATCGCTGACACCAGGAAGACCAATAATAGTAGCCATGTTACTTTCTCCTTGTTTGGTTCAATTTTTGAGCTAAAAATGCATGAATGCAGTCGATAATGATAGATAAATTGAGTAGATATCAATCACCATTGATAGTTAGAGTTATTAAAACTCTCACTAATTTGTTTAACTTCTGTCATCACTTCACCGATTCTTTCTTGAAAGAAACTTACATCAGATTCATTTATGAGCAGATTACTGCAAAATCTAGATATCGGCGAAAATTGAATACCGTAATCTCTACAAACCTTGGCAATTAATATGTCTTGAAACATGGAATTATTTTCATAATCTCCAGGATGACTCATGGGATGTGACTGAGAATGAAAAACTAACACATTAGGCGCTCCTTGAATCACCATTGGTATTCCTACACTGTTGGCTGCTTCTACGAGATAATGACCTATTTGATTCAAGAAGCCATTCATTCTCTCATAGCAAGAACTATCCTTTTCTAGGATTTCAATAGTTGCTAAAACGGCAGCTAATCCTAGGGGATAACCATTGAATGTACCAGCGTGAATAACTCTTTGATCTGTATAGAGTTGCATAATTTCTTTCTTGCCAACAATGGCTGAGACTGGTAATGCCCCTCCAGCCATAGCTTTAGCAAAAACTGTAATATCGGGTGTAACGCCTAACAAAGACTGTGCCCCACCAAGAGCGACTCTAAATCCAGTAATGACTTCATCAAATATCAGAACTACATGATGAAGATTACAAAGTTCTCTCACCTTTTCCAAATATCCTGGGTTTGGAAATATACCACCTCCATTGATACAGATAGGCTCCATAATTACAGAGCCAATTTCGTTACCTTGCTCTTGCAACAGTTGTTCTAAAGCCTCAATATTATTCCAGGGAATCAGAAAAGATTGATCCTGAAAAATGCCAGGGGCGCGTCCTTCAGTCCCTAGAAGATCCCCTTCATAATCAATAGGGACAGGATGATCAGGGGATGCTTGTCTACCTCCCATAATATTGTCTGCATTACCGTGAAAATGACCCTCAAATCGAATAAATTTTGGCTTCTGGGTATAAGCTCTGGCAAGTCTAATCGCATTCTGCACAGATTCGGTGCCACTCAAACCAAATCGCACCATTTCAGCACTAGGAACATGATGAATAATCCGTTCACAAACAGATTCTTCTAGATCACATTGATCAACGGAAATTACTTTATTGATGTATTCGATGAGCTTGGAATTGTATTCTTCGTTAATATGTCCTACGATTAATGCACCAAATTTACAAAACAGATCAAGATGTTCATTCCCGTCAAAATCCCAAACTCTTGATCCTTTAGCTTTAATAAAGGGTATGGTTTCTTTGGAAGCATAACGGAAATTGTAATGAACTCCGCCAGGAAGATAATTCTTTAAATGATTAACTGCTTGGTCTGATTGGGGAAATTGGAGTTTTGGCATGTCTTTTACCTAAACTTATGATAGGAATTGAGGCGTTGCTCCCATTGAAGTATGAATTAGCCGGACTACGCCGAGCTTTGCTAATACGCACTAGACGCGGAGCGGCTTCGGTGAAGGGTCGAATCGTTGTTTAATCTGATCGAAAATGTAAATTCATACTCTGATTCAGCAACGCCGGAATTGAATTAGAACATACAAGTGAAGTGAAGCAATTGCAAGGGTTGTGGTCACTTTACATTTTGTCACATACTTGGGTTTATTTGTGGCTACTACCTACTTAGTCATTTCAGTTATCAGTTATCAGTCATAAATTCCTAACTGAACCGAAATCAAACTATAGGAATCCGGTTTGATTTGTGAAATTACTCGTAACGGGAAGGAGCGGAGAACTATTAACAGGGAACAAAAACTGTACTAAGATTTTTAAGCGCGATAAGCCGGAGGCTTTACGCTCCGCGTATCGCAGGCTACGCTAACAAAAATCAAATATGGGTGTTGCATAATTGCGGGATGATTTATCTCACGCTCCAGGCGCAAAGACGCAGAGAGGATCAGGAGTTGAAAATCTAAACATTTATAGTTTCATCCCATGATTCAGCAATGCC
>JAAUYI010195395.1_pt1 | contig 26528 bp, 26 predicted proteins | sample 7278041 | NCBI WGS metagenome assembly JAAUYI01 (sample SAMN14350216, study PRJNA611818) | marine sediment metagenome | isolation source: surface marine sediment (0.6m) | place: French Polynesia: Moorea | collected 2018-08
AGAAACCGCAGAGGCGCAGAGAGCGCAGAGTCAGAGGAGGAGAGGAGAAGTCTAGAAGTTGGTTTGCCCATCAAAATTAATGTGGTGGAGTACTAGTGTTCCACCACATTAGTTATGAGGGGCATTGCATCAGTCCTATTTATAGGACTTTTGCTATTAGCCAGGGACTTAGAGTCCCTGGCGGTTGGATGTCCACCCCGCAAAATTAATGTGGTCAAGTACTATGCTCTGACAACAGTAACAGAACGCCCAGTTTCAGTAGTAACAACTTGAGAACTCAAACGCTCTTCCATAGGTAAAGCCTTACTGCGGACATCAAAAATCACCAACCAACCAAAATTTACCCCTAACCTTGCCAAATAAGAATCTAACTGTTTAATACCCGATTCTAAAGGGTCTCCCTTTTTATCTCGCCAAGCTTTTAATTCAATTCCGAGGGTAACATTGCCATATTTCAAACATAAATCCATCCTATCCCTACCAATGGCATACTCCCTTTCTAAAGTTCCACCCCCATTTACCACACGATGTAAAAATGCCATTAATACCAGATGGGGTGCAATTTCATGGTAAGCAGTGCTGCCAAGTAAAGGTTCTCCATGCTGTCGCCAAAATGCCAAAAAAGCTTGTAATAAATCATCTGTATTTAATTGTCCTGATGGAGTTAACCAACTAGGAGTAATGTGGGGTAAACTGTCTTGAGTCCCCTGTACCAGAACATGGGGAATTACCTGCCGATAAATAGGATTGGCGATTATCAACCCTCCCGCAGGATCTCGTCGCAATAACCCCAAATCCAGCAGATATTGTCTGTCATCCGATGGAGTATCTCCTAATGCTTGTCCTGCAAGTATGGGTTCAATAATAGCTTTTATCCTTGGCTCACGTAGCTTTTCAGCCAAAGAATCAAGATGGGTATCTTGCCTCCTAATCAGGACTTCAGATGCTGCATGGATATGTTCCGGTGTAATGGCTACACTGGTATCCGTCACCATTTCTTCCACAATCTCTTTAGCCAAAGCATTTACCAACCAAGGTTGTCCTTGAGTCAAATGAAATGCAGCCTCGATTGCAGATTGTGTAAAAACTTGTCCAGTATCATCAGTATGCTGCTGATATAATTCACCAACCTCTGTAGCAGTAAAATCCCTTAAAGTCAGGGAACGGACTTTGATATTGAAAGGACTTGCGGTATTTAATCTATTGCTACCCCCACTTGCCACCTTATAATCCCTGACATCGCGCAAACCAATTAATCCCACGCTAATAGGAAAATGTTGGGGACGACTGCGATAACCATCACGTAACTGTCGTAAAGCAGAAATCAGTGCTTCATCCTGTAGGGAGTCAATTTCATCAATGAACAGCACTAAGGGTCTAGGTGAAGCTTGCGCCCAAGCTTGCAAAGCAGCTTGAATTCTCCTTCCTGGTTGTGCATTATCCCAATTGTCAGGAGGGTGTAAATCATCAGGTAAATCTAATTGACTACTTGCCCGCCAAGCATCAAGAATAGCAAGTTCAGCAGTTTCTGGCTCATTACTGAAGGGTGCGCCAACCTCAGCAGATACCATGACAGCAGTATAACTACCACTTTCAGTTAATTGTTGTGCCAGTGCCAACATTGCAGTAGTCTTACCCGTTTGTCGGGGTGCATGAATGACAAAATAGCTTTGTTGGACAATTAGCCGCTGCAAATTGGGCAAGCGAACTGTGGGGGGTAGCATATAGTGAATATCTGCTTTACAAGGACCAGCAGTATTGAACCAACGAGGCATAGGGATTTTGATCAGAAACTCCAGGAGAAGGCAAACACCTAATTCCGCCCCTTGCGGGAGTATGGAAGTATGTCACAACTATCTAATTCTAGATCGGCAGCAAACTGCTAAATTGAGTAATACGTATCCCCACTCTCTACCAAAGCCATGGTGCAACCAATTCGCATTTTGTTGCAAACAACTATTTCGACAACGGAAGATGACTGGAGTATTTGGCGGTTTTCCATGCTACAGGAATATCTGTCATCTTTGCAAGACCAAACGGGAAAGCCATTGTGTGAAGTGACAGCGCGCGATCGCCAAACAGATATTGAAGGTAATGATCCAATTTTAGGTAGCCTCGACCAATCAGACTTTGACCAACTATGGCTATTTGCTTTAGATGTTGGGGATGGGTTAAGTGATAAAGACCGCGCAGGGATTAACGCTTTTCGCCGCCGGGGTGGCGGTATGCTCGCCACCCGCGACCATCAGGATATGGGTTGTTCCATGGACGGAATAGTGGACATCGGCGATATTCACTATTTTCACAGTAAAAACCCTGACCCTGATAAATCTCGCTGTTGCAATGATGACCCATATACGACTTATATTTCCTGGCCCAATTACCATTCTGGTGCTAACGGCGACTATCAAAAAATTACCCCAGTGGAACCGATTCACGAACTGCTGAAAAATACCAATGCATCTTCGGGAAGGATTGAATATTTTCCCAGCCATCCCCACGAAGGTGGTATTGGAGTGGGTCAGGGAAATGGCAATGCACGAGCGATCGCACTGGGTAACAGTTTGGTTACTGGTCGTGATTTTAACCTAGTGGTAGCGATCGAGCATTACCAGGATGCACAAGGTAATATCTTAGGCAGAGCAGTTGCTAACTCCAGCTTTCATCACCTTGTAGATTACAATTGGGACACTAATAAGGGGTGTCCCAGCTTTGTAGATGAATCCCCAGGCAATGGGATGAAACATGAACCTCGCGCCTTGTCAGATATTAAAACCTATGTGCGTAATGTTGCTTTGTGGCTAGCGAGTTGATTTGAGGTGAGTCATGCAGAAAACTTGGCAACTTTTTAAAGACTTTGGGCTGGAAGCAATTCCCATTCTCAAGGTTAGAGAGTCTTTACTCCAAGATTCCCAACTAACACAAAATTATCTGGTGCTGGTGATTAGCTCTTGTCTAATCGCTACTTTGGGATTGTTGATTAACAGCACCGCAGTGATTATTGGTGCCATGATTATTGCTCCCTTGATGTTACCTCTGCGGGGTTTCTCCTTTGCAACTTTAGAGGGAGATTGGAAGTTACTGCGGCAGAGCTTCATATCTGTGGCTGTTGGCACCATACTCGCCATCGCCTGTTCTGGATTGGTGGGATTAATTATTGGTTTACCTGAGTTTGGTTCAGAAGTTTTATCTCGCACCCAGCCTACCCTAATTGATTTGTTGATAGCCATTGCTGCGGGTGGAGTTAGTGGTTATGCTAAAATACGTCCCTCCATTGGTGATGCTATTCCTGGTACTGCGATCGCAGTTGCTTTAATGCCACCTTTATGCGTAGTTGGCTTATCTCTCTCTCAGGGAGATTGGCTGTTAGCCAGGGGAGCCTTATTGCTTTACTTAACCAATTTAATCGGGATTAATCTGGCTTGTTTGGTAGTATATGTCTTAAGTGGATATGCTCTCAGTAGTGAGTTAACCCGCTCTTTATCTTGGGGGGTATCTGCAACTCTAATTATCATGCTCACAGTGCCCTTAGGCATTAGCTTTTGGCGGGTGTTGAGTGATGCCCGTGCCAAGGAGTCATTGCGACAGATTCTCTCCCATAGTTCTGTGATTCAAAGACCAGATGTGGAAATTCTGAAATCGAATGTTGACTGGAGAACTGAACCACCTTCATTAAAATTGGTTGTTAGGGCTGACAAAAAAATCACCTCCGAAGAAGTGGGTATGGTGGAGCAAATACTAACAAAAAAACTGCATCGCTCCTATCAGGTAGTATTTTATGTTACACCATCTCAAACGGTTTGGTCTTCTCAAGCTAAATAGTAGGGAGTAGAGAATATCTGATGAAACAGAATCCTGTGCCAGCAGCGGTATTTATCATATTATTAACCTTGCTGATGTTACCGCAAGGCTGTAAAAAGACCTCTGCTGATAGTATCTCAGCTATCATGGACAGTAATGCCAAGGTAGAAAAATTATCCGATGGGTTAAAGTTTACGGAGGGTCCTGTATGGCATCCAAGTGGTTTTTTACTCTTCAGTGATATTCCTGCTGATACTATTTATAAGTGGACCACTGGCAATAAACTTTCTGTATTTCGCCGTCCTGCGGGGAATACCAATGGTAATACTTTAGATAGGGAAGGACGGTTAATTTCTGCTCAACATAACCGTAAACTGACACGCACGGAAAAAAATGGTAAAGTCACCGTCTTAGCTGAACGCTACCAAGGGAAACGCCTCAATAGTCCCAATGATGTTGTAGTTAAATCCGATGGTAGTATTTATTTTACCGATCCACCCTACGGTATTAAAAAAGAACAGGAAGAACTCGGTTTTTATGGGATTTATCGCTGGAAACCAGATGGAAAACTAACTTTACTGAACAAGGAGATGGTGCGTCCCAATGGAATTGCTTTTTCACCAGATGAGAAAAAATTATACGTAGCTGATTCCGAAAAATTACATATGCACGTTTTTGATGTCAAAGCAGATGGTACATTAACTAATGGTAAGTTATTTGCAGAGTTACCTGGACCTAAAGATAAAGGCGTACCTGATGGGATGAAAGTGGATGTTAAAGGCAATATCTACTGTAGTGGTTCTGGGGGGATATGGATTTTCGCGCCAACAGGTGAACTACTGGGCAAAATAGCAGTTCCCAAAGCTGTAACTAATTTAGCTTGGGGCGGTAAGAATTACAAAACACTTTATATCACAGCACGTGAGGCTATTTATCGAATTCCCTTGAATGTTGCAGGTATACAACCAGGGAAAGGGAATTGATATGTTCAGAACCTCTACTTCACTTAATCAGCTTTTAGTTATTAGGACTTACGCAACTGGCATATATTTACTGTAGGGGAGGCAAAATGCGGTGTAGATTCTCTTCCCGCATTATTGCCGTTGCGTGACGCTGCGAGAATATTTGAACGTAGCAATGAGACTTGTAACCTCACGCACCAATCACCAATTGTGACACGCAACTTTAGTCCTGGTTATGTAGAAAAGCACTTAAGTATTTATTCCACACAAACGTTAGTTATTTTCAACTGGTAGGGCGTACAACACGAATCAACTTACCTATTATATCATGTCCGTTTGATTACTTACAATATGTCATTGCGAGTGCAACGAAGTGGAACGTAGACACGAAGTGGCTTCTCGAAGAGTAGCAATCCCATGAATTTGAGGACTTTGCGTATAGCCCTCCGGGCATTCAAGAAACGCGCAGCGTGTCCGCAGGACTTATACTTCACTTCGCTATCGCTGCGTGCCTCTTGCTCCCTTCGGGAGAGCTGAGTCGCTTTCGCGACACGCTGCGCGTTAACGTAGTTCCTCTGTAAGAGGCACGCTAACAGAGGAGCTACGTTAACGTAATGACAAGTATTGATCCGGACATGATATTAATGGTTCTTCTTGATTAATTGCTTCATTAATTTGAGTTGCCATTCGTAACCTATCAGTATCATTTCTAAATGTTCGGATGAGCTTCTATGCAATTTGATAAAATCTTGACGATTTAGTAACTTTCCGTGGGAACATTTCATCTGCATATAAACGCGCCATGAGTTAAGCAGCCTGATTAGCACGGATAGCAGCTTCAATTTCTTCAGGATAAGCATCTGCATATATCCAAGCATTAACTAAATCAGCTGCACTAATATGAGGATAATCTTGCAAAAGTTGGACTTCAGTAATTCCCAGACGACGTGCTTCAACTAATAGCCAAATTGCAATACGAGTTCCAGTAATGCAGGCTTCTCTACCACAAACACCGGGTGTTTTTGTAATACCTTTTGCCCCAATGTTAATGCTTTGAGTTAGGCTTTGGATAATTGCGGCTTTTTCTGTTGGACGTAATGCTAGGATTTGATTTTCTAGTTCTTGGATATTCATTAACTAAATTTGTATTGTAGTTACTTATATTGTAGCGGTGGAGATTTTGGTATCGTTTCTACTTTTTTTGGTTCAAGGTAGAAGAAAACATTCAAACTGCAATAATTGATTTGATTAAAAAACCGCAGAGACACAGAGAAACCAGAGAATAGAGAGAAGTAAGGGATATAGTATTTTGAATTTCTCTATGCCATATAATGATAATTATGAAGTAATAGATTGGATTTGCCTTGAATTACACAGAAGAATCAGGAAAAATTTTTAAGATCCTCCTGCTGAATAATATCTTTTGCTAAACCTTGCATGATTACGTATGGTTGCATCATTGGGTTAACAAACCTAAATCGATAATGCCTTTCAATACCTTTTTTACATAAAACGGAACCTCTCTTTTCTTCACAAAAATCATTAAGATTACGCGCAAAACCAGTAGTTTGATATTTTTTATTCATAATTAGAGACATTGGTTTTGCTACATCTGGAGGAGTAAAGAAGCCCAAGTTATCTTTTTTTGCTAAAGCACAGGCTAATAAAACTTGAGCATAAATAGTTTTTCTAGAGCTAGATATAGCCTGATGATAAGTATTAGCGATACTTTGATAGGCTTTATTCACAGCCATTCTTATAGCGTTGTCCAAATCAGATTTTTCAATGCAATCCGAGTTTCTAGTAATTGCTTTCTGTGAAGAATGCAAAGCTAATAAATGAGTATAGCTTGGTAAACCTTGTGATAGCAAAGCTATGTTTTCTCTGACTAAATCTTGCACAGTCATTGCAAGTAAATTAAGCCGCTTGTCAAGAAGCTCGTATAATTCATTTCTAGACATTCTAGGCATTTGAACTTGCACCAATGATCTTTCTATCGATGCGTGTTCAGCAATCAGCTCGTTCACAGAATCAGCAACTCCAACGAGAATAAGAGTAGTATCAACTAAGTGATCGGAAAGAGTTTTAATAGTGTCAGCTAATAGCTCAGTAGCATCAGGGCGACCTATTCTATCTAGTTCATCGATAACAATAATGGTTTTACCAAGATTTCGTTGAAGAATATATCTAATAGATTCAGGAGTAATTTCTTCTGGAGGATTATCAGCATACTCTCGTAAAGAGTCGAACTCACGGAATATTTTCTGCCACAAAGATGTAAAGTCATCTATAACATCACAATTCACAATAGTAGAAAAAACTTTCTGCTCCGAATAACCACGCATAATCTGAGAAATAACATTAGCAAGAGAAGTTTTCCCAACTCCTCTTTCTCCGTATAAAATGACGTGTTGACCTTTCTGAGCCACGGCACTAACCACTTGGCTAATTTGCTCAGGTCTACCAGCAAATAACTCCTGACTATCGATGGGAGCACTAGGAGTAAATATCTGAGCAGCTTTCAGATAACGTTGCATCTGTTCAGGACTAGACGGTGTAAGGTTTTGATCCATAAACTATTACCATAACTATAAGCATCTAAAATTTTAGCATTATCTACTAATCAGATGGATTTTCATTATAAAAATTGTCTTTAACATTTAATTAGAGGGATTCAACATCTAATGGGATGACGGATATTGTACGAACCCTGCTCTAAACTCTTTCTTACTCAACTACTACTTTTTGCTGTGCAAAGTAGGCATATAACATCTAATTAGAGGGGTTCAACATCTAATGGGATGACGGATGGTGTACGAACCCTGCTCTCAACTCTTTCTTACTCGACTACTATCTTTTGCTGTGCAAAGTAGGCATATAACATCTAATTAGAGGGGTTTAACATCTAATGGGATGACGGATGGTGTACGAACCCTGCTCTCAACTCTTTCTTAGATACAAGGTTAGGTTGAGGCTTTAGGAAACCCAACATTACCGATAATTTGTTGGGTTTCCATACTGGCTTGTCATCACCCCATCACAATCTGGGATCTACAGGTTCGCTCTCCAACGCTAAAATCCCAAACACACACTCATGTACCCGACGCAGGGGAGAGTGAGCCACAAAACGCTCTAACGCCTCCACACCCAATGCAAACTCCCGCATGGCTAAGGAACGCTTCAAGGATAAACCCCGTTGACGCAACCGCTTCAGGTTATCTGGGCTAGAATATTCTGGTCCATAGATAATTCGTAAATATTCCTGTCCGCGACACTTCACCGCAGGTTGAATAATCCCCTTATTACCTCGCACAATGAAATCCATCGGTTTCACTACCATCCCCTCACCTCCAGCTTTTGTGAGTTCTTGCCACCAGTGAATACCCCCAGCTTGGCTACTGGCATCGGTTAAATCTATTACCTTGTAGTTAGTTGCTAACAGTATTTGGGAGTCCCACTGGGTAACTTTAGCAATTTGTTCCATGTGCCAACGGTGGTCTTTATCTGTATGCACAGACCCTTCCGTGGCTAGGATATGAAAAGGAGCCAGTTTTAGGTCAAAAATATCATTCACAGACCAACAATAGCGGCGGTAGGCACTGATGTAATGCTGTGCCATATCAAACCGTTGCTGGTAAGCAGTCAGTTGCTTGCTAACATCAATACCCCGATCGCTTGCCTGTTGTAACAAATTTACCGCATCTGTCAGACCAATCTGGGAGGCAACTCCTACGGGTGCATATTGTTGTTTTAATAACCCTTGGGCTTTGGCTGACCAAGGCATGAGTTCACAGTCTAGGCATACCCAATCAGTATTAAATTCTGACCAAAAGTCGCTTGCTGTCAGGGCTGCGTTCACCCGTGTCAGCAATTGGGCTTCTACCTCTGAGTGATCAAAAAATCGCCTGCCGGTGCGGGTATAACAAATACCAATGCCTTCATCCACTACCCCAAAACGTTCCCTAGCAGCTGATTCATCTCGACAAACTATTACTACTGACCGGGAACCCATGTGTTTTTCTTCACAAACAACTTCCGTAATTCCTTGGCTTTGATAATGGTCAAAGGCTTGCTGGGGATGTTCCAAATATCCTGATGCTTGGGAAGTCTCCACGGGCGACATGGTAGGAGGGAGATAAATTAACCATTTGGGATTAGCAGCAAACCGGCTCATCACCTCCAAAGCTGCGATCGCATTTTCTTCACGGATGGTAATATTACTTTTGAGTCGAGTAGTGACAATTCGCTTACCCAATACATCCTCAATGTACAGCACATCATCTAGTTGTTGTTGTGCCGTAAGGGTCGAATTATTCAATCCACCAATGGGTTTCACTGGTTCACAATAGGTACGAAGAGCAGGAGTGCTGACAATTTCCCTTTCTGGATAGCGCAGTGCCGTCAGTTTGCCACCAAATACGCACCCCGTATCAATATCAATGGTATTATTGAGCCACTCTGCTTCCGGTACGGGGGTATGTCCATACACAACCATCGCCTCACCCCGATACTCCGCCGCCCAATTGTAGCGGATGGGTAAGCCAAATTCATCAATTTCCCCAGTGGTTTCACCGTAGAGAGCAAAGCTACGAATCTTACCAGAACCCCTTCCTTGATACTCTTGTTTCATCCCTGCATGAGCCACCACTAATCGCCCATCATCCAATACGTAATGGCTGACTAGGGTATCCAGAAATTTCCTCAGTTCTTGAGTAAAGGGTTGATATACTTCTTCTGATAATGCTTCCAGTTCTGCTAATGTTTGTGCTAAACCGTGATTAACTTTGATATTTTTACCCCGTAATTTCCGCAGTAATTTATTTTCATGGTTGCCAGGGACACACATCCCCGTGCCGGCTTTGACCATATTTCTCACCAACTTGACTGTATCTAAAATCCGGGGGCCCCTATCTATTAAATCTCCTAAAAATACTGCTTTGCGTCCTTGGGGATGGTGATAGGTGGGGAAGTTCCAGAAATCAGATGTCTCCGTTTCTTGCTTGTCTGCTGGCATTTGCACATACCCCAATTTGGTGAGTAAGGCTTCCAGCTCATCACAGCAGCCGTGGATATCACCAATGATATCAAAAGGACCATGTTCATACTTGCGGTTATTCCACAGGGGTTGGCGTTCAATTTTGGCGGCGTTAATTTCTGCTATGGAGTTGAGGATATGTACGTAACGAAAACCTTCCCTTTCCAAGCCGCGCAAAGAACGCCTTAAACTCTGGATATGGCGACGTACCACATGGGGGCCAAAATTGCGATCGCTTCTTTTTTGGTTGCGATCGTGGCATAATTGTTCTGGTAGATTCAGGACAATTGCTGTGGGAAAGCAATGATATTGACGGGCAATTTGCACTAAAGATTTACGATCTTCTGGCTGGACATTTGTGGCATCAATGACTGTTAATTTGCCTGCTTCTAAACGTTTGGCAGTAATAAAATGTAGTACTTCAAAAGCATCTTTAGAGGCTGCTTGATTATTTTCATCATTGGACACTAAACCCCGACAAAAATCGGAAGATATGACTTCAAAAGATTGGAAGTGTTTGCGGGCAAAAGTTGATTTTCCAGAGCCGGAAGCACCAATTAAAAGTACTAGGGATAATTCGGGAATAGTTAGTTTCATAGTTATGCTTTTTAGGATTGACAATAAACTTTACTCTTGAACAATGATTTACATGTTATTGATTGTTGGGATGTAACCAACTTTTGTGGAAAAAATCACCGTTGCAAAACATAATTCTAAATTCTAAATTTTAAATTTTAAATTTTAAATCCTCCTGTCTTAATTAAAGCTAAAGCTGCAAAATGTAAGGGGTAAACTGCATATAGCCATTTAGCTCGAATACCTTGTTGATTGTTATATAAAATAATCAGTAAAGGTGCGAATATACCCATTAGTTCTATCACTGGATACTGAATCAAATACCAATAGAATAAATTAATTGCTATATATGCTATCCACCAGTTTATCTCTATAATTTGATATTGAAAAATAGACATTAAATAGATAACAGTTAAACTATATGCTCCTCCCTCTAAACAAGGGATTTTAGTCCAATAACAGGCGAAGATAAAGAATAAGATAGTAACTGTAATTGCTATTTTCAAAATAATACGACCTGTTAGTTTGGATGCTCGAATCATGGCGACTCCTGCTGCCAGAGTAAACAAAATATTTAACTGTTTTGACTCGGTATCAAATATCAAATAATAAATATACCCATATATAGGTTGAGAAATAATACCTAATAATATTAATCTAGTGACATATTTTTTGATATCTGAAGTATGTTTTTCTCCTATTGCTGCCAGCCACGCGAACAAGGGGAAGCTCAAACGTCCTACGGCAACCATAATAGTTGCATCAGGGAAAAACAATCGCCCAATATGGTCTACAAACATAAAAATAAAGGCAAGTATTTTTATATCAAATGATGTCATATAATTTTATATTTTGGATTTTTCAAGATGAATAATCAGTTGTTTATTTTGGATTGACAGCAAAGATAAATCTGTATATCGTGTGCGGATTATTTATAAAACCTCACCCGCCTGCGGCACCCTCTCCTTATTAAGGAGAGGGTAAGAGAGGGATTAAATTAAGGAGAGGGTAAGAGAGGGTTGGGGTGAGTCAAGCAGGAATTATAAGTAATTAAGCGAACATGATATAATAGACAGCTTTGTGCATTGTGATATCAATGATTTTCTGGTAATTTTGCATGATTAAGTTCCTCAATTATGAATGAATAGTCTGGACAATTGTTTACTATATAAATGCTATCAAAACCTTCTTGTAAGGTTGGGATAATTAGCTTTTTATGGGTTGCTAAAAGTCCAGCTATAGGTACAATTTGTTTTATTGGACGTTGGTTATTTCTTTGTTTACATTCTTCTAATGGAGACTGAAAATAATAAGCTAAAACTCGAAAGCCTTTTGCCTTAGCTGGTTGAATATAGCGACTTCTGTCTTCTAGGGTTGGGTTTGTGTTATCCACAACTAAACGCTGTTTCGCTTCTAGACAAGCTTGGAACAGAATTTTTTCTCGGTGGCGAGTTTTAAGCATATCTAAGTTAATCCGGATATGAGTGTCTAAAAAGTGTTGGCGGTAAAATGAAGATTTACCTGCACCCTGGATGCCGATGAAAATAATTGCTTCCATGATGAGAAAGGAGTGAAGGAGGGGAGGAGGGAAGGAAGTGTGGGAAGTGTGGGAAGTGTGGGAAGTGTGGGAAGTGTGGGAAGTGTGGGGAGTGAAGGAGTGAAGGAGGGAAGGAGTGATGAATTCAAGACTATCAACTGTCAACTGTCAACTGTCAACTGTCAACCGTCAACCATCAACCGTCAACTGTCAACTGTCAACCGTCAACCATCATCTCTATTGCCGGGAAAATATTCCCATTTGAGTAGGGGAACCTAGTTCTGAATCCACATCTCCTATAGGTTGAAATTCCACGGTATAACTAAATTTTTCTCCTACTTCCTTTGCCCAATTTTGAAATTCCTCCCTCGTCCATTCAAAGCGGTGATCCTGATGACGCAGTTTACCAGGGGGAAGATTGGGAAATTTGACGTTATATTCGATGTTGGGAGTTGTCAGAACTATGGTTTGAGGTTGAGCGAATTCAAACAATACCCGCTCAAAAGCTGATAGTCTGGGCAAGTCAAGATGCTCAATTACCTCAATCACTGTGGCTGCATCATATCCAGTCAAACGTTTATCTTTATAAGTGAGTGCCCCTTGTATCAATTGTACGCTTTGCAATGAAGGCAATCGCTCTAATCTCTCATCTGCTATTTCTAAAGCCCTATAGGAAATATCAACACCGGTAATTTTGTGAAAATAACCATCTTTTGCCAGTTTCTTTAATAGATTACCCTGACCACAACCCAAATCAACTATTTTTTTAGCACCTTTATGTTTCAAGGCTGCAACCACAGCATCTAAACGTTGCTGATTCAAACTCAGGGGCTTTTCTACTGCTGCTTCCTCTTCAGCTTGTTGTTCTGCAACTTTATCAGGATCTGGTTCATCTTCCTCTGCTAATTGGGCAAGGGCAATGCGAGTCAGTTTTGACTGTCTTTTGAGATAGCGTTTAATAATTTGTTCCTGGGCTGGATGTTTAGTTAACCAACCCTCCCCGTGGCGTAATAATTTCTCAATTTCCCCATCCCCTACAAAGTAATGTTTATCATCATCTAATACTGGTATAAGTACGTAGAGATGACTGAGTAAGTCAGAAAGGGTGATGGTGTGCTGTAACTCTACTGTGTAATATTGGCTTTGTCCCCAGTCGGGAAATTGTTCATCTAAGATATGACCTTGGGCAGTGATAGAATAACCCAAAGGCTCAAATAATTGTCTGAGGAACCCTTCACCACCGCGACAGGGTAATACAGATAGCTTGGCGATGAGGGGTATGGGGGTTTGGACTAATTCTGGTAATTCCTTACACCGCCCACCTAAAGCAGTACTGAAGACTTGAGCGATCGCAACACTTAAAAATGAAGAAGCAACATAAGGGCGATCGCTTACATATTGTACCAAGGTTTTACCCCGTCCCCGCACTAATTTTACGGGATCAACATCTAATAGTAATGCGGCAGTACACCTATCTACAGCAGCTTCCGGGTAAAATATATGTGCTTGCCCAAAGGATAGGGGAAAGGATTGACAACGCTCCGGGTGTTTATGCAGTAAGTAACCCAAGTCCGTTGCAGGTTGGTGGGTTGTAGTAATTGTTAGTAGCATTCACTTTCAAGAAGGTGAACAGGATGAGAATAGTGAATACTACCTTAGCAAAACCGATGATTACGGATCAGGTTTAGGAGAATTTAGAATTTAGAATGAAGAATTGAGAATTTTGAGATCAGGAAAACATTTTTGCTCTCCACGGATGAATCCACACGGCTTGTATCCAGTCTATTTTTTAGTCAGAGTTTAATAACTAAAATCCGTAGATTGTTGTTGATAAGCTAAATAAACAGCTTCTAAAAAGATATCTGAAGAAGCTGGTGCGGGTAACTGTTCTATATTTAAAACTGCTTGTACTTGTTTTTCTAGCTCTAAACTTAATTTGGCTCTGGCTTTAGCTGTCATTTTTCCCCGTCGCTGTAAATATTCGCGGATAATCGCAAAGTCATCCGGTAACATTTTGCTAAAATCGCCTATTTGTAATAACTCTTTGGCTAGGGGCTGTGCTTCCTCGGATAGGGATAAGGTGGCTTTCTTGCTAGCAGGAGGCTGGGTTTGAATCACCAGAGTACCAGCTAAAATATCTCCCAAACGTTTTTCTTTGCGATTGAAAAGAATGAAAAATGCTCCTAAAAAGAAGGTATCATCAATGGGACGTAGTAATGCTCGCAGTACTGCTTGTTGCAAACCTACAGGTCTACCATCGTCACGGATAACTCTAATTTTAGCAATCCGCTTACCAGGGCTTTGCCCTTGCCATAGGGTTTCAAAAAAGACAAAATATCCTGTATAAATAAAGTAATTAACAATCAGAAAAATTGCATATAACCACAGAAAAATATCTCGGTTATCAAACAATTCCATTAATTGACCAACTATTGCTACCCAAGCAACAAAAAATAGAATTAGGAACAACCACAAAATCAGATAATCAATTAACAATGCCCAGGCACGACTACCAATCCCTGCCAGAATGAATTCTAGTTCTACACTTTCTGGTGTTTGGTGTTTAACTCGGTTAAAAATGTGCATTGTTTTGAATAGATATTATTTTATGTATTCCTGGTTTTAATTTCATACCGAAATTCAACAATTCCTGATTTTTAAGGTATGATTTTAAAGTTCGCGATCGCGCAATTTTAAGCCTAGTCCTTCTCGCCTAGTTCTTAAATCATAATAAATAACTGCTTTGATTGCCTGCCAGAAGGGATTAATTAGGGCGTTGGCTAGGAAAATGGTAATTATAGTAATTAACAGAATCAATAAGTAATTCAATATTTCTGAACTATTAATTGCATTTGGATTGCTCAATACTGTTCCAATAAAAAACATAATAAAACCAATAAAGGGTATACTGGCAATAAATAATAAGGGCATGGTAATTAAATATGCCACAATGATAATAGCTTGCAAGCGCCAGACATTACCTTTAGTTAATTCCCAACTGCGAGCAATAGCTTGTCCTGCATCTAAAGTATTTTCCACCGCCATCGGTAATTCCGGCAGAAAAATCCGGGCATAAAACCACAGATAGACAACAAAAGTCGCCAGTTGTACCAAGAAATTAACTAAGGTATAAACTATAGGTTGTTTAATCAAAGGTTGAACAATAATGGCATTGATAATACTTTCGAGAATGGAAATACCAATATTTACCCCAGCAAGAGCTAGCCACACCAAAATTTGGGTACAGAAAAAGTTCCATAGACGAGGATTTAACTCACTGCGGCAAGTTTTTTCGCTTTCTGGTTGGTTAATTAACTCAGCGAAGGCTAACCGAGAAATTATGGCATTAATGGTGTGTGCCTTTGCCCATCCATAGACTGGCAGTAAAAACCATAAGAATGCTTGTAAAGTCAAACTTAAGTATTGTTTAAAATGAGAACGATAAAGTCGCACCCCTGCACTAACCACGTTACCGATACTTAGGGGTTGCAACGAACCAGAAGGATTAGGATTAAATGACATGAATTGCTACACAAAACTTGACTAATATCAGGCAATAAATTGTCCCATATTGTGGTAGAGACATCCTTGCCTGTACTACTGTTAAACTTTGGGATATTTTTTTATTGGAAGTCCCTGAACTTAAATTAAGTTATAACCAATATTGCCAACATTTATGAATATTCAACGTTGGATTGCACGGCGAGAGCTAAATTGGCAGCGTTTGGATGCTCTATTAAGACAAGTAGAAAAAAAAGGCTTAAAGTCCCTGGATTCTGCCAAAATTCGCGAACTAGCCAGTTTATATCGCTCCGTCGCCGGAGATTTAGCACGGGCTCGTACCCAGGGAGTGGGCAATACTTTGGTACAAAGTTTACAATTCTTGACTACTCGGGGTTATAGTCAAATTTACCAAGGTTCTCGCAAACAAGAATGGCAAGGAGTGGTGAAGTTTTACCAGTGGGGATTACCTGCTGTGGTGCAACAAACTTTTGCATACATTGCCCTAGCCACAGGATTATTTTTGCTGGGAGGATTAATTGCTTGGTGGTATGCATGGAGCGATCCCACCTTTATGTCTTTAATTGTACCAGAAAACATGATTTCCCAGGTACGCGATCGCCAAGAATTATGGATGGGTTCCATTGTGGGCATTGAACCCCTAGCATCTAGTCAGATTGCTACCAATAATCTATCGGTTTCCTTTGGTGCTGTGGCTGGTGGAATTACTGCGGGTTTATATACGGCATTTTTGCTTTTTTACAATGGTTTGTTAATTGGTGCGGTGGCTACTCTCGTAGGACAAAACAATTTGGCATATCCATTTTGGGCTTTTGTTTTCCCCCACGGTTCTCTGGAGTTACCGGCAATTTTTTTTGCTGGAGGGGCGGGTTTTTTAATTGGTAGAGCGATATTATTTCCCGGTAAATATCGCCGCATTGATGCTTTAAAATTCTACGGTTCCCAAGCAGTACAATTAGTGTTTGGCATTGTACCCATGTTGCTCATAGCAGGGTTGATTGAAGGCTTTTTCTCCCCCAATCCTAATGTGCCAGCTCCGATTAAGTATCTGGTAGGAATGGTTTTGTTTGTCTTGTTAGTGGCTTATTGTAGTCGCCGGAGGGGAGGAGTGAGGGAGTAGGGGCGGGGTTTCCCCGCCCGGAGTGAAGGAGTGAGGGAGTGATTAATTAGTAAGTAATAAGTAATATCATTTTGAAACAAGAATGGGACAGATGGGTAGGGAACATTAGCAAGACAAATTCTAAATTCTAAATTCTAAATTCTACATTCTAAATTCTTTTAATCATGCCAAAAATTCAGACTAACGGAATTGAATTGTTTTACAACATCAGTGGCACGGGAGAACCTCTACTATTACTAGCTGGGTTTGCCTGTGACAATTACTACTGGTCATTAATGATGCCCCATTTGACCAAAAAATATCAGGTGATTCGCGTAGATAATCGAGGAGTGGGACAGAGTTCTGCACCTGCACAGCCCTACAGTATTAAGCAGATGGCTGAGGATGTGGCGGTGTTACTGGAATATTTACAAATTAGTTCTGTAACTGTCATTGGACACTCTATGGGGGGTCAAATTGCCCAAGAATTAGGGTTGAATTATCCAGAAAAAGTGCAAAATTTAATCCTGCTTTCATCTTGGACACAAACAAATAGCATTTTCCACACCATCATCGAAACTTGGGGAGAATTACCGCAAACTTTAGATTGGCAACAATATCAAAAAGTCATATTACCCTGGATATTCACCCATAATTTTCTTTCCACTCCCCAAGCGATCGCTCAATTTGTTAAAATGGCAATTAATTACCCTTTCCGTCCTACTCCCCAGGGACTATATCATCAAAGTCGAGCCATTCTCAATAGCGATACTTCAGCTAGAATCTCTGAGATTTCCTGCCCTACTTTGGTGATGGTGGGCAAACAGGATATTCTTACCCCAGTAGTATTTTCTCAGCAGTTGGCACAATTAATTCCCCATGCCGAATTAGTCCTCATGGAAAATTGCGGACATGGTTTATTAATTGAATCACCTCATACTGTGGCAGAAGAAATACTGGTTTTTCTGGATAAATCAACTATAAGATAGAATCCATTGGTGTTTTTTGCTTGATGGTTGCCGTAGCCTGTAGGGGTGGGTTGAAACTTCCTCATGGTATTGGACTTTGGACAAAACCATCAGATAAGGGTTCATGTCGTCTCATCCAGGCAAATATTTATTCAAAATTGCTAATTACGAACTGTAAAAATATTACCATTGATTTATATATAGAATTAATCATGATTGATTTAGGTAATATTTATGTAGGGTGTGTTATTGCGTAGCATAACGCACCTGAAAATACCGCTAGTTGAAAAAAATGCGATCGCTCAATAATATTGATGATAATTTAACATCGCCTACTTAATCTTTTGTTGATCAAAACTATCTCATGGATCAAACAATAAATATTAATTCCAAACTAAGTTCAAAATCAGTAATAACTGATAGCTTGCACCATTCTCAATCAGAGCCAGAGGCTCTATATTCTAGTTAAATCATCCCGCAAATATGCAACGCCCCAACCACCAATCAACAACCACCAATCAACAACCAACAACCGTCAATGAAAGCTGAATCAATTAGAGTTCGCGGTATCGTACAGGGGGTAGGTTTTCGCCCCACAGTTTACCGTTTGGCGAAAGCTTGCGGTTTGTGTGGTGATGTTTGCAACGATGGAGAGGGAGTATTAATTCGGGTATCGGGAAGAGAGGAATCAATTACAGAATTTGTCACTAAATTACAGCAAGAATGTCCCCCCCTAGCCAAGATTACTCAACTGACACGCCAACCTTATCAGGGTGAGTTAAAATGCGATGACTTTGTCATTACTCACAGCATCAACAGCCGAGTCAAAACAGCCATTTCCCCAGATGCGGCTACCTGTCCCCAATGTCAGCAAGAAATATTCAGTCTCTACAGCCGCTACTACCGTTATCCCTTTACCAACTGCACCCATTGTGGTCCTCGTTTAAGTATTATCAACAGTATTCCCTATGACAGATGCAACACCAGTATGGCGGCTTTCCCCATGTGTGAGGAATGTGATAAAGAATACAAAGATGTGAGCGATCGCAGATTTCACGCCCAGCCTACAGCTTGTCATATTTGTGGTCCCCAAGCATGGTTAGAAAGGGCTGATGGTAAACCAATTACAGCTTCTATGTTCTCCATGTTGGATGATGTGGATGCAGTATGTACCCTCCTACAAAAAGGGGAGATCGTCGCCATCAAAGGTATAGGAGGTTTTCACTTAGGTTGTGATGCAACTAATGATACAGCAGTGCAGAAATTGCGTCAGCGCAAACATCGCTACCACAAACCCTTCGCTCTCATGGCACGAGACATAGACATAATTGCAGCATACTGTCACATTAGTAACCAAGAACGAGAATTACTCACCAGTCCTCCAGCTCCCATTGTATTATTACAACAGAGACAAACAGACAAACCATCCTTTACCAAACCCCTCTCCTCCTCTATCGCCCCACAGCAAAGTACTCTCGGCTGGATGCTGCCCTACACTCCCCTACATCACCTCATTCTCAAACGGATGAACCGTCCCATAGTATTAACTAGCGGCAACATTTCCGACGAACCACAATGTATAGATAACCAAGAAGCAAAATCAAAATTAAGTCAAATAGCTGACTACTTTCTGCTCCACAACCGAGACATTGTCAATCGTGTAGATGATTCCGTAATCAGGGTAGTTAACCATCAGGTGCAAATTATCCGTCGTGCTAGGGGATATGCACCAGCACCCATAAATTTACCACCAGGATTTACCAATACGCCCCCAGTGTTAGCTATGGGTGGGGAGTTAAAAAATACCTTTTGTTTATTGAAAGATGGACAAGCTATTTTATCCCAACATTTAGGGGATTTAGAAAATGCTACAGCCTTTAGTGCTTATCAGGAAACCTTGAATTTATATCTCAATTTATTTGAGCATCAACCAGAAATCATAGCTATAGATAAACATCCAGAATATTTATCCACCAAGTTAGGAAAACAACTAGCAGTAGCCAATCAAATTCCCATTGATAACATTCAACATCACCACGCCCATATTGCTGCTTGTATGGCAGAAAATAATCTTCCCTTAGATACTTCACCTATTCTCGGTATTGCTTTAGATGGACTGGGTTATGGAGAAGATGGCACTTTCTGGGGAGGGGAATTTTTACTAACAGATTACCAGCAATTTCAACGACTAGCAACATTTAAACCAGTAGCAATGATTGGTGGTACAAAAGCAATTAAAGAACCTTGGCGCAATACCTACGCTCATTTAAACTCCGCATTTAATTGGAATAAATTAACACAACAATATAGTGATTTAGCAATAGTTAAATTTTTACAAAACCAACCCCTAAAACTTATCGACAGACTCCTAGAACAAAAAATAAATTGTCCTCCAGCTTCCTCCGTGGGGCGTTTATTCGATGCTGTAGCAGCTGCAATACTAATTTGTCAAGCAGAATGTAGCTATGAAGGGCAAGCAGCCATAGAAATGGAGGCTTTGGTACAAGCTACAGCCTTAGATAATGATGAAGAAACACTAAGTTATCCTTTTAATCTTGGCATTTTAGATAATATTTATTGTATAGATCCAACCTCAATGTGGCAAGCCTTGCTTGATGACTTACAAAAACAAGTCTCTCCAGCAACTATTGCGACTAAATTTCACTATGGGTTAAGTCAAATTATTGTCAACATGGCACAAAAATTATGTCAAGAAAATGGTATTAATTATGTTGCACTCACAGGGGGAGTATTTCAAAATACGATTCTCTTAGAAAGAGTCAAAATGGGTTTAACAAAATTGGGCATCAAACCCATAACCCATAGCTTAATTCCGCCTAATGACGGTGGTTTATCCCTAGGACAAGCAGTAATTACAGCTGCCAAATTGATTAACTCCCTTAGGGAGAGGGAACAGGCAACAGGCAACAGGCAACAGTGAGATTTTTCAGCTAAATTAATTCCAGGTAAATAAATATGTGTTTGGGAATCCCAGGTCAAATTATTGAAATTACTGACACCAATCATAAACTAGCAATTGTTGAGGTTGCTGGAGTCAAACGTCAGGTAAATATTGCTTGTATTGTAGATGAACAACATCCACCAGAATCCTGTCTAGGAGATTGGGTATTAGTCCATGTCGGCTTTGCCATGAACCGCATTAACGAACAAGAAGCCGCCGAAACATTGAAACTCTTAGAAGAAATAGTTGCTGCACAAACAACAATTACTAATTAATTTTTTATACTTTTGGGATTATACAAAGCTCTTATCCTCTGCGCCTCCGCGCCTCTGCGTGAGAAAAATTAAAACTTATTAACTCAATGAATTAAAAATTATTTGCCCTACAAACCATGAAATACGTTGACGAATTTAGAGAACCTCAAAAAGCCCAAGCCCTACTCCAAGAAATAAAAAAAATCAGTGGTAACTCCCCACTCAAAATAATGGAAGTATGTGGCGGACACACCCATTCAATCTTTAAATATGGCATTGAAGAAATTCTTCCCCACAACATAGAATTAATTCATGGTCCCGGTTGCCCAGTATGTGTAATGCCCAGGGGTAGATTAGACGACGCTATTTATATCTCCCAACAACCGAACGTCATTTTTACCACATTTGGTGATGCCATGCGAGTTCCTGGTTCCACCACCAGCCTCCTCCAAGCTAAAGCCAACGGTGCAGATATTCGCATGGTTTACTCACCCTTAGATAGCCTGAAAATTGCCAAAGAAAATCCAGATAAACAAGTAGTATTTTTTGCCCTTGGCTTTGAAACTACCGCCCCCAGTACAGCTTTTACCATTCTCCAAGCCGCCAGAGAAAATATTCCTAACTTTAGTATGTTTTCTAATCACGTCCTCGTGATTCCCGCCTTACAAGCATTATTAAATAATCCCGATTTACAATTAGATGGATTTGTGGGTCCTGGCCATGTAAGTATGGTAATAGGTACCCAACCATATGAATTTATTGCCCAAAAATATGACAAACCCATCGTAATTTCTGGATTTGAACCTTTAGATATTCTCCAATCAATTTGGATGCTATTGCAACAGATATCAGAACATCGTTGCCAGGTAGAAAATCAATATAATCGATTAGTTCAACCTGCGGGGAATACAGTCGCCTTAAATGCCATGAATCAAGTATTTGAGGTGCGAGATAATTTTGAATGGCGTGGTTTAGGAGATATTCCTAATTCCGGGTTAAAAATTCGCCCAGAATATGCTCAATTTGATGCCGAAATTAAATTTACCTTACCGAATCAAAAAGTAGCAGATAATAAAGCTTGTCAGTGTGGAGAAATACTGAAAGGAGTATTAAAACCCTGGCAATGTAAAGTATTTGGAACCGCTTGTACACCAGAAAATCCCATTGGTACTTGTATGGTTTCCTCCGAAGGCGCTTGTGCTGCTTATTATAAATATGGTCGTTTTTCTCAATCCTTCCAGGGAGAAATTACTGAAAAACCAAAAGTAACTGTATAAATTAAACTCTTTCATCTCTGCGCCTCTGCGCCTCTGCGTGAGATTCTAAACCCAATCATCAAGGAAACATTATGCCATTTGTCACAATTCAAATTGCCAAAGGCCATTCTATCGAAAAAAAACGAGAACTAGCAAAAGCCCTTACCGATGCCTTAGTTTCGACAATGGGGACAAAACCAGAATGGGTGACAGTTCATATTGATGAATTTGAACGGGAAAATTGGGCAGTGGGTGGTACACTCCATGTGGATAAACATAAAGGTAGACACGTTGAAAAAGGGGTATAAATCTCACACCTCCAGTAGTTGAAGTCAAATTTAGAGTATGTTAACTTACTTTCGGACTTCAACACTGACCCTAATTATGACCCTAAATCAAGAATATACCCTGGGAAATATTAGCCCCTTAATCCCTGCTGGTGATGATGTAGAAAAAGCCATCACTTTTTATGAACAAAGTTTAGGTTTTACTAAGATTCATCAAGAAGGAAACCCCATAAACATGGCAATTGTAAAGCGGGATGCAGCAGAAATATTCTTGGTTAAAAATGATAATTACCAGTTAGCAGAATCCACAGCATTAAGGATTTATGTCAACAACCTCGAACAGTATTATACCGAATTAGAGGCAAAGTCAGGAGAGATTATTCACCCCAATGGCAAACTAGAAACTAAACCTTGGGGAATGAAAGAGTTTGCAGTATTAGATCCTGCTGGTGTGTGCTTAACATTCTATGAACCGGCAAATATAGAGGATATTTCCAATTAAACCTCGTCTACCTTGAGAACCGTAGTTTTATAACCTGACTTTGGTATTGCTTCCTTACGTCACAATGACACATCTGAATAATTAGAAACGATTCTTTGCGTCTTTGCGTCTTTGCGTGAGATAAATTCATACCTGGATTCAGCAACACCAAAATCTAAAATCCAAAATCCAAAATTGTATGAAAAATCCCCTCTTTCAAAAAATAGAACAACTCCGCCGTCGCCGAGGAAAAGTCCGCGATACTAACATCAACCTGGCACATGGTAGTGGTGGTAAAGCCATGCGGGATTTAATAGATGATATATTTGTCAGCAATTTTGATAATCCCATTCTCTCACAATTAGAAGACCAAGCGAGCTTGAATTTACCTAGTCTAATGCAACAGGGAGATAGACTCGCTTTTACCACTGATTCCTATGTTGTCGATCCCCTATTTTTCCCCGGTGGAAATATTGGAGAATTAGCTATCAATGGCACAATTAATGACTTAGCTGTCAGTGGTGCTAAACCTTTATATCTTACCTGTAGCGTAATTTTAGAAGAAGGTTTACCCATAACAACCTTAAGAAAAGTTGCCCAAAGTATGCAAACTGCGGCACAAAAAGCCGGGGTGCAAATCGTCACTGGTGATACTAAAGTTGTACATCGTGGTGCAGCAGATAAACTATTTATTAATACGGCGGGTATTGGGGTAATTCCTACTGGGGTAAATATTTCTGCCCACAATATTCAACCGGGCGATGTGGTGATTGTGAATGGGGAATTGGGCAATCATGGTGCAGCAATTTTAATTGCCCGTGGTGAATTAGCATTAGAAACTAACATAGAAAGTGACTGTCAACCATTACATAATTTAGTAGAAACTATTCTCAAAGTTTGCCCCCACGCTCGCGCCATGCGGGATGCAACCAGGGGCGGTTTAGCAACAGTATTAAATGAATTTGCCCTTAGTTCTGATGTGGGGATTCGTCTGAATGAGCAGTCTTTACCTATTCGTGAAGAAGTGAAAGGAGTTTGTGAAATATTAGGTTTAGATCCCCTTTATTTAGCCAATGAAGGTAAGTTAGTAGTGGTGGTAGAAAAGGAGAGTGCGTCAACAGTTTTATCTGCCATGAAATCTCATCCCGCAGGTCAAGATGCTTGTATAATTGGTCACGCGATCGCTTCTCCTCCTGGTGTGGTTCTGCTCAAAACTATTTTTGGCGCGGAGCGGATTGTCGATATGTTAGTTGGGGAGCAATTACCACGGATTTGTTAAATAGGCAGTGATTTTTGTCTCACCCAGAGACGCACCAGACGCAGAGAGGCAAAAATATAATCTACACATAATCAATCTAAAATCTAAAATCTAAAATCTAAAATCTAAAATTGATTATGCATGAATTAGGAATTACCCAAAATATTGTGGCAATTGTATCCGAACACGCCCAAGGTGCAAAGGTACAGAGGGTATTATTAGAAATAGGTAAGCTGTCAGCTATTATGCCTGATGCCGTGCGTTTTTGTTTTGATGTGTGTTCCCAAGGCACTGTTTTAGCAGGAGCTAAATTAGAAATAGTAGAGATTCCAGGTTTAGGTAAATGTTGTCAATGTGGCGCGGAGATTCCCCTAGAACAGCCTTTTGGTAGATGTGAGTGTGGTAGTACCCAATTAGATTTAATAGCTGGTGAAGAACTAAAAATTAAGGAAATAGAGATAGAAGAATTATGTGTGTAACCTGCGGATGCTCTGATGATAATAATACCAAAATTATTAATCCCGAAACTGATTTAGAAACAGCAATTAATCATACAACCATTAATCACAATGGGGATACCCATCATCATACCCACACTTTACCAGATGGAACGGTAATTACCCATACTCATAACCACGAACATAGCCATGAACACAGCCATGAAGTATCTGAAATTCATGCCAATATTCATGGCACTACTATATCTTTAGAACAGGATATTCTCGCTAAAAATAACTCACTTGCGGCTCAGAATCGCGGTTGGTTTAAAGGTCGAAATATCGTAGCTTTAAACCTGATGAGTTCTCCGGGAGCGGGTAAAACAACCTTGTTAACTCAGACTATTAATGATTTAAAAAATAAGTTAACTATTAGTGTAATTGAAGGGGACCAAGAAACTATTAATGATGCTCACAAAATTCAGTCAACAGGCTGTAAAGTTATACAAATCAATACGGGTACAGGCTGTCATCTAGATGCATCAATGATAGAAAAAGGCTTAGAAAAACTCAACCCACCTCTCAATTCAGTGGTAATGATTGAAAATGTGGGAAATTTAGTTTGTCCGGCTTTATTTGATTTAGGGGAGAATCTTAAGGTAGTAATTTTGTCTGTTACTGAAGGGGAAGATAAACCAATCAAATATCCCCATATGTTCCGTGCTAGTGAAGTGATGATTCTCACTAAAATTGATTTACTACCTTATGTCCAATTTGATGTACAAAAATGTATTGAATATGCCCAACAGGTAAATCCTGGTATTAAGATTTTTCAAGTTTCTGCCCAAACAGGAAGTGGTTTAGATGGTTGGTATGAATGGCTATTTCACCAGGTAAATTACTTGAAAATAGGGTAAATCTTATCGAATCACACCACAGACAACCCACGCACCACCACCCAAAACAACAGGGGTATCTGAAAAATTATCACCCTTCATGTGAATCATTAAAGAGCGATTGATTACTTTTACAACCCGTAGACTCACATCTTGCACCACATGATTATTGCGAAAATCATTGCCTGTAACCCTTATTATTTCGTAGGGTGGGCAATGCCCACCTTACCCTTATTGAGAAGGTGCAAGATATGTGTAGACGTGGTGTCAGGGCAAACGTATCTAAAATCGCTTGTGGGGTGGGTTCCTTCACCCAATTAATATCCCAACATTGACCAAAATATGAGGAACTCTGTGGTAAAGATAACAATTAATAAACTTCATCATGAGTTCCAATATCAATTAAAACAATTAAATTATCCTCTAACGCTTCATCTTCTTTAAAAGTGTAAATTATCCGACAATCATAAGTAACAGAACAAGACCATAAACCCTCTAATTGACCCGTTAACTTATGAGATTTTAAAGAAGGAGTAAAGGGATTATCAGCCAACTGCTCTAAAACCTCAAATACCCTATCTTGTAATTGGGGATTTTTTTTAATTAATCGCTTAAATGCTCTTTTAAAACTATTGTCCCAAACTAAACTCATTCTGATTCATTTTCCAATAAGTCTGCTTTTAAATCATTAACATTCCCCCGTTTAGCCGTTCCGATTTCTAAAGCTTTTAACGTTGCTTGAGCATTATTAGCAATGTCAGAACGCCGTTTTTCAATCCTTCTTTTTTGGATTAATTCAAATAAATAATTCTGTTCTTCTAAAGAAAGAAGTTCAATGGAATCTATAATTTCTTGGAAAGATCCAATAGTCATGACTCTTTTCTCCTGTTAATGCTAACGCTAACCCCATCTACACTTTACTTTACTACACTTTCCCAGTGCGAATGCTCCACGGAGTGCGCTTGCGCTATCGCTTTTGGTAAGGGGTTGTTGACTGATAAATTGCACCATTCAAGGGCTTAGCCCAAATGTCACGGGAATAAATTCCCAGGCTCAAAGACAAAGTCTGATAAATCAGACTGGGAAACACATATCTTGCACCTTCTCAATAAGGGTAAGGTGGGCATTGCCCACCCTACGGATAAATAAGGGTTTCAGGCTCTAATTTTCTCAATAATTTTGTGGTGCAAGATGTGA
>JAAUYI010080667.1_pt1 | contig 26433 bp, 27 predicted proteins | sample 7278041 | NCBI WGS metagenome assembly JAAUYI01 (sample SAMN14350216, study PRJNA611818) | marine sediment metagenome | isolation source: surface marine sediment (0.6m) | place: French Polynesia: Moorea | collected 2018-08
GGGCAATGGAGCTTTCCACTCGGTAAAAAAAGTTGTATCTGTAGTGGGCAAAATACCAAGTCTCCCATGGGCTTCGGTAAGATTGGTAATTGCTTTAGTGATACCGAGAGTGACCATTGGGGTAAGAGTGAAGTTAAGACTATCCCCCATGCTAACACACCCTTTATAGCGCTACGCGCAAGTCAAAAGTCAAAAGTCAAAAGTCAAAAGTCAAAAGTCAAAAGTCAAAAGTTGATTGCTCATGGGTTTGCTGCATTCAAGGATGTCCTAACGGTTCGACTTCGCTCACCGTTAGCCCTGAGCGAAGTCGAAGGGCTAACCTAATTTCGTAGTGCCATAATGATTGAAAATCCGACTAAACCAAACAGGGAAACAATGACCCTCATCTCTAACAAAATAGGTAATGGTTGGCTGTCCCTGACTTTTAAATATTTCTGAAGCCTTCATTTTCTTCATGAGAAATAACACCTATACCCTACAACCTACAACTCGGCAAACTTATCCGTCGCCTCAATTAAAGCACTCAAAATACCCGGTTCGCTCATGGAATGTCCTGCATCGGGAACCACTATGAATTCTGCTTCTGGCCAAGCTTGATGCAATTCCCAAGCTGATATCATCGGGCAAACGACATCATATCTTCCCTGGACAATTACGGCAGGAATATGACGAAGTTTTGACACATTTCTAATTAATTGGTCTTCTGTTGACAAAAAACCTTTATTAACAAAATAATGACACTCAATTCTGGCAAAAGCGGTGGCAAATTCACTTTCACCAAATTTTTCCATTAACCCCACATCAGGAAGTAGCTTACTAGTACTTGCTTCCCAAATAGACCAAGCACGGGCAGCTTCTATCCGTACATCTAAATCTTCACTTGTCAAGCGTTTGTAATAAGCACTTAACATATCTTGCCTTTCTGTAACAGGTATGGGTTTAACATATTCCTCCCAAGCATCGGGGAAAATATTACTCGCGCCTTCTTGGTAGAACCACCGTAATTCCTTTTGTCGCAGCATGAAAATACCCCGGAGGATTAATCCAGTGCAACTTTCTGGGTGGGTTTGACTGTAAGCTAATGATAAAGTGCTTCCCCAACTCCCACCAAAAACAACCCATTTTTTTATCCCTAAATGCGATCGCAGTTTTTCAATATCCCTAACTAAATCCCAGGTTGTATTCTCTCGTAATTCAGCGTGGGGAGTACTCTTACCACACCCCCGTTGATCGAACATGACTAAGCGCCATTTATCTGGGTGGAAATATTGGCGATAAACAGGGGGACAACCACCACCTGGTCCTCCGTGGAGCAATACTACAGGTTTACCTTCTGGGTTACCTGACTCTTCAAAATGAATAGTGTGAATATCAGATACCTTTAAGCTACCTTGTTGATAAGGTTCTCTGGATGGGTATAGTTCGCGCATTTTTAATTATGAAATACTGGGAAATAATTGTGACTTTTAAAAAAGATATCTTAAGGTAGATGCGAAATTAGCAAAATATATTAGATAATCTTTCACCCAAGTACATTATCTGTCAATTTTGTATACAAATCTGATTGTAAAGAAAAAATAGTTTTTTATTCATAAATATTTTTTATAGTGTCAATTCCTCCGTCACAGAAATTTACAGAGCAATACAACATAGAAAATCCTGACTCTGAAATCGATGAAACTACTACATCCCCACCAAACACAGATATTGATTTAGAATTTATTTTTACCAGAGATATTAAATCTCGCCAAGAAACCATTTACTTTATTGTAGGTAATCGTTTCTTTGATGGCGATCACCAAAATAATTATGAACCCCATCCTGAATTCTATGAACCCAATCAAGAAAGAGGAATGGGGCAAATATTGGGGTGAGGACACTCGTTTACTATAACTATTCTAGGAGAGCCAAAAATTAATGTTCCTAGAGTTTAACCATTCAAACTTAAATGAATAGACGAACCTATTGCAATTCCTACAATAGATAAACCGAGAATAAATACTATAGAGTGAAAAGTAGAAAATGATGGCTGCAATTTAATACCAGTCCTTGTGGCAATCTCAAGCCATCCCCATACGGAAGATACAGCCAATAGAGTAAATTCTAGAATATTACTTGGTATATTTCTACTAAGAGGAACCACAACAGAACTAACACATGAAACTGTAATTATAGTAGAAGGCATATTAGAAGACATGGAATTAATCTTCAAAATTTTATAAATTTTATCAATCGCTCTTCTGATAGTTTGCTGTGTTTGCTTAAATAATAGTACAGATAACAAAATTACCATCAACATTGCTAAGGCAATCACTATAGGCAATCCCCAACTAGGAGTTTGTGGAACTATTAGACCAATTAGGATGCACCACCATAATGTTAAAATCAGCCATCGCCAGCTGGAAAGTTTTAATTTAGGCATCATATAAATGTTTTATTAACATAACATCAAGATGACACAATCTTAATTACAAATTTACAGGACAGCATCAGTGATCCCAACGAAAACAATTTTCAGAAAGCTATGATCCAAAGAGTAATTTTGACACTGGCAACAATCACGCTGTTGTTTGTAGGTATAGTATCTTTCACATCCTATGAAGCTTGGAGCTGGCCGTTAGAACTTATAGCGCATTTTCGTAACCAGTATTTAATTGTATCGTTAATAATTACCATTGTTTTAGTTTTGCTATGGAGAAAGCATCATCTTCAGCATAGGTTGATATTAATAATTGCTTTAGTTGTTTTGGGTTTAAATGCGATTGATATCATGCCTTGGTATTTGCCTAATCCACAACGGGTAGATGTAAATACACCTGAAAAAATGCGGGTTTTATCTTTTAACATTAATACTCAAAATACCCATCTACAAGAAATTGTTAATTTAGTACAAGATACCAAGCCTGATGTGGCTTTATTTATTGAAGTAAATCGAGGTATGGTTCAGAAATTAAAAACTGAACTCAAGGAATCTCTACCTTATAATTTCAGAAGCCCTGGTGGTGGTTTAGCTATCTTCAGTCGCTCACCGATTAAAAATGCCAAGGGAGAAAATTTCTATGGACAAGGGAACCATAACCTGATCGCAACTCTAGAAATAGATCGAAAACCGGTAAAATTTATTGGCACCCATCCTCTAACACCAATCACACGCAGGACCTTTAACTATCGAAATCTCCAGCTAAATGCTTTAAGTAATTATATTTCCAGATTGAATCAGCCAGTGATTTTAGCAGGTGACTTTAACTTGACACCTTGGTCACCTTATTATCGACAATTGATCCGTAGAATAAAATTACATAACACTCGCTTAGGTTTTGGTATCTTACCAAGTTGGCCGCGCACGACAACTTACATAAACTTGAAGGAGTGGATGATTCCTCTACTTAACATTCCCATCGATCATTGTTTCGTCAGTAAGCATTTTAAGGTGGCTAATATTTACACAGGAGATAATGCCAATTCTGACCACGCACCACTAATTGTAGACTTGGTATTACACTCCTAGTGGTCTGTCCCATAAGTTCTGATGGCTAGTTAAGGTGATCCCCGACTTCTGAATCAATATCCACACATTGTAGCAATTCCTCTGTGCTCTGAAGAGACAGAGTTTTGTGCCTGTCGTCTTACCAGATAATTTCTGATTTGATATTTCCCGATCTGTTTATCTCTAGTTATACTGGTGGTTGCAGAAAGTGCCAGAAATTACTTATTTTTTTAATTGAAAGGATGATAGCGATCGTTAATCAACAAATGATGATTAAGTATTATTCGATCATTGTAAACTGGCTTGTGGTTGAGGGATAAAATATATATGAAAGCGATGATTCTCGCGGCTGGTAAAGGTACTCGTGTACGCCCAATTACTTACACAATTCCCAAACCGATGATTCCTATCCTGCAAAAGCCAGTGATGGAATTTTTACTGGAATTGCTTCGCCAGCACGGATTTGACCAAATCATGGTGAATGTGAGCCATTTGGCTGAGGAAATTGAAAGTTATTTCCGCGATGGTCAACGATTTGGGGTGCAACTCGCCTATTCTTTTGAAGGACGCATTGTTGACGGTAATTTGGTGGGGGAAGCCATCGGTTCTGCTGGTGGAATGCGAAAAATCCAGGATTTTTACCCGTTTTTTGATGATACCTTTGTGGTGTTATGCGGAGATGCATTAATTGACTTGGATTTAACTGCTGCTGTTAAATGGCATAGAGCTAAAGGCTCCATTGCTACTATTATTACTAAACCTGTTCCCCGTGAAGAAGTTTCCAGTTACGGTGTGGTGGTAACTGATGATGATGGACGGGTGAAGGCTTTCCAAGAAAAGCCCAAGGTGGAAGAAGCTTTAAGTACTAATATCAATACTGGTATTTATATTTTTGAACCAGAGGTATTAAATTATATTCCTTCCGGAGTAGAGTATGACATTGGTGGCGACTTATTCCCGAAATTAGTGGAGATGGGCGCTCCTTTCTATGCTCTGCCAATGGATTTTGAATGGGTAGATATTGGTAAAGTACCAGATTATTGGCGAGCAATTCGCGGTGTCTTATCTGGAGATATTAAAAATGTGGAAATCCCCGGTCAGCAGGTGGCTCCTGGTATCTATACTGGCTTGAATGTGGCTGTTAATTGGGACAAGGTTGATATCACTGGCCCAGTTTACATTGGGGGAATGACCAGGATTGAAGATGGGGCGAAAATCATTGGTCCGGCGATGATTGGACCCAATTGCTGGATATGCAATGATGCGACGGTGGAAAACAGCGTGATTTTTGAATGGTCCCGTTTAGGTCCTGGTGTCCGCTTGGTTGATAAACTTGTGTTTGGACGCTATTGCGTGGATAAAACTGGAGCTACTATCGATGTCCAAGCAGCAGCTTTGGATTGGCTAATTACTGATGCTCGCCAAACTCCACCGACTCAAACCCCTGCGGAACGACAAGCGATCGCAGAATTGTTGGGTAGTAACGGTAATTTTTGACACTCTCCTGCCTAAAGGCGAGGAGATTCTTGGTACCCTACGGGAAGCCGCTCCGCGTCTACAACGAGTCCACTTAAACTAGACTCCTTGCGGCATCTAGCCCAGAGGTGGTTCTCTCCTCAAGCTTTAACTTCCCGTATGCCCTACGGTAGTTGCATTACTGCAAAATTTGTTTGATTTAAACCTCGTCCTTAAGGACGGGGTCTTATTTAAATGCTGTTCGTCTAGTTCCCATGAAAATTTTACCTATTCCTGGGTTTCATCTAGAACTGTGGAATAGAACCCCATATTTTCAGTTGTCAAGGTTCAGCGTTTGCTCCTTAGGCAACAATCGGGTTTTTTGAGTGGTTGATTACCCTTCCACTATGGTGATTCTACCATGTTGACGGCAAATAAATTTGCTGTTGGCTCTACATCTCCTGCCTTTAGGACGTATGTGAGTGAGGAGGTCACTCACATACTCAGGAGTTTCGCGCCTATCGTGTAACCAGGTAAGGTGGGCTACCAAGCAACTAACTCGCTAAATACGTATATTTACTTAAACTTTTTTCATAGGTTTGTAATAATCTTTGAGATTCCGCCAGGGAAATATGCTTCTCTTCTAAGGCTTGTTCGCAACGCTGGCGGATGCTTTCTACCATATCTTCGGTATCATACTGTACGTAACCTAGCACTTCATTCATAGTATCACCTTTAACGACGTGTTTAATCTGGTAGCCTTTAGGGGTGAGTTGGATATGAACTGCGTTGGTGTCGCCAAATAAGTTGTGTAAGTTGCCCATTATTTCTTGATAAGCTCCATTGAGGAACATCCCCAGATAATAGGATTCTCCGCTTTTTAATGGGTGTAGTTCTAAAACGGATTTCACATCCCGCAGATCGATAAAGCGGTCAATTTTGCCATCACTATCACAGGTGAGGTCTGCTAAAATACCCCGACGTGTTGGTTCTTCATCCAAGCGGTGGATGGGCATAATGGGGAAGAGTTGATCAATTGCCCAGCAGTCTGGTGCTGATTGAAATACTGAGAGGTTGATGTAGTAAATGGAAGCCATAATTTTTTGTAGGTCTTCCAGTTCATCAGGTACATATTCTTGTTGTCTGGTGATATCGAGTACTTTTTGACAGCAAGCCCAGTATAGCTGTTCGGCTTTGGCTCTTTCCCTCAGACTGAGAATCCCTAAGTTAAAGCGGCTGATGGCTTCTTCTTTAAACTGAGCCGCATCGTGGTAAAACTCTTGGTAATTATCTTGGTTAAGTGATTGATAGGTTTCCCAGAGGTAGTTAATTACTTGGGATTCTCCTGACTGTGGCGGTTCTGGAAGAATGGAGGGTACTTCGCTACTACTAAGTACGTCAAAAATTAGCACAGATTGATGGGAAGCGATCGCTCTGCCACTTTCGCTAATCAGTGTTGGTACGGTTAAATTATTCTCTTCACAGGTATCTTTTAACTCTGCCACAATGTCGTTGGCATAGTTTTGCATATTATAATTTTTAGAGGCATAAAAGTTGGTTTGGGAGCCGTCATAGTCTACACCCAAGCCACCACCAACATCGAGGTATTTCATATTTGCCCCCAATAAAGCCAATTCTACGTAAATCCGGCTGGCCTCTTGGATGGCATCTTTAATTACATTGATAGCAGAGATTTGGGAACCGATGTGGAAATGTAACAGTTGCAGGGAATCCAGCAGATTGGCATCTCGGAACCGATCTAAAGCATGGATAATTTCGGGAATAGTTAATCCAAACTTAGCACGATCGCCTGTGGAACTACCCCATCTTCCCATACCTTGGGTGCTGAGTTTGGCTCTCACACCGACAATGGGTTTAATTCCTAACTGCTGACTGACCTGGATTACCAGATCCACCTCTTCAATTTGCTCTAGGACAATGATAGGGTTCTGTCCTAGCTTCTGGGCTAGCATTGCCGTTTCAATGTATTCCTGGTCCTTGTAGCCATTGCAAATTAACAATGCTCCTGGGGTATCCAACGAAGCCAGGGCAATCATTAATTCTGGCTTAGAGCCAGCCTCTAAACCAAATTGATTGGGTTTACCAAATTTGACTAAATCCTCAATTAAATGGCGTTGCTGATTGCATTTGACAGGGAATACACCATGATAGACACCGGAATAATTATAGCGAGCGATCGCCTGGGCAAAACAGGCATTTAACCTTTCAATTCGATCTTCCAAGATATCAGAAAAACGAATTAACAGAGGTAGCCCCAAATTACGCTGCTTCAAAGATTGTACCAGTTCAAACAAATCCAAAGAGCCACCGCGATCGCCTTTGGGAGAAACCGTTACATGACCCGCTGCATTAATGGAAAAATAAGGTTGTCCCCAACCCTCTATACGGTAGAGTGCTTCGCTATCTTCTATTCTCCAAGGACGGGGTGTGGGGGGGTTATGGGACGAAGATTGCTTTTTCTTGTCCTTATGTTGATTCTGCTGATTCAATTCTGCTTGATGTCCATTGGAGGATAAGTTCACCAGTTCATTAGCTGTCACAGTTAATTCAACACCCATATCTTCCTTACCTTTTATTAGTCGCCCACAAGCTTACAATTTAGCTTATTCATCTCTCTACCGAAATACAACTAAAAGATACTTTGTAGGATAAACTCTGATTGGTCGCCTTAAAGGTGAAGAATAAAGAATTAGATCCCTTAGATCCCCGACTTCTTAAAGAAGTCGGGGATCTGTGAACCCAGTTATTTGTCAATTTTCCACGACAAATGACAAAGTATAAATGACAACTCGTTTAGTTTGAGGAGATAGCTTTGGAACGCACATTCTTAGCCATTAAGCCTGATGGGGTACAACGCGGACTTGTGGGTGAAATTATCCGCCGTTTTGAAACCAAAGGTTTTACCCTAGTAGGTTTGAAATTTATGAGCGTCAGTCGGGAATTGGCGGAATCTCACTATGATGTTCACCGGGAAAGACCATTTTTTACCAGCTTGGTAGAGTTTATTACCTCTGGTCCTGTGGTAGCAATGGTTTGGGAAGGTGAAGGAGTGGTTGCTTCTGCAAGAAAAATGATTGGTGCAACCAACCCCTTAACTTCTGAGCCTGGAACCATCCGGGGAGATTTTGGGGTCAATATTGGTCGTAATATTATCCACGGTTCTGATGCCATTGAAACTGCTCAAAGAGAAGTTTCTCTATGGTTTAAGGATGAAGAATTAGTCAATTGGAAACCAGAGATGAAAACTTGGTTACACGAGTAATTTAACTCCCTAGCCCTTGAGCGGGCGGTTGCGTCAACGGGAGAGGGAACAGACAACAAGCAACAGTGAGGGTTTTCACCTAGAATATCAACAAGTTTATTGGCTGTTCTGTTCTCTCTGCCCTTTAACTTTTTCTCCAAACCAAATTCACCCTTCGGGTTAAGTAATAAGTAATAAGTAATTACCATCCTTCTTGATTAGGACTTACGCAAAATTCACGTAATTACGTCATTACGAGCGATAGCGACGTAATCGCCTAAAACTCTGGGATTGCTTCCCTACACTACGTTTCGGTCGCAATGACAAATGTTGCTTGCGTAAGTCCTGTTGATAATGGATATCACTCCGAAAAACTCACTAAGTATGACCAGCAAATTTTTTCAGAAATATCCCAGACTCAGCAACTTTAATCCTATGTTAGGATATGGTAAGGAATAAAAGTAAGGAATTGCAGTCATGGCGAGTGCAACCATCACGACAAAAGGACAAGTAACTATTCCTAAAGAAATTAGGGATTATCTGAAATTAGATACTGGTAGTAAGGTTGATTTTGTAATTGATGAAAATGGAATAGTTAAAATGATTCCTTTGAATGTTCCTGTGCAAAAACTATCAGGAATCTTACATCGTCCAGGGATGAAAAGCGCAACTTTAGAAGAAATGGAAACAGCAATTCAAGAAGGCGCAAGTGATTGGAGTTGATACGAATGTTTTGGTGCGCTACCTGACGAAAGATGATGAGCAGCAGTGGGAGAAAGCTGTAGAAATCATTAAAGGGGGAGAGCAGTGTTTTATTGTAAATATAGTTTTGTGTGAATTAGTTTGGGTGTTACGGGGTAAGCCTTATCAATTTAGTAAAGAAGAAATTAGTAATACTATAGAATTAATGTTGCAATGTCCAGTATTTGAATTAGAAAATCGTTCTGTAGTTTATCAAGCATTGCAGCGTTTTAAACAGGGAAGAGCAGATTTTTCTGATTATTTAATTGGTGCAGTTGCTCAACAGTCTGGTTGTAGTTCAACAGCAACATTTGATAGAAAGTTGAGAAGTGAGAAAGGGTTTGATTTGTGGGAGTGATCAAAAAGCGATCGCTTGACAGGAAAAAACACACGTAAAAGCATAGACGTGCAACAGCTTGTCGTTAGATATCGCACTATGGATGTTCACAATAAAAACATGTATTTTGTAGGGGTTCAGCTTTTGCTGATGTGTGACAGTTAGGGTGCAGAATGTGGGATGCAATATTCTATGGGAGTTGCTGTGAAAATGCGTCAAGTGAAGGAATTGCGATCGCATCTCTAAGTAGTGCTTTCAGCACAGATACATCATTGATACCATTTATTTTGTCGATAATCGTATTTGGTACTTCCTCAAAACGCACTTCTAGAACTTCAATCACACTTTCACGTGCAGTCTGTATTTTTCCTTCTTGTATTCCTTCTTGTATTCCTTCTTGTATTCCTTCTTGTTTTGCTAACCGCTCAATACTAGTTATATAACCCATTATACCGGCTTCCTCTTCGCGTCTTAATTCTGTTTTAAAGCTATTTGCTAGTTCTTCTGGTAACATCATTACCCAGTCAATAAACCGAAATAATCCAATTATTTGTTCGCGGTTATAACCTTTTGCAAACAACATTCTTACTATCCTTAGCTTCCACTGTAACCTACTTTCCAGGTTCTGTTTGGTAGCTTTCGTTTGCAAATGTGCCATGACAACTATACCGAAAGGGTTTGTTGTTTGCTCCAAACTTTGCCACTGTGTTTCATAGTCTAATAGTTTGATAATGGGAAATTCTAAACTTACACGACATCCACCTAGAGAATACTCGTAATAGTTTGGTCGCCAATTTTGCTGTTCATCTGCTAGCACAGCTAGACTGATGACTCGTTTTTTGTGGCGGTCAAATAGGCGATAATTGTAAGTATACATACGTTCAGCAAAGCCTTTTTCATATTGGCTTTGAACTTCGACGTGAATTAGAACCCAAGCTTCTTCTCCATCCAGTAGATAAACTTTGGCAACTTTATCAACTAAACGTTTGCCAATTTCTGCATCGGGTTCTAGTTGTTGTAGTTCGGTGTCGAGAAATTCGTAGGGTTTTGTCCAGTCAATTACAGCATATGCTTCTATAAAAAAGAATTCTAAAAAATTAGGAAAGAAGTCTTCAATAATTTCTTTCCAAGGACTATCATATTCCGTTCTTTCTTCTGTCATTACAAATTATTTTGGCAAATTTTTAAGGCTGGTTTGTGATTCAGTAGCTTTAGTGAAAAGTAACCCAACATGATCAACCTTTTGTTGGATTACCCTTCTATTAAATCCACTATCAGCGTTTACTACTCACCCTAGCTTTCGTCGCCAGTAAATTCAATAACAATCCATATTCCAACCCTTCTACCACCGCTTGATAGGAAGCCTCCAAAATATTATTTGACACTCCTACCGTTGTCCACCGTTGGTGGCTATTGCGGGATTCCAACAAAACCCTAGTGGTGGCTGCGGTTCCTGTATGTCCGTTGAGAATCCGCACTTTATAGTCTGCCAACTCAAAAGCGGCTATTTCCGGGTAAAAGTTGACTAAAGCTTTGCGTAATGCTTTATCTAACGCCGCCACAGGACCGATTGCTTCTGCGGCTTCTAAGATATGCTGACCATTGACAGTGATTTTTACCGTGGCTAAGGCATTAGTATTTTCCTTCCCCTTTGCCAAATCACAATGGACTTGGAAACCCTTGATTTCAAAGAAGCGTTGCCGACTACCCAAGGCTTCCCGCATTAGTAATTCAAAACTGGCTTCTGCGGCTTCAAATTGATATCCTTCACTCTCCAACTCTTTCAAGCGTGCCAAAATCTTCCGGGTGGCTGGATGGTGTTTATCTAGTTCCATACCAAAGGAACGAGCCTTGGCTAACACATTACTAACTCCCGACTGTTCGGAAATTACAATCCGACGACAGTTTCCTACTTGTTCTGGTTGAATATGTTCGTAGGTTAAAGGATTTCGTTCCACTGCTGATACGTGAATGCCACCTTTATGGGCAAATGCTGAACGTCCGACAAAAGGTGCGTGTTCATCAGGAGCGAGATTGACAACTTCACTAATGAATCGACTGGCTTCTGCCAGTTGGGATAATTTTTGCCTGTCAATACATTCATAGCCCAATTTTAGCTGCAAATTGGGGATTAAAGAACAGAGGTTAGCATTACCACAACGTTCTCCATAGCCGTTGATTGTGCCCTGTACCATAGTCGCCCCCGCCATTACCGCAGCCAAGGCATTAGCCACCGCTAATTCCCCATCATTATGGGTGTGGATTCCCAATTGAGTATTTTGGGGCAGAAATGTTGCCACATCGGCAACAATTTGGGTGACTTCATGGGGTAAAGTACCGCCATTAGTGTCACATAGGACGATCCATTCTGCACCGGATGCAACTGCCACTTCTAATGTTTGTAGAGCGTACTCTGGATTTTGCTTGTAACCATCAAACCAGTGTTCCGCATCGTAAATCACGCGACGATCTTGACTTTGAAGATACTCAATGGTATCCCGGATCATCATTAAATTTTCTGCTAAAGTGGTTTTGAGTCCTTCAGTGACGTGTAAATCCCAAGACTTGCCAAAAACTGTTACCCAACGGGTGCGGGCGGCAAGAATTGCTTGTAACATCGGCTCATCTACCGCTTTGGATTGGGGTCGTCGAGTGGAGCAAAAAGCGACAATTTCTGCTTGTTGGAGGGGTTCTTCTTGCAACTGCCAGAAAAATTGTACGTCTTTAGGATTTGCACCGGGCCAACCGCCTTCTATGAAGGGAACTCCCAGTTGATCTAGCCTCCGGGCAATACGTAACTTATCTTCAATCGACACCGACAAACCTTCGCGTTGTGTACCATCCCGTAGCGTGGTGTCGTAGATCCAAATTTGGGGTGCTTTATTTGCGGACATAAGACTGGGATTTGTAAGACAACTTTAAGGCATGAGTAAGTATAAAACAAAAAGCCAGTTTGGAATTTGTATATTATGCCCAAGGTACTAGCTCAAGATAAAACAATTGAGTGCGTAGAGGCGAAGCCACTTGTCGTAAGACATCGCGGAACCAATTTACGTAAAATTTTGCTAAAAAATGGTGTTGAACTCTATAACGGTAAGTCTAAATTAATTAACTGTCGGGGAATTGGCAGCTGTGGTACTTGTGCAGTTCTTATAGAAGGCAAAGTATCACCCGTGAATTGGCGGGATCAAACGCGACGTTCCCTACCTCCCCATTCTCCTACAAAAGACCTGCGTTTAGCCTGCCAAACTAGGGTTTTAGGTGATGTGAGAGTGACGAAATTTGAGGGATTTTGGGGACAAGGTTCTCAAATTGTGTGGAAATCAGAGGCTGAAAACGGAGAAAAAGGAGAAAAATCATATGGGTAGATGGACACCTCTAATTTTAATGGCTGGTGGCTTGGCAATTTTGCTAGGTACTTTGTTGGGCATTACTTTTCCTATGGATGGTCAACAAAATGCAAATAAGAATATTGACGGTAAGGCTTCACGAGTATTGCCCGCTAATATTAATGTTAATAGTACCGCTACTAAGGAAACACCTGCTAATGTTAATCCCAGTAGTGTGGCACAAAATAATAATTCCAGTTCCACAACACCAGGTACTAGCACCACCGCAGAAAGTCCCATTACTGATATAAATCAAAATCAAAGTAACCAACAAAGTAATCAACAAAGTAACGAACCAATTCGCGCTTTATGGTAGAACTGGTTTAAGTTAATGTTTGTGTGATCAAATCACTAATGAAGTATGGGTTTGGGTTGTATGAAATGGGCATAACCAAGCCGGATAATTTTTTTAGGGTGAGTTATTATACTCACCCTATTTTTAATGGTTGATGGTTGATGGTTGATAGTTGATAGTTGATGGTTGACGGTTGAAAGAATAAATCAACGTGAGTTCGACGAAATTTTAACTCCGAACTCCGAACTCCTAACTCCGAACTCAGGTTAAATCAATCTTCTGGCTTTAACAGCCACAAACCACTATAGGTCATCCCTGAATCATCAGGCTGTACTAACAAAAAATGCAATCCTTTACTATTTTGTTGCCGTTGTTGGTAAATTTGAGCTGCAGTTTTGACCTCTTCATCCTCAAAAGTTGCAATAATCCACCTGTCTGCTAAACCGGCTTCCAACACCAAACCATCGGGTTCCCCTGCAATGTAGTTAATAGCTACGGGATTAGCCTCTTGTAACCACCTTGCTAAATGTAGCGATCGCCTGCCACCATAAATAACTACACCAGGAATAGGCTGGGTGGATGCTATACCTAAATTTATGGGTAACAAAAATTCTGGCATTGCCAAAATGGGAATGGGACGCTCTGCAAATACATCCACTAAATCCCCTGCGGGAATGCTGGCAAACCGCCACTCTTCCCCCCAGAGGTTCTCTGGTAAGGGGACAGGAGGTGGTTTTTCTATGGCAATTGAAATTTGTTGGTCAACCAACCACTGCTTTAATGCCGGGGTGCGGCGAGTAACTTCAGTATTAATGCCCAGATTCATGGCAGCCTGAGTTATTAAATTTACAGACTGGGGGCGAAATACCTGAATCACATCTGGCAGTTTATTACCAGCTTTACCACCCGCCAATTTTAATTGAGATGCCACCCAAGTAGAATTAGCTTGGGATTGGGGACAAGTGGCTTGATATGCAAAACTGCGATCGCGATCGCAAATAAATAAATCCCATACCACCTCTCCCTCTTTGTCTGGTTGGGAACGACGGTAAAAGTCTGCTTGCCAGATACTCATAATCAAAGTTAAGAGTTAGGAGTTGATAGTTGATAGTTGAGAGTTATACCATTTTGAAAAAAGAATGGGACAGATGGGTAGGGAACATCCACAATCTTTCAATATATAAGATTATTTTACTGGTGCCGTGCCCTTACGAAGAATTTATGTGTCGCGAATATTGTTTGAATTGGTATTAGGAGTTATAATCCTCCACTCTTTCACTCCGGGCGGGGAAACCCCGCCCCTACTCCCTCACTCTTTCACTCCCTACACCTTCACTTTTGCCAATATTGGTTGAACAGAGGCAGAAATCTCAGGCACATAAACCTGGGAGACATAATCAGCAATCATGCGATCGGTATTAAACAAGGGGGCGTTGGTCTTAATTGATGCCTTCATCATATTTACCCAACGATGGGAAACACCATTAGCATCTTGGTCATAGTACATAGGCACTATTTCTTCTTCCAACAGGCGATACAAGGATTCAGAATCGATGCGATCCTGTAATTCCTGATCGCTGGTGTGAGCATCTTCACCTATTGCCCAACCATTTAACCCTGATTGATAGCCTTCACACCACCAACCATCAAGAACACTGCAATTAATACCGCCGTTAAAGCAAACTTTTTGACCGCTAGTGCCAGATGCTTCCAGGGGACGACGGGGGTTATTCAACCAAACATCAACTCCCTGTACTAGTTTTTGACCAGTATAAATATCGTAGTCTTCAATCAATGCTACCCGGCGCAACAGTGCTGGATGTCGGCACCACTCAACTAAGCGTTGGATAATTCGCTTTCCTTCTTCATCAGCAGGGTGAGCTTTACCCGCAAATACAATCTGCACGGGACGTTGGGTATTACCAAAAATTCGCAAAGACCTTTCAAAGTCCTGGAGGAGCAAGTAAGCTCGCTTATAGGGGGAGAAACGTCGAGCAAAGCCAATGGTTAATACATTGGGATCTAATAGGGAGTCAACTGCTTGAATTCTGTGTTCCTCTTCTCCCCGTTCTAGTCGGGATTTTCTCACCTTGTAACGGGTATAGGCAATTAATCGCTCTTTGAGGATTTGATGTCGCCACCATAATTCGCGATCGGGAATATTATCCACTTTAGCCCACATTTGGGGATCGACTGCACGGTTTTTCCAGTCTTCCCCTAGGTACTGGTTATACAAGTCTGCCATCAGGGGAGCAGTCCAGGTGGGGGCGTGGATGCCGTTGGTAATATAACCAATGGGAACTTCGTTCTCTGAACAACGGGGATATAGCACAGTCCACATCTTCCGGGAAACTTGACCATGTAGCTCACTTACCCCGTTGGAGGTACGGCACATCCGCAGTGCTAACACTGTCATACCAAATGGTTCCCAGGGATCGCCCAGTCTTCTAGCTCCTAATGCCAGGAATTGTTCCCGAGACAGGTGTAATTGATGCCAGTAATGGGCAAAGAAGGAGTCCATTAAGTCGGAGGAGAAGACATCATGTCCGGCGGGAACTGGGGTGTGGGTGGTAAATACGCACTTTTGCCGCACGTTGGCTTCGATGTCATAGAATGATTTACCGGTGCGCTCAATTTCTTGCCTTGCTACTTCCAAGGTACAGAATGCCGCATGACCTTCATTTAGATGGTAGACGGAAGGCTCAATGCCTAATGCTTTGAGGGCACGAATGCCACCAATACCCAATACTACTTCCTGGGATATGCGGGTTTCCTGATTTCCACCATATAGGTGTCCTGTTAACCACCGATCTATGGGATCATTATCTTCGCGATCGCTATCTAGGAGGTAAAGGCTAACTCTGCCTACCTGTGCCCGCCAGATTTGCACTTTCACCATGCGTTGGCGAATTTCTAACTCAATGGTCAAAGGATGCCCATGTCCATCCTTCATCAACTCAATGGGCATCTCATGGAAAACATTATCAACGTAATAATCTTCTTGCCAGCCTTGGCGATTTAAACGTTGGCGGAAGTAACCTTGGCGATATAATAAACCTACACCCACCATAGGTAAACCTAAATCCGATGCAGATTTGAGATGATCCCCAGCCAAGATCCCCAAGCCCCCAGAATAGATGGGCAAAGACTCATGGATGCCAAATTCAGCACAAAAGTAAGCAATGGGATGTTCCTTCGTCACCTGGGGTGCTACCCGACTCACCCAAGTTTCTTTGGGATTCATGTAGTCATCAAATTCTTGTTCCAGGGCGGACATCTGCTTGAGATAGCCAGGATCTTCCAATAACTGGGTCAGCCTTTCATATTTGGCTAATTTTAAGATAGTAACGGGATTATGCCCACATTTCTCCCATTCTTGGGGATCGATATTTTGAAACAGGGAAGCGCGATCGCCACTCCAACACCACCAATAATTATATGCTAAGTCAGCTAACCTCTGTAGGGGAACGGGTAATTTCTGTCTCAGCTCTTGTACTGGTGTAGTTGCACTATGTGTAGTCATAATATCCTATGCTCTGTATGATTTCTGGGTTGACTCTCTAAATCTCTAATGTTTCGTTATTTTTTTTAAATTTATACTCCAAAATTTTTTGTCAGTTTTCCCGGCTCTATTGCCAAATTTTGCATATTCAAAATTATGCGTCTTTTCTTGCCTATATTTAACATTTATCTCATAAATAGAAGCGGAAACCATTTAATTTATTTTGTTTTTTATTAACTTTGTTTACATTTTTTGTTTTATGTAAATTTTAAGAGTTTTTACGGTTGTAGATAAGTGAGTTTACTGGGAGCCTCGATTCTATTTATAAAATTTTTCTTTCAGTAGCAACTTGGGCATAAATAGTTTATTAAATTTTCATGACTAACTTAAAAAAAAATAACAATTACAATTATAATTGCTTGTAAAAAATAACAAAATCAATGGTTCAAAAAACTCGTGGCGTGGTAGCTGCTGGACATGAAAAAACTGCTGAAGCAGGTATAGAAATCTTAAAGATGGGAGGTAATGCTTTTGATGCCGCCGTTGCAGCCATTTTAGCTGCTTTTGTGGCAGAACCAATGCTGACATCCATTGCTGGGGGTGGATTTTTATTGGCACATACAAAAAATCAGCAAAAAATTTTATTTGATTTTTTTACGCAAACGCCACAGTGCAAAAAGCCTGTAGATGAGATTGATTTTTATCCCACCAATGTTAACTTTGGTGATGCGGTGCAAACTTTTCATATTGGTTTGGGTTCTATGGCTGTGCCGGGGAATATTCGAGGAGTATTTGAGGTACACCAAAAACTAGGTAGATTACCATTAAATGTAGTTGCCGAGCCGGCCATTCACTATGCCGAAAATGGGTTAGAAATTAATGATTTTCAGGCATATTGTTTACAAATTTTGCAACCGATTATTTTTGCATCTGCTGAAGCCAGAAAAATATATGCACCTGAAGGAGATTTAAAAAAGTCAGGGGAAATGCTGGTATTGAAAGATTTGGGTGCAACTTTAAGAGATTTAGTCGCCAAGGGAGTGGAATATTTCTATACAGGTGATATTGCTACACAAATCATTCGAGATTGTCGGCAAAATGGTGGTTATATAACTAGAGAAGACCTAGAGAATTATCGAGTTATAACTAGAAAACCATTAACTATTAATTATAGGGATTATACCATAATTACCAATCCTCCTCCGAGTGCAGGAGGTATACTCATAGCCTTTAGTTTAGGGTTATTATCTAGGATTAATTTTGCCGATATAAAATTTGGCGATCGCTATCATTTACAAATGTTAGCAGAAGTAATGCACCTCACCAATCAAGCCAGGAAAGAAGCATACGATTCACAGGTTTCTCCAGGGGAATTTTTAACTGATCAAAACCGACAAATTTACCAACAAAAATTACATAATATCGTCAATAAATGGGGGAGTACAACCCATATTAGTGTCATGGATGGGGAAGGTAACGCCGCTTCAGTGACCACATCCAACGGGGAAGGCTCTGGTTATATGATCCCAGGCACAGGAATTATGATGAATAATATGTTGGGGGAAGCAGATTTAAATCCTCATGGCTTTCATCAGTGGCAGGAAAATCAACGCATTTCTTCCATGATGGCTCCCACAATTTTACTCAAAAATGGTCAACCAGAAATTGTTTTAGGTTCTGGGGGTTCCAATCGAATTCGCACAGCAATTTTACAAGTAATTTCTAATTTAATTGATTGGCAAATGCCCATAATGGATGCTGTTGCCAGTCCTCGATGCCACTGGGAAAACTATCAATTTGATATTGAACCAGAATTTGCATTAGATACCTTAGCAAATTTAAGACTTTCTAATAATACTAAATCCCGATTATGGCAAGATAAAAATATGTTTTTTGGGGGCGTACATGGAGTTAGAAAAACAGCTAATGGGATGATGTCAGGAGCAGGCGATCGCCGACGCAATGGTATTGCTATAATTCAACAGGAGTAATCGGAATTTTTCTCTCATTTGTAACTGTAAAATGGTTTAATGTTTAATAGCTTTTGTTGTTCCACAAGAATAATATCTATCCATAAATACTGAAGTAAACCTCATCCATCTTGAAAACTGGAGTTTTCCGTTCAAGGGGAATACCAAAAAATCAATTATCCTGTAGGGAACACCCACAATATTCTTCCATAGGTTGTAAGCTGACTGATGCCGTGCCCACCTCACCCGATTGAATATTCGTAACCAAAAACTATGGGTTTCAAAGTAGATGCGGTTTAGTTGAATTACATAATAGACAATCACAAAGGAAAGTTAACATGAAAATTCTCATAGTACTTACATCACACGAACAACTGGGAGATACAGGGAAGAAAACTGGGTTTTGGCTTGAGGAATTTGCCACTCCTTACTATATATTCAAAGACGCAAATGCAGACATCACACTTGCCTCACCTAATGGTGGACAACCGCCCCTAGATCCTAAAAGTGATGAACCTGATGCCCAAACAGAAGCAACTCAACGCTTTAAGGATGACGTTGATGCTCAACTGTTATTAGCAAATACGTTCAAGCTATCAGAGATTTCCCCTGATAATTATGATGCGGTGTTTTACCCTGGTGGCCATGGGCCACTATGGGATTTGGCAGAAGATTCTATTTCTATTGCCTTGATTGAATCCATGTATGCCTCTGGAAAACCCGTTGCTGCCGTATGTCACGCACCTGCCGTACTTCGTCATGCCAAAGCTCCGGATGGTAATCCCTTAGTCCAAGGCAAAGCTGTGACTGGTTTTAGCAACTCCGAAGAAGAGGCAGCTCAACTCTCAGAGATTGTGCCTTTCCTAGTGGAAGACGATTTAAAATCCAAAGGTGCAAACTATTCAAAGGCTGACGATTGGCAACCATATATGATTACTGATGGCAACCTAATCACAGGTCAAAATCCAGCTTCATCAGAGCCGGTGGCGAAGATGGTATTAGAGATAATCAAACAATAGGTTATATCAAATCCGTTTGCATCGGAATTATTACTTCCTTTCTCTTCTCTTGGCGTTCTTTGCGCCTACCCTAAGGGAAGCCGCTCCGCGTCTGAGGCGGTTTTATTATTCCAATGTCAACGGAAACGATATTACTTTCAAAAATAGTATTTTGTCATTGCGACTGGAGCGGAGCGGAAGGAAGCAATCTCACCAACTCGAACTACTACAACAGAATACAACTTAGTGTTAATAGTCACTATCAGCCACGCAAATCCCTTTACATTTAATCCCATTGGTAGCTGTACGCTGGCAATGGGGACATAGAACCTTTTCGTTTTCTATTTCTTGATCAATATTTGTGTTGGTACTTGGTTGTGACTTATCTTGTTCGGTGTGGAGTTTCACAGTCATAAGGGAGAAGGGGTTTTTGCGGTTTTCATTTTATATTTTACATTGTACAAATCACAGAGATTCTCCATTGGGATTTTTGAGGCAGCAAATCTCAGTGCATAAACAGCTTTATGATAATTTCAATCTTTCCCTTAAGCTGGCTGGAGCAAGGTAGAGAATTGTTTTGCCATGTTTAGATTGAGATGATAATAATAAGTCCTTGTCTACTAATTCATTCAGATAACTTCTAGCAGTATTCTGGCTTACTTCGAAATCCATAGCTACTTGTTTTGCTGTAAATTCTCTACCAGGCTCTCTTAAAGCTTCTTTTAATATCTCCAATTGAGTTATTTTTAATGTTTTTGCCACAGGACTTTTATCTATCCAATCCATGAACTCATAAAAGTCCCGTTTTTTTCTATCTATGTATTTGTACAAGGAATTTACTGCTTTTAAGATAGTATCAACCTGGTTATAGAGAAAATATGTGATATCAAAATTATCAGTTTCTACATAAATGAAAGCATTATCATAATTACCACGTTTTGCTTGTATTAATTTACTAATTGAAACATATTCAAATAGCCAATAGCCAGACTTAAGAATACTCCAATAAAAAATTGCCCTTGCAGTTCTACCATTACCATCACCAAAAGGATGAATATATGCAATCATAAAGTGTAGGATAATGGCTTTGATAATTGGATGAATAAAATTGCCATAATCATTTTGGTTGCGATCGCTATTAGCAAAATCACATAACTTTGCTAACCTATCCGGTATGGTTTGCCAATCGGGTGGAACAAAAGTATTTTCATTATATAAATCTGAGACAACAATATTATTATCTTTTCTTAATTCTCCTGATAATGCTTGATTTTCAATAGCATTATATGTCGTAATTCGATGTAATTCTAAGATAAATTCAATGGATAGTTCTTCATCTTTCTTCTCAACAGCTTTTTTCATCAACAGATAATTATTGAGTATCATCTGTTGGGATTTATCTTTGGGAGCGAGGTTTTTCCTCAACATTTCCTTGGCAACTTTACGGGTAGTTGAAGCACCTTCAAGCTGGGAAGAGGTAATAGCTTCCTCTTGCATCAAACTTTTAACAAGGTAACGATTCTTCTCATAGGAAGAAACAAAAGTACCATCGCCAATCTGTCTCCCGCCGCCTGTCATTTTATCAATGGTATGGAGTTGTGCAAAAAGTGAGTTTGGTATGCAGTAACTGAAACAGAAATCGTCTTCAGCTCGTAATGGTAAGTCCTGAGCGATTGCTTGACGTGCAAATTTAGTCGCCACCCATGCTGCTAACTCGTCATCACCTCGCTTCACTCTCCATTTAAAATCATTCCAATGCAAATACCTCCCTTTAGAATCAGTTGCTCCATATTTCCCCAATAAAGGTATGTATTTTTCGGGTTCAAGCTCTTGCAGTAGGGTATGCAGAGGTTTAGGTGTTCTAATTCTTGCCATGCATGGGATAAAAACTCAATTTTTATTTTTTTAGTTTACAATATATTCGGCACAGATAAACGTAATTTTTATATTTTGCGTTTGTTTTTCAGATCAAGAATAGAAAGAAGAGGTAACAATCATGACGCTAACAAGAGATTGCAAAGAAACAGTTAATGCACGAATCCAACGAGATTCTGAATTTGCAGTAGCTCTACTTAATGAAGCTATTGACCTATTCCTCAACGGTGAACCGAAAATTGCAAGACTTATATTGAGAGATCTTGTAAATGCAACTATTGAGAACTGGTAACTGTAATCCTAATCTCATTTACAGTAGAGGTATTCAGATTAATTATGAGGAACCAAATGCCTATAGAGGATCGGTTGGCGGAAATCGAAGCCAAACTTAAGAAGCATGAGCTGGAAAAGAAGGATGGGTGGGATAAATTCAAAATAGTTTCGACCGCACTAATTCCACTTGCCATTGCTTTTGCTGGAAACGGATACGCCAAAGCGATGAAGGAAGCTGAAATTCGCTCACAGCAAATAATTGCTGATGGTCAGTTGGAAGTTGCCCATACGAACACAAAAATAGCGCAGGCAAGAACTGTCGCATCATTCTTCGAGGCACTGTTAAGTAAAGATCCTGCCAGAAGAACACTAGCTGTAAAAGCAGTTCTAATTGCTCTTCCAGTTGAAGGACCTCGGCTTGTACAAGTTGTTGAGACTACTGATAAAAATAAACAAGTACGAGCCGTTGCTAGTGCTGCGCTAGCTAATCGTAGAGCTACTCTTATCCAAGAGTTATTTTCTGATTCTAGTTCCACACGAAAAAATGCGTATGAGGCTCTGCTTGCGTCTTGGGGTTCCGACAGTTCTTTGGTTCTAGAACTAATCGAATATGGACGAGATAATAGCAGCAACCTTAATGGCATCTACAATACTCTTGTGCTGTTAAGTCATATGAGTCGCGATGCTTTGCGCCCGCATGTTGCTGAAATTGAGAAATTCTCTCGTGAAGTCGAAGGTAATGGAGTCAAAACGAAAGAGCGAGCGGAAAAGCTTCGGTCTCGTCTACCCCGGTAAAGTTTTGATCTCTAACAAATGTATGCAAAGGACTTTTGTTCTGCTACGTCCCACAAAGCAGACCATAAAGTGGAAGTGTTGTTCAAATAATAAATTTTACTCTGCTAAATTTAGACAAGCTTGTTGTTTTTGCAGGCAATCAAAACCTAATTTAAATTAGTGCGAGCAAGTCGCCTCGTAGGTTAGGTTGAGGCGCACAACCCAAAAATTATTGCAGACAGGCGCGAACATCCTCAACTTGCAAATCAGGATAATAGTCTCGGATAATTTCTGCAAAAGAAAGCCCTTCCTTCAATAATTCCAAAACACTCTGCACAGTGATTCTCGTACCTTTTATACAAGGCTTACCAAAGTGAATTTGAGGATTGACCAAAATTCTGTCCATAATTACTACACAGGCAGATATACCGCTACGGGTCAGTCAAAAGTCACGCATTCAAAAGTCAAAAGTTGATTACGTATAGGTTTTAGAGTCCTGCAATGTCCGCGCCCTAAATGCTTAGTGCTATATTTATTCAAGTTTAGCTCCTATGGGGCTATGTAGAAAAGACGATCGCTCCTTTTTTACTGGATATGTTCCTCCTTCCCCAAGGACACAGGTAAGGGGGAGGATTTTAACTATCCCACTAGCGCGATCGCATGATGACGGATATGATCTTCTATAAAGGTGGCAATAAAGTAGTAACTGTGGTCATAGCCTTCTTGATACCGTAAGGTCAAAGGTTGATTAACTTCTTCACAGGCTTGTTCAAATACTGCTGGTAACAACTGTTCGGCGAGAAACTCATCCGCAGTACCTTGGTCAATTAAAATTGGACTATGAAATTTTCCTTGACGAATTAACTCACTCGCATCATAAGCACGCCAACTTTCCCTATCTTCACCCAAGTAGCGGCTCAAAGTCTTTTCTCCCCAAGGACAATGCATAGGTGCAACAATGGGAGCAAAAGCAGAGACTGATTTATACTGTTGGGGATTGCGTAAAGCACAAACCAATGCCCCATGTCCCCCCATAGAATGACCAAAAATACCTTGTCTAGATGGTTCCACAGGAAAGTTAGCAGCAATTAAATCAGGTAACTCTCGCACAACATAGCTATACATTTGGTAGTGATTTACCCAAGGCTTTTGCTCGGCATCCACATAAAAACCAGCCCCCGTACCAAAATCCCATTCCTCATCTTCTCCAGCAGTACCCGTATTGCGGGGACTAGTATCGGGTACAACCAACATCAAACCGTATTTTGCCGCCAATCTTTGTGCCCCAGCCTTCACCATAAAGTTTTCTTCCGTACAAGTCAGTCCAGAAAGAAAGTAAAGAATAGGTACATTTTGGGATTTAGCTTGGGGCGGCTGGTAGATAGCAAAGCGCATCTCACCATTACAGCAAGCAGATAAATGGGAGTAAAAGCCTAATTTCCCATCAAATAATTTATACTCTGCCTTCAGATTGAGGTCAGTCATTTCACTTATGATTTATCTGTTATCAGTTAGGGAGCATATCACGTTCTGTTCCACTTAAAGGAAACTGAGATTGAATATGCCAGCGTTTGTTATTATGGCGCAACAAGGTTAACTCAGCTGCTGCAAACTCAAAATATAACTGCCGATGCTGATATTGTGGCCATGCGGCTTTAAAGTTTTGTTTGGTTAAATCCCTAAAAGCAACTGTCATATGGGGTGCAAAGGGACGAGTTTTCGATACTTTATCAACAATTCCTAACTGACTTTCCATATGTGCCATTAAATCGGTTTGTAAAGTCAACAATTCCGGACTTTTCTCCACATGGATATAGATTACACGGGGAATAAAAGCACCAAAACCACTGAGGGTAATTGGTACTGCTGCCTGGGAAACTACAAACTCTTGCAAACACGCTTCTAGAACTGCCAGATTATCATCTTGCCATTCAAAGGGTGGTTGTAGGGTAATGTGGGGTGGTGATTTTTGAGCATGGCGACTGTCATAATAATCTGCAAACTGTTGTTTAATTTGGTTGGCACAGTCTTGGATGTGTTGGGGTGGTAGGAGAGCAATGAAAAATAGACTCATATGATTTTGACGTTCTCCCCACGATTGAATCAGGCAGCTTTGCTTACGGCAGAGGGCAGGAGATTCCACCTCAGAAGGGGATTCAGGCGAAGGGATTTTCCCTTCTGACTTCTGCCCTCTGCCCTCTGCTTTTCTTGATAAATTCTGGAGGGTTCTTGGTGAGCGTGAAATTCCTTAAAACTAGAATAATTCAGGCTCGCGGAATCGACTCCCTCACCAAATAGTCTAAGGCGATACCGACGAACTCTTGCCAGTGCTAGACCAATCATTTAACAATACCATGAATTTATGATACCGTTGGCTAATAGTAGGTCTGACCCTACTCTATGAGAAGCCACCCATAGCGTGTCTACACTAGACTCAAAGCTAGGAATTATTGGAATAATTTGGAGTAGTTTTTTCTCTCCCCACTCCCAAGAGGGTGATACCCCTGACTCGCCAACAGCATCATAGAATTTAGGGGCTTGCGCCCTATGATTTTCCATCAAGTCTACCCTTTCTACCCTCTCTCCCTAAGGCGTGTTAAACCCCTAAAACCCAAGCATGGCGCAGGCTGCACCAAGAAAGTTACTATTGTCTAACTCTGTGAACAATTGTTACAAATTGTCGAATTTTCTCTGAAAGGGTTGAAAGTCAGTACGGGCAAGGATTATTCTTTACACTACCACCAAGTCAAGGTTTATCTCTTGCGGTGTAACGGTAAGAGATGAACCTTGATTTAATATTAGTAGAAAGGAGGTATAATCGTTCGAGGCTATTTCATTCAAATATCTTAAAAACAGTATGTTTATTACTGAATCAACAAAAACAAACACCAACTTTAGCTCGTTCCCAGATGACTTGTTTGCAGCTATTGAAGACCTCAAAAAAGAGTTAAATGCGGTTATCTTAGCTCACTACTACCAAGAGCCAGATATTCAAGATATTGCTGATTATATCGGTGATTCTTTAGGATTATCCCAGCAAGCGGCCGCTACAGATGCTGACGTAATAGTCTTTGCTGGAGTACATTTCATGGCAGAAACTGCCAAAATTCTGAACCCCAACAAGTTAGTATTGTTGCCTGATTTAGATGCGGGCTGTTCCCTTGCTGATAGTTGCCCTCCTCAAGAATTTGCAGCTTTCAAAGCAGCCCATCCGAACCATTTAGTTGTGTCTTATATTAATTGCTCGGCAGCTATTAAAGCCATGAGTGATATTATTTGCACCAGCTCAAATTCCGTCAAAATTGTGAGTCAGATCCCTGAAGATCAAGCCATTATTTTTGCTCCTGATAAAAATCTTGGTCGCTATGTTAGCGAACAAACGGGGAGAGATTTAGTGCTATGGGAAGGTAGTTGTATTGTCCATGAAACTTTTTCTGAAAAGAAGATCGTACAACTGAAAATTGAAAATCCCCAAGCCGAAATTATTGCCCATCCAGAATGTGAACCCCAGGTCTTGCGCCATGCTGATTATATTGGTTCTACCACAGCTTTATTAAAATATTGTCAGCAAAGTCAGAGCTCGGCATTTATCGTCGCCACGGAACCAGGAATTATCCACCAAATGGAAAAAGATGCACCACAAAAGCAATTTATTCCTGCACCAGCGATGAATAATTGTGCTTGTAACGAATGTCCTCATATGCGATTAAATACTTTGGAAAAACTATATTTGGCGATGAAGAATCGGACACCGGAAATCACCTTACCAGAAGAGATTAGACAGGCCGCACTGAAGCCAATTGAAAGGATGTTGAAGATGTCGTAAATTTTCATTGCTCAATCAACCTGAATCCAAGTATTAATCAAGTCCCTCGATTCATCGATGGGGAAACTGATAACTGATAACTGATAACTGATAACTGATAACTGAAATGACATTGCCACAACCGAAAAATCAAAACTTTCTTGCAAAAGATGAAGCTTTGATTTACGATTGGCGTATCCATAGTATTCGTCAAGCACTGAAGCAAAAAGGAAAAGCTACCGGAACTTTAGAAATCCAAGATTTGCTAGA
>JAAUYI010223141.1_pt1 | contig 26408 bp, 22 predicted proteins | sample 7278041 | NCBI WGS metagenome assembly JAAUYI01 (sample SAMN14350216, study PRJNA611818) | marine sediment metagenome | isolation source: surface marine sediment (0.6m) | place: French Polynesia: Moorea | collected 2018-08
ATTCAAAGTCATCGGCAGATACCTCACCCATGAAAGGCATATCAAAATGGGTGTGAACATCAATACCTCCCGGTAACAGATAGTGGCCGGCGGCATCTATCACCCGCTCGGCAGATACGTCTAAATCCGTACCAATAGCGGCAATGCGACCTTCCTGTATATACACATCACTGCGACATCGGTCCATCGCCGTAATAATTTCGCCGTTTTTAATCAGCAGGGTTGACATGGATTCCTCCTTGACACTGTAGCTAGCTCATCCAATCCGGGTTTTTGGGAAAAACCCACTTTGTGGTCAATTTTTTCTTTTTTGTCCAAAAATTAATGCCATCCTGACCGGTAATATCTCCTCCGCCAAAACGAGAATCATTCCAGCCGCCAAATGAGAATGGTTCACGCGGTACAGGTACACCAATATTTATGCCAAGCATGCCGGCACTGGCATGTTCTGCAACATAGTCAGCAGGCGCACCGGAGGAGGTGAAAATAGCAGCAGCATTGCCATATGGATTGCTGTTTTCTATTTCTATTGCCTCTTCCAGAGTATTTACCCTGATGATAGCCATGACCGGGCCAAAGACTTCTTCCCTGGCAATGGCCATACCGGGTTGAACATTATCAATAATTGTGGGTCCTATCCAATTGCCGTTCTCAGAGTTGGCAAGCACCGCTTCAGGAAGAAGATTTCTGCCGTCAACAAGAAGAGTGCCACCCTCTGCCATCGCTTCGTCAATGAAATGTTCAATGCGGGAAAGGCTTGCCCTGTTAATGATCGCACCCATGTCTCGGCCAAGTCTGAAGCTTTGAGCATAGGCCACCATCTTTTTGATGAGATGATCACAATTCCCCACGGTGATAAGAGTTGCTGCCGCCATACACCGCTGACCGGCGCAGCCGGTAACCGAATTGACTATCTGTTCGGGGGAAAAATCGGGATCGGCATCCGGCATGCAGATAAGATGATTCTTCGCCCCACCCAGTGCCAATGCCTGCTTGCCGCTTGCCGTCGCCCTGGTGTACACCGCCTTGGCTACCTGGGTTGAACCGACAAAACTCACCGCCTTGATATCGGGGTGATCACAAATTTCCCCGACAAGTTCGGCACCGCCATGAACAACATTAAGCACACCGTCCGGCAACCCGGCTTTGGTGTACATCTCGGCAAGCTTCAGGGAAGAGAGCGGTACTTGTTCAGACGGTTTGAGAATAACACTATTTCCGCATACCAGAGCGATGGGCAGGGTCCACATTGGGACCATATGCGGGAAGTTGAAGGGAGTGATTGAGGCAACAACTCCCAGAGGCTCACGGCTCAACCTGCAGCTAATCCCCTTGCTCACTTCCTGAAAACCGCCGGTTATCATATTGGGAACGGAACATCCGTATTCAAGAATTTCAATACCTTTAAGAATTCCGGCTTTGGCCTCGCCGATAAGTTTGCCGCATTCCAGTGCAACTAAATTCGCTAGTTCATCAATATTGTTTTCCAGAAGGTGTTTGAGCCGAAAGAGAACCTGGGCTCTATCCTTGATATGGGTATTCTTCCATGCTAGAAATACTGATTTACCAAATTTCATTGCAGCATCAAGCTCTTGTCTGCCGCATAAAGGGCATTGACCGATAACCTCCCCAGTATAGGGGGAGATTATCTGCTGATATTCTGCACCTTCCGGGATGACAATTTGGCCATTAAGGTAATTGCCGATTTTTCCGGATTGAATTATCTCAAGATTGTCTATCATGATATCCCTGATCGATTACTTGTTTATCTATGATGCTGAAGCAGTTGCAGGCTGCTCCGCCTTGATAGAACTTAGGCCAAAATAGAGAACTCCGCCTAAGAATGACCCGGTAAACCAGCCGTAGCTGTAGAACCACGGCATGAATCCAGTGGTGATTGAAAAAACCGTCAAGGCAACGGGGACAAAGAAAGCAACAATTCCAACCATATTAAATGCCGGATAGCAACCATCTGTCAGGTAGAGATCTTTGAGATTAAGTTCCTGCTTTTTGATGAAGAAGTAGTCGACAATCATGATGCCGGCGATGGGCCCAAGCAAAGAGGAGTAACCGATCAGCCAATTTGAATACATGCTCTCAACACTGACATCTGAAACAACCCAGCCCATTTTCCGTAATAACTCCCACGCCATCAGGACAATGCCGACCAGGCCGGTCAACAGAGTACCACGTTTGAAATTGATTACTTTTGGAAATACATTTTGAAAATCGTTGGTGGGGGAGACAATATTCGCCGCAGTATTGGTTGAGATGGTAGCGATTATGATAATAATCATCGCCAGTACGACCCAGAATGGACTGTCTATTTTCCCAATTAGACTGATAGGATCTGAAATGGTTTCCCCGACCAGAGCAGGAGAGGCAGCTGTGAGGATTACGCCAAGGGCGGCAAAGAGCAGCATGGTCAAAGGCAACCCCATTATCTGGCCAACAATTTGATCCTTCTGTGATTTGCAGTATCTGCTGAAATCAGGAATGTTTAGCGACAATGTCGCCCAGAAGCCCACCATAGCCGTAAGACCACCGAAAAAATAGCCCCAGAGCGAAGCACCTTCAGGCCTGTTCGGGGGAGTACCAAAAAGTGAAGCTGTATCGATCTGAGGCGATGCCCAGAAAATGAGACCCACACCGACGGCCAGCAACAGAGGTGCTGAAAAATTCTCCAACCTTTTAATGGATTCCGATCCTTTGATAACAACATACATATTCATACACCAAAAGATGAAGAAACCAATCACCGTGCCTTTGTCTCCCAATGATGCCCAGGCAGGAGAGAGCTCCGAGAGCAGCAGACTTATAGCCATGCCGCCAAACATGGTCTGAATTCCGAACCAGCCGCAGGCAACGATTGCTCTGATAATAGCTGGAATATTGGAACCATAAGTGCCAAAGGAAGATCGAAGCAGAACCGGGAAAGGAATACCGTACTTCGTCCCGGCGAAAGCATTCAGCGTCAGCGGTATCAGAACAATTATGTTGGCAAGTAGAATGGTGATGAGCGCCTCAGCAACATCAAGACCAAAATAGGCTGTAAGAACACCACCCAGTGTATATGTTGGTACACAGACCGACATTCCCACCCAGAGGGCTGCCACATTCCATTTGTGCCAAGTTCGTTGCTTGACCATGGTTGGGGCAATGTCCTCGTTATACAGGCTGCTGTCGACAATCTCTGTATCTGGGTGTAGCTCATAGAATTCTCCGACCTTTTTTACGGTCCTGCTCTCATCATGATGACTCATAATTTCCTCCTTGTTCTTTCATAAAAACATCCTGCTACAACACTGGAATTATTGACCAGCAAGATCGTTAAAAACCTCGGATAAGACCCCAAGTGCTGTTTCCAACTCTTCGTCCGTCGTGTTCAGCGGGGGAGTAATTCTGACAACGTTGTTGTACATTCCTCCTTTGCCGATCAACAACTTTCGCCGTTTGGTTTCTTCAAATATCTGCAGAACCAGCTCTGGAGCCGGTTCTTTACTTTTCTTATCCTTTACCACCTCAATACCCTGCATCAGCCCCATGCCTCTGACTTCGCCAACAAAAGGCGAGTTCTCGGCAATGGCGTTAAGACCCTGGCGAAGGCGTCTCCCTTTCTGGGCAACCTGTTGAGGTGGGGCCTCCTGCTCCATGATTTCGATGGTTGTCAGCGAAGCGATTGTTGAAACCGGATTGCCACCAAAGGTACAAATAAAATTGCCGCCATCGATCATGGCATCGGCGACCTCCGGAACAGTAATGGTGTTTCCCATGGGAAAGCCATTGGCGATGCCCTTCGCCATGGTCATAATCTCCGGTTCAACCCCCCAATGCTCTATGCCAAACCAATGTTCACCGGTTCGTCCAAATCCGGTCTGTACCTCATCGGAAATCACCACCCCGCCGTGGTCGCGGATGATTTCAGAAACAATGCCAAAATATTCAACCGGTGGAGTGATAAAACCGCCGACTCCCTGAATGGGCTCTATTAAAATGCCGGCAACCTTACCGCAGGTGGTCGTTTTAATTACATCTTCCACATCCTGGGCGCAGGCAATGTCACATCCTGGATATGACATTTTATAAGGGCAGCGATAACAGTAAGGATTTATGGCATGTTTTATGCCAGGGACAATATTCCCGGCGAGCCGCCAGGCGGACTGAGCGGTCAAAGTTTTCCCTGTTGCTGAATTGCCAGAGTAACCGTGGCGAAGCGCCAAAATATCATAATTGCCGGTATAGCCTCGCGCTGCCATCAGCGCCAGTTCGTCAGCTTCGGTACCGGAATTGGTGAAATAGGATTTTTGTAGCCTGCCCGGAGTAATAGCAGCAATTTTTTCAGCCAGACTGACATGATTAGCATGCGGATAAAGGGTTGAAGTATGAATCAACTTGGCTGTCTGCTCAGCTACTTTCTCTACTATCCTTGGGTGCCCATGACCAACACTGGTGGTCAAGATACCACCGAAATAATCAAGGTATTTCTCGTCAGCAACATCCCAAACATACGAACCTTTACCACGATCCAGAGGCAAAGGTTCGTTATAGTAGTGCAGATGACTCTGCCAGAGATAGGCATTCTGTTTAGCCATAATATCCTGGTAGGCTGATTGCTTTTCGGCAACAGAATTTTCTTTCATAGTGCCCTCCTGGGTAGGTCTGGTTTTTTTACACGTGGGGGAATTTTATTAACAACAGGCAAACATCAAGATTGATGCCACTTTTGCACCCAATCCTCTCAAGCAAATAAAGCAATAGGATTATTCGATATTTTATTTAACAAACTATAAAATCAGCAAAATCTCGTGGTCTTTCCAGATTTGTCAGAAAGACAAAAACGACAATTCGGAAGAATTGTGACATTGGTTTTTTACAATTCCGTGCAACAATCGTTGTAGGCTTATAAGATTTGTGCGAATTTCGTTGTAGAAAACTTGAGAATCAACGAATAGTGTCAAGCGTAGCGTAGAAAAGTAAAATTGGAATCTTATTACCACTCATTAATTGGTCTAAAATAAAGATTCCAGCTCAACCACTTGTAGTTGGTGTGGTTATTGCAATCCTGAGTCTGATCATTTGGAGGTTTATAAAACCATCTCTCAAGGAAAGCTAAGGAGAAACAGGTAATGAACGGCAGGTCCTTTCTCGATGAAACGGATACCAGGATAATCGAGCTTTTACAGGAAGACGGCAGATGTCCCAATACCCGTATAGCCCGTGAGCTTGGCATATCTGAATCCACGGTGCGAAGCCGTCTCAATCGTCTAATTGAGGATGAAATCATCCAAATTGTTGCTGTAAGCAACCCGTTAAAAATCGGTTACAAAGCTGTGGGTGTCCTGAAGATATATGTTGACCTTAGCAAAATAGAAGAGGTAACGGCGGAACTGCAAAAGCTTGAAGCAGTCTGGTTTATTGTCCAGACAACCGGCAATCCGGATATCTATGCCGAGTTCATAACAGAATCAACCGAAAGCTTGCACGACTTGCTGCATACAAAAATCTACCCCATCGAAGGCATCAATCAGGTGGAAGCCACGCTGATCCTTAAGTATGTCAAGCGCACGTACAATTGGGGTGTGGCAATGTAGGGAAGGTTCAAATTGTTGTCTGGTGTTGAATAAATCGTGATAGATTGCGAAGCACTGTTCGTTTAAATGTTGCTGAGTTTAAATCCTTCTCACTGATACTAGATTAACTGGTTGCTGAAGTTACTGAATATAAAGAAAAAAGATTATCAAAAAATTTCTGAACACCTCATCCATGCAAATGTTATGGCTCTATATCGATCTCGATGACGTACTCTGTGATACTGCCGGTGCCTACTTACGGTTGATCAAACAGGAGTTTAATCTCGATATCGCCTTTGAGGATGTTTTTTCCTTCGATCTTAAGCGCTCTTTTGGTTTATCGGACGAACAGAATAAACATATGTTCAAACTCGCTCATTCCAAGGAGTTTGTTTTAGAGCTTGAGGTAATTGATGGAGTACAAAAGATTCTTGTCGATCTACACAACAAGGGTATAAAACTGGCAATCGTTACCGGCAGACACACCTCGGCATATCTGTCTACTCAACAATGGCTTGATAGTCAGGCTATTCCTTTTGATTCGTTGGTCATGGTGGACAAGTATGGGTGGCCGGAAACCAACCCAGCAATTGCAGTTTCTCTCGATCAGTTAGATCTGACCAGGTATACGATGTGCATTGAAGATAACCCGGATATGGTCGCATACTTAAGTGATATTCACGGCAAACAAGTTCTCCTCTTTGATAGACCATGGAACCGGGAAATTCAGGAGTCTCAACAGGTGAGGAGATTTTCCTCCTGGAAAGAACTCCCTTCCCTTATCTCGTCTACAAAACTAATAATTCCCTAAGCTGAGAAGAATAGTTTTGGTATTAGAAATCCCTCCACCTACAATTTGGGATTAAGTTCCTCGCGCAGCCAATCGGCAAAAAGGTTGATGCCGACCACCATGGCAATCAGGGTAGCCCCGGGGAAAATAACCATCCACCACATACCGGCATAGATATAGTTTTTACCAATGGCAATCATCATGCCGAGGGAGGGTTCGGTCAACGGTACGCCGACACCGAGAAATGAAAGGGTCGCTTCCAGCATGATAACCACAGCCATATCAACAGCCATGACCACCAGAACCGGTGGCAGAGCGTTGGGCAGGATATGCCGGAATAGAATACGAAAATCGCCTGCACCGGAGGATTTGGCTGCAAGAACATAGGGATACCCCTTTATCTCCAACACACTACCCCGGATTGTTCGGGCATACTTCACCCAGTCGGCAATGCAGATGGCAATAATCACCGTGAAAACTCCCCTGCTTTCAAATACACCCAGAAGCAGTACGGCAATCAGGGTCGTGGAAAAGGCAAAGACAGTATCAGCCGCCCGCATAATGGCAGCATCGAGAAGGCCGCCGTAATAGGCCCCGAGCATGCCAAAGATGATGCCGAAGAGTCCGGCGATAGTCACCACCGAGACACCGACAATGATCGAGGTTCGCAAGCCATATATGATAGTGGAGAGGATGCCACGCCCCTGATCATCCGTGCCCAGAGGAAATTGGGCCATGCCCCCTTCCATCCAGCTTGGCGGCAACAGGAAGTTACCCAAATCCACCGCCAGCAGATCATAGGGATTCATCGGTGCGATAAATGGGGCAAAAATGGCGCAGAAGAGGAAAAAAAGCAGGATACTCAATCCGGCCACGGCAGAGGGATCATGCAGAAAACTCTGCATCCGTCGAGAGCTCAGTATCTTTCTCATGCGCCCTCCACGGTCCAGGTATAGCCGAGATCACTGGAGGCAAAACATAATCTCTTGTCGCAATAGAACAATATTTTGGAAGCTATGCTCGTCATAGTTTCTCTTCTAAAACTATGCATTTTAGATCGAGATCGAGGCATGTGAAAAATTTTACCACAGGCATATAATTGATATTCCGAGGATAAAATTTTGAACATAACGAAGATATCGGTCAAAATGGTAGTTTTAGGATGGAAACTAATCATAGCGAATCCTCGGGTTAAGAAAAGCATAGAGAACATCCACTAAAATATTGATTGTTAAAATTATGCAGGCTGCCAGCATGATATAGGTAACGATAATCGGCTGGTCCGTCTCAAAAATGGAAGTGAGCAGCAGGTTGCCCATGCCAGGCCACTGAAAAATAGTTTCGGTGACAATGGAGAAGGCGATCAGCTCACCAAAGGAGAGACCGGTGATGGTGACCACAGGGATCATCACATTACGCAGGGCGTGCTTGAGCACCACTTTCGCTGGAGATAGTCCTTTGGCTTTGGCTGTCTTGATGTATTCCTCCGAAAGGGTCTCCCGCATTCCCGCCCTGGTCAGACGGATAAGTACTGCCAGCTGATAGCCGGACAAGGTAAGGGCCGGCAATAGAATATGCTGCCAGCCAGAAGCGGTCAGCAAGCCGGTGCGCCAGAAACCGATCTGGACAGTGTCCCCCCTGCCGAAGGAGGGAAAAATTTCAATATAGACGGAAAAAAACATCACCAGCAGGATACCGATGAGGAAGGTCGGAATGGAAATGCCAAACAGTGAACCGGCCATAATCGTCCTGCTCAGCCAACCACTTGGCCAGACAGATACCACTACACCGAGACCGACCCCGAAAATGAAGGAAATCATAATCGCCGTAGAGGCCAGCTCGAAGGTGGCCGGAAAGCGCTCCAGAATCATATCCAGGGCATCTATCTGGCTGACATACGACTTGCCGAAATCTCCCTGGAGAACGCCACCGAGAAAACTGATGTACTGCTCGTGCACCGGTCTGTCCAAGCCGTAAACATGCCGGACATGTTCCCGTTCCTCCTGGGTGGCATACTTGCCGGCAAGCATGAGCACCGGATCACCGGTATATCTGAACATCACAAAGCATACCGTGGAAACGGCCAAAAGGACAATTATTCCCTGGAGCAGTCTGCGGATGATGTAGGTTGCCATTATCTGATATCGGGGGCCTTAACGGCCCCCGATCGGGTTTTGCAGGGTTAGTGAGATAAGGCTACATTATTTCTTTGACGACAATCCAGCGATCGGAGCGCGGCGTAAACTTGATGCCTTTGCCTTTAATCACTGCGAAGATGTCCTGTTGATAATGCAGCGGAATCCAGGCAACATCCTCCACCGATTTACGGTTGACAGTCTGCAGTGCCTCTTCGCGTTCTTTAAAGTCAATAATTGATGAGGACTCGATGATCATATTGTCGATATCGGAATTGGAATAATAGGTGCCGTTATACACGCCCATCCCCTTATCCGGATCAGGAGTGTGCAACAGTTTCTCGGCGGAACGACCGAAGTCGAAGGAACCGTCAAACCAGCCGATCAGGTAAAAATGATGTTTGAATTCGGAAATCTCATCGAAGAAAATGGATTTCGGTTTAACATCGAGGTTTACTTTGAGACCGATCTTGGCCAGATACTTGGCCACGGCTTCGCAGATCTTTTCATCGTTTATATACCTGTCATTAGGACCGGCAATGGTGATCTCAAATCCATCCGGATATCCCGCATCCTTCAATAATTGTTTGGCTTTCTCAGGATTATAGTCCAGTCGCTTAAGAGTTTCATCGTAGCCTATGGTTGGAACATCGGGCACCTGATGGGCAAGTGTTGCCTGACCCCGCATAACCTTCTCGATTATCTGCTCCTCATTGATGGCATGAGCTATCGCCTGACGCACTCGAATATCTTCAAACGGGGTTCCCGGCTTGTTGGTAATATCCATGTAGATGGCCCGGCGAGCGGCCTGAGAGATCAGCTCGATATGCGGCATATTCTGGATCTTGTCATACAGGGTCACCGGTACACCGTTGACGATATCGACCTGCTTACCGGCCAAAGCGGCAAAACGAGTGGACTCCTCGGTGATTGGCCGGATGTCGACGGTTTTGTACTTCGGCTCGCCTTCCCAGTAATCTGGATTGGCCTGCATGCGAATATAGGAGCCTTTTACCCATTCCACAAAGGTGTAGGCACCGGTACCGATGGGACGGGTGTTGTAATCACCGGAATCCCTGTTTTCCGAGGACTCTTTATCGACGATAAAGTTCTGATGCATGGTATTGGCAAACCAGGGCACCGGTTTTTTGGTCTTAAAAATTACCGTGTAGGCATCGGGTGTTTCGATGGCTTCGATTGAATTGGCGATGTTAAGCAGTTTGGAAAACTTGGGATCCTTCATCCTGGTAAAAGTGAACTTCACATCGGCTGAATCAAAAGCATTGCCGTTGTGGAATTTCACGCCTTCACGCAGAGTAAATTTCCAGGTGACGCCGTCTACGCGCTCCCAGCCGGTCGCCAGCGCCGGGGCTAATTTGCCATCCGGACTTTTACGCTGGAGCAGGCCATCAAAAAAATTAGACATATACGACAGGTTTGCATCAGAAGAATAGGCATGCGGATTCATCGATTTTGGTGGGGCATCTGTGGCGATGACCAAATCGGCGGCAGCCAGCGCCGAGGTCGGCAGTGCAGTGATGGTAAATAATAACAATCCTTTTAATGCCAGACGTTTCATCTCAATCCTCCCTTGGTGTTCGTTTATGGTACTTTACTCCTCTATTATACTTCTCCTAACAATCAAGAATTATCTCTCCTCCTCGTTTCCCAGCTCAGCCAGCAGAGCTTTAAACGCCTGACTCAGCAGTATAGAGGTGGCAGGCAACTCGATGGCCTTCCCCCATCTCGGTAAATTCCGGCTCCACTTTGTCACAGATATCCATACGTTTAGGACACCGCGTATGAAAACGGCAGCCCGTCGGCGGATTAATCGGGCTTGGTACATCGCCATGGAGAAGGATCCGATTCTTCTCTCTCAGGGGATCCGACACCGGTGCTGCTGACAGCAAGGCCTGGGTATACGGGTGTAGCGGCGTTTTATAAAGATCTGCATATTTTGCCTCCTCAATGATTTTTCCCACATACATAACGATGATGCGGTCGCAGAGATACTCGACCACGGCAAGATCGTGGGAAATAACCATTAGGGAGAGGTCAAACTCCCGTTTGAGCCTGAGCAGCAGGTTGATAATCTGGGCTTGGATGGAGACATCGAGGGCCGATACCGGCTCATCGCCGATGATTATCGATGGGTCGAGAGCCAGAGCGCGGGCGATACCAATGCGCTGGCGTTGACCACCGGAAAACTCATGGGGATAGCGCCGCCCCTGTTCGGGGGTCAGGCCGACGGTTTCGAGAAGAAAGGCCAGCCGATCCTTTCTTTCCCGGCCAAGATAGACGCCGTGAACATCCATGGGATCGGCAATTATCTGATTGACAGTCATGCGGGGGTTCAGCGACGAATAGGGGTCCTGAAAGATGAGCTGCATCGAGCTGCGCAGCTTTTTCAGCTCATAACGCCGCATTGCGGCCAGGTCGCGATCAGCAAACATGATGCGACCGCCGGTGGCGGGAGTAAGACCCATAACTGCCATGCCGGCGGTGGTCTTGCCACAGCCGGACTCACCAACAATACCTAGGGTTTCCCCTTTGTTTAGATGAAAATCAACCCCGTCGACAGCATAGACATACCCCACCGTTCGGGAGAACACCCCTTTTTTGATGGGAAAATGCACTTCTAGATTTTCGGCCTGGAGCAAGGTGCTCATCTTTTCTCCTGAGGTATGTGCAACCAGCAACGTACAGCATGACCGGAACCTACCTGTTCCAGTTCTGGCTCACGCTCGGCACAGATCTTCATGGCATGTTTACATCTCTGACGAAAGGCACAGCCAGACGGAATTTCAAACAAGCTGGGCACCGTTCCTTTAATTTCGCTGAGGCTCTGCTGAGTACCGGCACTCCTACTGCCCAATAAGGGGATAGAAGCGAGCAGACCCCTGGTGTAGGGATGCAGTGTTTTGGTAAACAGCTCCACAGTTCCAGCCTCCTCAACAACCTTTCCAGCATACATCACCACTATTCGATTGGAGGTCTCGGCGATAACTCCCAGATCGTGGGTGATCATCTGGATGGCTGTGCCGGTATCTTCCTTGAGCTTGAGCATGATATCGAGAATCTGCGCCTGTACAGTAACATCAAGAGCTGTTGTCGGCTCGTCGGCAATGAGAATTTCCGGTTCACAGGCCAGAGCCATGGCTATCATAGCCCGCTGACGCATACCGCCGGAAAGCTGATGGGGATATTCGTGGACACGTGCCTTTGGTGCCGGAATCTGCACCCTGTCGAGCATATCGGCGGAGGCCTCCATCGCCTCCCGGCGACTCATCCCCTTGTGGAGAATAAACATCTCCGAAATCTGGTTGCCGATGGTGAAAACCGGATTGAGCGAGGTCATCGGCTCTTGAAAAATCATGGCGATACGACCGCCTCGAATGCGGCGCATCTGTTTCTGGCTGAGCTTGGTAAGGTCCTGGTTGTCAAAGAGAATCGTTCCCCCTTCTATTTTACCAGGCGGTTCGGGAAGAATGCGCATGACGGAGGAGGCTGTAACGCTTTTGCCGCAACCGGACTCGCCGACAATGCCCAGAGTCTCACCCTTGTCCAGATAGTAGGAAACTCCATTGACAGCACGGGCAACACCTTCGAAGGTATAAAAGGAGGTCTTGAGATCCAGAACTTCGAGAAGGTGTTCGCTCTTCATCAGGAATTTACCCGTGTGGAATAGTGTTGAGAAATCCGTCCAGACAATCGTAAAACCGTAGCATACTCGGCACAACTATGTGTTCATCATGACGATGCTGGGTCATCTCACCATCGGCGCCCCAGATAGCCCCTGGGATACCAAGCTGCGAGAGATATCTGGCATCGGATGCTCCATGTTCAAAGCCGACTCTGGCACCACCGGAATGCGCTACCAGCTGATCTAGATAGGGTGAAGGCCGACCGATGAAAACAGGCTCCAGGGCATGCACCGTTACATCGGAGGAAACCTCTCGGCGAATGTCGGCAACCAGTGCCTCAGCATTGTCTTTTTCCGTATAACGGATATCAAAAATGGCTTTGGCCTTTTCGGGAACGATATTGGTTGAACCGTTGCCGGCATGACATTTGGTCAGAACCATGGTCCTGTGCCAGTGATCCGAAGTAGTAGAAGAAAAATGTTTCTGCATTTTCTGGTAATCATCCATAAGGATATCAAATGCACTCTGGCCAAGCCAGGGTCTGGCTGCATGAGCAGCAGTACCGTGAGCTTCAAGCTCCAACTGAATGATACCCTTTTCTTTGGTGACAATCAGATCCGGTCTGCCGCCATCTATTGCTAGAAAAAAGTCAGTGGCAATCCGCTTGGCTGCAACCGCCACGCCATTGGCCCCGCCAATTTCCTCATCACCGGTAAACAGCAGGCCAAAGGGCACCTGGGAATTACCTTCTCCGGCCTCACAGGCTCGCTTATGCTCCCGGTAAAGAATGAGGGAAAGGGCAACCCCGTATTTATCATCTATGGCACCGCGTCCATAGAGTTTGTCACCTTCTATCCGGGGCGTAAAAATCATTTCATCGTCTGCTTCAACCACGTCAAAATGGCTCATCAGCAGCACAGGGACCGCACCTTTTTCAGGCAGGACCATGATGGTGGGAATACCATTCGACTCCTGCAATTCATAACGGATATTGTTACTTTTCAACCATTTTTCAATATAGAAAGCGCAGTTCCAGATTTCCTGGGGTCTTGAGTGGGTCGAGGGAATCCTGATCAGCTCTTGGGTGAGCTCGAGTATTTCCTGTTGCAGAGGAGGGGTGGGCAAAGTCTACTCCTTCAACTGTTGTATTTTTACTCCCGACACTGATCTGTCGGGTAGGCGAATATGTAATGTACAGAAGAGCGAAGTCTGTGGTTGAAATATTTTCTTAACCGATATAAAAAAATATTTCAAACTTAAAAAAGAAAAAAACAATGCTATGGTATGTACTTGCCATTACTAACAATCAAATAAGGAGCGCAGGATGCGCCTTTTTCCAGCAACGCTGCAGAATATCATTGAGCAAAGTGGACTGAACCTGAATAATATCAGTCAAGCCTCCGGTGTGTCCAATGCCTATCTTGCCAAATTGATCAGGAAAAACATCAACCGCCCCGGAAAGGATAAAATTACCTCAATCCTGCTTGCCCTGAACTATACTATCTCGGAGATTAACAGAATACTTCACCAGTATGACTATCAGCCGCTCCATGTGGCCGATATACCAGACATTTTAAAAAATAATCGTTCCCGCCGGATTGTCGGCGGCAACCTGCCGCAATATGACCACATCTATTTCGATCTGTTGCTCATTGCCCTGGAACGGATCGGTGGCAACAAAGTCTATGTGAAAAACCGCCCCAGCGGGGTGTTCATGCCGCATGAGCTTTACCTGATGAAAGAGTATCCGTACGAATCCAATGATGCCGCGGCAGTATTCAGATACAGTCTCACTCAGCATATCCTCCTTGAACGCCAGGAGATTTTTCAGCATAACCTGAAAACAGGCTACTATTCTGAAACCTATATTTGTAAAACTTGCTTTAGTGAATATCTGGAGAGACACCTTGGCTCTGTGCCTAGAAAAGAGAATCCAAGACGCTGTCAGCTCACTCTGCAATATCTGGCCAATGCCCTGTCACTTTCTTTGAAACGTGCTGACCAGCATAAAGTTTTCATCATTGAGCGCTGTCCCTATTTTCACTTCATGATTCAGGACGTTGATGGGATCTCACCCAAGGTGTCCTATCCGGGCCGTAAACTGCACAGTTTTGATAATGAGTTCGACAAACGCATGCTTGAGGGATTTACCACGGATCTTCCCCATATCGTTGCTCATTTTCGTAATGAAGTGGAAATGAGCAAGAATGGTGTGCCCCCGGAACAGCTTCACAATTTTCCTGAAGTATTAAAAGACACAATTTTCAATCTGGTCGGCAAGTACAATCTCGAACAGAAACTTGCCGAAAATCTCAATCACCTCATGAAACACCCCGAACCGGTCTTTTATTAATTGAACGCATCAGCCCGGATTTCTCATGGACATTGTGTTGAATTTCCAAAAATATATTGAGATTGTAACTTCTAGGCTTCATATTTTCTGCTTCCTCAAATCAACACACTGTTCACCAAAGGCCAGCCGATCTCACCGAGTCTGCAGTGTTGCCAAAGCAAGAGACATAGGCGACTATAGCCTTTTGCTTCGCGCCTCGCATACTCGGCAACCCCGGCTGGTGAGAAATCTGGGCTAGGGTGGTCATTCAATGATTGAATATTTTTTCGTTTTCTAGTTCTCTGAAAGCGATGCTATTATGAACCACTTTGCCTGATCATACCGGTCAACGCTCAAGAGTCGCCATGCAACCGATAGGAATAATCAGATCACCCTTTAAGGAGCTTGTTGAAATGCCTATACAGCCTAAGGGGGCAGTTGATATCGAGGGCAGGGTTATTGTCGATATAAAGTATGAGAAGGGTCTTGCGGATCTTGAAGGGTTCAGCCATATTTATCTGCTCTATGCATTTCATCTCGCGGATCGGGAAGAATTGACCGTGGTTCCGTTTATGGATGATCAACCCCGCGGCGTTTTTGCCACCAGATCGCCATTGCGTCCCAACCACATCGGTTTATCGATCGTTGAACTGCTGAAGCGGGAAGGTAACGAACTCATTATCCGTGGCGTGGATATACTAGATGGTACACCGCTTCTTGACATCAAGCCCTACATTCGCCAGTTCGATACTGTCGAGGTGAGTAAATCAGGCTGGTGTACTGCCGATGATAATGAAGTTCGGCAAAAAAGATCTGATTCACGATTTACCTGAAATGATTTCCAGGCTTCCGGTCGGCTTAAGCAGCTCAGTCCCGACCATGTTATCGCCAGAAAGGTAGTGAAAAAGCGGAGAGAATAGAAATAAACATGGCAAAACAATTCATTTTCAACCGATTGGAATTTTCCGGTTCACTTGGTGATCTTGGCACCATTCTGCCGCTGGCCCTGGGAATGGTGCTGGTAAACGGCATGGATCCCAAAGGTGTGTTTTTCTGCTTTGGCCTCTACTACATTTTCTCGGGTCTTTATTTCAGAGTTACCAGCCCGGTTGAACCAATGAAGGTGATTGCCGCTTATGCCTTGGCTTCAGGGATTACCGCCACCCAGATTCAGGCCTCCAGTCTGCTTATAGCCCTGGTCCTCTTCGCCCTTGGTGGCAGTGGTATCATATCATCACTGAAAAATCGTATGCCAATCGCGGTCGTTCGCGGAGTTCAGCTGTCCACGGGAACATTGCTGCTCATGAAAGGCCTCCAGTTAATGCTGGGCACCTCTCCCATTCAACTTGTTCATGAATTGGCAGAGCCTTACCTTAGTATTCAGAGCATCGGCCCGCTACCCATCGGTATTGTCCTTGGGGCAATTCTTTCGGCGCTTACCCTGTATCTCTATGACAACAGCCGAATACCGGCAGCTGTGAGCATCGTTACTATCGGTTTAATTGTCGGGGTAATCTTTCAGCACAATGTGGTTGCCGACAGCCTTAATTTCCAGCCGTCTTTGCCAAATTTTCTTCCCTATGGCCTGCCGACAGCCACAGATTTCAGTTTCGCCCTGCTGGTTCTCGTCTTACCCCAGATACCCATGACCATAGGCAATGCCATTATTGCCAACGCCGATCTTTCTGCCAGCTATTTCCCGGAAACAGGTAAAAAAGTGACGGGCAGATCACTCTGTCTGTCCATGGCCTTTGCCAATTTTGCCACCTTTTTTCTCGGCGGCATACCAATGTGCCATGGTGCGGGCGGGCTGGCATCCAGGTACCGGTTCGGGGCCCGAACAGGTGGATCAAACCTGATTATCGGCACAATTTTCATCATCCTGGTGCTCGTATTCGGCCAGAACATTCAAGCTGTCCTGCACTTCATTCCTTTGTCCGTTCTGGGAGTGCTCCTGGTTTTTGCCGGCTGCCAGCTCTCCCTAACAATTCTAGATGTTAAAACCCGACAGGATATGTTCGTCGTACTCATCATCCTGGGTCTTACCCTGGCCCTCAACCTGGCGGCAGGATTCATCGTGGGCATCATCCTCGCCCTTATCCTGCGCTCACCAAGGTTGTCGATTTAGATTACCAAAATTGACGGCAACTGGATGACCGAGTGTATATCTCAGGGCTCAATCCTGGTTCCCAGTACTTCAAGAAACTTGGCGATCCATTGCGGGTGAGCTGGCCAGGCTGGTGCCGTCACCAGATTGCCATCGACGTGGCCGTCAGAAAAGGTTTCATTGTTGGCAATCCATGAACCGCCAGCCCGCTCCACATCCGGACCACAGGCAGGATATGCCGAACAGGATTTGCCCTCCAGTACACCTGCCGCCGCCAGTATCTGAGGACCATGGCAGATGGCAGCGATGGGCTTGTTGTCCCGATCAAATTCCCGGACGATTTCAATAACCCGGTCATTGAGACGCAGATACTCAGGCGCGCGTCCACCAGGTATGACCAGAGCATCGAAGCGTCCAGTATCAACGGCTGAAAAATCGCCAGTGATCATGAAATTATGGCCTGGTTTTTCGGAGTATGTCTGATCTCCCTCGAAGTCATGGATTGCTGTTTTGACAGTATCGCCCGGTTTCTTGTCAGGGCAGACGGTTTCTACCGAGTGACCTACCATAATCAACATCTGCATGGGAACCATTGCTTCGTAGTCCTCCACGAAATCACCTACCAGCATCAATATTTTTTTCTGTGCCATACGTTCCTCCTGGGTCTTTGTGATTAACCTCGCATAGCTCTCGCCGAGCTTTCTTCAGCACCAGCAGGCATCCGCCAGTCCGTATCAAAGCCGAGTTCTGCCAGCCTCCGCATGGCTCCATCGATGTTGACACCGATCGATTTTACGCCATGGGAGTCGTCCCCGGGGACCACGGCGATGCCCCGCTGCCTGGCCAAATGAAGAATCGGCTCACTCACATAGGGTTCTTTTGCACCCTTATTCAAAGCGCGCAGATTGTAGTCAAGAATCAAACCGCAATCACCAATGAAATCCAGGTTGCGTTTGATACGAGCCATTATTTTGGGACGTTGGAGCCGGTCCGTATAGTGTGCATCATAAATCCGAATGAGATCGAAATGTCCGACAACTGCCGGCCGGATTGCCTGCAGCATGCTATACTGTTCGTCGAAGTAACGGCAATAGAGCTTATCTATCCCTCCAAATTCCCGAGCAGCGCGCTCATACTCAGCTTCTGAATAATCAATAGGGATAGTATCAAGATGATGAATGGAACCGACTATATAATCAGGTTGAAACTCCTCCCTGAGTGCCAACACCTGCCGTTCATAGCCTGGATAATTCTCAGTCTCCAAGCCTACAAGAAGGGTTATCTGTTTGCTGTACTTGACCTGCAGGCGTCGGCATTCCAGGATGTATTTGCCAAAACGATGATACAACTCGACAGGTCCCATGCCAGCCTGTTTTTCCTCGGGATAAATGATATCCTCGATGGAAGGCGGCATGTGTTCGGTTATACCTACCCAGACAAACCCATTATCTATGTAGGCTCTGACAATTTCTTCCAGACTATCGGCAGCATGCAGGCAAAATTGGCCGCTATGCCCCCCATGAACGGAAACCCGTTTCTTACCACCTTCCATTTCTTTACCCATCAGTGATTTTTTGTTATCAGATAATGTGTGTTCTGACTTCTTCAACTTGCAGCTTACTCAAGTGCCAACAACCCAGCTCGTCCATCCTTAAAAGAGCAGCGTTTCGCCAGTATAGAATATGCCTGCCACACTCCCTGTCATCATGCAGGCTAAAGTTGCTGCCAGTAATGCCCGCAGGGCCACTCGCGAAATATCTTTCGTCCGTTTTGGTGCCAGCGCGGTAATGCCTCCGACAAATATAGCCATTGAGGCCACATGGGTAAAGCCGCAGAGGGCATAGGTGGCTATTATTGCCGAACGTTTACTGACCAGTACGCCATCGGCAAGCATGACCGAGAGGTCCTGGTAGGCTACAACTTCGGTCAGTACCAGCTTCTCACCGATAAGTATGGCAACATTCGGCACATCGGCAGGCGTGACCCCTAGCATGAGGGTAAACGGATAGGCAAGATAGCTCAATAACAACTTCAAACTCAGCTTTGCCGACACCATACCTAAAAACATATCGACAAGCGCCGTCAGGCCAAGTACGGCAATAAGCAGGGCAGCAATGCTTAAGATAACCTTGACGCCTTCCTGTGAGCCTTCAATGATGGCCACGAAGACGTTGTCAGGTTTTTCGTAGTGCGGCCTGACATCTTTGCCCAGAGTTTCCGGTGATTCACTTTCCGGATAGATGAGTTTGGCCATAATGATTGCAGCGGGTGCCGACAGAAGCGTGGCTGAGACGAGATGGCCAGCTATGGTCGGAAAAACATCTCTAAGCGTCAAAACATAGAGCGCCAGGACATTGGAGCCAACCGTCGCCATACCTGCTGTGAGCATAGTACACAGCTCCGACTTGGTCATCTTGTCGATATGGGGTTTCACCGTAAAGGCAGATTCAACTCCGACAAAAACATTACTGGCAACTACCAGTGCCTCGGCTCCCGAAATTTTCATCAGCCAGGTAAATACCCTGGCAAACAGACGAATGATAAATGGCATTACCTGACAATAGTAGAGCAGGGAGATGAGTGCGGAAAAGAAGATGATGGTCGGCAGAGCTTGAAATGCCAGGATAAAACCAATTGATCCTTCTCGACCAGGGCCTCTGGCCAATGGTCCGAAGGCAAACTCGCTTCCCCGGGCCGCACAATCGAGGATCATGACCACAAAATCATTTAGTGCCAGGAAGAATCTACTGCCGACGGGAATAAGGAAAATAAACGCGGCAAAACTGAATTGCAGCAATAAGCCCCAAAAGATAACGCGCCAGTTTACTCTCCTCCTATCCGCCGAAAATAGCCAGGCGACCACCATAAAACCGAAAAGCCCCAAACCACTTATTACCATTGCCATCTCCCCCCTACTCCCACACTCGCCTATAAGTTACTTGATCAGGCAAAAGCTAAACATTTGTTTGCCAGATCAATTGCCCCGAATTAATACACCCCTCTCTTCCTTACTTGTAACATAGGGCAACGTAAAAAAACAGATCTGCACACACCATCTTTTTGCTATATCTTTACTGATCAGAATAGATTACAGATAGTTGAATAGCTCTTCAATGCCCTGGTATTCGGCAGGCTTTCTTTAAAAACTCGATTAAATGCATATTGTTTTAGTCATTAACAGATGTATAAAACGATTGTCTCTTCTCAACCTACTTACAGGAGGGAAATATGAAGGCCATCAATCACATAATCGTACCGGTCGATCTTGAAGAGCATACCGAAAAACTTATCGAATATGCAGCCTACATTGCCCAAAAGCTTGATGCCAAACTGACAGTTGTCCACGTTGTTGAGCCGTTTCCCGCTATTGGTGATATGGAGTTGGGGATGGCAACAATTAAAGAGTATACCCAAAACAGGATACGCCACGCCCAGAAGTTTCTCGAAAAGCTGGCAGAACCTTATCCTGACTGTGAAAAAATTATTCTTCAGGGCGAAATCGTTGATGAAATAGTAGAGTACGCTAAACAGAAAGAGACTGAAATCATTGTCATCGGCACCCACGGTAACAAGGGTATTGAAAAATTGCTTCTTGGCAGCGTCGCCGAGAGAGTGGTTAAATCGGCTCATTGCCCAACGCTGGTTATGAATCCTTTTAAACAGTAGAGTATTACCAGGGTATCATCTGGATAACAGGTGATGCCCTGATGATTCCGTTCCATAGCTGACAATCTGCTCCCGTTCGCTTATCAGCTCTATCCGCAGTTGTCATCTGCCAATATACCTGACTGCCGTCAGAAAAATACAAGAATCCCATCAAACTACCGGTATCAATACAGAAAATTTCACTGTGCCAGTGTGCAGATACACCTGTATCCGATGTATAGCTTTTTGCTAAATCTCTAGTGATCATCTATAATGAAAAGAGGAAAAAAACAGCTATGCTCCAATTATAAACCCGCCAGTAACCAAAACTAACAGAGGCACAAGACGCAGGACGAACACGCCATATTAACGATCCCTTAATCTCTTGTGGAAGAGGTCACCTATCAACCCCATTCTTTAGAGGAGGGTAACATGAAAGAGATCAAAGATATCGTAGCTCCCATCGATCTTGAGGGACACTCTCAGAAGCTTATTGAGTACGCTGCCTACATGGCAGAAGAACTCAATGCCAAAATTTCATTCATCCACGTAGTCGAGCCGTATCCAGCCATTGGAGAAATGGATTTGGGAACAGAAACAATTAAAGAGCTTACCAATATGCGGTTCAAACATGCGGAAAAATACCTGGCGGACCTTGCTACTAAATATACCAACAGCACAACTGAAATTTTGAAAGGTGAAATCGTCGAAGAGATCATTCATTTTGCTAGGAAGATAGATTCCGGCTTGATCATAATCGGCACCCATGGAGCCAAGGGTATTGAAAATTTTCTTCTTGGCAGTGTTGCCGAACGGGTTGTTAAAAATGCCCATTGCCCGACCTTGGTCTTGAACCCTTTCAAGCTTTAGGTCGGTTTTAGAACGGTCAGTGATGGCATGACGCCATTAACGTGAACAGTAACACCAGGATATTCGCCTGCCGCCACTATGAAGCCGAGCTCAACTTAACAAGTATAGGATTTTCAATTCCTGGCACCTGCGTCTTGCTGTAATGTCTAGCCAGAACATTACCTGAAAAAAATAATATATTTTAATAAAAAACAGCAATTTTAGAGTGCAATATATTACTTTTAAATTTTTCAATGGGTACAAAGTGTACCACCAAAGAAGAACACTTCCAGCGCGACCCGCTATCTTTATGACCATATCACTTTTGCTGATCTGCCGTATGTTCCGATCTCCGGTGCCTATGATGAATATTATCTAGGAAGCTTGGCGACGCACGATGCGCTTCGGGATAGGCTTTTGCCAACGGGATGGCTCAGGGTAAATGATCGTCTTTACCTCCATGAGCGGCAGCAAAGTGCTTGACTCCATCTTCAAATATTTCCTATATAGGTATATTAACCAGCCCACCAAGTGTTGGGCGAAAGGCGGGTTCTCGCCAACCTGTAGCTATTCGAGGCAACCAATGAACAGAACCAAGGTGGTCGATCTCCTCAAGAAACATACGCAGCAACGTTTACATCCAGATGGTACACCATATGCCAGCCTGCTTGACAGTGACGAAAAAGAAATAGCCGAAAAAACTTCCTGGAGCCGCAAACGTATTCAGATAACTGCCCTGGAGAATAGTATTCTTCCGGAACGATACTGTCGCAACCATAGCAGTCTGAACAGCCGTGAACAAATACTGCTGCTGCAATCTCACGTCACCATTGTTGGTCAGGGAGGTCTGGGTGGTGCTGTTACGGAAATTCTAGCACGAATCGGCATAGGTCGTCTGACTCTCGTCGACGGCGATGTTTTTGAAGATTCTAACCTGAACCGACAGCTTCTCTCTGATGTAAAGCATCTTGGCCACCCCAAGGCAGAAGTTGCCAAGCTGCGTGTGGAAAGCATAAATCCTGCAATTGAAGTAACCTCTGTTAACTCTTTTTTTACTCAGGAAAATGGTAAAAAGATATTAGAAGAAAGTAACATCGCCGTCGACTGCCTTGACTCCATCCCTTCCCGCTTCGTCCTCGAGGAGGCCTGCCGCCGCCGGGGTATTCCGCTAGTCTCGGCTGCAATCGGTGGCTCTTCAGGACAGGCAACCGTTATTTTCCCTAAAGATGTCGGTTTACGACGTATTTACGGTGACCCTGAAAAAGCTGCCCAAAAAGGTATTGAAACCAGGCTGGGTACCCTGCCATATACTGCAATCTTCATGGCCGCTCTGGAATGTGCCGAGGTCGTAGCGGTACTCTGCCAGAAAACATCGTCACTACAGGATCGCATTCTAATCACTAATATTGCGGACAAAAGCATGGATGTCATTTCTTTTACTTAATCATGAGAAAAGCTATCTTGCCATTGTAAAACTGGGTCTCCTCAACCCTGCAAATGACCTTTTAGTAGACCACTTTTCTCCGGTACAGTTTTTCAATGCTAACATCTCAAAAAAAAATTCTGGTAAAAAAATTATAATATACTGCAATTATAAATATTTACTATATTCCCAACGGATCCGGAGTCAAAATTGGCATATCTGACTCTGGTAATCTTGTAAAAGTTCATATATGATGGATATCCAGGGGAGTTGTAAAGCAGTTACATAATTGTTGTATTTATCGTTCTGTTTTTATTTTCCAGATAATAACAGAAAGATAACACAACTGTAATTTCTATGGCAGCAACTGGAAAAGGTTTGCTCACTGGCCCACCCATACTGGTGGAACACCACATTACCTGTATAAACCTTGACTTATAACAATTCCCCAGGCAAGATAAATTTTAGTAGTAGGATATTGTGGGATTGATTTATACCAAGGTAAAAAAGAATGGGTGCTTCAACGCGCAATCAACTGCCAGCAGACGGGTCAGGTACAAACCAGAACAGTATGAATGATGATCTTGCCCTGAAAATTCAATCTTTCAGCCAGGGTGACACATCTGCGCTTGATTCTGCCGATCTCATCGAGGCAATCGCCTATTATCTCTTCAAACTCTATCAAAATGGTGATATGGGCCAGGCGTTGCTGTTACTTGAACGTTTTGGCCAGGGTGCATTAAATGACGATTTGGCGCACCGGGAGCGCTCTCTTATCGTCCTTTCACTTGTTGCCCAGAGAATTCTTGAGGATAATAATGAAGACCTGCTCGAGGCAATCGCCCAGATGCTTGTGCGCTGGCTGAAAAGCGAAACTGAATTTATTGCCGGTTTTGAATTCGTCTGTACCCAGCTGAGCAGGTTAATCCAGAAAATGCTCGAAATAGGCCTCTGGTATCAAGCCGAAGATCTGCTTACAGCACTTGAAAGTATTCGTCGCGGCTCTATTCCTAAAGACAGGCTTTTCCGCCAGGTTGTCACCAGGTCGCAGAATAACATAGCTGAAAAACCATTACTGGATAGCCTCAGCAACGCTTATACTATTGGGAATCTTGACAAGTCTGACATTGCTGGCAAACTGCTGCTGCAATTTGGCGACAACTCGCTACGCCACCTTCTGTCGACATTGAAACACTGTGAGAACAAATCGCAGCGCTATCGCCTCCTGGAACTTATTCCACATGCTGGTTCCACGGTCACTCCATTGATTTTTGAAGAGCTGAAAACCTCATCGCCCTGGTATTTCACCAGAAATCTTATCCACATGCTGGTTCGCATCTCAGATCCTTCGCAGCATATTGCCTTATCCCCATTTCTCAAACACACGGATTCAAGAGTCCAGCTGGAAGCCATCGATTATTTTAGCAGCCTTAACAATGAAGATGGCGCCAGGCAGCTGCTTGTCGCTCTCTATACCTGCGGCGATCAATTGAAACCAACAATTATTGAGAAGCTTGGTCCGCTTCAGGATAAACGAATAAACAATGGCTTTGTCGGCCTGTTGCAAAATATCTCCCATTTTGAAGGTGAAATTCAGGAGGATATCGTCAAGGCTCTCTCCAAACAATTGCCAGTCTATCCCACCGGTGAAGCTCTGGCAGCTTTGGACAAGCTGCTTGATGACGAGCAAAGCCTGAAGAACTATGCAACTGAGACGATTTCTCAGCTCAAAGAAAACAGGACCTCTTTGGTCGAGGCTCTCGACAGTAAAGCTGTGCAAAAAAGTGATGCGTCTGTCAGTGTTGCCTCTGAAAAAGAGGATGCAGCAAAAGAAGACGGCAGCTCCAATACATCTTCCGACGAATCAGGAGATAACTGGTATCAGGAATTTTGTGACAAAACCGAGAATCCTGCACCTTTAAAGAAACACATGCAGCAGAGAAAAGATTTTTACTCCCGGCTTTCCCAGGAAGAATTTCTTGTTTTCTCCTCCCTGTTAACGCATAGAGCATATGACGATGGTGCGGCTATTACGGCCATAGGTGATGTCCATTCCAACCTATTCTTTATCGATGAAGGCCAGGTGATCGTTGAGTTTCCAGATGATGGCAGCAGCATCGATATTCGTCCTCTGGAAAAAGGAGATATTTTCGGTCATGATATCTTCATGGATGGTTCGGAATGGGAGGTGGCCCTGACAGCCAAAGGCTGGGTGGAAGTCCACATGTTCGATCAAGAGCAATTGCTGCGCCTGCAAACGATATATCCCGATCTTTGTCGCAGGATAATTGAGTACTGCCGGAAAAACGATCTTATCATACAGCTCTTTGAGTCGGCTAGAAGAAAGGCTCCCCAACAGGATTCTCCGCCCACAATACCTTTCACGGACGATCTTGATGATCACATCGCCGAAGCGGAGATCATCCACATCGACAATCTTGGCCTCTGCTTTCGTCTGGATATTCCCCAAGGCATTGATTACACCCTGTTTGCCGGAAAAGAACTAAAAATTCACCTTGATAATGGTGCTTCCGAGGCTCCTTCTGCAATAGCGGATGTGATTGGCTTGCGTTTGACTCCCCAGGATAATAGTCTCAGCATCATGGCAAAGATCAGTGAGAAAGGAAGTTTTCAGGGGCACAATGTAAGCGCGATTTCCCTCTAGCCCGGATTTCCCATGAACATTGTGTTGAATTTAAAAAAATAGTTTGAGATTATAACTTCTAGGCTACAGACTTTCTGTCTCTTCTAATAAACACAATGTTCACCAAAGGCCAGCCGATCTCGCCGCCTCTGCAGCGTTGCCATAGCAAGAGGCATAGGCAACTATAGCCCCTTGCTTTGCGCCTCGCATACTCGGCAACCTCGGCTGGTGAAAAATCCGGGCAAGCCTGAACATTACCTGAAAAAGTTCTTCAAAATTATAATTATCAATTTTCGGGCAAGCTATCGTCAGCCCAAGGCAGGGCTGTCTGCTTACTTTTTCCTTGATGGCATACCGTCTGTTATTGATCCATCCACTATCTCACAGGCAAAGGCAAATGTCTCCGACAAGGTTGGATGAGCGTGTATGGTTTTACTGATATCTTCAGCATTAGCTCCCATCTCAAGAGCCAGTACCGCCTCGTGGATGAGTTCCCCGGCACTCTGGCCGCAGATGGCTGCACCAATGATCCTGCCGGTATCCTTGGCAAAAAGAGCCTTACTCGAGCCGGATTCCGCACCGGATGACAACGCCCTGCCGCTGGCGCCCCAGGAAAATTTGCCTTTCTCATAGTCAATGTTTTGTTCCTTGGCCTCTTTTTCAGTCAAGCCCATCCAGGCCAACTCCGGTGAAGTGTAGGCAACCGAGGGTATGGTCAGCGCTGAAAAAGAAACATTATGACCGGCGATTACTTCCGCTGCCACCTTACCCTGGTGAGTTGCTTTATGGGCAAGCATGGGTTCGCCCACCACATCCCCAATGGCAAATACGTTGGCAACCGAGGTACGCTGTTGTTCGTCAACTGTAATGAAACCGTGATCAGTTGGCGACAGTTTCAAATTCTCCAGGCCGAAGTTCTCACTATTGGGTTTTCTACCAACAGCTACGAGCACGGCGTCAAACTCCTGGGTTTCCGTTTTCTTTCCATCGATGGTAACCTGCAACCCTTCTTTTTGCGCCTTCACCTCGGTTACCTTGGATTTGGTGAGAATGGTATAGGATTTTTTCAGCTTCTGTAGCAGCGGTTGAATCATATCTTTATCAGCAGGTGGGATGATATGATCAAGCATCTCCACGATTGTTACTTCGGAGCCCAGACCATGATAAATCTGCGCCATTTCAAGACCAATAATGCCGCCGCCGATAATTAGAAAACGTTTGGGTATAAATGACAGCTCCAGGGCAGAGGTGGAATCCCAGATCCGTTCA
>JAAUYI010179725.1_pt1 | contig 26125 bp, 18 predicted proteins | sample 7278041 | NCBI WGS metagenome assembly JAAUYI01 (sample SAMN14350216, study PRJNA611818) | marine sediment metagenome | isolation source: surface marine sediment (0.6m) | place: French Polynesia: Moorea | collected 2018-08
TGTCTATAAAAAAGAGAAAGGATGACATGGTTGTCAGTCAAGGTCTTTTCAACAGAGGGCGTTTATAACGCCCCAAAATTTGTGTTGAGACTCTCAGAATACGATCTTTCCAAAGTGCTTAATGCTGAAGAAGCGCTCTTCTCTAATGGGAAAGACGAGCGAATTTAAAGTCTACATCTCCATTTGAAAAAACGACTCCAGTAAGGCGTGGTTTTTTAGAAAATTCCATTGCTCTGTAATAGAGAGGAATAATAGGCATCGCATCCATTAGAAATTTTTCAGCTGCAATGAGAAGTGCTTTTCGCTTCTCAAAGTCCGTTTCATAATTTGAGGCTTCGAGTAGATCGATATACTCTTGGGCCTCCCAATTGCTTAGATTCATCACGTCATCACTATATTTATAGGTTTGGAGTATGTAGATAGGATCTATAGTAAAATCGCACCCTATCGCTCCGATCTGGTAGTCTCCCTTTTGAACTGCATTGATATGGGTGGAAAAATCTGATGGGGATAAAGTGACTTTGATTCCAAAAGTTTGCTCCCAAACTTGCTGAACTATTTGTACGATCTGAAAAAATACTTCAGAACCAGTAGCATACCGAATTGTTAAACCAGGAAAGGTTTTAAGGTTTAACCCTTCCTCTGTTAAAGCCTCGTTAAAGAGTCTTTTGGCTTCATCAAACTTTCTATCCTCAAAGCAAGCAGAATTTCCTAAAGCGAAAAAGGGTGAAACAACTCCATATGCCGGGATCGCATTTCCACCCAAAATATGATCCACAATTGCATGCCGATCCAGTGCATAAGAAAAGGCTTGGCGCATTTTTTTGTTACGGAATGGGAAAGCTTTATTATTGAGAAGGAAACAATTAAATCCTCCAGCATCCAAACGAGAGTGACCCACCTGTTGCTGAAGGGTTTTTAAAGCTTGCTGAGGAATGTTATTTAGAGGAGCTCCAATCCAATCGAGTTGATCTTTTTCGTACAGATAGAGTTGAGTCCTCTCATCTCCAATAAAACTGATGCTTATTTCTGGAAGAGAAACATGTTGCTGATCCCAGTAGGAGGGGGTTTTCTCAACTATTAACTCTTCTTGCTGTTTCCACTTTTTTAATTTAAAAGGACCATTGGAAACAAACGTCTGATCGGTTCGGTGGATCCAGCTGGGATCTGTTTTATCTAAGTGTTTTGGGATAGGATAGAAGTAAACGACCCTCCCTAAGAGATCAAGTAAATAGGGAATAGGATATTCAAGTTTGATTTCGAGAGTGTAGGGATCAAGAGCTTTCAGTCCCACTTGACTCATAGGAGCTTGTCTTTGTGTAACGAGTTTTGCATTCTTTATAATATAAAAAAGCTGCGCTCCGCGGCTACCAGTTTTCGGATCGATACATTTCTTCCAAGCATATTCAAAATCATAGGCCGTGACTGGTGTCCCATCACTCCAAAAAGTATCTCTAAGCATAAAAGTGTATGTTTTAGAATCCTCTGAAACAGTATATTTTTCTGCAACTGCTAGGGCAATGTTTCCTTTTTCATCGACTCTTGTCAGTCCCTCAAAAAGCATACTGACTACATAGCATGCTGGCAGCTCACCCGCATAACTTGGATTTAGTGTACGTATTGGATTAGTAAAAGAAACATTTAGTTTCTGTTGAGGAACGACTTTTTTCTTGATACAGCCTTGTATGGATAAGAGCATAGCGAGAAGAGCGAGAATTTTCATTTTTGAATCCTATAATAAAGAAATAAAGATCAGAACAACATACTGAAGATTTTGAGTAAATCTTTCAAGCTCTACTCTCATCTATCTGCAGAGCTATTCAGAAGGAACGCAGCCTCCTTTGAAACCAAAGGAGTGGGAAAAAAGCAATAGTAAGAAAAATCTGAGGATCACTGAACAGGAGACTCGAAAAGGACGTCGGTTTAAGACAAATTTCTCAAGATTAAAACGACTGTATGGAGAAAAGTTTTTTCCGAAGAAAATGGAAACTCAAAAAGTCGTAAGGTCAGATCAGGTGCAAAACGCTTCTAACAGTATGGATCTATATTATACTGATGAGAGGGAGCCTCAAATCTGAGAAAATTATTTTTTCAATAAAGTCAAGCTATCACATTCAGTTGGTTTAGATGATCAATCTCGAACTTAAAATTGTTCATTTCAATATCTTGTTCATAAAAAAGAGAAAGGACGACATAGTCATCAATCAATACTTTTTCAGCCTTCGATAATATTTCACTTTTTTTTTGTTGGTTTTTCACTGTCCGGGCCATTTTAATTAAAGATTGATATTGAGGATTTTCCCAATTAGTAAAATGGGTTCCGTTACCTTGCTTGTTGAATAATTCTAGAGTATACAAGGGATCGTTGATCCATCCATTCCATCTTAGGGCACTAATTTCATAATCTCCCCTCTCTAGTTTGTGTAATGCCTCGTTGGGATCAAGTTTTAACAGTGAAAGTTGAATACCTAGTGACTCTTTGATTTGTTTCTTGAAATTACACATAACCTTACGAGAAATGTCGGTGTCAAAAAGGGTAATCGTGATCTTAGGGAAGGCTTTTTTTGAAATTCCGAGCTCTCTAAGTCCTTGTGCAAAGAATTGTTTAGCTTTTTCTTTATTTTCTATCTCTACATATTTTGTTGGAGAAAATGAGGTGGTTTCTTTTGAAAGAGGAGAGTAAGCAGGTTCAGTTTTGCTTCTAATTCCTTTGATTATCTTCTGCCGATTTACTGCATAGAAAAAAGCTTGTCGTATTTTTTTATTGGACAATGGGAAAGATTTTATATTGAAACAACACCAAAAGACTTTTGATACCGGTAAATCGCTTATTCCATCGGAATACTCTATAAATTTTTGTTTTGAAATTCCAAAAGAAGTCCCTAGACAATCCAGTTGTTGATTCTTAAACAGCTTTAAAGCTTGTTTTGTGTTAATATCCAATATTGAAAGCCTCTCTAATACAACCGCTTCTTTATTCCAGAAATAGGGATTTTTCCCAAATTCAGATCTACAAAAAGGGCGAGGCACCTGCGGTCTAAAAGGTCCGTTACACACAAAGTGAGAGTGCTTCCCACAAGCCCAATTAGGATCCTTTGCATCTGAGTCTGGGTAGATAGGAGAGAATAGAGGGTGAGCAAGAAGCTCCAAAAAATAAGGAACAGGATGGTTTAGTTGTATCTCTAGTTGGGTGTTGCTAAGAGCCTTTACTCCCACGGCGTCCAGAGGAACCTTTCCTTCTTTAGCTGGTTGTGCGTTCAAAATAACATGAAGCGGATAATCAAAAATCGTCTTGGAGTCTGGAGCTAAGATTTTCTTCCAAGCATATTCAAAATGGTCCGCTATTAAGGGCTCTCCATTTGACCAACGAAGCTCTTTTAGTTGAAACGTATAAGTTTTTTCATCTGACGAGAGCTGATAAGACTCAGCACATGCCATAGTAACTTCTTTTTTTTTGTTGATTCGAGTCAACCCCTCGAAAAGAAGATTATTGATCATGATCGATTGATTCGTTCCACTCAGTCTAGGATCGAAATCAAATCGATTAAATTCATCATTAATATAGAGGATTTTTTCCTGCGGCGCCTTGCAGCTAGACATTTGAGTCAGTCTCTCTCGAACTTCTTTTTCATACTTTTGCAAATCATTAATCGTATCAAAGCTAAGAATAAAGCCTTTAAATAACGAGTTTCCATAAGACCATTTTGAACAAACGATTGTTTCATACGAAATCTTACTCTTTAAGAGTGGTTCTTCATCTGTAAAAAACTTTTTTTTATCCACGCATTTAAATGCAATGATGAGTGTTAAATCACAAGTCTCTGTAAGCAACTGCAGTTGCTCCTCTGCGATAAGCCCTTGAAAGAGCTTAAAGAAATGAGTAAGTAACTCTATCGGAAGCGTTGCCTGCTCTTCTATAGGCCGCAGAGAATAAAAAAAGGTTTTCAGCCTTTCAAAGGAGTGAGCTGCTTCTTCAGGAAATAGTTTTTTTAACTCTTCAAGTTTCTTATCCTGCATGAAAAATAGACCCCCATTATAATCACGAATCTCTCCTAGACTTGCTTGAAGACATGCGACAATCTGTTTCCGTGACAAGAAGTAATCAATGGAACCGTTTTTCTTTTGAAACCTTGAAAGATTCTTTAATCGGATTTGAAAAATATTTCCCTCTATAGTCCTCTCTTCAGGAAGGTCTTCTAAAGAATAGACCTGCCCTTGAATATAGTTTTCATTTTCTTTGTTTAACTTTACTACATCTTGGATACGAGGATCATCCTTTTTTTTAACTCTGGCTAAGATGATAGTGAACGTTATTTCTTGAGTGGTATGCTGATCATAAAGAATCATCACTTGAGGAGTATCTTGAACAGCATAAGCCTCCTTTCGGAGCACTAAGAGGTTCTTCATCATCTCTTCTTCATTCCTTTGCATAAAAAGAGTAGGAACGAGCACTTGAATACGAGTTTCGATCTTTTTTAAGAAGGTTTTTTCGAAAAGAGAAAGATCCATAGGGTGTTCTACTTCGTTTTCTTGGCGACCTATTTCAAAGTAAAAGATGTCAACCGAAGATTTATCGAGATGGCATCTGTAGAAAGCATCGAGCAGCTCAAAACCCACACCGCACGCTTCGATAGCATCTTTAATTTGTTCTCTAGCAACTCTTTCATGGCTTGATTCCAATTGTATTCCTAATAAGCATCCAGCGATATCTTTAGATGAAAATGTGGAGACGATAGTGGAAGGGACGGTAACAAATGCTGAAGCCCTTCTATTTGGATGGGTAGAGATGTCCCATTCTAATATTCGCGTTAAGTCGCTTGACTCAACAACAATTTTTGCTATGTATTCAGGGCAGCGTTTTGTAAGAAATTCTATTCCAAATGTTAGAAACCAAAAATCAAGTTTCCTTTGAATAGTGTCATCAAGCTCTTTTTCTTCCCCAGCATAAAGATGCCCCACTTTTTCCTTGACTACCTCTTTATATGGCTTTTGTAACATGAAAGGAAGAGTTTGTTTTTCTTTTTTTGGGGCTGGAAACATTTTTCTCACTGGTACAACCTTTTTTTGGTTTGCTTTAAAAAATTCTTCAAGTTCTCACGCTGTTTTTAGAGGGTAGTCCTTGCATCATTATCGCTTGCATTATATTGTATTAGGGTTAAGCAACCGAGAAATTGAAGAAAGGATGTTAAAAGATCTCTTTGAAGAATACCAGCGAAATCTGAATTGTTTTTTCGATCACATTGAAACGACGAAATCTGAAAAAATCTTTAACCTTTTTTTGGACTGCGAAGGGACTCTGATTTTCACAGGCGTTGGTAAAAGTGGAATCATCGCTGAAAAACTGGCGCTGACTATGATTTCTACAGGAACCAAAGCCCTGTATCTTCCTCCGATGAATGCTTTACATGGAGACATTGGGATTGTCACAAAAAAAGATATCCTCATTTGTATCAGTAAAAGTGGAGAAAGTAAAGAGCTATTGAGCTTGGTTCCCTATGCGCAGAAAAAAGGAGCAAAAACAGTTGCTTGGGTCTCCAATCCCAAGTCAAAACTTTTAAGTAGTTGCGATTTAGGAATTCATCTTCCTTTGAATAAAGAGCTTTGTCCTTTTGATTTAGCGCCGACGACTTCAACCGCAATTCAACTCATCTTTGGGGATGTTCTTTCTGTAGCCTTGATGAAAGCGAAACAATTTAGCCTTGATGAATATGCCCTAAATCATCCTGCAGGGACGATCGGTAAAAAAATTACTTTTACCGTTGAAGATTTGATGGTTAAAGGGGAAGGACTTCCTATCTGCACTCCGAGCGATCGTCTGAGAGAGACCCTCGTCACCCTAACCAATAAAAAATGTGGGTGTCTTTTAATTGTTGATGAGGAAAAAAATTTCAGAGGAATTTTTACCGATGGAGATTTAAGGCGGACCCTGCAAAAAGACCCTGCGCGAATGCTTGAAAAGACCATGGAAGAGTTGATGACTCCTTCTTGCATTGCCACAGAAAAAGGGAAAAAAGCTTTAGAGGTTTTGAAATTGATGCAAAAAGATTCGAAGAAATGGGTAAGTGTCATGCCTGTGGTTGAATCAAACTGTCTCGTTGGACTAATTCGGATGCACGATCTCGTTCAAGCTGGGATCGTCTAAAGAGTAAAGGCAAAAAAAGGGGTTCCTTCTTTTAGTTCTAGTCGAATTCCAAACCGATTCCTTGTTTTAGCAATAAAAGATGTTGTCGCTGTTTTGGTGGGGAATTGTCAGCTGATTTTCCCTTATAGACATAAAACTAAGCTGATCTTTTTCGAAAATCACCCTACTTTTAAAACAACTTAGCTATATCTCTGACTTAAGCACTGAACATCGCTTCATTGCAAACTATTGTTCTTTGCGTTATTCCAAAACTTGAGTTCTAAGAAGGGAGCTGTTAGGCTTTCTGCGGTGTTTGCATGGAAACAGATATTTTTACACTTTCTCATAATTTTCTCATTGCTATTTTTTGTATTGGTTATGCTGCCATCATTCTTGAATTTTTGATTCACGTCAATAAAACGGCAGTGAGTCTTGTTATGGCCGTTATTTGTTGGCTCATCTATTTTGTTGGAGACCCTAAGCCACTCCACACCAGTTTAACCTTTTTAAATACCCACTTGAGTGATGTCTCGCAAATTCTCTTTTTCCTCTTAGGCGCAATGACAATGGTTGAGCTCATTGATTCTCACAAGGGGTTTAATACGTTTATTCATCATCTTCATACGAAATCAAAAAAGAAGATGTTATGGATCACCTGTTTCATTGCCTTTTTTCTGTCTGCTGTTCTCGATAACCTGACGACAACCATTTTGATGATCTCTATTTTAAGGAAACTCATTCCTTACAAACATGAACGGTTTATCTATTCTTGCATGGTAATTGTTGCAGCAAATGCTGGAGGTGCATGGACCCCTATCGGAGATGTGACCACAACGATGCTTTGGATTGGAGGGCAAATTACAACAACCAAAGTAATTGTTGACCTTTTTTTGCCAAGCTTGGTATCGATGCTTTTTCCGCTGCTCATCTTTACTTTTACTCTCAAAGGTAGCTTCCTAAAATCAGAAATTGATTTCAGAGATGAGCGATTAGAACCCGGTGCAAAACTGGTCTTCTTTGTTGGGATCATTCTTTTCCTCTTTGTTCCTCTTTTCAAAGCAGTTACAGGACTTCCTCCCTTCATGGGAATGTTGATCTCTCTTTCGGTTATGTGGCTCATTACCGATATTATGCATCATCGCCATGAAGAACAAAGACATCACCTCCGCGTCCCTCATATTCTAACGAAGATCGATGTGTCTAGCATTCTCTTTTTTTTGGGAATTCTTCTAAGTGTTAATGCATTAGAATCGACAGGCATTTTAAATGGGGCGGCGCAGTGGCTGAATCAACATGTTAGAAATGAAGCCATTATTGCTACCGTGATCGGTGTCGTATCCGCTATCGTTGATAATGTCCCTCTCGTTGCCGCAACCATGGGGATGTACGATCTTCAAACCATTCCAACCGATTCTCCACTTTGGTTGATGATCGCCTACGCCGCTGGAACAGGAGGAAGTATTCTCGTGATGGGATCTTCTGCGGGCGTTGCTCTAATGGGACTTGAAAAGGTTGACTTTTTCTCCTATCTAAAAAAGATGAGTATTCCCGTCCTTATTGGCTATTTTCTTGGAATGCTCTGCTACATTTATCTCTAGAATCGATATTGCCTGTGAAACCAACAAGGCTATCTGCATCTTTGAACTCAAATGAGATCAGGATGCAGACATCGCTTTAACTCAAGCCGAACAGAAGAAATACTGAGAAAGATTTTAAGTCAGGACAAGCCAACTTTAGTTATAAGGGTTAACTTTAGTTCTAGCTCATAAGAATATCTCTGACTGGAAAGGGATCGTTTTTTCTCCAGATGGAGAGATTGTTCAAGAACTACGGCGCAAAAATGAAAATGAATTTCTGCTTTCTATTGACTCGTTTGATTTGCAATTAATGATTGGAATTGATGCAACCATCGAGTCTAACGGATGATGGTTTCGGTTTTTAAGAAGTTAAAATTCATCAAAAAAATCTCACCAAAACCACCCTACCTCAACCTAACTTGAGCCAGATTTGAATAAAACATCCATTGACTTAAATTATGAATTGATAGGCTCGTAAACATCCTTTTAGCAGGAATTATTCCTATGATTTTTTAGGGTCAAAAAGCTTTTTTGTTGTACAAAACCCTGCTCATAACAAACTCTAAAGGCAAAATTTCTTAAGAGAAAAAAAAAGAAAAAGCAGAAAAAAACAAAATCGTTTGCGTAAAAATTGGTCCTGTTGTATTGTCTTGTATTCTTTCTCGAGCTAAAACAGCATAAGAAAAGAAAACAAAAGCCTACAAGGCTTCAAAAGTTATCTTGACAGCGAAATTGAAGTGACAAAGCTTAAGGTTTGAGCGTATTGAATGTATTTTCAATATGCCCCTATCAAACTTTAACTCGAAACACATGATATAATCATATAGTATTCGAAAATCAATCTAGCTCAGGCTAGATAAAAGATTAAATTTTCAATGAGAATTTGATCCTGGTTCAGATTGAATGCTGACGGCGTGGATGAGGCATGCAAGTCGAACGAAGTAGCTTGCTACTTAGTGGCGAAAGGGTTAGTAATACATGAGTAACGCACCTCTTTCCTGGGAATAACGGTTGGAAACGACCGCTAATACCGAATGAGAAGGTCCGGGGCAGCCCGGCATCTTCAAAGTAGGGGACCCTTAGGGCCTTACGGAAAGAGAGCGGCTCATGGGGTATCAGCTTGTTGGTGTGGTAAAAGCGCACCAAGGCTAAGACGTCTAGGCGGACTGAGAGGTTGACCGCCAACACTGGGACTGAGACACTGCCCAGACTCCTACGGGAGGCTGCAGTCGAGAATCATTCGCAATGGGCGAAAGCCTGACGATGCGACGCCGTGTGGACGATGAAGGCCTTCGGGTTGTAAAGTCCTTTCGCCAGGGAACAAGAGAGAGTAACTAATAATTGCTCAATTTGAGGGTACCTGGTAAAGAAGCACCGGCTAACTCCGTGCCAGCAGCTGCGGTAATACGGAGGGTGCAAGCATTAATCGGATTTATTGGGTGTAAAGAGCGTGTAGGCGGATAGGTAAGTCAGATGTGAAATTTCGGAGCTCAACTTCGAAGCTGCATTTGAAACTATTTGTCTCGAGGGTAGACGGAGAAAACGGAATTCCAAGTGTAGCGGTGAAATGCGTAGATATTTGGAAGAACACCGGTGGCGAAGGCGGTTTTCTAGTTTATTCCTGACGCTGAGACGCGAGAGCAAGGGGAGCAAACAGGATTAGATACCCTGGTAGTCCTTGCTGTAAACGATGCATACTTGGTGTAGTTGGACTCAACCCCGACTGTGCCGTAGCTAACGCGTTAAGTATGCCACCTGGGGAGTACGCCCGCAAGGGTGAAACTCAAAAGAATTGACGGGGGCCCGCACAAGCAGTGGAGCATGTGGTTTAATTCGATGCAACGCGAAGAACCTTACCCAGGCTTGACATGTAGAGAATCGCTCCAGAGATGGAGTTTCCCGCAAGGGTCTTTACACAGGTGCTGCATGGCTGTCGTCAGCTCGTGCCGTGAGGTGTTGGGTTAAGTCCCGCAACGAGCGCAACCCTTGTCGTTAGTTACCAGCACGTAATGGTGGGGACTTTAACGAGACTGCCTAGGTTAACTAGGAGGAAGGTGAGGATGACGTCAAGTCCGCATGGCCTTTATGTCTGGGGCTACACACGTGCTACAATGGTCGGTACAGAAGGCAGCCAAGCCGAAAGGTGGAGCAAATCCCTAAAACCGATCCCAGTTCGGATAGAAGTCTGCAACTCGACTTCTTGAAGTTGGAATTGCTAGTAATGACGTGTCAGCAATAACGTCGTGAATACGTTCCCGGGCCTTGTACACACCGCCCGTCACATCATGGAAGTTGGTTTTACCCGAAGTCGCTGACTCAACCGCAAGGAGAGAGGCGCCGAAGGTGAGGCTGATGACTGGGATGAAGTCGTAACAAGGTAGCCGTACCGGAAGGTGCGGCTGGATCACCTCCTTTATGGACGAAGATAGTAATAGCTTTGAGCTATTACGAATCTACGGTTGGGCAAACCTTAAGCCTTTTGTCGCTTCGCTTTCGCTGTTAAGTAACAAGTTATCTTGACAGAACATAAGACTAATCAAGTAAATCAAAAGCACTGTTCGTGCTTTTGAATTGCGAAAAGCTGATTAAAATAAAAAATGTGAGTAACATCCGATAAACCATCGGGTGTACTACAATCAAACTGATTTTAAACAGCGCTTGAGAACTGGATGTTCAAGCGCAGTTTTTCCGCGAATTTATTCACGGGAAGACAGTCGATTGAACATCTAAGTAGACTAACCATTTTTGGTATATGATACTTACCTCTCTAGTTCAAACTAGAGAAGCAAAACTTATTAGATCAAGCTAATAAGAGCTGTTGGTGGATGCCTTGGCATCGAGAGGCGATGAAGGACGCGCATACCTGCGATAAGCTCTGGCGAGCTGGAAAGAAGCACTGAGCCAGAGATCTCCGAATGGGGAAACCTAATGGAATTAATCTTCCATTATTTCTAACTGAATACATAGGTTAGAAAAGCGAACCTGCTGAATTGAGACATCTAAGTAAGCAGAGGAAAAAAAATCAAAAGAGATTCCCGTAGTAGCGGCGAGCGAAGTGGGAATAGCCCAAACCGAAAATTTATTTTCGGGGTTGTAGGACTAGTCATAAAGCAAATGTGAACCTAACATAACCTTCTGGGAAGTTGGGCGATACAGGGTGAGAGCCCCGTGTGTGAAAGGAAAGCATTTGTGAGATTAGCACCTGAGTAAGGCCGGACACGTGAAACCCGGTCTGAAGCTGGGGAGACCACTCTCCAAGGCTAAATACTACTCGATGACCGATAGTGCACAAGTACAGTGATGGAAAGGTGAAAAGAACCCCTGTTAGGGGAGTGAAATAGAACCTGAAACCAGCAGCTTACAAGCGGTCAGAGGTCTATGGTTCCTTTTAGGAGTCACGGCTGATGGCGTGCCTTTTGCATGATGAGCCAGCGAGTTGTGTTGTACGGCTAGGTTAAGGAACATCCGTTCTGGAGCCGAAGTGAAAGCGAGCGTGAATAGCGCATTAAGTCGTATGATGCAGACACGAAACCAAGTGATCTATCCATGGTCAGGATGAAGCAAGGGTAATACCTTGTGGAGGTCCGAACCAGTATATGTTGAAAAATATTTGGATGAACTGTGGATAGGGGTGAAAGGCCAATCAAACTTGGAGATATCTTGTTCTCTCCGAAATAACTTTAGGGTTAGCCTCGACTTTAAGACCTATAGGGGTAGAGCACTGGATTCCTGAGGGGGCCTACCGGCCTACCAACGGAAACCAAACTACGAATACTATAAGTTAAGTCGGGAGATAGACAGTGGGGGATAAGCTTCATTGTCGAAAGGGGAACAGCCCAGATCGCCGATTAAGGCCCCTAATTCTATACTGAGTGAGTAAGGATGTGAAGTTTCTTAGACAGTTGGAATGTTGGCTTAGAAGCAGCCACCATTTAAAGAGTGCGTAATAGCTCACCAATCAAGAGACTTTGCGCCGATAATGATCGGGACTAAGTATAGAGCCGAAATCGCGGGTGTGCCACTCATGTGGCACGCGGTAGGAGAGCGTAGTATGTGCAGTGAAGATATACCGTAAGGAGTATTGGAGCGCATACTAGTGAGGATGCATGGCATAAGTATACGATAAAGGGAGTGAGAATCTCCCTCGCCGAAAACCTAAGGTTTCCAGGGTAAAGCTCGTCTTCCCTGGGTTAGCCGGTCCCTAAGCTGAGGCTGAAAAGCGTAAGCGATGGAAAGTAGGTTAAATATTCCTACGCCACCTAAAACTATAGTGATGGGGTGACGGAGTAAGCAAAGCACGCGGACTATTGGATGTCCGTTTATACATGAGGCTGGTCAGTAGGCAAATCCGCTGACGGAAAGCTAGGTGTATGACAAGGGAAATCTTCGGAAGAACCGATGGTGTGGAGCAACGCTTCCAAGAAATAACCTCTAGCTGTTGACGGTGACCGTACCAAAACCGACACAGGTAGGTGGGAAGAATATTCTCAGGCGCGCGAGAGAACTCTCGTTAAGGAACTCGGCAAATTGTCCTCGTAACTTCGGGAAAAGAGGAGCCTTTGAGCGTGATACCTTCGCGGTTAAGCGCTTGAAGGTCGCAGTGAATCGGCCCAGGCGACTGTTTAACAAAAACACAGCACTATGCAAACTCGTTTAAGAGGAAGTATATGGTGTGATGCCTGCCCAATGCCAAAAGGTCAAAAGGAGATGTCAGCCCTTCGGAGCGAAGCATTGAATTTAAGCCCTGGTGAATGGCGGCCGTAACTATAACGGTCCTAAGGTTAATAGCTAGCCTTAGTAAAACCAAACTATATGCGGGAAACCCTTCAAAAGCTATTAAGTACTCGTCATCCATATCTCAGTAATTTTAAAAGCTAGAATTTTTACGTAGTAAGCGCTACACGTTTAATCTCATCGTAGCAGGGCTCATCAATAGATGAGTGTGATACAAAGAAGATCAAAAGTGTAGATAATTGCCCAGGAAAAATCTAACTTTTAAATTTGCTGAGGTATAAATATGGCAGTAATAATCCTAGTAGACATGGTGGCAATCCGCAGGAAAAATTAATCGTTGAAAATTGATCAGAACACTTGGAATGTAACAAGCAGACTGATCAACCTAGATTAAAATCCTCAGAGACCAAACGTTTGGAGTTTGAAATGAATTTACAAGCACAATGGATCGTTGGCTTTGTGGATGGAAGAGGTTGTTTTCATGTTTCGATACACCGAAACAAGAAAATGACAGTAGGCTATCAAATCCTACCTGAATTCACTGTTGTCCAACGTAAGCGAGATGTTCAAGCTCTCTACGCACTTAAAGCATTTTTCGGGTGTGGCGTGGTTCGTAATAACCACGGCGACCGAATAGCCTATCGTGTGAGAAACATTGAGCACTTAACAGAAATCATTATTCCTTTTTTTGAAAAGCACACGCTTAAAACAAACAAAGGAATAAAATTTCAAAAATTCAGAAAAGTTTTGCTTAAAATCAAACGAGGTGATCACTTGACAACCGACGGAATTGAAGAAATTCAAAACCTGAAAAATCAAATGAATGACCTGCAGCACCAAGAGAAATAACGTTACGTTGTTTCTTGAGGATTCAAACTAAGATAGAGTCCGACTTTACTAGAAATAGTAGAAGACAAATCGAGCGAAATTCCTTGTCGGGTAAGTTCCGACCTGCACGAATGGCGTAACGATCTGGGCACTGTCTCAACGAGAGACTCGGTGAAATTGTAGTAGCGGTGAAGATGCCGTTTACCCGCAGCTAGACGGAAAGACCCCGTGAACCTTTACTGTACTCTGATATTGGCTTTTGACTTGTCATGTGTAGGATAGCCGGGAGATAGCGAAAGAGACTCGTCAGGGTTTCTGGAATCATCCTTGAAATACCGGCCTTGACATGTCGGAAATCTAACGAAGCCCCATGAATCTGGGGTTCGGACATTGTCAGACGGGCAGTTTGACTGGGGCGGTTTCCTCCTAAAAAGTAACGGAGGAGTCCAAAGCTTGTCTCATCGTGGTTGGCAATCACGAATTGAGCGTAAAAGTATAAGACAAGTTGACTGCGAGACCAACAAGTCGAGCAGGTACGAAAGTAGGGTTTAGTGATCCGACGGTGGAAAGTGGAATCGCCGTCGCTTAACGGATAAAAGGTACTCCGGGGATAACAGGCTTATCGCCACCAAGAGTTCATATCGACGTGGCGGTTTGGCACCTCGATGTCGGCTCATCGCATCCTGGGGCTGAAGAAGGTCCCAAGGGTTTGGCTGTTCGCCAATTAAAGCGGTACGCGAGCTGGGTTCAAAACGTCGTGAGACAGTTTGGTCCCTATCTGCTGTGGGCGCAGGATACTTGAGAAGAGCTGCTTCTAGTACGAGAGGACCGAAGTGGACGAACCAATGGTGTTTCGGTTGTTCTGCCAAGGGCATTGCCGAGTAGCTACGTTCGGAAAGGATAAGCGTTGAAAGCATCTAAACGCCAAGCCTCCTTCAAGATAAAGTATCCCTATGAGATGACCTGAAGACTACAGGGTTGATAGGCTGGGTGTGTAAGTGTAGTAATACATTGAGCTAACCAGTACTAATACATCCATAGGCTTGATCTTTTTTTTTCTTTTTGAAGAAAAAAGCTTAATTCTCAAGCGTTGTTTAAAATTAGTTTGCACATCTGCAAACAGATTAGTCTTATCTTGGTGACTATGGAGAAGTGGACACACCTGATCCCATCCCGAACTCAGCAGTTAAGCACTTCATCGCCGATGGTACTATGCACTAGAGTATGGAAGAGTAGGACGTTGCCAGGTTTTTATCATGGGCTCTTAAATTTTTTTAAGGGCCCTTTTTTTGTGTTTACATTCTTGTCCTTGATCCTCATAGGTTTCAGAGGTATATCCATAGCAGCTATCGAGAATATTGCCTATGAGACAAGGAGAAGTTTTAAGAGAACAAAGAACGTGGGAAAGATCGGGATCAACCATCCCCATTTTATATCCACTTAGCTACCGTGTGGTCATGTCTGACAATTTGAGCAGTAATGTGTTGTTTGACTAGATGCGCTCATGCGATGCTTTTTACGACTGACGACTTTACCACAACGAACACAGTTTTTACGCTTAAAGACTATAAACCAATGGTAGTCTGTACGTTTTTCACACAGCTTCTTAACTTCTACGATTCCATGGCAAAGAGCAGCATATTGTTTGGACGAGATTGTTGACAGGGGTAACCATGGGTTTAGTTTTGCATGAGCCAAAATTTCGCAGGCCAAGTAATTTCCGATTCCTGATGGTGTGGTAAATTGATCTTGAAGCTCTTGTTTGATATCTCGCTTGCTTGGCTGCACACCTTTTTTCCACTCTGTGAATGACTGCGGCGAAAAGCTGGTTAAATCAGGCGCAAGTTTTTGAAATATATCAAGCTCATGAATCTGAAAATGGGGGAAATATTTGATATCAGAGAGGCAACGGATATCAAGGTATTCTAAAACTTTGGAATTTTCAAAATAGATACGGAAACGACAGTAGTTTTTAGAACTTTGTAGGACGGGGAGGTTAAAAATGGTATACAGTCGTTCTTTATAGGCAAAACCTCTGATGTGGGGAATTCCTGTAAAACGGTAGTGCCAGACAAGCGTTCCCTGATCCAGTTGAATAAAGGTGTACTTTGCTTTGGTCTTGATAGAAAGAATTTTTTGGTTGGCTAACCAGTCTTTCCATTGAGAACGCGTTCCATCCTTAAGAATTTTTTCCGAACCAGGAAGAAATTCGAAGTCAGTCATTTTCTGTCCTTTTATTCCCGCGTCTATGAGATAAGACTGTATCCGTTTAACTTCATACTGTTCGGGCATTTCTTTGCTTTGGGTTCAAATGGAAAGCATTTTAAGACAGAGCGCCTTTTAATTCATAGTGCCTGTTTTGTAGCTAGGTTGTTTTAAAATTGGGGTATTTTATCCCGATCTTTTCAAGATGAACTTGTCCCAATGGACTTTTGTATCTTGATGTTTCTCAGCGCATTTCAAGAAGCATTTCAGTTGTTTCTCTCTTATTTACTTCCTATAAAATACTTTTCCCCACAGCTGTTCCTGTACACGAAAAAGGACTTTTCCTCTAAGATCTTTTCTAATGGTGCAAACAGTTCGACTGATCATTTTTCTATTTATAGGGCTTCCTCTTTGTGGCGAGGTTGATCTCGGAGTGGATACTTTTTTTAGAAAAGGGCATGACAAATCTTATCGAAACAAGCGGATTGGCTTGGTTAGCAATCAGACGGGTGTCGATAAGAGGCTGACTCCTACATTGGACGTTCTTCGAAAAAATGGAATGAAGGTTGTTGCGCTTTTTTCTCCGGAACATGGCTGGCATGGAAGTAGCTATGCTTTTGAGAAAGTCAAAGATGGAGCTATCGAGAATCTTCCTATCTATAGTCTGCATGGAAAAACACGACGTCCTACTGATCAGATGCTAAAAGGAATCGATCTTTTAATCTATGATATTCAAGATGTTGGAACGCGTTCTTATACTTACGCGACAACACTTTTCTACGTAATGGAAGAAGCAGTAAAACAGAAAATTCCCGTTTTAGTCTTTGACCGTCCGAATCCAATTAATGGATTGATTATTGATGGTGGGATGCTTGAAGAGAAATGGCGATCTTTTATTGGATACATCAATGTCCCTTATTGCCATGGAATGACAATTGGTGAGCTTGCTGCGTTTTTTAATGGAGAATATAAAATTGGCTGCGATTTAAAAGTTATTCCGATGAAGGGGTGGAAACGGTCAATGAGTTTTAAAGAGACCGGGCTGACATGGATTCCTACGAGTCCTCATATTCCTGAGTCAGATACACCCTTGTTCTATGCATCAACAGGAATCATTGGAGAACTGGGCATCTTAAACATTGGAATTGGTTATACTCTTCCTTTTAAAGTTGTGGGAGCTCCTTGGATAGATGCTAATGTCTTTGCTGCTAAACTCAATAGTCAAAAGTTGCCGGGGGTTCATTTTTTTCCTTTTAACTACCGCCCTTTTTATGGATCGATGAAGGATAAAGACTGTCATGGTGTCCTTATTCGGGTGACTGATATCCGCTGTTATAAACCTACGAGTGTTCAGTACCTTTTGATGGGAATTTTGAAGAGCCTTTATCCTAAAGAAACCAAAGGATATCTGCAAAAAGTTGAGGGGAGTAAAAAAAGACTTTTCAATCTTGCTAATGGAAATGATGAGATTTATCGGATCATGCTCAATGAACGGTATGCTGCATGGAAAATGATAGCCTATCAACAAGATGAGCGGGAGCGATTCAAGAAAGTCCGAGAGAAATATCTCCTCTACTAACTTTTTATCACTGCAGAAAGTCTAGAGAGTAACGCAAAAAAATTAGCAATCTGATAATTTTAGTGCTAGGTTTGTTGACAAAATAAGTAAAAGTTTCTATGATTCTGGGAACCAAAAAACAGTTGTTTAGGAGTGAAAACTTATGTCTCATAAAAAATTTAAACCTCTAGGAAACCGCATTCTTGTTAAACGTTCTGAAGCACAAGTTAGCAAAGGAGGAATCCTTCTTCCCGATTCATCACAAGAAAAACCTAAGCAAGGAGAAGTTCTTGCTGTGGGTCCTGGAAAAATGGGAAAAGATGGAGTGGTTGAACCCATGGAACTTAAAACGTGTGACCAAGTTCTTTTTGGAGGGTTCGCGGGCACAGAAGTTAAAGGAGATGAGGACTCAGAATTCCTTATCTTATCTGAAGAAGATGTTTTAGCAGTTATAGAATAAGGAGAAAAGCATGCCTAAAATGATGCAATTTAACGAAACAGCCCTCAAGTCAATTCTTAAAGGAGTTCAAACACTGGCAAAAACAGTTGTAGTAACCCTTGGACCAAAAGGGCGCAATGTTGTGATTAACAAAGGACTGGGAACTCCTCTGTCCACCAAAGACGGGGTGACAGTTGCCAAGGAAATTTCTCTGAAAAATAAATTCGAAAACATTGGCGCAGGGCTTGTCAAAGAGGCCTCCTCTAAAACTTCTGATGTTGCTGGAGATGGAACCACCACTGCGATTGTTCTAGCTGAATCGATCTTCAAGGAAGGGGTAAAAAATGTCATTGCAGGAGCCAATCCCATGAGCCTCAAACGAGGAATTGAGCGCGCAGTGCAAGCAATGATCGACGAACTCGACAAACTTTCTACGCCTGTAATCAAGCATGAAGAAATTCAGCAAGTCGCAACTATTTCAGCAAACAATGATCCTGAAATTGGGGAAATGATTGCTGATGCAATGAAAAAAGTAGGGAAAGATGGAACAATCACAATTGCTGATGCGAAAGGGATTGATACTGTCTTAGATGTTGTTGAGGGAATGCAATTTGATAAAGGATATCTTTCACCTTATTTTGTGACCAATGCGGAAAAGATGACTACAGAACTTTCCAATGCTCAAATCCTCATCACGGATAAAAAACTTTCCAACGCAAAGGAACTTGTTTCCATTCTAGAAAAAGTGACACAACAAGGTCAGAAGCCTCTTCTTATTATCGCTGAAGATATTGAAGGGGAAGCTTTAGCAACACTTGTCATTAACAAGCTGAAAGGAGGAATGCCCCTTTGTGCTGTGAAAGCTCCAGCTTTTGGGGATCGAAGAAAAGCAATGCTTCAGGATATTGCAATTCTGACTGGCGCCACCGTTGTTTCTGAAGAAATTGGGCTTAGCTTAGAAGGAGTTGGACTTGAAGTTCTTGGAAATGCTAAAACCATCAAGGTTGGCAAAGAAGAAACAACAATCATCGGTGGTGGAGGCAATCACGAGCTTGTTCAACAACGTATTGATCAAATTCGCCATGAAATGAATGAAACCACATCTGATTATGATCGTGGAAATCTTGAGGAGCGTTTAGCAAAACTTGCTGGAGGCGTTGCTGTTATTAACGTCGGTGCTGCAACCGAGACAGAAATGAAAGAGAAAAAAGCACGCGTTGAAGATGCTCTTCATGCGACTCGAGCAGCTGTCATCGGTGGAATTGTTCCTGGTGGAGGTGTAGCGCTTCTTCGGGCTATCAAATCTCTTGGGGCGCTTAAACTCAAAGGAGACGAGAAGATTGGTGTAGACATTGTACGTCGCGCAGCTTTTTCTCCTGCAACAGCGATTGCAACAAATTGCGGCAAAGAAGGAAATATGGTGGCTGAAAAGGTCTATGAAAAAGAGGGGCCATTTGGATACAACGGACTAACTGATACCCTTGAAGACCTTCTAAAAGCAGGTGTTATAGATCCTGTTCTTGTAACGAAGAGCGCTTTGAAGCATGCTGCTTCTATTGCAAGCCTTTTGATTACTGTTGCTTGTATGATCACCGATAAACCTAAGCCTAAGACTGAGACCCCAATGGATCCAGCCATGGGCGGTATGGGTGGAATGCCTGGAATGGGAATGGGCGGTATGCCTGGAATGCCCGGAATGATGTAGGCTAAAAACCTATGTAAATCAGTTGATAAGTTTAAAAAGTCTGATCAAAGATAGATCCTCTTCCACCTATCCAGAAACGATTTTTTACTAAGAGCTCCATTTTGATGGAGCTCTTTTTTTTCGACCGGATATCCCGACACAATTAATCGACAATTCTTAATTTTTGGAAGAGTGTTCCATGCGATTTTTTGGTCTGAAGAGATCATATTCATTAACATCAAGGGATAAGAGGGAGAGTACAATACCTTATTTCTCCTTGCGAGAAAAGGCTTTCTTCAGCAAAATGGCAACCTTTAGGCACCGGTAGCTCAATTGGATAGAGTACCTGGCTACGGACCAGGAGGTTAGAGGTTCGAGTCCTCTCCGGTGCATTTCTTTTATAAATATAAAGATAAAATGAGACATTTATGCCCCTCATCGAATGTTTCCCATCAGGCCCCCTGGACACGAATGCTTACATTTTAGCATGCAGTGAAACCCATAAAGGAGTGATCATCGATCCAGCACCTGATAGTGCCGAAGCCTTGATCGGCGGCTCTGCTGCAGTTAAAATCAAAGCCATTCTTTTAACGCATTCCCATTGGGATCATATTGGCGATCTAAAAAAGATAAAAACAAGTTTTAATGTTCCTGTTTATGTTCACCCCTCTGATCGTTCAAATGTTATAAAGCCTGGGAGTGATAAGCTTCCTCTTATGTTTCATGTGGATGGAGTTGAGCCAGAATTTGATTTGCGAGAAGGTGCAGTCATTGAAATCGGGAAACTGAGAATTATTGTGATTGAAACACCAGGACACACCCCAGGCGGTGTTTGTTTTTATCTTGAGAAAGAGAAAATTTTATTTTCAGGGGATACCCTTTTCAAAGGATCGATAGGAAACCTTTCTTTTCCAAGAGCAGATTCCCAAGCGATGTGGCGTTCTTTAAAAAAACTTGAAAAACTTCCTCCCGAAACAGTTGTTTATCCCGGCCACGGCTTTTCGACCACAATAGGAGCTGAAGATTGGCTTCCAAAAGCCCAAGAACTCTTTAGTTAATTTTTATTTTGCTGTATAGTGACCTTATTAAAGGAGATTTTTATGACACAACTTATTGGAAAAAAAGCCCCAGATTTTAAAGCTAGCGCCGTTGCAAATGGTCAGATTAATGAAAATTTTTCTCTCAATCTTTTCGATGGAAAATATATTTTACTATTTTTCTATCCCCTGGATTTTACTTTTGTTTGTCCCACAGAACTTCATGCTTTTCAAGAAAAGCTTAGAGAGTTTGACAAACGTGGAGCCCAAGTTATCGGGTGTTCTGTGGATAGCGCCTTTTCACATCTTGCTTGGATCAGTACCCCAAAAGCAAAAGGTGGAATTGAAGGAGTGACTTATCCCCTCGTTGCAGACCTCAATAAAAACATTGCGCGCGATTATCAGGTTCTTGATGAAGAAGCCGGAGTTGCTTTCCGTGGTCTTTTTCTTATGGATAAGGATCACATTATCCGTCATCAACTCGTGAATGATCTTCCTTTAGGAAGAAGTGTAGCTGAGGCTCTCCGCCTTCTCGATGCTCTCATTTTCCATGAAGAAAATGGAGAAGTTTGCCCTGCCAATTGGCAAAAGGGTGAGAAGTCGATGAAGCCAACGCAAGAAGGGCTTGCAACGTACTTTAACTAGACGTTATCTTCTCCAGTGGAGGATATCTTTTTTTGTAACAATCCCGATATTTCCATGTAAAGCACTCATCGGAGGAAGATACAAGGCTTTGGTTCCTGTAGAAATCATGGTCATCGCCAGTTTTTCAGCAATGATTCTACTTTTACCAGCGCCTGTGAAAGTCAGTATGCCTTCATAGTCCAGGAAAAGCTCAAAGATTTTTTCAAAATGAAGTTGAAGAATTTCTAAGGTAAACCCAAGAAGAAGATCTATACCAATGAAAAAAATGTTTCCAGCACCAAAAAAAGAAAAACAGAGTTTTCCAAATGCATACCAAGATAAGTTTCCCTCTCTTATCTGAGGAAAGGCTATCCCAGTCTGTAACCAATTGGTGGATTTCTGGAGATAACGCGGGGTATGTGATTTTGAGGATAAGCAAAAGGAGAAGGAGTCGTCATGGGTATGCCTAAATGAGTCACAGTCTTTAATTTTTCACATGTAATCCTGGTAGTCAATATTTTATCTTAAATCTGCGACTTAAACATGGATTGCGATTAAAATCAATCACTTCGGAAAGATCGTATTTTAAGAGCCTCAACACAAATTTTGAATAGATCTGTGGATAAATGAAAGGGGAGCTAAGAATCTTCAATTTTGTTAGCAAAGTTGAAGCTGCCAGACTTTTAGCGTTGCTCTAGCTGTTCTGGGAGGAAAAAGTGTATAATGATTGAGCGCGGTTGCTTGTGTTGCAACAACACAACAGGGAAATAGCGTATAAGGAAAAATCATTTTGTGACGACATTATCTAGGGAATTGGAAAGAGGTGAGGTAGTCGTAGAGGTCTTGTTCTGTTGTAATGATAAGAGCACTATGAGTCTCAGTTACAGGACGAACAGAATCAATGATTCGCGAATCCCCAACGCCTGGAAGGCAAACTGCTGTGAGATAAGAGATTTGTTTTTTGTTTACGAGATGCTTCATCCCTTTGAGATAATCTTTTGTGCTAAACCCTTCTTCTTTAACCCGAATATAGATGACTTCCTGTTCATACATGAGAAACTGGACTCCAAAGAAAAGACCATGACTTTCATCAGGTGGGTTTCCCAAAATCTCATTTAAATGGGTCAGTGATTTTATAAAAAGAGGAGAACCGATTTCTCCTTTTTCCGCTTCACCGAATAGGGCCACTATTTGTCTCATAATTATCCTTCTCTTTCATCTTTCCATAACTAACAAAGACTATTTAATGCAAGATAGGCAAACTAAACTTTGAGGCCGTTAAATACCCTGAACCCAAACAGAATAGATGAGCATTCCAGAAAGGTAATAGCTCGCAGCTTAAAGCTTTTCAGCAATTGCAAGAAGACGGTTATATTTTGCTATCCGCTCGGAGCGAGAAAGAGAACCGGTTTTGATTTGCCCTGCACAAGTAGCAACTGCAAGATCAGCAATAAAAGTATCTTCGGTTTCTCCTGAGCGGTGAGAGATAACGGTTCTGTAATGATTTTGTTTTGCAAGGGCAATGGTTTCGAGGGTTTCTGTAAGGGTTCCGATTTGGTTCAATTTAATAAGAATAGCGTTGGCTACTCCCATTTCGATCCCTTTGCGCAGGAACTTGGCGTTGGTCACAAAAAGATCATCACCGACAAGTTGTACTTTTGTCCCGAGAAGTTCGGTGAAGGTTTTCCAACCGTCCCAATCATTTTCAGCCAGACCATCTTCAATAGAATCGATCGGATAGTTTTTAATGAGCTTTTCTAGATAATCAATTTGCTGCGTTGCATCCCGCTCTTCAAATTTTTTTCCAGCATGTTTTTGTTTTTTATCGAAATAGACTTTTTTATTTTTATCATAAAACTCAGAAGCTGCACAATCCAGCGCTAGAGTCATATCAGTGCCAGGCTTTAGCCCCACTTTTTCGATTGCAGAAAGGATAAAATCCAGGGCTTTTTCATTGGAAGAAAGATGAGGAGAAAATCCTCCCTCATCTCCTACAGAAGTTACATGTCCTTTTTCCTTGAGAAGCTTTTTTAAGGCGTGGAAGGTTTCTGCGCCATACCGGAGTCCTTCAGAAAAATGGGGAGCACCGATGGGACGGATCATGAATTCTTGGAAATCAAGAGAGTTATCTGCATGGGCACCACCGTTTAAAATGTTCATCATTGGAATGGGCATTTTTGGTTTTGCCCCTGTTGAAATGTATTCAAACAGAGGAACTTTTCGGGTCATGGCAGCTGCTCTTGCAACAGCAAGGGAAATGCCGAGGATAGCATTTGCTCCGAAATTTCCTTTGTTTTCGGTTCCATCTTTTTCGATCATTGCTCGATCAATCCCGGTTTGATCAAAGATATCCCAGCCTTTGAGTAGATTTTTTAAGGGGCCATTGATATTGGCGACAGCTTTGAGAACCCCTTTTCCATCGTAGCGTTTTGGATCGTTATCACGAAGCTCAACAGCTTCATGCGCACCAGTCGATGCGCCTGAGGGAACTGACGCTCTTCCAGTCACGCCTTCATCGGTTGTGACTTCAACTTTAACTGTTGGATTTCCGCGAGAGTCAAGGATTTCACGCCCATGAATTTTTGCAATTTTGGTCATAAGCTAGCGTTATAATGGTTTGAATTTAAAATTTCAAATTTTCCCACGTGGACTATAGGGAACTTCTTTTTCATGCCTCTCTGTGCACTCTGTAGTTAAGTCAATGAGAATTTTATTCCCATTCTTTTGGGGGAGTGTCTTCAAGAAGTGTTGTATAAGAAGCGTAACGCAAAGGGTGGATTGTGTTTTCTTTTACAGCTTTTATGATCGCGCAATCTGGCTCATGAGTGTGTGTGCAATTCGGAAATTTACAATCGGATGCCAGGGCAGTAAAATCGGGAAAAATTTCTAGAATTGAAGAAGGATCATTTTCCCAAAGACCAAAACTTTTAATCCCAGGTGTATCGATACAAAAGCCATCATTTTTAAGAGGAATCAGTTCTGCTATCGTTGTTGTATGAGAGCCTTTATTTGTTTTTAAGGCAATAGGACCAGTGGGGAGCTCACTTCCTAAAACAGCATTGATTAGAGAAGATTTTCCGACACCTGACTGCCCTGAGAAAACAGAGGTTTTGTTTTCCATCAGTTTTTTTAATGGGTCAAGGTTTTCACCTGTCGAAACACTGAGAGGGATAAGGGGAATATCAAGGGGCTTATAGGCCTCTAAGAACTCTTCAAAAGAAATTTTTTCTGCTAAGAGTTCTTCTTTTGAAATGGCTTCTGGGGGAGCATTAAAAAGATCCATTTTATTGATGAGAACAATCGGCTGCATCTTTCCTTTTTTTGCAGACAGGATATAACGGTCAACGAGAAGCGGTTTGAACTTTGGAGAGACAACAGACATAACAACGAAAACTTGATCGATGTTAGAAGCGATGAGTTGTTGTTTTCTCCTCGATAGATTTTCTGCGCGGATTAAAAATGAGGTCCGTTTTTCGACATGAGCAATCGTTCCTGAACCTTCACTTTTCTTTTCAAAGTGGACCCAATCTCCAACCGTTATCAAGTTTTTGTGTTTTGTTTTTTCTTTTTTTAGGGAACCTTTAAGGCTACAGAGATAAGTTTTATGACCACTCGAAACAGTGATCGTATCAGGAGTGATAGTCAAAATGCGGCCGCGAAGATCGTTAGCTCCGAGTGGAGGTTCTTCATTTTTTAAGTGTCGTTTTTTTTGGTCTCGATCACTTTTTTTATATTTTGAGCGATCTCTAACGCGTGTTTCCCTACGCTCTTTTCGACTTTCTCGTTTCCCCTTAGGATGAAACTGCTCTTCGTAATCTAAGTAGTCATCTATATTGGCCACAGCGCCTCTTGGAATTTATGCATCAGAATGCCACCTGCAACAGCAACATTCAAGGATTCTGTTTCATGGGCAATAGGAATCGCGATGAGTTTGCCTAGAGATTTAAGTTTTTCTGAAGGGCCCTTTGCTTCACTTCCAAGAAGTAAAACAAAAGGGGAGTTTATGAGAAATGTTAAAGAGCCTTTTCCATCAGCAACATAAGGGATAAGTTTGTTTTTTTTGATAAGAAGAGTCAAATCTTCTTCTGTCCCGATTTGAATGGGGAGCTGAAACGTTGCCCCTTTTGCGGCTCGAAGTGCCTTATGCATATACGGATCTGCGCAGTCCTGCGTGAGAAAAATTCCATCGAACTTAAAAGCCAAAGCAGACCGGATCAGCGTTCCCACATTGCCGGGATCATTGACTTTATCTAATGCCAAAAGATGCTTTTTGCCCTCTAAAGTTGAGAAAAAAGGGAGCTGCACTTCGGCAAGGTAAGGCTCAGGAGATTTTGTTCCACTAATTTTTTCAATGATTGTATTGGAGACAAGAAGGGTTTGTTTTGCCTCGAGATAAGTAGGAAGGGTCGCATCCTTTGTTACAAGTAGAGTTTTTAGTGGTCCTCGATATTCAAAAATCACTTTCTTTCCCTCCAAGAGAAGTGCCTTTTTTTCAAGGCGGTAGCGTCTCTTTTTTCGGAGTTTGACAAGGTGCTTGACGATGGGGTGTTGTAAACTCTTAATTTCTTTTGTATATATTGCCATAGGGGGAAGTATACCATGAAGCAGGGGAAAAAGGGAAAGAATCCTAAGGCGCGAGGGTCACTCGCTTCTCGTATCTTATTGATTGCCTTGGTTTTCCTTGTCGTTCCTCTTTTAGCTTTAATCGGACTTCTATACATCGAAGACACACGCATTAAGAGGGATAACAATGATTTTATCCTTAAAGTCTTAATGGATCAAAAGGAAGACTTTGTGAAGGGGATGATTAAGCATGAGCTCGATTTTATAGCGGGACTCTCTTACCTGTTGCCAACGGTTTCCGACCCTTCTTCTGCGCTGAAGGAGCTTGCAAGACGCGAAGAAGTCTCGGCCCTTTTTCATCTGAAAAAGAATCCAAACGGTCATTTTTATCCCGATATGGCATCGAATAAGGAGTATTTAGGAAACGATTACTCTGGATTAGTTGCGCAGGCCAAAAAACAAACCGTTTTTGTTGTGGATCCCAATCTTGATGTTTTTTATTTAACGCGACTGGAAAAAAATGGGGAAGGAGCTTGGGTTATTGCTTTTAGATTGCTCCATGTTCTGCATAACTTTCTTATTGAAAATGAGGTGATCCATCCCTCTTCCACATCACTAGTGACAAAAAGCGGAACAGTCTTTTCTTCAACCGATCCCCAATTTAAAGAAATGCACTTATCTCCTCCTATCAAAGGAGAGTATCCATACAAAGGGGTTAAATATATCACCCTATTTCGCACGATTCCTCAAACAAA
>JAAUYI010093036.1_pt1 | contig 25981 bp, 23 predicted proteins | sample 7278041 | NCBI WGS metagenome assembly JAAUYI01 (sample SAMN14350216, study PRJNA611818) | marine sediment metagenome | isolation source: surface marine sediment (0.6m) | place: French Polynesia: Moorea | collected 2018-08
AAAAGTACATCTCATTAAACGGAATACAAAATTATGCGTTGCAGCCTAAGAGATTGTTTGATTTGTCGCTGTCCTCCCCCCTCTTCTCGCTACGCGAAAAATTGGTCACAGGACGCAACAAATCAAACCAGCAATTCCTCCCAACACCGAATCGAAGATTACGGTGTGGGACTCCTTGCTGTTTTAGTTGAATAAGGGTTCGGGTTCTTGCTCCCACATACGAATTACTCGGTAGCGGTGAGTTGTATTGGGAGCAATAAATTGGTTGGTGAATGCAGTTTCTGAAGTTGTGGGTTTGAGAAAAATAATGCACTGCTCGATATCGCAGTTGTATTGACGATAAAGCCGCACCCAATAATCCAACATTCGCAGGGGTAGGGGTGGATTAGAAGTTGGCAAGGTTTGAAACTCTAAATGTAATATTTTGTTAGCAGTTTGCAGAAATGTTACTGAGTCAGCACGGATGGGTTCTTGGGTTAATTCTGTTTTAATAATTTGAATATCCGTAGGTTCAGATTTCAATAGCCAATTAATAAATGGTTTTGGATACTGTTCTACTAAATATTTGAGAGTATTGTCATAAGTCATTATTTTTATGAGTTCGGTGTTCGGAGTTCGGTGTTCGGAGTTAAAATTAACCTGAGTTCGGGTTAAGCCAAAAGCTAAAAGCTTATTCTGTAAGGATTTAGCCAAACTCTAAGTGCTTAAAGAAGCGATTAAATTGGCATCATTTTGTCAATCAGGTTCATAAATGAGACTAATCTTAACAACATGGCTTATTGAGAAGAACTTAAAACAGGGTTTGGTGAGCGAACAACTAGACATCAGATGTTTCGAGGATTTCTTATTCCGAACTCAGGTTAAATAAATGTAGAGATACTGAATCTCAAATAGTTATCCCTAGTGCCGCTGCACGGAAGTCAAAAGTCAAAACTACTGTGTTTTCTAGCTTTGACATTTTATAAATGGTTGCTTTATTTCCGCCACGACGTACTAGTATGACTTTTTCAAAATTATAAATCAAAACGGCGTTGGAATCTGCGATCGCTTTTATCTGATTTTTGGCGATTACAAGGAAAACAGAGGGTTTGCAGGTTACTGATATCGTTTGCACCACCGCGAGCGAGGGGGATAATATGGTCGATGGTAAGTTGGGTTTCTGTGTGAGTTTTACCACAGCTTTGACATTGGTATTTGTCCCTTTGGTATACGTATTCTCGCACTGATTTGGGGATAGAAATACGGGGTGTTTTACTCATGAGGTAGCTTCGCTGATTTTACGACGGATATCATCTAGGGGTGATTCTGCTGTGGTTTCACTGCTTGTATTATCTTCCTCTTCTTCCACGTAAAATTCAACGCTGAGTTTGAATTTCATTTTTCCTTTACGCCAATGGTTTGCACCTAGGGTTAAGATTTCACAGTCAATTCCTTTATGAAACCATTTTTCATAAGAGCGTGCTTCGACATCTATTTGTCTAGAACTTAAAAGATTGTAGAGTTGATTTACAAGTTCTTGATTACATAATTTACGAACGGCTGTTATTAATTTGTCAATTTTAAATATGTTTTCTCCAAAGCAAACAACATCATTATCATTACATTCTATTGGTTTCAGCTTTTTATTATCAGCATTCATATTATTCATGTGGGTATGTTTCAAGGGAGAATTTGCAGCAATTTCATTTAGTCCAACAACCCACCTTGAAATAAATTTAAAGGCTAACAGTCCAAGTACATTAAAATGCACTGAAATTTTTTGTGTTTCACAGTCTGATTTATCAGACTTTGACTATGAGCCTGGGAATTTATTCCTAGGCAGTATATGCAGCTAGGCTCAAAAATTATATCTTGGTCAAAATGGCGAGGCCCAGATCCCCGACTTTTTGAAAAAGTCGGGGATCTTATGATTCAAAGTGACTATATTAATTAACTTGATTTAATTTACGGCGAATATCATCAAGAGATGATTCAGAAGTAGTATTTTCTGATATTGCTTCTATCTCTGGTTCATCGGGACAGAATTCTAGAGATACTTTGATTTTAACTCTACCTTTTTGCCAATCTTTACCAGGTTGTAAAAGTTCACACCTCATCCCTTCAATAAAAAGTAATTTTTCATTCATTTCTGGTATTTGACCTGAACCAGCAGAATCTAAATTCTCTCTAACGTTTTCCCATCCCTCATCTCCTAAGAATTGATATATAGAAGATATTAATTTATTAATTTTAAGGGTACAAGGTTCCCAGGATAATACAGATGCTTGATCAATTTGTTGAAATTTATTTTCCATGATATTTCCTCTTATCACTATAGGATTATTATTTGATTTTTGAAAAGTACGTAGTAACGCACCATCCGCTAATCTTTTCGGTGCGTTAGCTTTTAGCGTAACGCACCCTACAAAACATTAATTATTTAATACCTGATTATTAACACCATTACTTGCTACTTTGCTATCAACTATTTCCTGAGTAACAACATCCACTACCTCATCAAAATCATCAATCACAGGTAATAAATGCTCGTACAAACCCATCATTTGTAAATCGCGATTGATAGCATTAACAGCATCATTGTATATATCTATTTTCTGCTCAATCTCACTCAATAAACGCTGATTGCTGAGAATTTTATCCCCTGCTTCCTTCTCCAATGTCTGCTGCAAATAATTACGTGCATGGGAGTACTGCTGTAAAATCACATCTGCCTGTTTCTCCGCCATTGGTAACAACAGAGTTTTCAGGGTTTGATTGATGACTTGGCGGAAATTTTTGCGGATTGTTTCCGATACCTTCGGTTCAAAATCTAACTTCAATAATTGCCGAATTGCAGGTTCAGCTTCCATCATACTTTCACAGTCATAACCTTGGGAAGTTTGTTGCAATGTTTGACGGAATTGATAGATAGAAAAAGTGCCCTCATCATAAAATCTAGGACTCTCTCTGACAAAGCGATCGCATTCTATTCTCGCTGCACTTATAATAGCACTATCTACTGCTTTTTCTAATTGTTTTAATTCCGGTTCGATGCCACTATCATTACCTAATAAACGATATAATTGCCGATAGTATTCTGATTTGCGAATATTCTCCATTAATCTTTGGAAAATATTGGCAATTACTTCTTGGGAAGATGCAACTAAAATATCTTCTAATTGATTGGATAAATAATAGAGAGCTTCCACTAAAATGGCAATTAAAGGTGCAGTAGCATTGCGAGGATGGTTGAGGGTAGCACTGCGGTATGCGTCTGCGATAGAGAAGGTATCTAATAATTCATCTAAGCGGTGAATCATGCGTGATTGTAATTGCTGAAAATCTGCCTCAAATCCATGACAAGCATTGGTTGTAATGTGATTAATTTCCATCGCCATATGCTGGCTAAATTCATTGCCAACTTCCTGTAATTGCTGATTGAGGCGTTGTAATTCTTGCTCTTTCATTGCCTCAATTTCTTGGGGTTGGCTGTGTAAATCCCTTTGCAAGGTTTGATAATGTTTTTTCAGTTGGATGCAAATATCTTCTAAATCATCAGCTAAATTTTTAAATAGTTGGGGTCGTTTTTCTTCCGTTAGATAGCGAGTAATAGCGGTGCGAAATTCCTCAACTCCACTATCTTTAACTAATTGATTTAATAATGGTGTCCCTTGCTCTGATAAAATCCGCACGTAATTTTGATTGGGAGTTTCAAAGCTATTCACAGAAATACGAAACTTACTGGGTGCAAGTTTACCAGAGTTAGCGCAATAACGGAGGAACTCATTGACAAATTGTGGTGTCTCCTCCTCCCCATCCAATCCTTTAATACTCTCAGCAAAAACTGAGTCTAAACCAAACCGATTATTCCCAGTTGTTTGTTTAATTTGACTGCCGTAAAATCCTAACAAACCACTGGTTTTAAATACCTTACTGGTGTGGTGAAATTGCTCGGTAATTAAATTATCTAGCCGAGAGCGCAGTTGCTGATTGTACCAAGTTTCATCAATGCGGTTGAATACATAAAAAACCCTATCGCGGATACCACTATTCCCTCGCATCATCTCCAGTAGTTGGGTTTCCTCCTTTGTCATATCACCCGCTGCTGCTGGCTTCAACACACATACCACCGCTGATGTGTCGGGATGTTGGATTTTGTCATAGGTTAATTGTGCATCCTTTTCCACCGGTGCATCAATTCCCGGCGTGTCTATAACCACATTGCCATCCTGCAATAAGGGATGATGGCAGTAATATTCAATTCGCTTTAAAACCGCACTATTGCTACCACGACGAGCATACCCTGCCGCTTCCTTGAGGTTGGTGAAATTAAACTCCTCCATAGGGTATATATTATTATTGATAGCATGAATGCGATCGCGATTTGCCATATACCCATCAAGTAGCAGTATTAAAGCCTTCGCCTGTTTTGCTCTTTCTGACTTACTTTCCCCACCTTCTTGTTCGATAATGGCTTGACACCCTTGTTGGAGTAAATCAATGACTTCAGCTTCGTTTATATTATTAACCGTATTAAATCCTAGCTGCTGACATAAGTTGAGAGCCTGTTCTCGAATTTCAGCTTCGCTTAAAAAGGTTAAAATTACCCTTTCTTCATTCGCTGCTGCATATTCAATTTTGCATTCTGTCCCTGTGGCGTGTCCCTCTGCACTGTAAAGCAATTCCCGTTCTAGCAGTGCATTGATTAACATCGATTTACCGGCACTAAAAGCACCAGCAAATACAATTTCAAATTTGGGTGAGATTGCTTTTTCTAAGGATATTTGTATGGGAGTAATATCATAATTGCGTAGTCCTGTTTCTTGCTGTAAAAGTTGTAATATAGATTCAACTTGAGATTTAATATTTTGACTATGCAGTGAATCAAGTGGCATATTTATCACCCTTTTTGTCAGTTATCAGTTATCAGTAAGTAAGTCAGTTAAAACCTCACCCTCAATCCCTCTCCTTATTGTTCCACCACATTAGTTATGAGGGGTATTGCATCAGTCCTATTTATAGGACTTTTGCTATTAGCCAGGGACTCTAAGTCCCTGGCGGTTGGATGTCCACCTCGCAAAATTAATTTGGTGAAGTATTAAGGAGAGGGAAGCCGAAGGCATGGTAAGATGTGATCTCTAACCAATATGAATAGGTATATTTTATTAAAAAATTCAGGATAAAAGGTTCAGTAAAAATACTAGGTTAAAGCTCGTGAAAGTCTTTGCTATTAGGCTTAAGCCAAATTCTGATTTAAAACTGAGTTTAAAAAACTTTGCCTGGAAAAACAATATTCAAGCAGGATTTATCTTGACGGCAATTGGCAGTTTAAAGCAAGTAAATATTCGCTTTGCCAATCAACAGCAAAGCACTGTTATCACAGAGAAATTTGAAATTATTTCCCTGAATGGGACTATTGCCACCACAGGTTTACATTTACATATTGCAATTAGCGATCGCTATGGTAAAATTATCGGTGGGCACCTCAATGAAGGCTGTATTATTTACACAACAGCAGAAATAGTCATCGGTACTAGTGAAGACTTTCAATTTATCAGAACTATGGATGAACAAACAGGTTATCTAGAACTAGATGTTATTCCGCCAAACACTAGATAAATTATCAAAATTCATTTCCTTAGCTTCACTACCATCAGTATTTTGAAATAGTGCAGTAAATGAACCTGCACCTAAACCATCCTGGGGAAACATTCGATAACAGTGAATAGTAGCTAGATGGGATTGATAGGGTTGTAAATGGGGAACTTCCACCGCCTTAAATTGAGGAAAGCGTTTTAAAAACCATTGACAAACTCGCTCATTTTCTTCTGGGGAATAGGCACAAGTCATATAAGCTAGATACCCTTGGGGTGCAACAACTTGAGCAGAATTAGCAATAATTCGTTTTTGTCGGTTAGCACTTCTATTAATTGAACTAGGATGAAAACAACCTGGTGCTGTATCGCCTTTTGCTAGTAAAGATTGTCCAGTACAAGGTGCATCAACTATGACTAAGTTACTAGATAATGGTATTTCTTGAGCAAAAATACTCGAATCTCTATTAGTTACCAAAGCAGGTTGGATATGACAACGCTTTAAATTAGCAATTAACATTCCCAGACGTTTGCCAATTACTTCATTGCCAATAAGTAAATCCGGTTGTAATAATTTCCATGCGAATATACTTTTACCACCAGGGGCAGCACACATATCAACAATGTACTTAATAGGTTGCTTAATAGCAAGTAAGGTAGATGCCGCAAATACCGAAGAAAAATCCAAACAATAAAAATAACCTTGTTCGTGTAAGGGATGTTTACCTGGTTTTTCTTGTAAAGATAAACGTTCGATGAAATTTGGCTGCCAAGGAATAGATTCTGCCACCATAAAAGGATTCTCTGGTGGCTTTTCTTGGCACCAAAGAATACAGGGATGAAAAGGTTGGGGAGTAATTAAGGCATGAATAAATTTTTCTTGCTCGTCTGTATCTGTAAACAAGCGCCGTGTTAGTTTAAGTAGTAAATTTGAAGCCTTTTCCATCCTGACTTGGAAATATATAGAGATAATCATAACAAAACTATCACATTGTTATCCTCTCTAAATACTCGTGATAAGAATCAGTCTGCAAAATTCCTCTCTCTTTCTCATTCCTCTGCGTTCTCTGCGTTCTCTGCGGTTTATTTATTTGAATAATTTATCTGGCATTGCTGAATCAAGTAAGATATGAATTTGTCTCACGCAGTGAGTCCACTTGCGGTGGACGGGTTCCCCGGCATAAGCAAAGTGGCGAACCCGAAGGGAGGCGCTCCAGGCGCAGAGAAAAAGAGTTTAATATACCTGATGTTTTACATTTCATGTAAGGATTCAGCAACGCATTATTTTTTTATTAATTTCTTATTTTTGATAAATTTCTGTGTTTTGAATGAATCCATTAATAACTTAAAAATGAAATAATTATTGCAGTTTTAGGAAATTAATATTACCGAAAAATATCTATAAATGAAATATATATTACCTTATGATTGAATTGTCAATGGTTGATTCAAATGTGCATAATTCATACACAGAATCAATATATATGAGCCTCATCCATGTTGAAACCTGGAGTTTCTAATTATTCAGATGTGTCATTGCGACGTAAGGAAGCAATCCCAAAGTCACGTTAGAAAACTACGGTTCTCAAGGTAGACGAGGTTTATATTGATTTTCGTCTGACTAATCTAGGAGATTGAAATGAAACACCCATTTTCCTTAGATATTACTGAATTAGAATCACTTGCTTGGGAAATGACACAACTGAGCAACGAGGAAGCAGAAAAAGTTTCAGGAGGTACTGATGTAACAACTCAAGCTGTAGGAGAAGAGGGAGGAGATACCAATCCCATAGCAACAACTCAAGCTGTAGGAGAAGAAGGGGGAGATACTAATCCCATAACAACTGCAGCTGTAGGGGAAGAAGGAGGAGCAGGAACTATTTTACCCAAAAATTTTCCATTTCCATGGAAATTCCCCTTCTAAATTGATTGAAGTGCATCTATGATAAAGGCAATAAAGGGGGAATTATCAAGATAATTGATGTTGGTATTATACCAAGCGATCGCTCATATCAAATCTACCCTGAAATAGCATCTTTACCAGCCAGAAGTTATTTGTCTTAATTCCCCCAAATCTAAATAATCATAGATAAACGCCTTGCGTAACATTGGATGAGGAATAAACCTATCATATTTTTGCATTTCTGGCGCTTCAGCGTCACTGAGTAAATCATCTGCTGTAATTCTTTGCTCGCACAGAGAGATTATTTCCGGATAAATATGTTTCAGTTTATTTTTATTTAACTTAATTATCAAATAGTAAGGGTTAACACTGCGAATATTTTTAATTTCTAAAGTCTCACGGCAAAAGCTATTGATTAATCTTTCCAAGGTGCGAAAAGCCACCGTACCCATCCAAGGTAAAATACAGGATTTATCTTTACCAATAGGCAAAATATACTGTTGATTTAGTTGATAATCTCGTGCTATTTTACGAGCATCTTCTAGGCGTTTCACCGCATTTTTTTGTAAATAAGGATATTCCATATCCTCAATTAATATCTGCCGCATTCGCTGCAATACTTTAGAATGAATATTACCACTACCACCCCGCCAAAAAATACTGGCATTTCCTTCCACTTGTTTGACTAAAATTGTCTTTTTACGGAAATCAACTTCTGTAACTTCCCAAGTTTTTCCTGCTAAAGCAAATTGATTACCCACAGGAGGAGGCATCATAATACTGCCAATTTCCGTAGTTCCTTGTTTGACAATATATTCTACAGTTTCTGGAAATACAGCATAAAACTTGAACTTACTAACTATTTTCTCTCCAGCTAAACCCAAAATTAATTTACCAGTTTCGGCTTTTTGGATATGATTAATATCAATTAAATACCGTAGTAATAACCTAAACTCTTCCCTAGTAATATTGGCAAATGATGACAGGCTTAAAACCTGTTTAGCCAGGGCAGCAGGGGAAATAGATTCTGTTGCTGCTAAAATACTCATTGTCTGATGGTACAACAGACTTAAAGGATATTTTAGTGGTTGAATAGGTTCAATCCAACGTTCTTCTAAATAGAGTTGAATAATAGCAATGGATTGTAAAAGTTGCCAAGGAATTTGCTCAGGAAGTGGTGCTTCCAGTAAAGGTTCTTTTTCTGCACACACAAAACGCATATCCGCAGCCTCCCCCCTGCGTCCCGTGCGTCCTAAACGTTGGAGAAAACTAGCTACAGAGGGGGGAGATTCTAATTGAATTACCCTTTCTAAATGACCAATATCTACACCTACTTCTAAGGTAAGGGTAGCAGCAGTCACCGCAGGTTGATTGGGCTGACGCATGGCATCTTCCGCAGCTTGACGTAAACTAGCTGATATACTGCCGTGGTGGACGTGATAAATATCTGGTAAACTTGATGTTTTGGCAATTTTTCTTAAGGATGAAATGATAGTTTCCGTCTGGGTTTTATTGTTGCCAAATATAAGACATTTACGTGATTTACTTAAGTGAAAAATATATTGCTCGTAGTCATTTATATCTGATATATCAAGTTCTTCAGGAATAAAAAAGTGTTCTAAAGCTAATTTTATCGCACGTTTACCTCCATCAATTTTGGGGGTAATCACAGATTGATTAGTACCAGAACTTAACCATTCTTCAGCTAAGGAATAGTCTCCCAGAGTTGCAGATAAACCAATGCGGCGATGTTGGACTTTAGTTATATTTGCTAAACGCTGTAATTGACAAAGAATTTGACACCCTCTTTCCGAACCCATAAAGGCATGAATTTCATCAATTATCACAAACCGTAAATCACCAAATAAACCCATGAGTTCCTGATGTTTATTAATCAGTAAACTTTCTAAAGATTCTGGGGTAATTTGTAAAATACCTTGGGGTTTTTTCAAAAGCTGTTTTTTCCGACTTTGAGAAACATCACCATGCCAATGCCATACGGGAATATCTGCTTCTTTGAGTAAATAATTCAGCCGCTCAAATTGGTCATTTATTAATGCTTTAATAGGACCAATGTACAACGCGCCAATAGTCTGAGGAGGATTTTCATATAATTGGGTGACAACTGGTAAAAACGCTGCTTCTGTTTTACCAGCCGCCGTACCCGCAGCTACTAACAAGTGAGCATCTGTGTCAAAAATGACTTCACAAGCAGCTATTTGAACTGGTCTTAATTCCGTCCAATTATGGTTGTAAATATATTCTTGGATAAAGGGTGCAAGACGGGAAAAAGTTGTCATTCGATGTTGGATTTTGGATGAACCTCAACCATAGATTTGTTGATTATTATAACTTACGAATTATTTGAATAATTGGGATATTTGAACATGCATAAAAGCGATATCAACATCTCGTTGAATGGCTTGATGATAACGCATTTCTAAGGTACTTCCTTCCTCTGCTGGTTGTAATAAACTATGTGCTGTCTGTAATAATTCAGTAGCAGCATTTAAAGTTATGGGTTCTTTAGCGCTCAATTCCTCATCTATCTGAACAATAAATTGAGAAATGGGACGCAACCAGCTAAACCACTCATGCTCTAGAACAAGTCGCAAAAACTCCCCATTTGAGGGGATACGTCCATGTAATTGCTCGTAAGTAGCACGCTCGTATTCTAATAAAGCTTTGTGGAGACGTAGTAACTGTATACGTACTTCCTTGAGACGTTGGAGGGTAGATTGTAGAGATGAGTTGCTAGCAGACATGGGATAGTAATGAAAGTAAACACTTGTTCTATCTTAATGGAGCGAGAGTAGCACGTGCTTTTAAATCTCACATTGAATAAATCAGGTTTGGGATTTGGCTCACGCAAAGGCGCAAAGACGCAAAGAATCGTTGTTTATTCATGCCCAAAATGTAAATTCATACTCCAATTCAGCAATACCTAAAGTTCTGTTATAATTATTAGCGATCGCATGACATATTTGCAAATTCCCGTTCTTTTATAGAGTTGTTGATACCCACCATAACTACAACCCCAATTTTTCTCGGATAGTCTCTTCTTTATCCCGAAAACCCACCATTACGGCTTTTTCTTCTTTTGTGAATAAGGGACGTTTGAGCAGCATTGCATCTCCAGCAAAGGCTTCAATCCATTGTTCATCTGTCCAACTCTTTTTCTCTTCACCCAATGCACGGTAAGATTGGCCAGAAGTATTTCGCATTGGTTTAGCGCCTAAGGATTCTACCCAGCTTTGGATTTGTGTGCGGTTGGGGGGATTTTCTTTGGTGTTAATAAATTCATAGTCAACTTGATTGTCTTTCAACCACTGGAAGGCCTTTTTACAAGTTCCACAGTTGGGTATGCCGTAGACTTGAATTGACATATATAACTCCTATAGGTGTATTTGAAATTTTCTCAATCATCTGGTGACTTAAGATATGAATTTATGCATTGTCTCATGATTCTAACGATAAGATCCCCGACTTTTTGAAAAAGTCGGGGATCTGGGCCTCACCATTTTTACAAAGGATAGCTATTAGGACTTACGCAACGTTCCCACAAAGATAAATGGAGTAGGGAGCAGGGGAAAATACCTCGTTTTGGAAAATGACTTGGGACAGTCAAAAAAGCAAACGAATTCATCAAACAATTTTATTATTTCCATCCCCGTGAAGGGGAAGTGGTTTGTCAAGGAAGTTTCGGTTCCATTCCTCCAAGGAGGCGACCAGATGTTTCCGTCCCCGTGAAGGGGAAGTGGTTTGTCAAGAAAGCCGTGTTCGCAAAGTAGAGGCGAAAGCTCTAAAGGGTTTCCGTCCCCGTGAAGGGGAAGTGGTTTGTCAAGGACTGGAGAAAAAACATCATCAATGTCAAAACTTATGGGTTTCCATCCCCGTGAAGGGGAAGTGGTTTGTCAAGAGTTACCACAGAGGCGGCAGAAAACTTCTATGCCAAGTTTCCGTCCCCGTGAAGGGGAAGTGGTTTGTCAAGAGTAGTAGAAAAAACCACTCTAGATGAAGCCTTAAGGTTTCCGTCCCCGTGAAGGGGAAGTGGTTTGTCAAGTACTTCTGGAAAGATGAAAGTTCAACTACTTCAAAACCAGTTTCCGTCCCCGTGAAGGGGAAGTGGTTTGTCAAGGTATCAGTTAGACTTCTGTACAGCGTACTATACTCGTTTCCGTCCCCGTGAAGGGGAAGTGTTTTGTCAAGAGTTCACTTTTGGAACCCTTACAGAGAGGGGGTTTGAGATACCCCAATCGACACACTCCTGAAAAACGTGAAAGATTTTGCAAAAATGGGTCAATTTTGCAGCCTGAAAACCTTGCTGCATAAAGTATCGACACACTCCAACGAGATTATAGGGTTTTCAAGGTTCGGGCTTAGTGTGTCGATTTATTTTTGACACTACCTAGTAGGTAAACATACACCTACTTGAAGTGATCGTCAATCAACTAGCAACATATTGAAACAATTGTGATTATCAAATGCGATCGCACTCAGGCATGGAAGATAAAATTAGAATGGAAGACTGTTTTTATTTTCATAAATTTTTCATCGAAGACTAATTTTCATTTGTTTTACTAAATTTGGCGTTGATATTTGAATGCTTTTCATCAACACAATCAGGAATGTGGATAAAATAAAGTACAACTCTTAAATTTATGTAATCTAATGTTGGGTTACGCTGTCGCTTCACCCAACCTACAAAGAATTGTCAGTTATTGACAGTTGATAGGTAAGAGTGAGTTAAGAATATTCCCTCACTCTTTCACAGGAACATCCCAAAGGTTTAAATTTGTAGTACGGGCATCTTGCCCACGTTTTACAGCAGATTCGATGTTTATGAGGTACAGTTGCCCAATTCAAATTCCAAGGTTTAAAAGCCACCCTGGAATTGGTGTACCTCACGTACCTCAAAAGTGCTGTACATGAAGGGAGCTGGCCGGCTCCCAATCCTTCACTCCGGGCGGGGAAACCCCGCCCCTACTCCTTCACTCCCTCACTCCTTCACTCCCTCACTCTTTATCGTGTCTCCCAAGTCCACAAATAAACCCATCCCCCTCCTAGCAGGATTAAAAACCCTACTCTCCTATCAACAAGTATGGTTGCGTGGGGATATACTTGCAGGTGTCACCGTCGCTGCTTACTTAATTCCCCAATGCATGGCTTATGGTGAGTTAGCAGGGGTGGAACCTGTGACGGGATTATGGGCAATTCTGCCGCCGATGATACTTTATACCCTATTCGGCTCATCCCCCCAACTATCCGTAGGACCAGAGTCAACTACGGCGGTAATGACGGCGGTGGCTATTTCACCCCTTGTCACCGAAAACGGTGCTAATTATGCCAGTCTCGCTTCCCTGCTGGCTTTGATGGTGGGAGTTGTTTGCATCATTGGCTACATTGCCAGACTGGGTTTTCTCGCAGACTTGCTATCTAAACCAATTCTGATTGGTTATATGGCTGGGGTGGCGGTAATTATGATGACGGGGCAATTGGGTAAGATTAGTGGTATTAAGATTGAGGCAAATACTGCCTTTGGGCAAGTGGGTGAATTTTTCAGTAAGTTGCCAGAAGTTCATCAACCAACTCTGATTGTAGCGATTTTGGTCTTAGTGTTTCTCTTCGCTATTCAGCATCGTTTCCCTAACGCACCCGGTCCTCTTTTAGCGGTATTATTAGCAACAGCAGCAGTAGCTTTATTTAATTTGGATGGGCGAGGGGTGGCTGTGGTAGGAAAAATTCCCGCCGGTTTACCTCATTTTTCCCTACCTCAAATATCCCTTGGGGATGTTGCTAAACTCATAGCTTCAGCAATTGGCATTGCAGTTGTAGGATATTCAGATAATGTATTGACAGCAAGGGTTTTTGCCACTCGTCATCTTTATAAGATTGATGCGAATCAGGAACTGTTAGCTCTAGGTGTCTCCAATCTGGGAAATGGGTTTATGCAGGGGTTTCCTGTGAGTAGTAGCGGTAGTCGTAGTGTCATTGGTGACTCTTTAGGCAGTAAAACTCAAGTATTTTCCCTGGTTGGTCTGGTGGTGGTGGTTGCGGTGCTGTTGTTTCTGCGTCCTGTATTGGCATTATTCCCTAAGGCAGCACTGGGAGCAATTGTGATTTATGCTGCTACTAAATTGATCGAAATACCTCAATTTATTAGATTGCGAAAATTTCGCCGCAGTGAGTTTTTCCTAGCTATAATTACCACCCTGGGAGTACTCCTGACGGATCTTTTAGTTGGTGTTGCGGTAGCGCTCGCCCTATCTGTGATTGATTTATTTGCCAGGGTAGCCCGTCCCCATGATGCTGTTTTGGGCAAAGTGCCAGATTTAGCAGGATTGCATGATATTGAAGATTGGGAAGGAGCAGAAACTATCCCCGGATTGGTAATTTATCGTTATGATGCTCCCCTGTGCTTTGCTAATGTGGAAGATTTCAAGCGACGCGCATTAGAAGCCATTGAAGCGGAAAAACATCCAGTGGAGTGGTTTGTTCTGAATACGGAAGCAATTATTGAAGTTGATATTACTGCCATTGATACCTTGATGGAATTACACGGCGAATTAGCAGCAAGGGGGATTACCTTCGGAATGGCGCGGGTAAAACAAGATTTATATGCACAGTTGAGACGTTCGGGGTTGTTAGAGAAAATTGGTGCTGACAATATTTATCCTACCTTACCTACGGTTATTGCAGGGTTTCAAAATCGTAATACACCGGATGGTTCTAACTCTGCCAATGGATAATTTATTTGGCGTTGCTAATTTGAAGTATGAATCCGGTTGTAGAGACGTTGCAGTGCAACGTCTCTACAAGGATTTTGGAATTATATCATGTCCGGTTAAACACTTATAATTAAATGTAGGTTGGGTAGAACGAAGTGTAGACCCGAAGGGGCTTCTCGCAGAGTAACCCAACACAATCAGACTTTTGTTGGGTTTCGTTCCTCAACCCAACCTACAAATCACGATTTTATTACAAGTAATCATCCGGACTTGATATTACAAAACATCATTTTCATACATGGATTCAGCAACGCCATTTATTTTTTTGAGTTCGCTAAAATCACATTCTGTATTAATTTTCACAAGTGTAGAAAAAATAGGTGCGTTACGCTACGCGGCAGGACACCCTACGTGTTTTTCAAAAATAAAATAGTAATCCTATAGTAATATATGTTTTTGTGTATTTAACAAATCTGTTAGCAATCGCCCGTGGTGGAGATTGTTTTCACAAAATTACATTTCTCCCAATCCAACTATGACAGAAATTTTACCTGCTGATAATGAAGCGGCGCTAAAAAAAGCAGTTGATTTGCTCAAAAATGGCGACGTAGTGGTGTTCTCAACCGATACTATTTATGGTATTGGAGCCAGTATTTCCAAGGAATCAGGTGTTAAAAAAATTTTTGAGGTAAAATCGCGATCGCCACAGAAACCTCTCATAATTTATGTAGCCAATTTTGAACAGCTGCAACAAGTTACTCAGGAAATTTCTGAAAATACCCTCCAGTCCCTCCGCAAAATTTGGCCAGGGGCAATGTCTGGCATCTTCCCTAAGACTGAAATTGTCCCATCATTTGTAACATCAGGTAAAGACACAGTAGCAGTCAGAATCCCTAACCATCCCCTTTGTTTGCAATTAGTGCGTCAGGTTGGCGCTCCCCTAGCGGTAACCAGCGCCAATGTATCCGGAATGGAGACGCAAAAAACAGCCCCAGAAGTGGCGGCGCAATTGGGACAGAGAGTTCCTCTAGTTCTGGATGGAGGACCAAACCCCGAACAACAACCTTCTACCCTGGTTGATTTTACCTGTTCACCAGCTCAACTATTGCGCGAGGGGGCCTGGTCTTTCTCGAAACTCCGCCAAGCTATTCCCGATTTGCAACCTATCCCTGAAAGCTGAGATTCTGCTCCATCAGCCGCCGCTGACTATAGAAATAGTCCCGGTCTACTGAACAGTAGCGCAAATGGCGGCGCTGATTTTGTATGCCAATGGCAGTGCGCCCGTGCAAAACCCGATGGTTGTCAAACATCACCAGATCCCCTGGTTGCAAACCTTGTTTCAGGAAGTATCTTGGATCGGTATAGAGCTGCATTAGCTTTCTGTATGCGGCATAAAATGGCTCCACAATTGCCTCTGGTAAGTCTAAGGGAGCAGGAAATAAATTACTGATGCGAACTTCCTTTAAATGACCACCACTATCGAGACAAAAAACCGGACTGCTGAACTGCATATCGATGCGATCGCTATAATGTTTTTGGAAGGAAACCTCGTAACGGCAAAGTAAATCGAACGCCTCCCTATCCTCCTGACGTAGCACCTCTGCTATTTGGAAACCATCCACAAAGGTAGACTGACCACTGCCATCATTGTTCGCCATTAAACAGTGGAAAAAAATAATTCCCGGTGGTGCATATTGATAGGCATCATCTGTGTGGGGGATGAGGTTAATTTGCGAGTTAGCAACACTTTTCTGGCTTTCTTCTGGATCGACAACAATCTCGAACACACGTCCGTAATTGGTTTCCAATAGAGGCCCAAATGACTGAGCAAAAGATTCGAGTTCTCCCTTCTGAGGAAGCACATTTCGCACAAAACAAATCCCGTAATCCCTCAAATGTTCTAGCAGTTGTAACCGACTTGCATTCCCAGTTCTGACTTCTTCATAGGAAATCTGCGGTAGGCTAGTTACAATCTGGTTATCCCAAAGAATAGGTCGATGCTGACGATGTTCTCTCTCGGTAGTAGAATAGCAGTGCTGTCGCAACCATTGAGTATTATAGATGCTTTTGTGACCATCAGGTTCCCATAATATTTCCAGTGTATTGCCGCTATCCCAACTAACTGAAAGGGGTTCTATATCTAAGGGAATATCAACGATCCGAAAACGCTTTTCGCCATGTTTGGGGTCACCACAAACAGAGCAATAACAGTTATCCCGCAGCCAAATATAGTGGAATGTACTGCGATGACCATCAACCCAATAGACAAATAGTTTTCTTTGGTCTTGTTGGACTTTGGAGATTTGATATTCTTGGTCAAGGTCAATTGCCAACCTACTATGACTCATCGCTTTCTTGTTCCTACTACAAATTCATCATCCGAGTAAAACTTTTATCGCCACCATAGGTTGTACAAGCCTGTTGTAAAACCTCACATAGACGTTCTGAAAATTCTAGAGAAGTTTTAAAACTTTGATTGAGTTCATTAACTAAACAGGCATCCTTGTGAGCTAAATTCAAGGTAAACGCTGGACCAGGATTCCCTTCCAAGATCGAGGGAAGCAATTTTTCCGCCACCCAGCTACTCCCTGAACCCGCTTGAATCATATTCGTGAGTTGTTTGGGATCGATTCCTGCTTCTGTCCCTAAAGATAGCACTTCTCCCAGGGCTTTAGTATTGATAAAGCAAAGATAATTAATCAGCAACTTGGAAAGGATGGCATGGGAAAGTGGTCCCACATAATAAATCTGGGAACCAATGGCTGACAATATCCCTTTAATGTTGTCAAAAGTCTCTTGATTCCCACCCACAAACATGGATAGCGTACCCGTTTCAGCCCCCTTTGCCCCCCCAGAAACAGGGGCAGCAATCGACTCAATTTGCCGTTCCCCAGCCAAGGCTGAAATCTTTTCCATAATTTCGATTGAGTTGGTTCCAGTATCAATCCAAATCGTTCCGGGGCGGGCATGGGCAATCACTCCAGCATCTCCCAACATCACCGCTTCTAACTGCTTTGGTCCTGGAAGACTGGTCATAATGACACCAGCATCCCCTGTCACCTCCGGGATGGAATCGCGCCAACTTGCTCCGGCTGCAATTAAGGCTTCTGCTTTTTCTGGTTGGATGTCATGTACAGAAACATCAAACCCTTTCTTGAGCAGATTGACAACCATACCACTGCCCATATTACCCAGACCAATAAACCCAATTTGCATGGGAACTTCCTCCTATTCAAAACCAGTATCAACCTTCGTAAGCTTCATCGGCAATTTTCAAAGCCTCATCAATGATGGCAAACCCTTCTTCCAACTGCTCCTCATTAATACAAAGTGGAGGAGACATAAACACCCAATTCCAGCGTACAAGACCGTGTAAACCCAGCTCTCGAAGACGGGCGGCAACTTTACCCATGACTACCATTTCGTGGGGTTTGGCATTCCAAGGAGCCATCGGTTCTCGCGTTTCTCGGTTCTTGACGCACTCAATCACACCATACAGTCCCAAGCTACGGACATCCCCCACCGATGGATGTTTTGCCTTCATTGACTGTAACTTTTCTGCCATGCGATCGCCCATAATCCGGCTGTTTTCCACCAGATTTTCTGATTCATAAACCTTCATGGTTGCCAAAGCAGCGGCGCAAGCAATGGGATGACTGCCAAAAGTAAGCCCGCAAACAAAGGGGTTGGTTTCAAAATAATCAGCGATGTGTTGCCGTACTATCACCCCACCCATAGGAATATACCCACAGGTAAGTCCCTTAGCCATCGCCATAATATCAGGAACAACCCCATAATGCTCGATCGCAAACATTTTTCCAGTGCGACCAAAGCCGGCTAGAACTTCGTCACAAATGAGTAAGATACCATGCTTATCCGCATATTCCCGTAGGGCTTGCCAATAACCATCGGGGGGAATAATCACACCATTGAACCCAGTAATAGTTTCCATCAGGATTGCCGCCACGTTTTCGGGTCCTTCAAACTCAATGGTTTGAATCACGTGATCAATGTAAACCTGTAGATTTCCTTCTGGTGCGTAGCCAAAAGGACAACGGTAGGCATAGGGGTCGTGAACTCGAACAATCCCACTGATACCAGGTTCATGGGCTAAACGTCTGGGGTCTCCTCCTGCGGTTGCTGCACCAATGGTTGCGCCATGATAACTGCGATATCGGGTGACAATTTTATGCCTACCCGTGTACATACGCGCTATTTTGATGGCATTCTCAATGGCTTCAGCCCCACTCAGGGTAAAGAAAGTCTTAGTCAGATCCCCTGGTGTAATTTCTGCTAACTTAGCTGCTGTTGCGGCACGAATTTCTGTAGCTGTACCCGGATGGGCAAACGCAAGTTGATCGGCTTGATCTTTTATGGCTGCAATCACCTTGGGGTGGCTGTGACCAATATTCATGTTGACGTACTGACTGGAAAAATCCAGGTACTTTTTGCCATCTTGATCCCAGAAATACACGCCCTCAGCACGATCCATGACAATCGGATTTTGGATATTTTTCTGAGGAACCCAGGAAAAAAAGACGTGGTCACGATGGGTTTTGACAATTTCTTGTGGGTTCATATTCTTAACTTGAAAATACACAGCAGGAAGTAGGGTGGGCAATGCCCACCTTACAATTACCGATTGAGTAACAACTACTTACTTATGGACGGCGAAAATGAAATAGACCCCATGTAAACAGACCTTGCTGGGCAGATTCTACCCATTGACATAAGCCATTCTTAGAAGATTCTAAAAATTCTGGGGTACATTTTTGGCTGAGTTCGTCGTAATGGGCAATGACAGAATCTCTCAATTTCGTGTAATGAACCAGCAACTGATGGGATTTGTCGATCACGTTGATGGTTTCAAAACCCAGACTTTCGGCTTTACTGGTATAGGAATGGAAAGAACCGATACCCTCGTGATGGATATTAACCCGTTGGAGTGAATCCTTTAAAGCTCCATCTGGACAATCATCTGCTTGCAGAATATCCATGAACAGTAACTGTCCACCTGGTTTAAGTACCCGATAGGCTTCTTCGAGGACGCGATCTTGTCCATCTGTGTGGAACAGGGCATCTTGAGACCAAACTAGATCGAAACTGCCATCATCAAACGGAATATCTTTAAAGTTGCCAAACACAATGTCAATCAAATTGTCAAGACCCTGTTGACGATTGCGTCGCTCATTTTCCTGATTTTGCTCTTCACTTATATTGAGACAGGTGACATGACAGCCGTATTTTCCCGCCAAATGCCGTGCGGCTGGCCCATATCCGGAGCCGAGGTCAAGCACACGGAAATCAGGATTGAGGTTCTGGACTTGTCGCGCCATCCATTCAGTGGTTTTTGCCATCCCCTCTGCAATGGGGCGATCTGGATTGTCCTCATATAATCCTAAATTTAAGGTGTCGCTGCCAATGGCAATCTCATACAAATTCCGCGCATTTTCACTATTGTAATGGACTCTGGCGCGTTCTGTGGCTTGTTCAGAGTTTGCTATTGTGGTCATGATATGCACCCCTAGTTTCTGTTGTTAGATGTACAGGAAATTCAGAGAAACCCTCGATTGAGATTAACTCTGAAGTTGGTATTGGGATTCGAGAGCAGACTTTCTCCCATCTTGCTCATAAATCGAATCAATACGGGGATGAAGGTGACATAACCGACTGACTTCATCTTGAACCTTTGCAATCGTCTTAGCTGTAGGTTCACTGCTCAACATTTGATCTATTAATTCGGCAATGCAATACATTTCCTCAGAACCAAATCCCCGGGTTGTGGTTGCCGATGTTCCTAACCGGATGCCGCTACATATGGTCGGCTTCTGGGAATCGTAGGGAAGCATATTCTTATTGACGGTAATCCTGACCCTGGCTAAGCGATCTTCAGCCTCCTTACCCGTAATACCTTTCTCACTTAAATCGATCAGCATCAGATGGTTATCCGTGCCACCAGAAACTAGGCGAAATCCCCTTTCCATCAAATCTGTTGCTAATATTCTGGAATTTTTGAGGGTTTGACGTTGATAGGTAACAAAGCTGGGAGACATAGCTTCTTTTAACATCACTGCTTTGGCAGCGATCGCATGTACGTGAACGGCTCCCTGTACCCCAGGAAAGACTGCACTGTCAATCTTGCGAGCAAATTCTGGTGCGGAATGTTCCCCCAACAAGATCATCCCGCTACGAGGTCCACGCAAAGTTTTCTGAGTGCTGGTGGTGACAAAATGAGCGTAGGGAACTGGAGAAGGATGCAATCCGGCTGCAACTAATCCTGAGATGTGGGCGATATCAGCCAATAAATAGGCTCCGACTTCATCCGCAATTTCCCGAAAGCGTGAGAAATCAATTATCCGGGGATAGGCACTCGCACCAGCAATAATCAATTTGGGACGGATCTCTTTAGCCTGAGCGAGAATCTGATCGTAGTCCAAACACTCCGTATCTGCATCTACTTGGTAAAAATGACAGTCATAGTGCTTACCTGTCATGGTAAATTTCGCACCGTGGCTGAGATGTCCCCCATGACCGAGATCCATCCCTAAGATGCGATCGCCTGGTTTCAGGACGGTGAGATAAACTGCATGATTTGCTTGGGAACCTGTATAGGGTTCAAGATTGGCGTGAGCAGCTCCAAATAATTCCTTAGCACGGTTAATCGCTAAGTTTTCCAACTCGTCAATATTCTCACAACCACTAAAGTAGCGACGACCTGGATATCCCTCAGCTACCTTGTTTGTCAAGATCGATCCAGTGGCTTCTAGTACAGCACGACTAATGAAGTTAGCTGACGCAATTAATTCTATATTGTCTTTTTGCCTTTGGTTTTCCCTTTCAATAATTGCAAAGACCTCTGGATCTATGGACTCTAAACCTAAACCATAGTTTTTCGGTTGCCTTTTTTCTTGGGAAATAGTCAATTGTTTTTACTCCTTAAACACTTGTTATGTTTTAATATTTCTTAATGATTTGGTGAACAACAATTTTGCTTCAAAAATCAGTTGAAGATTGCAGCTAATTTAGCGCGAGTTTATTATACAGCCAAAGTTGATCGAAAACGGTAGAGAGTTTAAGACCTATTTCCGATATTCTGAGAAACCCGATCTATATCTATGTAATCTAAACCTAAACCATCGTTTTTCGGGTACCTTTTGTCTTGGTCAATAGTCATTTGTTTTACTCCTAAAACCCTTGTTTCTCTTTATTATTTCTTAAGATTTTTGTGAACAAAAGTTTCGCTGGAAAAATCAGTTGAAGCTTGCAATTAATTTAGCGATCGATGATTTTGTACCTATTCAAATGAAGATATTCAGGTAGAATTGAGAAGCCGAGTTTACTATACAGCCCAGTTTTACCAAACATGGTAGAGAGTTTAAGACCTATTTCCCATAGGGACTATTCAGTTTAAACTAGTACAGGTGAACCAAATGTAAAAGCATAAAATGTCCGATTTAATTCTGTTTTGGCATCGGCGGGATTTGCGAATTGCTGATAATACGGGACTGGCAAAGGCAAGAGAACTAAGTAATCAGGTGGTAGGATTATTTTGCCTCGATCCCCATATTCTCAGAGGGGATGATATTGCTGCTGTGAGGGTGACGTATATGATGGGTTGCTTGCAAGCATTGCAGGAGCAATATAACAAAGCTGGTAGCCAGTTGTTAATCCTTCAGGGAAATCCAGTTAAAGCAATTCCCCAATTAGTAACAGCATTGCACTCCAAAGCAGTATTCTGGAATTGGGACGTGGAACCCTATGCTCAAGAACGCGATCGCACTATACTAGAAATACTCCAAACTCAGGGTATCCAGGTTTTAGCTCACAATTGGGATCAGCTACTACACTCACCCGACGAAATTTTTACTGGTACTAATAAACCTTACACCGTTTACAGTCCCTTTTGGAAGAATTGGATTAGTAAATCTAAGGCACATCCTGTGGATAAGTTAGAGAATATCACTGGATTGACAACCCCAGAGCAGGAAATAGCAGTACAAAATGGTGTAATTGAATTACCCACCGCCAAAGATTTGGGATTTGTCTGGGATGGAGAATTGATACTTGCGCCGGGAGAAACCCCAGCTAGGGAACAGTTGGAGGAATTTTCTGCTAATGCAATTAATGAATACCAAGAACAGCGTAATTTTCCGGGGGTTGAGGGGACATCAAAGTTAAGTGCAGCATTGAAATTTGGAGTAATTGGTATTCGTACTGTGTGGCAAGCTACTATGGAAGCCTTAGAAAATAGTCGCAGTGACGAAACCAAAGCCAGTATCCGCACATACCAACAGGAATTAGCTTGGCGGGAATTTTATCAACATGTCATGTATCATTTTCCCGAACTAGCAGAGGGTGCTTACCGGGATATCTTCAAAAACTTTCCTTGGGAAACCAACACAGAACATTTTCAGGCTTGGTGTGAAGGGAAAACTGGTTATCCCATAGTTGATGCTGCCATGCGTCAGTTAAATCAAACTGGATGGATGCACAACCGTTGTCGGATGATTGTGGCTAGTTTCTTGACTAAGGATTTAATTCTCAATCCCCAGTGGGGAGAAAAATACTTCATGCAGAAACTAATTGATGGGGATTTATCTGCCAATAATGGTGGTTGGCAATGGAGTGCTTCTAGTGGCATGGACCCTAAGCCTTTGCGTATTTTCAACCCAGCTAGTCAAGCCAAAAAATTCGATCCTGAAGCAGAGTATATCAGACAATGGGTGCCAGAATTGCGAGCGATCGATACTGAATACTTAGTCACTGGTAAAATTTCCCCCTTAGAACGTCATGCTATTGGTTATCCCGAACCCATTGTGGATCACAATCAGCAGCAAAAAGCATTTAAGGAACTTTATAAACAGCAGAAAGAAACTGGGGTCAAGGGGAATTTAGAATTTAGAATTTAGAATTTAGAATTGCGTTTTGCAACGGAGATTTTACCCCGACGCAAAACGCGCTGCTTGTAGAAGCAGGGGAATTTAACCAACTTTGGGGGTTAAATTGCTTTTTGCCACATCTACGCCGTTTTTATCTTGATGAACTTGCGAAAACTCCTAACCAATCTTTAGCAGTAGGAGTAATGCGGTTAATTGTCGAAAATAAAAGCCAAGAAAAAACAGGAGAACTTGCCAGACTGCTAATGAATCAAGCTCAATAAGAGTTATAGTCCTACGCAATTAGGTTAGGAAATTTTCTTGAATTTAGGGAACCCTTTTTTTCCTGGCTTATTCTTCTTACAGTTCTCAAAAAACCGCGAGATAGCAGACCAAGTTCTTTCCGCACTAGCTTGACAAGCTTGAGCTGAGAGTTTTTTGCACCACTCAAAGCTATGACGCAGCACTTTGCAATAAGCACTTAAGTCATATCGCCCAATGCCGCGATTATCCATCCAGTATCTCAGGCAAGAATTACGAACAAAACGAGCAGTCCGAATCGCCTCATCTAGCAATCGGTACTGCTCATCTCGTCCTTGCAACTTCGCTTCAAATACTAGCATTGTTAAATCAAATCCTATGTCAGTAATCCTAGTATAGGATTGGTAAAAGCTCAACTACCCTTTTCCTTATCTTCGCCCTCGCTCAGAGTTTGTCAAAGGGTGTTTTGCTTTTACCCGCTCATTCACCCCGCCACTAAACTGAGTACCGTTGTAGTGGGGGCACTCTGAGCGTTTTTAAGTAGGGAGGAATTAGAAGTTATGTTAAATTTAGATTCTTTGAAGAAAAGTCGAGTTTATCAAGAAGCCAAAGAAGAAGGCAGTTTGCAAACCAAATTAGAAATGATTCCTATCTTAAAAGAGTTAGGGTTAACCATTGAACAAATTGCAGAGCGTCTCAAGCTGGATGTAGAAACAGTCAGAGAAAACTACCAACAGTAATTTGTTTTGGCTTACCTCTTAAAATACCGGCGGTTGTTAATCTCTTGATACCTAGCAATATATTCTACATTCATTCTTTCCACATCTGAGAGTAAATTATTGGGAAAACTCTGGGGAGCATATCGGGGACGATACCAAGGCTGATTCTCAAAGTACTGTTGTAAACCGGGGGTCTGGAAACGGCGACCATGATGGGCGAAAATAGAATTACGCATAATATCTAACTCAAAGCCACTTTTGCTTTGTAAATCAGCATCGGTGACTATTTTCTGCGACAGCCAAGCATATTTATTGCCAGTAGATGAAGTGGCAATTTCTCGAAAATAAAATCTGTCTGGAGATGCATTGACATCTTGACTAGCAAAAGCACAATATGATTTGGGGTTACTTCCTCCATAGGTTTTCAGCAGGTTGATGCAACTATTGCGATCGCTAAATTTATTGGCATAAACTGCAAATAACTTTTTACCTGATAAGTTGGCATACTCCGGTATCCAAAACATTCCTGCTTGTAGATATCCCCTCGTCTGCAATATTTGCACTTGTTTCATGGCATTTTGGGCATCGGAGTAAGCAGAATCTGCCAGGAAATAAAAGGAGTTTTGATTTGCAGTTGGGTAATTATTGGTAGATACTGGCGGAGTTGTTGGTTGCTTTACCTGCTTCCTAGCATGTTGAGGAGATTTTGTCAATAATATGCTTGCGATCGCAGCAGCAGCAATTACTCCTCCACCGATTGTTCCGCCTAGGATGAGGGCATTTTTATGATGATTGGCAGGAGTAAAATTTACTGGCTCAGGGGAAGATGCAGCCAGGGTTGGTGGTTGAGTTGCCGGTAGTTCTGTAGGTGGAAGGGTATTTATTAAAGCCTGTTCTCCTTTATCTGCTCCCTGCAAAGCATCTAGCATTTCCCTAGCTGTAGCAAAACGATCACGGGGATGATATTCAATGGCGCGATCGATTACTGCTTGCAATTCTGGGCTAATATGGGGTGCGTAGGTTTGCCACAGAATCTCTCCTGTGCGGGAATCTGTCTCTATGGTTTGTGGCTGCTTACCAGTAAGCAGATAAATTGCTGTGATGCCTAAACTATATAAATCGCTGGAATAAATTGGTCTACCTGCGGCTTGTTCGCTAGGCATATATCCCGGTGTACCAATAATTATGGAACTGGTGGAACTACCTTGGGAATTGATTGTAGTTCCCATAGATTCCCTCACTGCACCAAAATCAATTAATACTGGCTCACCATCTTGATGGCGCAAAATAATATTATCTGGCTTAATATCCCGGTGAATAATTCGTTGAGAATGTACGTATTCTAAGATAAGTAAGATACTTGATAGAATTTTGCAGACAGCATTTTCACTGAATAAGCCCTGCTGTTGTATTCTACTTGTCAGGGTATCTCCTTCAATCCATTCTTGCACCAGGTAGAATAATTCATCTAACTGGAAATAGGCATATAAAGTCGGGATGCGATTGCAAGCTCCACCCAATTCTTCTAAAATAGCTGCTTCCCGTTGAAACCTTTGCTTTACCAGTTGGTAAATTTCAGGATTATTGGCAATGGGTTTGAGTTGTTTAATTACACAACGGCGATGGGAAGGCATTTGAGTATCTTCCGCCAGGAAAGTTTCCCCAAATCCACCGCTTCCCAGGGTTTGAATAATTTGATAGCGGTTATTTAGCAGCATGGAGCCAGATATTTTTTCACCGTCATATTAATCACACACTATTATCATGGTAATTCCATCAACTCTGCAACCATCAACGCTTTAATCTGATCTAAGTAAGTCGGCGTAAAAAATTCAAGGTATGTCATTGCGAGTGGAACGAAGTGAAACGAAGCAATCCCAAGGGTTTTGTGCTAGTTTACATTCTGTTACATAGTGATGTT
>JAAUYI010012074.1_pt1 | contig 25973 bp, 15 predicted proteins | sample 7278041 | NCBI WGS metagenome assembly JAAUYI01 (sample SAMN14350216, study PRJNA611818) | marine sediment metagenome | isolation source: surface marine sediment (0.6m) | place: French Polynesia: Moorea | collected 2018-08
CGCCAAGGTGTGTGGTTCCATAAATATTGCCAGCAGCCAAAAGGGCATCAACATGGACGCTCTGGCCATGATCGGCCAGACCATCAAGGATCTTGCCGAAAACACCCGTGATGCCGGTGGCTTCGGAGCTGCAAAATTTGTTGTCTTCTGCAACCAACCCGGTGACAACCCCTTCATGGCAGGTGCCATTCACGGCACAGGGGAAGCGGATGCCGTCCTTAATGTGGGGGTAAGCGGCCCTGGCGTTATTTCCCGGGCTCTGGAGAGGCTCATCACCAATCACGGTGCGGAAAATCTTCTGCTTGATGATATCGCCGATGAAATTAAGCAGACCACCTACCGGGTGACCCGGTGCGGTGAACTGGTGGGCAGACAGGTGTCCCGTGAACTTGGTATTGAATTTGGTGTTGTCGACCTCTCCTTGGCTCCCACTCCTACGGTCGGTGACAGCGTCGGTGAAATTCTCCGTATCCTGGGTGTAGATGCCATCGGTGCTCCCGGCTCGACTGCCATCGTCGCCATGCTCAACGATGCCGTAAAAAAGGGTGGTATCTTTGCCAGTAAAGCGGTGGGTGGTCTCAGCGGTGCCTTCATTCCGGTTATGGAAGACGCCGTTTTGGCAGAAGCGGTGGGCCGGGACGAGCTCTGCCTGGAAAAACTTGAAGCCATGACCTGTGTCTGCTCCGTGGGACTTGATATGGTAGCCATTCCCGGCTCGGTTGATGCCGAAACCATCTCAGCGATTATCGCCGATGAGATGGCCATCGGCATGGTCAACAACAAAACAACGGCGGCTCGCCTTATCCCCGTACCGGGCAAGGAGGCCGGTGAACATGTCAGCTTTGGTGGTCTCTTTGGAGCCAGTCCCATCATGCCGGTACGCAATGTGGGAAAATCCAAGCGTTTTGTCAGTTGGGGCGGCAGGATTCCGGCTCCGGTGCACAGCTTCAAAAACTAACTCACTAAAAGAACCCCCTACCGAGGCCAGCGTAAAACCATCGAGGGCGGTTTTCGCGTTCTAGGAGGATCAGTTCATGCTTATCGTACTTTCCCCTTCCAAGACCCAGGATATAAGCCATCACCCCGAGGACCTGGAATGTACCATTCCCGAGTTCAATGAGGATGCAACCACGCTGGTCTCCTCCCTTAGGAAATATACTACCGGAGAAATTGCCGGGTTGATGAAGGTCAGTAAGAATCTGGCCACAATCACCCGGCAGCGTTTTGCCGATTTTTCTCCAACGCCAACGACAAACAATGCTGCTCAGGCTTTGCTGGCCTTTCGCGGTGATGTCTTTAGTGAAATTCACGCCGATGGTTACAGCATCGAAGATTTCAGCTTTGCCCAAACGCATCTGCGCATCCTCTCCGGTCTCTACGGCATATTGCGGCCGCTTGATCTCATGCAAGCCTATCGGCTAGAGATGGGTGGCAGCTTCGTTCCTGATGGCGCAGGAAATCTCTACAAATTCTGGCGTCCCAAGATAACTGCCGCTTTGCAAGAGGCCATTACAGCCGAAGGCCATACAGAGTTGCTCAATCTGGCTTCCAACGAATATTTCAAAGCCATCGAGACGACCGGTTTGCAAATATCCATCACCAATGTTCTGTTCAAACAGGAGAAAGATGGCAAGCTACGCACCGTTGCCATCCATGCCAAAAAAGCCCGTGGAGCGCTGACGGACTATATTATCCGTCACCGGATTAAGGAAAGCTCGGCCCTTTATGAGTTTAGCTACGATGGCTACAGATATGCCGAGAGACTGTCAAAGCCGGACGCACTGTACTTTGTTAAGAAACAATAGGTTAAAGCAGATATTTAACGACGACGAAGCCGGCGATGAGGAGGACGAGAAAAACAATTGAGAGAATATTAAAGTATTTATCGATGTAGCGTTTTACCGGGGCTCCAAAGAAAAACAGGCAGGCTGCAACCAGAAAAAACCTCGCTGAACGGGAAAGCAGCGACACCCCTAAAAATTTAACAAAATCAATATGAAATGCACCGGCAGTAATGGTGAAGAGCTTATACGGCAAAGGGGTAAAACCGGCAGCAAAAATTGCCAGGGCATCATACTTTTGGTAGAGGTCCTGGACCTGGGTATATTTGTCGCTTAAACCGTACCAGTTGACAATTGGCTGGCCGATACTTTCCATGGCCCAGAGACCAAGACCATAGCCAAAGGCCCCGCCAAGGGTGGATCCCACCGCACAAACAGCTGCATATTTAAAGGATTTTTTCGGCAAGCCCATGCAGAGGGCAATGAGAAAGACATCGGGTGGTAAAGGGAAAAAAGAAGATTCGGCAAAGGCGATGACAAAAAGCACATATATGCCATAGGGACTCTCCAGCCACTCCATGCAGACGTCGTAGAGACGCCGCAGCAGCCCCTTGGGCCTGGCATCACTCAGACCAGCCATACTTACCAATTAGGTCGACGAAGCGTACTCTCTCCAGACGTTCTATGGTGATTTCGCCTTCATGTTTGGTCAACAGCTGAAGCTCCTGGACATCCTGATTGCCAACGGGAATTATCATCCTGCCGTTGTCAGCGAGTTGTTGCACCAGCGGTGGGGGAATTTCCGGTCCCCCGGCAGTGGTAATTATTGCATCAAATGGAGCATGTTCCGGCCAGCCGGTGGTGCCGTCATCGAGCTTGGCAACAATATTATAATAGCGAAGCTGGTCAAAGACTTTTCTTGCTTCCGCCAGTAGTCTGTTAATTCTTTCGATGGTATAGACACGCTTGCAGATACGCGACAGTATGGCTGCCTGATACCCTGACCCGGTGCCAATCTCCAATACTCTTTCGTGGCCTTTTAGCTGAAGGAGCTGGGTCATCTGGGCAACGATATACGGCTGGGAAATTGTCTGCCCGGCGGAAATAGGCAATGGATAATCCCCATATGCCCGAGCCCGCATGGCATCTTCCACGAAAAGATGGCGCGGTACCTCACTCATTGCTTTGAGGGTCATCTCATCTTTTATGCCGCGCGGTTTAAGCTGATCTTCAACCATCCGGGCACGGCTGGTGGTATAGCTATCAATCACTTTTTTTCTCTTGCCAGTCAAAGTCATCTGCCCAGTCAAGTTCGTCTTCGGAAAACTTACGGAACGTGCACGATCTGACTATGTCTTTTTCAAGGACAATTAGTACCTTGTCATACCCCTTGCCGTCGAAATATCCGCCAACGATTGGAGCCCACTGAAAATCTGAGGGAATTTCCTCAGCATATATCCATTCCACCCGATCCTGGCCGAGCTGGCGCTGATCATCAGGTTCACCTAAATAGGTAAGTACATCATTTCGGGTGGAAACGCCAACCTCAATGAGTGAGGCGTCCGAGGCGAGATGCCTTCTCGTTTTTGTATAACATCCCGGCAAAAAAAACAGCATGATGAGAAGAATTACTGTCAGAAATCTCGGCGATACAACCATTATTTGCTCCAGAAAGGTTTACCAATGTATATCCAGAAACAAAACATGCTTGCACTCCACCAACTTGATAGTTAAGCGTGCTGACCCATTCAATTGGCAAATATTTATACATATTCCCTGGATTAAATGCGGTAGCGTAATAAAAAGTGAGGGCAATGTCTACATTTCCGGATAGGCACTTATACTTTTGCTATATCTTACAGCTCTATAAACCGAAGGTCCCTATTTTTCAACCGCAAAAAGCAAAAACGGGAGAGATCAGACTCCTCTCTCCCGAATAGTTAATCGTTGTCATGAAGTTGTTAAATGCCTCGATCGTAGTCGCTGCATTTTTTCACTACCCCTGGGCAACACGATTGAGAATACGATAGTTTCTCTCCACCATCTCGAGATGGTTGACCAGCAGACCAGCCTGAATCATGGCATTATCATAAATCTGCTGGGCAATCTCACCGGCGAAGTCCTCATCCTCCTTAATCATCTCGGCAAGTCTTGAGATTAGAGAATTTTTTGCATTGATCTCCAGATTCTTCTTGCTGGCCTCAGGTAAAACTCCTTTTTCCTGGCGGCTCATGGCAATAACCCGCTCCATGGAAGAACTCATGTGGCCGTCCGGATTGACGATCATTGCCGGTGAGTCAACCAGCCTTTTGGAAACAATGACATCGGCAACCTTGTCTTCCAGGGTCTTTTTGAGCCATTCGACGAGATCTTTTTCCTGCTTCTCATCGAGGCTGGTCTCAGCTTCAGCGCTGTCTTTTTCTTCTACGCCTTTTGGCAGATCCAGGTCAGCTTGGTCGGCGGAAACCAGTTTCTTGCCTTCGAACTCGCCCAGATGATTCAGGACAAAATCATCGATGGGCTCCATGGTGTAGAGAATCTCAATATCGTTTTTGCGAAACATCTCGATGTACGGTCCGGATTCGATGGCCTGTCGGGAAGGACCATTGATATAATAGATCTTTTCCTGATCCGGATTCATCCTGGCCAGATAGTCGGCAAGGCCTATGGGCTTGCCTGCTTCAGACTTTGAGGATTCGAAACGAATGAGCTTGGCCAGCTCTTTTTGAAACTCATAGTCACTGGTAGCACCTTCCTTGAAATAAATGCCAAAGGTCTTCCAGAACTCCAAATATTTATCCGGCTCTTTCTGGGCCTGCTCGTCCATGAACTTAAGAAACCGTTTGGTAATCACCCTGCGCAGTTTCGCCACCAAGGCGTTGTCCTGAAGCGCCTGTCTGGAAATATTGAGCGGTAGATCCTCACTGTCGACCACACCTTTAAGAAACCGTAGCCATTCCGGGAGAATATTCTCGGACTGCTGGTCAATCAATATACGTTGGCAATAGAGATTGACCCCGGGATCGACCCGGCCGAATCCCATGATCTCGAAATTTTCCTTGGGTACAAAAACCAAGGCATTTATAGCCAGGGGCGCATCGGCTGAGAAATGCAAGCGATAGGTAGGCTCGTCAAAAGCGTTGCCAATGAATTTATAAAATTCGGTGTATTCATCCTCACTGATCTCAGATTTATTGCGTGTCCAAAGGGCCTGTACCGTATTAACCTCTTCTCCCTCCAGCTTTATGGGAAAAGAGACAAATGCGGAGTACTGCTTGATGATGGATTCAACCTTCCATTTCTGGGCATATTCATGGGCCTCTTCTTTCAGCTCAACAATTACTTTTGTGCCCCGATGCAGCCCTTCCTTTTCGGTGATAGTAAACGAGCCAGAGCCGTCGGATTCCCACTCATGTCCCTCGCTGCCGTCCCAGGATCGACTCTGCACCCGCACTTTTGCACCCGCCATGAAGGCGGCGTAAAAACCCACTCCGAACTGGCCTATCAAACTCACATCATTTTTCATAGCTTCCGCCAGTTCTGCCAGATAGGTGTTGGAGCCTGAGTGGGCAATGGTGCCAAGATTGGCTTCGAGCTCCTCTCTAGTCATGCCTATTCCGGTATCGGTGATCGTGATGGTATGTTTTTCTTCATCAAGATCAATGTTGATTTCAAGAGGAACGTGGCCATCGAAGAGATCCTCTTTGGTAAGGCTCTCATGGCGAAATTTCTCCAGGGCATCGGCACTGTTGGAGATGAGTTCTCGGATAAAGACATCACGCTCGGTGTAGAGCGAATTAATAACAATATCGAGGAGTTTTTTGGTTTCAGCCTGGAATTCATGGGTCGTTGTCGTCATAAATGTTCACCTTAGTATTTCTTCTCTCAAACTTTTACGGTCTTAACATTGATTTTTCCTAGAAAGTCGGCGAAAATGGTAAGCACATATCATGCCATGTCAAGTCTGCCGTACCCCCCTTGTTTCGCCTGCCATCCCAGGAGATTATTACCATGAAAATCATTGCCTTAGCCGACATTCACATGGCCTGTTCCAGAGTTGCCGAAATAGATGGTCTCAGCGAGGCGGATCTGATTATCGCTTTGGGTGATATCACCAATTTCGGCGGTAGAATGGAAGCGAAAACTGTACTCAACGAAATACTTAGTTATAACAAAAACCTGCTTTGTCTTGCCGGCAACCTGGACAACAACGAGATCAACACTTATCTTGATGACCTGAACATGAATCTGCACGGCCAGGCTCACCTGGTCAAACGCAGATTGTGCATATATGGGGTTGGCGGTTCTAATCCAACTCCATTTCAGACGCCCTGGGAATTTAGTGAAGGACAACTGATGCAGATAGCTGAAGAGGCATACAGGCAGGCACAAGAGTTAATAGCATTGGCCAGAACAATAAGTAAAGAGCCAATACCATCTCTTTTTGTCTCTCACGCACCCCCCCATGGTACGTCTGTTGACAAATTGACAAGCGGTAAGCATGTCGGCTCCAAAGCAATCCGCCGCTTCATCGAAAAAACATCGCCGGACTTCTGCCTGGTCAGCCACATTCACGAGTCCAGGGGAGCCGATACCGTAGGCAACACGCCAGTGGTGAATCCGGGCATGCTTGCCAACAATGGCTGGGTAACCATCACAGTAGACAGAAAGGAATTTGAATACAGCTTGCCATGAGTAAAGATACCGACACCATTATCATCGGCGCAGGTCTTTCCGGCCTCGCCGTCGCCCATAAATTAAGAACCTCAAGTTATGGCCACCGTTTCAAACTTCTGGAAAAAACTTCGAGTACCGGAGGAGTTATTCGCTCCTTTGCCGAAAATGGGTTTATTGCCGAAAACGGCCCCCATGGTTTTCTTGATAATTGCCGGGAAAGCCGCGAGCTCCTCGAAGAATGCGGTCTGCACCTGGAATGTATTAAATCACCGCTGATCAATTTCGTCCGCTACGTTCTCCTCGACGGCAAGCTGAAAATGATCCCGCAAACCCCGTTGAAGATAGCTTTTGCTCCGCTCATTCCCTGGCGGGCCAAGTTTCGTGTACTTGCTGAGCTGTGGCAAAAGCCTCTGCCCGGCGAACCCACGGTGGCAAAATGGGTAAGTCATCGTTTTGGTCCGGCGCTCTTACCCTTTGCCGACGCAGCGTTTACCGGCACCTATGCCGGAGATTTGAATCGACTGACCATTGACAGCGTTATGCCGGGCCTGCGTGCTCTGGAGCTTAAGCACGGCTCGGTAATACGCGGCCTTTTTGCCAAGGCAAGAGCAAAATCGAAGAACAGTCAAACCAGAAACAGCGGTTTCACCATGCCGGCTATGACCAGCTTTCCTGAGGGAATGGAGCGTCTGCCCAAACGCCTTACCGAATTTTTGCGCCCCGGCATAGACCTTTTCTGCAATTGTGATGTGCAGCAACTGACAAGATCGGCTGATCGCTGGTTGGTGAGTACCAATCAGGGCAAATTTGAAGCCGATAATGTCGTATTGGCAGTACCCACCAATGTGGCCATATCCCTGCTTAAAAACCTCTCCCCGCCGCCGCAACAGAGAATCCCCGAAGCTGATATCCTCACCGTTGTCTTTGGTTTTGGTGAGGGCTCGACCCTGCCGCCGGGCTTCGGCTATCTTATTCCCGAGCAGGAAAAACGCTTTTCCCTTGGCACCCTGTTTTCTTCCAACATGTTTCCGGGCAGAGCACCCACTGGACATATCCTCTTTGAAACACTTATAGGCGGCAGGCGGCATCCGGAAAGACTGGAACTTACCGATGATGAGCTCATCGCCAGAGCCTATGAGGATGTGCGGGATATTCTACCGCTTAAGGGAGATCCTGTCTTCACCAAGGTCCTCCGCCCCTGGGGCAGTATCCCTCAACTTGAGCAGGATTATCCACAGCTTCTTAAATGGCGTGACCAGCTCATGGAAGATTTGCCGGGGCTGCATGTCTGTGGGTTTGGTTGGGAAGGTATCGGACTCAATGATATGATGAAACATGGTATCCGTACCGCCGAAACGATTCAGGCAGGCACCGAATCACAACGGAGGCAGGCTGACGTCAAGGGCGTGTATTTTTAAACTGCTCTGTCAGGGTCGACATATCAATGGCAGATCTTTATAATGGTGCGATGATCTTGCTGAGATAAAGTTCTGTCTTGAGTAAAATGCTAGCCCCGCAAGCGGAACTCTGTTCAGTACCCCCTTGAGGGGTGTAAGTGGTTCGGATATGGTTTCTTACCAATCGGTTTTAAACGTGACTTCCGTATTCCTGGCTTTTATGACAGAAATAATTTTATAAGGCACTAAAGCCGGCAGATTTTCTTACTCAGCAGATTAATTTGCTCCTCAACTGAAGTGGAGCGCCTGCTCATATCAGTGACAACCTTGATCGAGTGTAACACTGTGGAGTGATCCCGGTTGAACTGCCTGCCGATGTCGGCAAGCGACTCTTCGGTATGTTTGCGGCTTAGATACATGGCCACCTGGCGGGGAAAAGCAACGGCCTTCTTGCGACTGCGAGACTGCAGTTCGGTGCTGCTGAGCTTGTACTGTTTAGAGACGAATTCTCTGATCATGGCTGCTGTGAGGTTCTGGGGCAGCCCGACAATCGAGGCAACCACCTGCTCAACCAGCGACAAATCCACCGCGTCACCCTGGAGTTTGGATTTTGCTCTGATTCCAATAATTGCGGATTCAACCTGACGAACATCTCCTTTTATGTGTTGGGCAAGGTAGTCGACAAGTTCTTCAGCAAGTTTGAGCTTATGCTGCAAGGCCTTGTTTTTAACAATCCGGGTTCGGGTGGCCAGATCCGGTGGCTGAATGGAGGTGACGAGACCAGATGCCATCCGCGAGAGAAATTCATTATCAATGCCTACAAGATCTCTCGGCGGCTTATTTGATGTGAAAACAACACGTTTTCCGCATTTTATCAAGACATCTAGGAGTTCATTGAGCTCCTCCTGGGTCTTCTTCTTACCGTTAAGCGAATGGATATCCTCCACCAGAAGGATATCACAATGCTCATGGTACTTTTGCTTGAACGTATCCATGGTATTTGCCCGGATACTGTTGACCATTTCCGAAGAAAACTGCTGAGCGGTAATATATTGCAGTCTGGTCATGGGCGAATCGGCAAGGACCTTGTGGGCCACGGCATGAGTAAGGTGACTTTTGCCCAGTCCCGTAGAGCTGTTGATAAAGAGACAAGGACCGACAGAATCATCGGCAATGGAAATTGACCGGCAGGCCGACTCGGCAAGAATATTACTCTCGCCTACCATAAACATATCGAAAGTATACCTAGGGTGCAGACTCCGGACTGAAGAATTTCCTTTGGGTACATTGGGCAGGCGCATCTGGTTAGCCGCAGGCTTGGGATGCGATTCCTTAAAGCAATCCTGTTTAGTAAGAGCAAGCTTCACTTCCCTTTTCTGAGGATCCGCTGCCTGCAATTTCTCCTGAATAATGTTGAGAAAGTTGCTTTCAATATAGGCACTGAAAAAACGGTCGGGGCATCCGAGGCAGATTTTTGATTCCTGTAGCGATAGACATTCCAGCGGTTCGATCCAGAGATTGAAAACACTCTCACTCAACTCCTGCCGTATTAGCTCTTTCGCTTTCTGCCAAACCATAGCTCTCCCCGACAATGCTAAATTGTGGTCTGTGATCGCACCACGGACCTCTGCCCTGTGCAATCCTTGAATTTGAAATTTACCTAGATGAATATAGTGGCCGAATTGATTGGCTATTGCTTATCTCTTCATGCGGAAAATCCGGCCGCCAATTTATGATCGTTGATAAAAACCATTTCGACAATTTCGTCAAAGACCAAATCTCGATATTTTCACCTGAGCGCCAATTGAGCAATCGGCTTAGCGCAACTCCGCAAAAATTCGTATCTAAATAAATTGACGTCTTGGCAAGCCCTGTAAAAACTCGGCCTAACAGAATCGTTACCAAATCATAATAATACAACGACTTAAACTCGTTATCCACAAACTATCAACAATATAAGAAAATTATTTAACTCAAATTTTCTATTAAAAAGTGCGTTTTTCTAAATTTTTCTTCAATTTTTGCTAATTATATTCTAGAAGCAATGTAAACAAAGGCAATACAGGTAATTTAACACCTATCATTTTTTTTTAATTTTTTTTTGATACCCCCCGCCGAACCCTAGCAAAAATAAGAACCATAACTTCAGCAGCACCTGCCCTTTGAATGGCCTTGGCACACTCACCAACTGTTGCCCCGGTCGTATAAACATCATCGACCAGGCATATTTTCTTATTTCTTATGATTTCAGGATATTTAACGGAAAAGGCAGCCCGTAAATTGACTCTTCTACCAGCACGGTCGAGGCTGGTCTGTGAAGGAGTATTACGCTGTTTTACCAGGGTATCAACTAGAATTTGCTTTTTCCTTTTGGGAAACAGCAACTGCGCTATTGTCTGAGCATGATTTACTCCTCTTTTCCTCAGGCGAGTGGAGTGCAATGGAACCGGCAGAAAATAATCCGCTGATTCAAAGTGGGAAAAATCACAACCTCGGGCGATTTTGAGTAATGGAGAAATAGTGGTGGTATCAAAATTATATTTGAGATTGTGCAATAATTGACGCACCGGCTCATTATAATAGACAAGACTTCGGGCTATGGAAAAAGCTGGTGGTGTACGCAGACACTCTCCGCATATATGATCATCCGCCGCAGGGTCTGGAAAATCGCAGCCACAAATTGCACAGCATGGCGAACCTGTCACCACAACCTTTCGTTCACAGTCACCGCATAAACCATCCCTTGTCTCGGGCCCACCAGCATTGCAGAGGCTGCATCGTGGAGGGAAAAGTAAATCCCCAACCGCCTGCTGCCAGGCTTTTAGATATTGGCCCAACGACACTTGTCACCCTCTTGATCTATACTTTTCGTCAAATTGAATCACAATCCAAAACTCTCCAAGTAAAAATCACAGTCTGCCAAACACTTACTTTTTTACCAATTCTATAATGTCTTACTTGTCAAGAAGGATTAGTTGGTCGTGGTAAAACTGAGACTCATTTTTACCTAACTTTAAAATACTGCGACAATAATCGAAGAAAGTGGTTTTTGCCAGTTCCCTTCTTTCCATTTTCTGCCAAACATGTCATAATGGCCGAAATTTTTTGAATTTAGGGTTTTTTCTTTATTATTAAAAATAATCACGGCTACTTAGCCTCTATTCTCGGTTATTGGATCAGATAACGAATGATAGGCTTTGTAGTGTACTGGGCTAATACATGTATTTTTTCAGTAAGTTTAACCTGCATATCAGGCAGTCTTATATAATTGCATTGTTAATATTCCTGGCCGCAGTCACCGGCCTTACCAGTTTTGCCAAGGCAGCAGAAGGACAAAAGGTACTTATCCTTCCCTTGAAAATAGCCACACTGCAAAACACCGCTCAACTAACCGCGGAAGCCGATGGTTTGATGGAACAGGCTGCTTTGGAGTATAATTTCGATTTTCTGGCCCGCACCCAGGCAGAAAATGCGCTGAACTACCAAGCAGATTGGCCCCCCACATTGCCAACCCTTAAGAGTGTGGCACAATTAGCTGCTTATGACATTCTCGTCGTCGGCACGCTGACCGAAATCGGTGGGCAAGTTAGTCTTGACCTCAAGCTTTTCGATCTGCTGGCCGCCGAGGATACCCAGTTCTATACCACCCAGTCAGGCACCTTGGCCGAAATTTCCACGGTCCTCTCCCAGGGCCTTGGCGCTATCGCCTCCTATACTTCCCGGGAATCGGTCATCGCTTCTATCGCTCCAGCCGGAAACAACAAGATAGATTCGGGAGCCATTCTTCAAAATATCCGTACTCAACCAGGCGATATTTACAGTCCAACCCAGTTGCGTGAAGATTTACGCTCGATCTATGCCATGGGCTACTTCGATGACATTCAAATCGAGGTACGTCAGGAAAGCGATGGGAAAGTGGTAATCTTTCAGGTAACTGAAAAACCGGTAATTAAATCGATTGTATTCAGTGGTACCGATGAGATCAAAGAAGAAAACGTCAAAGAGGTGGTCACTACCAAAGAGCAATCAATCCTCAATCCCATGCAAATCAGCAAAGACAAAGAAGCTTTGCTGCAGCTCTACAAAACCAAAGGCTACTACAATACAGAGGTCTCCCCGGAAATCACCTATCCAACCGATGACAGTGCCGTCGTGGAGTTCGTCATTGAGGAAGGACCAAAGATCTACATAAAAGAAATTAGTTTTGAAGGGAACTCTACCTTTGACGACGATGACCTTGAGGATGTCATTGAAACCGATACCAAAGGTTGGTTTTCCTGGTTCACCGATTCAGGTCTGCTCGATTATGATAAGCTCAATCAGGATATTGGTAGAATTTATAATTTTTACGGTAACAACGGCTTTCTTGAGACCAAAATAGGCGACCCGGTAGTCCGACAGGAAGAAGAATGGCTCTACATCACCTTTATAATCGAAGAAGGTCCACGTTTCCGGGTTGGTGAAGTAAACATCCAAGGAGACCTGCTGTTAGAAAAAGAGGCTCTGCTGGAAAAACTCGAACTCCCCAAGATGGAGTATGTCAGCAGGGAAGTGCTACGCAATGACGTTCTTGCAATCACCGATATCTATGCCGAACAAGGCTATGCCAATGCCGACATTCGGCCCCGGATTGATAAATCCACAGAGGAAGACACCATCGATGTCATGATCAGCATAGAACAGGGTGAACTGGTCTACATAAACCGCATCACTATCACCGGTAATGACCGCACCAGAGACAATGTCATTCGCCGGGAGTTGAAAGTGGAGGAAGGTGGCATATTCAATTCTAAGGCTATGCGGAATAGTATTCAGAAACTCCAGTTTCTTGAATTTTTTGAAGAAGTAAGTATTACTCCGGAACAATCCTTTGACACCTCCACAGTCGATCTCTCCGTTGAAGTGAAGGAAAAAAGCACCGGCAGGTTTACCATTGGAGCTGGCTTCAGTTCGGTTGAAAACTTTATTTTCACTGGGGAAATTGCCGAAAACAACTTCCTCGGCCGAGGTGACACTCTTGCTTTTTCAACAAACATTGGCGGAGAAAGCACCCGTTACAATCTGAGGTACTTCAACCCGCGCCTCAACGACTCCAGGCTCTCCTGGGGAGTTGATCTGTTCGACACGGAAAGGGAGTTTGACGACTACACCAAGGACTCAATCGGCGGTGCCATCAGTGTAGGCTATCCCGTCTGGGAAAAGTGGCGCGGTTTTGCCAAATACAGCTTTACCGACACGGAACTTTCCGAAGTAGACGAGGATGCTTCTTTTATTATTCGCGAGTCCCAGGATATCGAGATTACCTCGGCGGTTAAGTTAACCATGCAGCGGGATACCAGAAATCGCAAGTTCGGTCCCAGCAAAGGCTCGAAGCATAGCTTCAGTGTGGAATATGCCGGTGGACCTCTGGGCGGCGATTCGCAATATACTAAAATTGAAGGTTTCACATCCTGGTATTTCGCCATGTTCTGGGATACTGTTTTCCATTTCCATGGTGCTGCCGGGCAGGCATTTGAAAACGAGGACGGCGGTCTACCCGTATATGAACGTTTCTATCTGGGTGGATTGCGGAGTATCCGAGGATTCGAATCCAGCAAGGTCAGTCCTATTGATCCGGAAACCGGGGAACGTATCGGTGGCGATAAAATGTGGTATACCAACTTTGAAATTATCTTCCCCCTGTTGGCCGACCAGGGCGTAAACGGGGTTATTTTCTATGACATGGGGAATGTTTTTGACGATGATGAGGACTGGGGTGTTGATGATTTTGAAATGGCCGTTGGTGCCGGTGTCCGCTGGTTCTCGCCCATGGGGCCCCTGCGTCTGGAATGGGGCTACAACCTTGACGCCGAAGACGATGAAGATGAATCCGTTTGGGATTTTTCTATCGGTGGGGTATTTTGATGTTTTCCCGGTTCAGTTACTGCCAATAGTGTAGCGAATTCAGTGTAGCAACTTCAGGCAATTCGTCATTTTCTTGATGACCTGAGAAGTTCTCGAGCCGTTTTAGAACTACTGATTTTAATGACCGCAAGTGTTGCAATTCAAAAAGCCAGATCCGGCATCAAAGAGACAATTGTCACCGGACTCAGAGGCAGCAGCCATGCTTGGTTCAGCGCCAAACTCGCCGCTGAATCAACCTGTTGTTGTATTGTGCCCGACGAACACCTGGTACCGCTGCTTGAGCAGGATCTGAGTCTGTTTGCCAAGGAAGGCATACTGGTCTATCCAGGCTACGAAATCCCGCCATATACGCCGCTTTCTCCGGATCAGCGGACAACCGCCACCAGACTCTCAACCCTGTTTGCCTTGCAGGAAAATCGCTCAAACTTCCTGGTGGTTACTTCCATCGAAGCCATTATGCGCCGGGTTATCCCGCGACATGTCCTGGCAGACAGCGCCGAGCTTATCATGGCCGGGGAAGAGATGGATCAGGAGGAACTGCTCGCCGTTTTGACCAGGCTTGGTTATGAAAAGGTTTCTCTTGTTCGCGGGGTGGGTGATTTCTCAATACGGGGCGGCATCCTGGATATTTTCCCACCACCTTTTCTCCAGGAAAATAATGCGTTTCACCACGGCCCGTTGCGCCTTGATTTCTTCGGTGATACTTTAGAATCGTTGCGCACCTTCGACATCTTTACCCAGAGATCCCAGGCCGAGCTCAGTGAGGCAGTGCTTCTCCCGGTCAATGATCTGCTCTACAGTAAAGACAACATAACCGATACCGCCGCCCTCTCCAGATGTTTCCAGAACAGCGCGAAAACCTATGGCTGGGATGAAGAGCTGGCAGACGAGCTGTTTGAGCGATTGGCCAACATCGGCCGCTTTGCCGGAGCGGAATTCTTCCTGCCCCTGTTCTATCATCGCGAGGAACAGCCCACCAGTACCTTTCTTGATTATCTTCCAGGTGATGCTACGGTGGTCATGCACGATCCTGGCGCCTGTCAGCAGACGATGGAGCTTGTCCATGAACGAATCACCAGTAATTTTGAGGAAGCCGGTCATAATAATACGCCCGCAATCCCACCGGAGAAGCTTTTTCTGGATAATGATGCCTTCTCCCTCATACTTGAGCGATTCAGCAGAATCCTGATCTCTGACTTTGCCGAGTCCGAAGCCGAGGTCGTTGAATTTACCACCTCCAACCATCGACTCCTCAAGCAGGAAATCAACCTCCAGCGCCGCAAACGAGGCTTGCTGGCTCCCCTGAACGATCAGCTCGTCGAGTGGCAACGTCAAAGGCAACGCATCGTCATTTGCTGTAGGTCCAGCAGGCATACCAAGAATTTGGCTGAACTGCTGAACAAACGGGGTCAGATGATAGAGCAAATTAGCGCCCCTCTTAACCTTGAAACCATTCCTGACACCGATGCCATCCTCCTCTGCGACCACCCAATGCAGGAAGGATTCAGTATCCCGGAAACAAACATTCACATTCTCTCGGAAAGTGAATTGTTTGGCGAAATGCGTCTGGGAACCAAGGCCAGGAAACGACGGGAGACGAAAGAGGCAATAAACTTTGCCGAGTTATCCAACGGTGATATCGTCGTCCACCGCGATCATGGCCTGGGCATATATCTCGGCCTGGTGACCATGGAGTTCCAGGCAGTGAAAAATGACTTCATGCTCATTGAATACCGCGACGGTGATAAGCTTTATCTACCGGTCGATCGGATGAATTTAATCAGCCGCTACGAGGGACTGTCGGATAAAAAGCCACGTATCGATAAACTTGGAGCGCAGAGCTGGAAAACCACCAAGACCAAAATAAAAGAAGAAGTCTGGAAGGTGGCCCAGGAGTTACTGGATATCTACGCCACCAGGGAAATTCGTCAGGGTCGGCGTTTTTCTTCACCAGGCGATCTTTATCATGAGCTTGAAGAACTCTTCCCTTACGACGAGACCCCAGGTCAGGATAAGGCTATCACCGAGGTCATTGGTGATCTAACCTCGGATAAGCCCATGGACAGGCTGATCTGCGGTGATGTCGGCTACGGCAAAACTGAAGTCGCTATTCGGGGTGCCTTCAAAGTGGTTGAAGATGGTTTTCAGGCTGCGGTGCTGGTCCCCACTACGGTGCTCTCCGAACAGCATTTGAAAACCTTCCGCGAGCGTTTTGATGGTTTTCCGGTCAATATAGCCTGTATCAACCGATTCCGAACCCCCGCAGAACAGCGCAAGATCATCAAAGATCTGGCAGCCGGCAAGATTGACATCATTATTGGTACACACCGGTTGCTCTCCAAGGACGTCCAGTATAAAAATTTGGGTTTGCTCATCGTCGACGAGGAACATCGCTTCGGGGTAAGCCACAAGGAGAAGATTAAAAAGATCAAGTCCGAGGTGGATATCCTCACCCTCACCGCAACTCCCATTCCCAGAACCCTGCAGATGTCATTGCTGGGTATTCGCGATCTCTCGGTAATCTCGTCGCCACCGGAACACCGCCAGCCCATTAAAACCTTTATCGCCCGCTATGATGATCTGGTCATCAAGGAGGCCATCCTTAAGGAGATGCGCCGCAACGGTCAGACCTTTTTCGTACATAACCGGGTCAAATCGATTCAAAAAGTGGCAGCCAAGATCCAGAAGCTGGTCCCCTCGGCACGACTGGCTGTAGCCCACGGTCAAATGGCCGGCAAGGAACTTGAGAAGATCATGGTGCAATTCGTCAACAAGGATATCGATGTGTTGATCAGCACCACCATCATTGAATCGGGCTTGGATATCCCCACCGCTAATACGATTATTGTCAATCGCGCCGACATGCTCGGTCTTGCTGAAATCTACCAGTTGCGTGGCCGGGTAGGCCGGGCAGCACTGCAGTCCTTCGCTTATCTCCTGGTGCCCTCCATCGACGCACTCACCAGGGATTCCAAGGAACGGCTACAGGCGCTCATGGATTACAATGAACTGGGCGGAGGTTTCAAACTGGCCATGAGCGATCTGCAAATTCGCGGCGGCGGGAACCTGTTAGGGGTTTCGCAAAGCGGTCATATCGCCGCCATCGGCTACGATCTTTATCTAGATCTCCTGCAGCGGACCGTGAATGATCTTAAGGCAAGAGCTTCGGTGGACAATGACAAGATTGTCAACGATGATCTTGATCCGGAGATTAATCTGCAGATATCGGCCTATATTCCTGAATCATATATCGCCGATGTCGGTCAGCGCTATATTGCCTACCGGCGGATCACCGCCCTGACCCAGGCAGATGATGAAGAGTTTGAAGATCTCAAAGACGAGCTTATGGACCGCTACGGAACACTCCCGGCTGAGACTGTCCAGCTTTTCGGGGTGGTGGCTTTGAAAAAAACGTTGTGCCGTCTGCGTATCAGTAAACTGGAAAAAGGCCCGGACAATCTGGTCTTTTCCTTTCTCGAAGATACACCACTGCCGCCGGCACCACTTATGAGCTATGTAGAAAAAAGGGCTCGTAAGGAAAAGAAGGCACCCTCTCGTCTTCTCCCCGATGGCAGGCTCATTCTCTCCCTTGAAAATATCAGAGAGAAGGATATTTTTGCACAATGCCAATCAATTCTAACCGAGCTGGAACAATTGCACGATGAATAAACCGACGAATCAGACCGCCTTTAAGGCAGTCGACATCCTCTGGGATGATATCGATACCGTCATGCTCGACATGGACGGCACCCTGCTTGACAAGTATTTTGATGATTATTTCTGGGAGAAATATGTCCCCCAAGTCTATGGACGTAAACACAATCTTTCCCCAGAACAGGCGGAAGAAGCCCTGCTGGCCAAATATCGCAGCGTCGAATCAACCTTGCAATGGACCGACCTGCATTACTGGACAAAACGGCTTGGCCTGGACATAATCGCCCTGAAACAGGAAATCGATCACCTGATAGGTGTTCACGATCATGTCGTGGACTTTCTTCAGCATATTCGTTCCACCCAGAAAAAACTCTGTCTTATTACCAATGCTCACCCCAAAACACTTGAAATCAAACTCGCCAAAACCGGTATCGGCCACTTTTTTGAGGTGATGATCTGTGCCGATGAGATAGGATTTGCCAAGGAGCAGGTCGAGTTTTGGCATGGCCTGGAAAAAATACTTAGCTACGATAAACGACGAGCGCTCTTTGCTGATGATACGGAAAAAGTCCTCAGGGCTGCAAATCAATACGGCATGGGTCACCTCCTCCACATTGCCAAACCAAGCTCGCAACTCCCCACCCGTCACTCCGGCGATTTTCCCTCTGTTGCCCACTTCGGCGAGATTATCCTCCCCTGAGCAGGAGAACAAGGAACATTCAGACAGGCTGGTAATGTCACCGCGAACATGGTATTTTTTGTTAATGACTTTTTTCAGCGGGGGAATAAGAGGAGACAATAATGATGTACCGAGTCACTATAACAGTTGCCGTTTTACTGCTCATCCTGAGCGGGTTGGGGATCGCCCAACAGATGCCTGAGTTGGCTGAGCTTCCTCCCCACCTTCAGCAACCCGTTGTCCAGCAAGAAAAAACGATTCTCTACACCGCTGGCAGCCCGAGCGGTTCTGCTCTATCTGCAATCCTGTTGGCGGCCATGCAGCAACCCGACTTCATCGAGTTGCCCGTTGTGCTGACCCGGGATAATGTTCCGCTGGTCTTTGATGATATCTATCTTCATCCCAAAACCAATGTGGCGGAAATCTTTCCGGAACGCAGCCGCGAAGATGGGAACTATTACACCATTGATTTTACGCTTGCAGAGATTGAGCAACTCATCTACCTCGATCCGGAAAGCAGGCTGCCCATCACCTCCCACCTGGTGAGCCTTGATGATGTCATGACGACCCTGGCCCAGGCAAGAGATACTACCGGAACGTCATTGCAGATTCTCCCGGTGGTGAAGTTTCCCTGGTTTCACACCGAAGAAATTTTCGATATCAGCAACGCTATTCTCAAAACTTTGACGGCCCACGCCGATTCTGCGGACGCGCTGTATTATCTTAAATGCTATGATCCGGATGAACTACAGAGAATCCAGAAGCTCTTGCTTCCCGGTCTGCCTCTGCAGGTACGACTTATTCAGGGTATTGACAGTGAAGGCGGCCGCGAAACCATGCGCAAACAGAGAGGAAGATGGCAGGATTACAACTATAATTGGTTGTTCACCCGACTGGGACTGCGCGTACTGTCTGGATATGCCCATGGTCTGACCCTAAGCGAACCGGACAGATTGAGCAGGCAGAAACTTCAGGCCTACATCGGCGACATCCAGGGTCTGGCAATGAAGATCTTTCTTGAAGTGCCTCCGATGGAGTCGGCAATAGAAGAGGATTACTTTAGCGACATGCTCCTTGAGCTCAACGCTGATGGGTTGGCCTTGAGTCAACCTCGGAAAGTCCGCGAGTTTTTAAATGCGCAGGCATCTCCGCCACCTGGGTTTCTTCCCGAGGGAATGGGAGCGGAACTGCCGCTACCTCAGCCAGCTCCTGAACAATTACCACAGTCCGGATTTGAACAGAAGTCCCCTCAGGACCCCGAAACCGGATTTAAACCGGCACCGGAGCTGCGGCCCGAACGTGAAGTGGAAGAAAAACCATCTCCACCGCTCAGCGACCCGGAATCGTTGAGTGAACGGTTGCGCCAGCTAAAAGGTGAAGAATAGACTTACATCCTTTGGTTATCAGGAATATATACAACCCCACCCGATAGGTGCGCAGCACAACAAGACTTTAGAATGTGGTAATAATCAGTCTCAACCGATCTGCTGGCGATGCAGCTCCTCTTTTCGACCGCCATATTTTAGATATGGGGTAATGACTGCGTTCTTTTCTCCCTCCGTACCATCATACACCACCGAAACAACAGGAATTCCTGTTTTCTCCTCGATGCGCTGCTTCATTGCTTCGGTGATCATTGAGGCGCAGCAGAGGGCCGGGGAAGCCTGGACGAAGAGCGAGACCTTGCGATAATACTTGTGGATGTAGTGAATCTTGAGGATGTTATCCATAGACTCGCCCGTATTCTCAAGGGAAATATGGTATTCCTGGAGAATCTCTTCCGGGGTTTGGTCATACATGTGCGACGATTCGCCCAGGATACGATCGAAGACCTGGCTGTATTTTTTCTCCAGGTAGACCATGGCCGCCAGGATCGCTTTATTGGAGACGACATCAAAGTATTTCCCCTCGTTGAACCATTTGCGGAAATAGGCTCCGGCAATCATCTTGGCATATTCGTTATAGGGTGTAGTAATTACCTCACCGCCTTGGCTTTCGATGAAACGAATCAGATCCTGGTTCATCACCCGATTATCACGCACGTAGAGATCGCCGAAAATGGCCACCTGGGGTCGCTCTGTTTTTCTGGTTTCGATCAGTTCAAACCGGGAAATCACCCGTTCCAAGGCCTCCTCTTTGGGGATGGTTCCCCGAAACCCGTCAGCAAGAATACCAATACTCTTGTCGAGGACCCTGTCGGTCTCACCTGGCTCACACTCATAGGGCCTGATCCGACAGGCCACCCGGCGGAGCAGGCCACCAAACATATAGCTGAAATAGGCATTTCTCGCCGCTTTCAATGAAATATCGGTCATGGTCAGATTGCCCGTATAGATACCCGTTTCACCATAGCCCTGATCAATGAGCAGAGTTTTGATATGGTGCGGATAAAGCTTGATGTTGCAGGCCATGCTCGACTCGTTCAGCCAGAGCAGAGTATCTTGCGGATCAAGATCATATTTCTCCGAGGTGGCGATAAATCCCTCGGCTATAGCATTAAGCGGGATACACTGGCCGGTGTTGTATTTCAGGCTCCGGGCTATTGTTTCCTTGCTCTCCTCCATCACGTAGGCTGTATAGCCCTCACCTTCCAGGGTGGCTGCCAGAAATGAACAGGTTATCCGGTCCCAGTTCGGCAGAACAATATTTTTATTGCCGATCTCCTGCGCATACTCCGGCTCAAGCCGGCGATAATCGGGCAGTGCCAGCCTGGGTTTTGCCGAGGTTTGAAAATGATTGCGAAACGAGCGCACTGCCGCCTCTATGCGGGTCTCATAGCCCACGCTGGAATCATGTTCATCGAGCTCAAGAATGAGATAGGGTTTGCTACTTTCCTCCATGATCGTCTTGAAATAGTCGAGATTGAACGAATCGGGTGAACACTTAAAGGAAGTGACAAAAACCGGATAGAGCCCTCTCCTCTTGGCAACCACCTCGGCAACCTCGAGAATCTTGGCCGAATAGTGCCAGTGCACCTCCTGGAGAAGCGGGGTGATGGCAGCCACCTCATTTTCGTCATAGGGTACCATATCCTGGAAAAAGGTAGTGATTCCCTGAGCACTAAAAAGCTCGGGGATACCACAGTTCATCGCTGGTGAGAGCAGGGAATAAGGACGCCCCAAAAAGACCACCTCGATATCACCGCTCTTGCCCGCCGTCTCCATGAATAAATCTTGCAGGGCTTGGCGATACCTCTCATCCAGCCTGACGGCCTGGTCATAGGCTCTAGACAACTCCAGGAAGCCCGGTGGACGTTTACAGATCCCCTGAAGCATGCGGTAGAGCTGCACCTTGCTATGCCAAGAGGTATACAGATAGCGGATAACCGGGGAGAGCAGACGGCTTCTGGTATCCTCGCCCATAGTGGTGATGACGCCTGGCAGGTACTGGGTATAATAGCAGAATTGACGACGTCCTTCCCTGCTCTTGTTTTCCAGATAGTATGGCAAAAATACATAATCGGCTTTGCCAAGCAACGCATCCACTTGACCATGCATGGCGGCAATGGGAGCGCAAAACTCAGAGCGGCTCAGCTTCTTGCCGCTGGCCACAGTCTTGACCCGTTCAGAGCCGGAAATAGTGCGGATACCCAACAGTGCAAAAAAGCTCTGCCAGAAATACATATCATCCACCATATGGACTGCGGCGGGAAGACCGATGGTCAACTCTTCTCGCAATGGCGCAGGCTCAGACTGGGTTTGCAATTTCTGCCGACGCTGGAGTAAACCTTCACCGCTACTCGCTTTTTTTACGTAGTGATGGTCATCATATTCTCTGCCGCAGAGGAAGCCATAGGCCACCTTGCCCGTTGGGGTATGGGCCAGGGTAATTTTGCAGTGATTATTGCAGAGTTCACAGATTTCCGAAGTTATGGTAATTTTCTGGTCATGCAGGGACAATCCCTTAAACGAGGTATCCTTGTCCTTGCCCTCCTCGCAGGCTAGCAAAGCAGCACCCAGAGCGCCGGTGAGGTGACAGAACTTCGACACTAGGATTGGCTTGCCGAGCCTCTGCTCAAAGGCCGCCACCAGAGATTTGTTTTTTGCAGTCGCCCCCTGAAAGAAAATAGTTTTCCCGATATTTTTCTCGGTAGCCACCTTCATAAGATAGTTTTCCCGCACCGCATGGAGTGCCGAAGCCAGCACTTCCTCCACGGCAAACCCATCGCTGAGATGGTGGTTGATATCCCGCTCCATGAACACCGTACAACGGTCACTGGCCATGGGAGCCTGCACTCCGGCTGTCCTTGCAGCATAATCGGTAATTTCACAACCAAGCCGGGCAGCCTGTTCCTCGATAAATGATCCTGTCCCTGCCGCACAGACATTGTTCATGGTTGATGTGGTGACCCGGCCGTGATGCAACGTGGTGAACTTGGCATCCTGGCCACCGATTTCAATGATGGTGTCGACTTCAGGGTTGAGTTGGTGCGCCGCGTGCGCATGGGCGGTGATTTCGTCGATTATGCCATCGGCGCCTACAATTTTGCCGATGAATTTGCGTCCCGATCCGGTGGTGGCGCAACGCAACACCTGAAGCTTGCTGTTATTTTCCTCTTCTATTCTGGTGAGCGTCCGAAAGATGTTCTGCACTGCCGCCAAGGGTCGTCCGGCGGTACGGGTATAGCAGCCGATAAGAACTTCGCCTGTTTCATCGCACACTACGGACTTGGTGCTGGTCGAACCGATATCAATACCCAGGTATACCCGATGGGTATCGGCAAGCTCGTGATAAATATCAACCTCTACCGGATTGGCCGGGTCGGCACAATCCTTGTAACTGCGCTGGGCACTGAAATCGGGAAAGGTGGAAAGCTCAAGCTCTAATGGTGGGAAGTAATAATTTTTCTCTGAGGAGCGCTTACATAGAAGATCATCAACTGCATCAAGCTTCAGGGCCGGTTGCTTAGATTTTTCAGTGAGAAAACAAAGCACTGCTCCCAAGGCTCCATAAAGATGACCTAGGGCAGGTCTTGCCAAGGTAACTCCGGTCAGTTTTTCAATATGGCTGGCAACTGCCTCGTTTTTCGATACACCTCCACAAAAGAGAATTTCACCGGGAAGATCCGCACCAGTGAATAGCGTATCAACGATATTCTTGGCCAGGCCATGGCAGAGACCGTCGCTTATTTCGGCATAACCGTAGCCCTCCTGCTGGGCATGGATAAGATCGGTCTTGGCAAAGACGGCGCAGCGCGAGGCAATTTGTGGACAATCACCTCTATTACCAGAGGCTGTTCTGCTAAGATCGGTAATATCAGCCATTTTCAGGCGGACTGCCTGCTGGTCAAGAAAACTGCCGGTCCCGGCGGCACAGGAGGTGTTGGCAGCCGAACCCTGATAATACCCCTGTACATCGAAACTGGAGAGGAAGAATTTTTCACCGCCCACTACCAGCAAAGCACGTTTATCCGGATGGTATCGTCTGGCCGCCTCGATAAAGGCAATCTGATTATCAAACCGCCGCTGAGCGGCCACTACGGCCGGGGTGGACTGGGTGGCCACCACGTGGGTTACATCATCAAGACCAAGCCGGCTCGCTATCGCCGTCAGGGTTTTATCGATATCACCATGATGAAACTGATACTCCTGGCCAAGAAATTCGCCTGCTGCATTTACCTTGACGACACCAATGGCCACAGAGCCGGCATCGATACCGAGAATCGTTCGCTGCTTTGACATGCTTCTCCTTCCTGCTTGCTACACAAACAATAGATAGAGGTAACCTCAGCAACCCGGTTTTTAACACCAGCGGCAACGCTTCCAGTCTCGTCCGGTTCGTCAGCTACCTGAAAATCAGAGTTTGTCCTTAATCATCTCCCAGAACTCGCTCAGCCCCTTCTGCCAACCCTGCAGATAAATTCTGGTGTACTCGTTAATCATCTCTCCATCTAGCTGCATCAGTTTGCTGGACTCGATCTTTTCGAGAAAGTAGGGGCCGAGGATTTTATCACTGGGAGCTTTGTCGATATCCTCCCAGGACAGGGCATACATAATATCGTCATAGCCAGCGCTCTTGGCCCAGGCCACTCCATCTCTTCGCCCTGTATCAAAAAAGTTCCCCTCGGACTGGGCCTTTTCCCGGCGCAGCCGCTCCACAACCTCGGTTATGTCGAGGTCCTCCTGGACTCGCTTCTGGAAGTCTTCCTTCTTCTGGATCGCTTCAGCCACAGCCTCCTGCAGCATCTGTGAAAGATTGAAAGACCTCCGCCACCGCTCCATCTTCTGATAAAGCATATCCGGCATACTGACCGTCACCTTTTTCGCCACGGCAATACCTCCCCTGTTTTTAAATACGTATACTCCAACTTACACGTATTCAACGCATACTGTCAAGAGCGATTTCCTGGCCTTAGAATAGAAAAATTGATAGAATATCAAGGGAATTGCAGAAGGGTCACGACCAAGACTCGCCTCAATACGTATATATCTTCAAACACGTATCTCAACGTCTTTTGAAATCATGAAACTTGGTAAAAAGGGTTAGCCCGGATCTCTCGCCAGCCGAGGTTGCCGTGTGTGTGAGGCGACGGAGCAAGAGGCTATAATTGCCTATGCATCTTGCTTTGGCAACGATGCAGAGGTGGTGAGAGCGGCTGGCCTTTGGTGGACATTAGTTGATTTGATTAGGCAGAAATTATTAAGCCGAGAAGCTAGATTATATATAAATTTTTTTTTAATTCAACACGATGTTCATGAGAAATCCGGGCTGAGAGGTCAGGCGCTACTAACCAAGCTCCCCAGCTTGAAGCACAACCTGACAGTGCAGTTCAATGGCCAGGGCAATAGCCTGATCGTTGAAATCAAAGCAAGGGTTATGCAGCGGTGCTCCGCTACACTCCTTGTTGCCCAACCCCAGCCACCAGAAAGCACCTGGCAATTTTTCCAGGTAGAAGGCAAAATCTTCTGCCCCCAGAGACGGCGGATAATCGCAGCGTACATTGTTCGGGCCAACGCACTCGCGGGCTACCCGGGTCACATGTTCACAACACTCCCGGTCATTTTCAAGGAGCGGATAGCCCCCATAAAACTCAATCTCCGCCGTTGCTCCCGAGGCGCTCGCCACCCCTTGAGCGACCTCGGTGATACGCTTTTCCAGAAAGTCCCGGGTTTCGTTGGCCAGCGCCCGCAAAGTACCTTCAAGAAGCACCTGGGTGGGCAGCACATTTGGTGCCTTTGCTCCCTCAATACGCGGAATGGAAATAAGTGCCGCCTCCCGGGGATTAACGTTGCGGGAGACGATGGTATGCAGGGCGCAGACAATCTGCGAGGCCACTAATACGGTATCGACGCCCTTATGCGGCATAGCCGCATGGGTGCCGGGACCGTTAACCCTGATGGTAAAGTATCTTGATGCTGCCATCATCGGGCCGTAGCAAAGTCCTATTTGACCGCAGGGCAAAGAAGGCGTGCCATGCAGGGCGAAGACAGCCCGTGGTACTGGACCTTCCAGTACGCCGTCGGCGACCATCTCGGCGGCACCGCCAAAATTTTCCTCGGCCGGCTGGAAAATGAATTTCACCGGGCCAGCCAGACGATCCTGCACCTTGCCAAGCACCTTGGCTGCCCCAATCAGGCAGGCGATATGGCCGTCATGGCCGCAGCCGTGCATCAACCCCTGGCGCTGAGAAGCATGGTTGAAGCTATTTTCTTCCTGCATGCGTAAACAATCCATATCCGCCCGCAAAGCGATGCAGGCACCCGGTTTATCCCCGCCCAGAAGACCCACCACCCCGGTTCTGCCAATACCAGTCCTGACCTCCATGCCTTCAATCTTGCCGAGGTGTTCGCCAATCAGCTTGGCCGTCTCATACTCTTCAAATGCTGGCTCTGGGTGTTTGTGCAGCCTGCGCCGCACGATTTTCATTTCTTCGGCAACTTC
>JAAUYI010103019.1_pt1 | contig 25933 bp, 16 predicted proteins | sample 7278041 | NCBI WGS metagenome assembly JAAUYI01 (sample SAMN14350216, study PRJNA611818) | marine sediment metagenome | isolation source: surface marine sediment (0.6m) | place: French Polynesia: Moorea | collected 2018-08
CAATTTACCGCCTAGGATTGAAATCCCAGGCTCATAGGCGAAGTCTGATAAATCAGACTGGGTAAGGTTTGCAGTGGGTTTTAACCTACTTCGTCTGTGAGCCTGGAAATTAATTTCCAGGTGGATTATTGGACTAACAGATTTCCTCTGAGCATCTTTCAAAATACCCAATCGCGGAAACTGCTGAAACACCCTCCTCACAGGAACTGCAAAACTAGAACGAGTAATTTGTTCCTGTAAAAGCTGACTCGGCTCAGTCCCATCCTCATACAAATCCGCACCATCCCACAAAGGTTTATGTAACCCATTTATCCCCACCACCTCACCGCGAATATTCAGCAATGGCGCCCCACTCATCCCCTTAAGAATTTCATTGGTATAACCGATTTGATAACCTCCTTTTAAAGCCTTCTCCAATAACAATGAAACTTCCCCCGTGGTAAACACCAAAACCCTTTGCTGTTTTACCAGGGAAGAACCGGAGAGACGCAAACGCCAATAATTTTCCTGATTTTCTTTCCCCTTCTTCGGCAACTTAGTCTCAGCATTAGCAGTAAATCCACCCACAAACACCTTATCCCCTACCCCCAAAGTAGATGAATCCCTGATATTTGCCACTGCATACTCCGTATCAGCACTGCGAAACTGCAACAAACCCAAATCATTGCCATCCAATTTCACAGTTTCAGTCACAGTAGCTTGGTAAATCCGCCCATCAGCAGTTTGAATGCGATAAGGGGATTTAGCTGCCCTGAGTACGTGAGCATTGGTAACTACTGTATAAACCTGTCCTGATTTTTTCAGTAAAGTCCCAGAACCGATCAAATTCTTTGACAAAACTTTGACAGTAATAGAATCAGCTATTTGTCTTATTTGTGCAACTGAAAGTTGACTTGATGACTGTGGTTTTGGGGATTGCTGACACTCATTTTTTTGACAAGTGTCCACAACAGTTTCTTGCCTTGGTTGCGCCAAGGATATACCACCAAGACAAGTCAGCATTAATATGGGATAAATACCTTGCCTTAGCAATAAATGCCAATTCATTTACTGTCTACCAGCTTCTTAACATCAAGATAGAATTCGCCATTCACATATTGAATAAATTCATCCCCACTCAGCTCGATAATGGTACCGTTAGCACTACGGCGGAAATAAATTATCTGTTGCATTATATAGCCGGGATCGCTTCCTTTTTGGAGAGTTACTAGCACATTCTTGGAAGAACAACTACCACCCCGGCGATTAGAAATACACAGCACCGGATAACCATTCACATTGTCTCTACCAGTAATGTAGAATCTGCCATTGTCATAGTAACGGCGGAATCTTGCCGAAACTATCTTACACCGTTCTAGGGGAGAGGTATTAAAAGCAGTACTAGACCAACGAATAAATCGCTCTCTTCCCCGCGATGTCCTCACCCATGTAAATGGCACACCTCTGCGAACTGCACAGTAAAACTTGGAACGTCCACCATAGCTAGGTTGAGCAAAGCTGGCGGTAGTGATAAACCCCAAAGCAATAACTGCGGCAACTTGGGTAAATTTCCTGATGTTCATAGTCAGGTCAAGTGTTTGTGAGTTATGTATATCCGTATATATACAAGCTACGATATGATGCTACGTCTTTTCGGAAATTTACAATAAAGTTTATGATTTTTTGGTAAAAATTGTTTTTTTGATTACAGCAGTTTTCATCTATTGAAACCATATCTTCATGTAGGGGTTTAGCAGTGCTAAAACCCTACGGTGTGGGGGAGCATTCCAACTTTTATGCAATACCCTAGAAGGGTATCGCTACACGGACAAAGCCCCAGGCTTATAGCCTGAGGGTGCTTTTTAAAAAATGGGATGCTCCCCGGTGTGGTCTATTTACCTGAAAATCGCTGTAACCTCACCCTCGCTTTTTGCAGTGCAAAAATCTTTCCCTCTCCTTATTAAGGAGAGGGATGTCCGTAAGGACAGGGTGAGGTTTGGTATTTTATTTCATCTTCAATCCTCAGCTGGTAATTTCTGACCAAACAGGGTGCTATACATCAACTTATAAATACCAGTATTATCCACCGTTGTTGGTAGCCTGTTTGCATTAACACCATGTGCCTTGGCAACCACCGAGCCAGTATTATCTCCAAAACTTGTCCAACCCACAGCAAAATTAAAACGCTTCCCTTGTTTATCGGGTGCGGAGGTAAAGGGGATAGTTTTAGTCCCTTGCTTACCATCCCACGGGGAACCATTCTTACTTCTTTCTGGTACTGGGGAAGGTAAATTAATATCCCCCACCACTTCCAAACCCCCAGCATCACTATCTGCGGCTGTCACCAACAAGGTGTTGGGTGTTTTAGCAATAAATTTCATCGCTACCCCAACTGCATCATCAGCTCGTTTCACAGCCTCTATGCAACCTACGGCATTATTATAGTTACAGAAATTATCACTACCTTCTTCCTCCAACACCACAAAGAAACCCTGGGGATTTTGAGAGACAACTTTTAAAGCTGCATCGAGCATTTCACCTACTGTGGGTGCAGTGGGGACATATAAAGGTAAATTTGCCTGGTTTAAATTTTCTTCAGAATTATCATTATAAGTATTCAAAGCAGCGAAAATTCCCAATACCTTTTTGGTGTTAGCTGGCAATTTGAGCAACTCATCACGGGTATAAACCACCCTATAACCCTTGCTCTTTGCCACTTCAATTAAATTCACTCCATCTGTACGTTGAGCTTGTGCCGCAGTGGCGTGTCTCCCAGCAGTACCTTTGGGTAAGTAAAATATTTCTCCACCTCCCAAAATCACATCTACCCCAGATTCCACAATTTGTTTGGTGATTTCGGCAAATTGACGGCGACTTCGCGTTTTAGCTACAAATGCACCAGTACCGGGTTCGGGAATAACTCCAGAGTTAATAATTGCTGTTCCCTTACCAGCAGCTACAGCTTCCTCCATAATTGTTTGGGGTTTTCCAGAAGCCGCCACAATGGGTTTACCATTCTTATCCAAACCAAAGGAATCTGCATTTACCTTTACTCCAGTGGCGTGGGTGACAGCACCACCATTAGAAGTAGCGGTGAGTTGATTTTTCATGTGTCCCAAATAGACACCAAGGTTGGACATTTTATCCCAATTTAACCTTCCATCGGGACCATAGTGGAGCATTCGCGCTGCTCCCCAATGGGATGGGCTAGTACCGTCGGGATGAATAAATATCACATTTCCTGATTTAGAATTATTTGCTGGAGATGGAGAGGTACAGCCAAGTAAAGATGTGCTGAAAATAACTGCTAGTTCTAAAATATATTTCTTCAATTGCAGTGCCATAGTTGATTACTTAGGGCTTGCTGAAAAAGTCATGATTGTGGGGGTAGGGAACTCTTAACAGGGAACAGGGAACAGTTTTACCCCCATTTTTTCCAATTTTTTGGAGTCCAAAAAATTGGAGATGCAAGGTTTTTAAGCTTTATATCCCTATTCTCTTGCACTTTTTTCGACAAAAATAGCCTGAGGTGCTTACAAGATAAGAGTTTTAAAGTTATTCAGCAAACCCTACTTAGGGTTTATATTCACATCTTGCACCACAGGATTCTTGAGAAAATTTAAATAATCTCTATTTGTATCATATTTTATGTTGGGTTCCACTTCGTTTCACCCAACCTACGAGGGATTGCGATCCCACTTAAAGGATACCAATGGGGAATTAGGGGTATTACCCTCTTGGGCAGCAGGGGAGTAGGGAGAGAAAAAACAAGTCCAAATTATAGCCATTCCAATAATGTTTGCGACACATACATGATTCCTCAGGGCACGGCATCCACAATCTTTTGGTGTATAAAATTATAACTCTGATGCCGTGCCCCTACCCGTTTTAACCTTGTCCCTCAAATAATTTATCAGCTTTCCATTGCAAAGTCTTGGGGATCGACATCCCAATTTACCCAACGAATGGCTTCGCGGGCAGATTGTATAGTAGGAGGGACTCGCGTCGCATGAATAAATCCCGTACTGGGACAAGTCATTTTCAGGAGATGAATTGGCTCAATATCAACCTGTTGCTCGATGCGAAGTAAAGAATATTCCCGCCAAGAGTCAAGTTCTACCGCAGCAAGCTCCTGACAAATCCGTGCATAGCCGATACCTTGAATGAGAACGCGCCTTAATTCTGCATTCTCTTCCGTGAGTAACCAACTGGCTGGCCATTGATTGGGATGAACATTGGCATACTTTGGTGGTAAATTTACGCCGTGAAAAAAGTATAAATAAGAACCATCTGGGTAGGCGATCGCCGGTTCTCCTTCTCCATGCAAGCGGTTTTGTTCATCAAGTAACAATCGACAGGGGCGGTTAATTACCAGACAAACGTTCTCGCAAGGGATAATAGTTCCACATTCAGTGGAAATACCTTGCAATGCTGCCCAAAGTGAGCGATCGTAGTTACAGGATAAGACTTGGATACAAAAGTCAAATAGGGGCATTGGGGCATCTTGGAAGAAGTGTATTGATACACCCATTCCAGCCATAATTGTCCCCACATTCGCCAGCAGAGGTTTAAAGTATTCGGCTAACTCATCCAATCTCGGCTGTATCAGTGGCTGCCAAAATAAATTATCTAATCCTTGTCCCCAAGGTTGCCACTGTTGAGAAAACCAATCTCCTATCCCTAGAACAATATCCCCACCAGGTTGCTGGAGCAAATTTTGCCGCCATTGTTGCTGCTGGTTTGACCACAACATATTTAGCAAGTCTTGGGGGATTTGCGCCAGCATTTCTTCCCGATGTGGTTCTGAAGGATTGAGTTGTGTCAGCAAGGTACCCATAGCAACTAGGCGATGAGTCATTAATTGCTGTGCCTGTTGATTCATAAATTGTTCATACAGCTGTTGCCAGACAGATTTTTCCAGCTGTTGCTCTATGGACAACATTATTTTCCCAGCAATGGGCATCATCAACATTTGCGGCAAACCAAATTCTTGCCTCAAAGCTACTAAGGAACGCTCATCTAATAACTCTTCCAGTTCTTGGGGTCCATCAAAAAACCTGATTTTGGGTTTTGGCTTGTCCAAGGCTGTATATAAAGTTTCTACAGCTGCGGTAGCTTGCTGATGGTTAATTGGTTCAACAGAAATGGCAATCTCTCGCCATTTCTGCTGATACACAGGAATCAGGGCTTCTTGTTCTGGTGTTAACCGATTAATCTGCGACATAACGCCAGCCTTCAGGCTCGTACTCTCTTTGAATTCTTACCATCCAAATACCATAGGGAATCTGGAGTGGTTTGTGTTCTTCGTGGGTTAAGGTGGCTGTTGGTGATAGTACCTTTAGGTAGAGGGTGCCATCTTTTTCGTAGAGTTCTGCTTGTCCATCGCTGATGCGATGTCTGTGACCTGTGACTTCACCTTCTGCTAATGTGAGATGGGATAAGGGCTTGTTGCCAGTAGCAATACCTTGCTCCATTGGTAATAAAATCACGTCACCTTGGCGAATTGGTTGCATGGCAGTTGTCTCCAAGTTGTTGTATTACAAAATAAAAAACTGTTTATCTAAGATAACTACAAACTGTATAACTCTATTTTGGCAAACTGGTGCTGAATTCGCCCTAAATGTATCAGAGTCTTTATATGCATACAACTACCAAAAAGTCAAACAAAAAAGCGTGGGCTGGTGCGATCGCTCAACCACCAACCGAGTTTTCCCTGACTCCCCTATCAATTATCTCTGGAAATATACCAGCAGGTTTACGTGGTACACTGTACTGCAATGGTCCTGCACGGTTAAAACGTGGTGGCAAGGTTGTGGGACACTGGTTTGATGGGGATGGGGCGATTTTAGCGGTACATTTTGCTGATGGTGATGTAAGGGCAGTTTATCGCTATGTGCAAACTGCTGGTTATCAAGAAGAGACAACCGCAGGTAAACTTATCTATGGCAACTATGGTATGACTGCCCCTGGAGCTTTTTGGAACAAATGGTTAAAGCCATTTAAGAATGTTGCCAATACCTCTGTGTTAGCCTTACCAGATAGGCTTTTAGCATTATGGGAAGGTGGTCAACCCTACGCCCTCGATTTACAAACCTTGTCAACTTTGGGTTTAGATAATTTAGGGGGATTAGGCAAAGGTAAAACTTATTCTGCACACCCCAAGATTGACTATCAGACGGGTGATATTTTTAACTTTGGGATTGAACCTGGTAAAAGTCCCCAGTTAAATCTCTATAAGAGTAATGCCACTGGCAAAATTGTGCAAACAGCAGCATTGCCCTTGGCAAGGTTATCGTTAATCCATGATTTTGTTTTAGCTGGGCCATATCTGGTATTTTTTATCCCTCCATTGGAATTGAATATTTTCCCTGTGATATTGGGATTTTCTTCCTACTGTGATGCCCTCCAATGGAAACCCCAATTAGGAACGCAGATTTTAGTCATTGACAGAGAAACTTTATCTGTGGTGAGTCGCAGCGAAGCAGAGCCTTGGTTTCAGTGGCATTTTGCTAATGGTTATGTGAACGATCGCGGTATATTAGTTATAGATATGGCTCGCTATGAAGACTTTCAAACCAATCAGTTTCTCAAAGAAGTAGTCACAGGTATCACCCATACCCCTGCTCAGAGTCAGTTATCAAGGGTACAGCTAAATCCCCAAACAGGCAAAGTCACGGGTATAGAAACAATTTTAGACAGAAACTGTGATTTTCCCAGGGTACCACCCCAGAATGTGGGACAAAATTCTCGATATACTTACCTATCCATATCTCGGCAAGGTACGGATATTAGTGAAGAAATATTAAATGCGATCGCTCGCTTTGACCATAAAACTGATACCCTAACAGAAGCAGACTTGGGGGAAAATAGATATCCTTCAGAACCCATCTATGTCCCGGATGTTCATAACCCCAAACAAGGTTGGATTCTCACCATTGTTTATGATGGTAATACCCATAGTAGTCAAGTTTGGGTATTTGACGGGGATAGATTAGATGGAGAACCCGTTTGTAGATTAGCTTTACCTGGGGTCATTCCTCACAGTTTTCATGGTACCTGGAAAGCAGCCTGTGGGAGTGAAGGAGTGGGGGAGTGAAGACACGAAGTGGCTTCCCGTAGGGGCACGGCATCAGTAAGATAATCAACCATGCCAACATATTACAGGCGCCGTGCCCTTTAGGCAGTGTACTTTGTGCCCCCTCGAAGGTAAAAGTTCATCCCACATCTGTGACAAGACTTGTTCCTTGACTCTGGCAAGGAACACAGAGCTGGAGGCTCCGCCTCCAAATCGAGGCAGAGCCGAGCGTCACACGTACCAAGGCAGAGCCTTGGCACGAGAGTGACACCAAAAATTTATGAACAAAAATCATGAAAATTCTATCAAAGTACACAGCCTAGAGCATCAATTCAGTAATCAAGAGCAATCATCAATTGAGAGGGATAGGGAAGCGTGGGGAGTATGGGGAGATAAGGGGACAAATTTTTTCTCATTATCCCATCACCTCATCACCTCATCACCTCATCACCTCATCACCTCATCACCTAGCATTACTGAATCATTACTTCATCATCTCATCATCCCAAGTGTGGGGAGCAGAGAAGCAGGGGGAGAAGAGAGACTGTTAAGATTTCTGCACCATGTCCTGAATCAAAACTAATCTACTGGGCTTGATATCAAAACTTAATTGGCACTCCCTTTACAAATAGAGTGCCAATTCTGAAGCGAATTCCCGGTATGAAGTCTGAATCTTAACCAACAACTGATGTTGAAGCGTCCTCACTTGATGGGGGAGTACTGGGCAACTCCAGACAATAACCTGCACCATATACTGTCTTGATATAACGGGGATGGCGGGGATCTGGTTCTAACTTAGTTCTCAGGTGGCGAATATGAACCCGTATGGTTTCAATATCATCATCAGGATCGTATCCCCAAACTTCTCGGAGAATTTCACTGGGGGAAACGGTTTGACCATGACGTTGAAGCAAACAATGGAGTAGTTCAAACTCTAAGTGGGTCAATTTTACTGTTTCATTGAACCATATTGCCTCAAATCTCTCCGGAACTAAGGTCAGAGGACCATAGTTGAGAATCTCACTATGTTTTGCTGCTTGAGGGATGCGATCTGTACGTCGCAGTAGTGCCCGCACCCTTGCCAACATTTCCTCTACTTCAAAAGGCTTAGTCAGATAGTCATCTGCTCCAGCATTAAAGCCTTCCACCTTATCTTGAGTTTGGCTTAACGCCGTTAACATCAACACGGGAATTTCCGCAGTACGTTCATCCCGGCGCAAACGCTGGCAAATCGTAAATCCATCTACCCTAGGCAACATCAGATCGAGCATGATTAAGTCTGGCTGTAGCTGGAGAGCTAGTGCCTGTCCTTTGATACCGTCTTCAGCTTGACTGACATCATAGCCAGCCATTTCTAAATTTACGGCTACCAATTCTGAGATTGCGGGGTCGTCGTCTATGACTAGAATCCTCGGCATTACATTATTAAAGGAATATTACTACTTATTAAGGATAAATAAGAACCTTTGGTATAATACAAAGATTACTTTATTTATTATAAAAAATATTTGAAATACAACACAAATCTTAAACTAAAACGGGAAAAAAAAATAGGGTTCATTACACTTAATCTGAATACTGTGTAAAATTTTGGGAGAAAACCGCGATCGTTTTGACAGAAAAGGGTAATACTACTTCCCTTAACTACATTTTGGTTAATTTGTCAAAGACAAAATAGCTCAACATGAATGGCTCCTCCCTTAAACAAACATTAAGGATAGGCTAATGGGAGGTAGTTGGTTTTTGTTGCCAAATTGCCATCTAGAAAAAGCAAATTTGTATAGAAATTACATATAACTGGGAATTATCCCATGATTGGGTGTTTGTGATGGGGGGATGATGGTTGTTGGTTGTTGGTTGTTAGTTGTTAGTTGATGGTTGTTGGTTAGTGGTTGATGAGGTGATGGGGTGATGAGATAAAAATAATTCTTCCCCACTCCGAACTCCCCTAGGGCGCAAGCCGCAGTGCCCCTACAAACACCCAATTTCGTTCAATAATCAAACCGGATTCCTATATACTTATTACTTATTACTTATTACTTATTACTTATTACTTATTACTTATTACTTCCCCCTTATAGACCATCCCAAACTAGTAGGTTGTTGGTAAACTCGCTTGAGGGTATTAACATCCCTAGTGGAAATAAGAGGTGGATTGCGAACTTGTGAAGGGTATAAAGCATCACTGGCTTTTTGGCTATGACCCCAAATTCCCAGAGCATGACCGAGTTCGTGACGGGCGGCTGCTAAGAGATACTTACCTGTTTGACTGGGACTGAGGAGAATTTGAAACCTGTGGTGGAGAATATTGTTTTGAGTGTATAAATTATAGGTTGTGAGAGCAGAACGGGCACGGGTTATTTTGCGATCGCGGTCAAATCTTAAAGGTGGTGCTTTTCTAATGATAGTAATATCTGCTACATCTGCTTGGGAGACTATTTCTAGGGGTAAGTAGTTATTCCATTCTGCGATCGCTTGGGAAACTGTATTTACCCAATTATTAGCTTGTATCGTGTTGGATAATTGGGGTGTGGCGATGCGAATGCGAACGGGAAACCCCGACCAAATTAAGTAACCAACGGGTGTAGATTTTACCTGGGAGAAATAGTCACCACTGTTACTGCTATCTTGCCACTGTGCTAATTGGGGAGGTAATTTATGGGTTTGGGGTGTGGGGAAAGTAGCAGCAATTAAATCTCGATCGCTCCGCTGAGATTTGGGGATAAAAATATTGCTAGATTGTCCAATAGCAAAAGACTGCACGTTAATCAAGATGGCGAGCAGTCCGCTAATGGTTGCTATGAGTATGGGTGACAGCCAGGGTTTCCACAATGGAGATAGGGTTTTGGGTTTTAGTCTTTGTTTTCCCATTGCTGTTAATTAACCCTACAGGGACTTCCAGATAAAAAACACCCTATAGTTATCAGGTCACAAAACATGTAAACTTCACTGTCAACTGTCAACTGTCAACTGTCATCCTCAATTATTTAGGTAACCAGTTAGCACTTAAAACTATGGTTAAGCCGAGAAAGATAACTGTGAGCATCCAGGTGACTCGATTCAGAGTATTTTCCGCGCTTTTGGTGCTGCTGAATAACTGCGCTTGACCACCAATAGCTGCGATCCCATCACCTTTCGGGCTGTGGAGGAGAACTAAAACAATTAAGCCAATGGCAGAAAATGCCCAAATACCTTGTACGACGTTAGTGACATTCATGGTGGTAATATCTATATCTTTGAACTTTTGCAAGCAGTTGTGAGACTAGTGCGGTTTTGGATTCCACCCAAGAGGAGCAACTGGCTAACCTAGAGGGTGAGTTTTGAGTTTAAAGTCTGGGTTAAACCATCCTTGATTACTCATCACTCACAATTTTTTTTACAGTCCAACTCTTACGGGAGTGGGAGGCAACTTCACTTCATACTCAGCATTTTGGAGTAGCGATCGCCCAGTCATTTCTGGAGGCTGGGGTAATTGTAATATGTCCAGAATAGTAGGAGCAATATCAGCAAGTTTACCATCACTCCTGAAGTTAACTTCTGCACCATACCCAGGGATTTTCACCTTTTCTCCTTCAACCAAGATTAAAGGAACTGGATTGGTGGTGTGAGCCGTCCAGGGTTGTCCCCCTTCATCTATCATATACTCAGCGTTACCGTGGTCGGCAGTAATAATTGTTGTCCCACCCACTTTACTCACACCGGTAACTAAACGAGCTACACATTTATCCACCATCTCAATGGCTGACACAGTGGCTTCTATTTGCCCTGTATGTCCTACCATATCAGGGTTAGCATAGTTGATTACCACTAGGGAGTAAATGCCCTGATTGATAGCTGCGATCGCCACATCTGTAACTGCTTCAGCAGACATTGTGGGGGCGCGATCATAAGTGGCTACCATCGGGCTATTAACTAGTTCCCGGTCTTCCCCAGGAAAAGGTTCTTCTAAACCGCCATTGAAGAAGTAGGTAACATGGGCGTATTTTTCAGTTTCTGCCGTGCGAAACTGCTTTAAACCCTGTTGGGCGATGACTTCCCCCAAAATATTACTCAGATTCTGGGGTTCAAAGGCAACATTCACAGGTAAACCTGGATCGTACTGGGTAAAGGTGACAAAATCCAAAGGTTGGATTTGCTGCCGATCAAAACTGTCAAATTGATCGCTGACAAACGCCTGGGTGAGCTGTCTAGCGCGGTCAGGGCGGAAATTGAAGAATATGACTCCATCCCCTGATTCCACGGCTCCAGGGGCAAGACGGGTGGGTATGACAAATTCATCGGTGATCCCTTCACCATAGGATGCTTGCAACACTTCTGCTGCCGAGCGTCCATCGCCAGCACCATCTTGTGTCATCACATCATAGGCTTTTTGTACCCGATCCCAACGGCGATCGCGATCCATAGCATAGTATCTACCACTGAGGGTAGATATACGTCCAATGCCAATGCGGTCTATGTAATCTTGAATTAGACCCATTGATTTGACACCATCAGTAGGTTTAGTATCCCGTCCATCTGCGATCGCATGGATACAAACCTCCGTAATTCCTTGGGATTTAGCCAAGTCCAAAAGTCCAAACAGATGGCTTAAATGGGAATGTACACCACCCTCAGAACATAGTCCCACTATGTGCAGCTTGCCATGACGATTTTTCACCGCCTGACAAATTTCCACCAGTGCAACATTTTTATTGATAGAACCGTCTTCCACAGCATCCGAGATGCGTACTAATTCTTGAGGTACAACCCTGCCAGCACCAAGATTCAAATGACCAACTTCAGAGTTGCCCATTTGTCCTTCTGGCAGTCCTACAGCTTTTCCAGAGGTGCGAATGAGTGTGTGAGGATAAGCAGCCCATAAACTATCCATTACTGGAGTCTTAGCTGCGGCAATAGCATTGCCTTGTGTCTTCTCACAGTAGCCCCATCCGTCTAAAATGACTAGCACCACGGGAGCAACAGGTGCTTTGGTCATAATAAATAGCCCTTTACTTTTTGTAATAACCGCATAATACCACTGCTATCCACAGCCGCAAGTGAATTTCTGCTTAGTAATTGCTTTTGTGGTAAAGCTTTGATTTCTTAGACATTTCTTCCATTTTAGGCAATATGTCTCAATTTTTGCCACCCCTTGTGATTGAGGGGTTGTTAGTTGTTAGTTGTTAGTTGTTAGTTGTTAGTTGACAGTTGACAGTTGACGGTTGACAGTTGACGGTTGACAGCTTAATTCCTTCACTCCCTCACTCCTTCACTCCTTCACTCCCTCACTCCTTCACTCCTTCACTCCTTCACTCCTGCCTGTGGCAAAATTTATTAGGTGTTTTATTGTTTTCATCCTCTATTTTGATAATAGTGGTTTCCAAACAAGCGGATTCACCCATAGATAAGAAGAAAATTACAACATATGTGTCTGTCTTGAGTTTTCATCCCCTAGCTGATAACCGATAAATAATAACTGAAATGACCGCAACAACAACCAACCTCCCTAGCTTATACGAACCTTCTGCCACCGAAGCGAAGTGGCAAAAGTTTTGGGAAGATAACCAAGTTTACAAAGCCGATCCCAATCGGGATGGTGAATCCTACTGTATCGTGATCCCACCCCCTAACGTCACTGGTAGTCTGCACATGGGACACGCCTTTGACAATAGTTTGATTGATACCCTGGTACGTTACCACCGGATGTGTGGACGCAATGCCCTATATTTACCAGGAACAGACCACGCCAGTATTGCCGTACACACAATTCTCGAAAAACAATTGGCGGCAGAGGGGAAAACTCGCTACGAATTAGGACGAGAAAAATTTCTCGAACGGGCGAAGCAATGGAAGACCCAATCTGGAGGGACAATTGTGAATCAGTTGCGCCGTTTGGGTGTATCCACAGATTGGTCACGGGAACGTTTTACCCTGGATAATGGTTTGTCCAAGGCGGTTTTATATGCTTTTAACAGCCTCTATAATGAAGGGCTAATTTATCGCGGTAAATACTTGGTAAACTGGTGTCCAGCGTCACAATCAGCAGTATCTGATGTGGAGGTGGAATCTAAAGAAGTTGATGGAAATCTTTGGCACTTCCGCTATCCCCTTAGCGATGGTTCTGGGTATGTAGAAGTAGCAACCACTAGACCGGAAACCATGCTGGGTGATACTGGTGTGGCTGTAAATCCTAGTGATGAACGTTACAAGCATCTGATTGGCAAAACCCTGATGTTGCCCATTATGAATCGGGAAATCCCCATCATTGCAGATGAGTTGGTCGATCCCACCTTTGGTACTGGGTGCGTCAAGGTAACTCCTGCCCACGATGCCAATGATTTTGAAATGGGTAAGCGTCACAATCTGCCGTTTATTAATATCATGAATAAGGACGGCAGTTTGAATGAAAATGCTGGGGAGTTTCAAGGACAAGACAGGTTTGTTGCCAGAAAGAATGTGGTAGCACGCCTAGAAGCTGATGGGGTATTGGTAAAGGTAGAGGATTATAAACATAGCGTTCCCTACAGCGATCGCGGTAAAGTACCTGTAGAACCTTTACTATCAACCCAGTGGTTTGTGAAGATTCGCCCCATGGCGGATAGATGTCTGGAGTTCCTAGAGAAGGAAAATTCTCCCCATTTTGTTCCAGAACGTTGGACGAAGGTGTACCGGGATTGGTTGGTAAAACTAAAGGATTGGTGCATTTCCCGTCAGTTGTGGTGGGGACATCAAATCCCGGCTTGGTATGCTGTCAGTGAAACGGGTGGAGAAATTGCTGACAATACCCCCTTTGTAGTCGCAAGTAGCGATGCCGAAGCCAGGGAAAAGTTAGTGGCACAGTTTGGGGAAAATGTGCAGATAGAAAGAGATCCCGATGTATTGGATACTTGGTTCTCCTCTGGATTATGGCCCTTTTCTACCTTGGGATGGCCCGAAGAAACTGCGGATTTAAAGACTTATTATCCCAACAGTGTCCTGGTAACGGGTTTTGATATTATCTTTTTCTGGGTAGCCAGAATGACCATGATGGCTGGTCATTTTACCGGACAAATGCCCTTTAAGGATGTTTATATCCACGGCTTGGTACTAGATGAAAAGGGCAAAAAAATGTCCAAGACGGCGAATAATGGTATTGATCCACTGATATTAATGGATAAATATGGCACAGATGCCCTGCGGTATACCCTGATTAAAGAGGTGGCAGGAGCAGGTCAAGATATCCGCCTAGAGTACGATCGCAAAAAGAATGAATCCTCATCAGTGGAAGCTTCCCGTAACTTTGCCAATAAGTTATGGAATGCGGCGCGGTTTGTGATGATCAACTTGGACGGTCAAACACCGCAACAGTTGGGTGTGCCAGAGGCTACAGAGTTAAGCGATCAATGGATTCTTTCCCGGTTTAACCAAGTCGTACAACAAAGCCATATTTACATGGATAGATATGGGTTAGGGGAAACAGCTAAGGCTCTGTATGAATTTATTTGGGGGGATTTTTGTGACTGGTATATCGAACTGGTAAAGTCCCGGTTACAAAACAAAGCTGATGCTGCATCCCGCAAGGCAGCGCAACAAACCCTAGCATATGTACTGGAAGGGATTTTAAAGCTCTTAAGTCCATTTATGCCCCACATTACTGAGGAAATTTGGCATACCCTTACCCAACAAGGAGCAGACTCTAAACAAAGTTTGTCTTGTCAGCGTTACCCAGAAGCAGACACCAAGCTGGTAAATCCAGAATTGGAGTCACAATTTGAACTGCTAATTGGTACAATTCGTACCATTCGTAATCTACGAGCTGAAGCAGATGTCAAGCCGGGAGCAAAAGTTACTACCAACTTGCAAACTGACAGCGACAGAGAAAGGCAAATCCTGACTAGTGGACAATCTTATATCAAAGATTTGGCGAAAGTAGAGAATTTGACCATTGCTGAGGGACAAAAATCCCCTGCAAAATCGAGCAATTGGCGGAAAATCCTAGCTATTATCTTTTCCCTATTCTTAGTGAGAATTGCCTTTGCAATATCCAACGCTATGGGTAGTATTCCTATTGTCGGCAATTTTTTTGAAATTGTTGGCTTCCTTTACGCCACCTGGTTTATTAGCCGTAACTTAATCTCGGCTCAGTCACGACAGAAAGTGTGGGCACAAGTTTCCCAAATCACTAGTGCAGAGCCTACCCCAGAATCAAAAGAACCACAAACAACACCAGAAAAAGTTATTGCTGGGGTAGTGGGGACAGTACAAGTGCTAATACCTTTAGATGGGGTAGTAGATATTGCTGCTCTCCGGGCAAAACTGGAAAAAAGTTTAAGTAAAGTAGAAAATGAGGCTCAATCTTTGACTGGTAGATTAAATAATCCTAAGTTTGTGGATAAAGCACCAGCAGAAGTAGTCCAAGGAGTCAGGGATGCTCTAGCAGAAGCAGAAAAGCAAAGAGAAATTTTGCGCGCACGTCTTCAGACGTTGTCTTAGACATCGCCTGCAAAGTTTAGCATAATAAATGGGAGGTAAGACCAAAGCCAGGGTTTCTGCCCAAAATAAGGCACTCCCCCTATGTCTAGGCAAGGGGGCAGGGGTAGGAAGCATAGTCTTTCTCCCTTGCTAAGAGCTATTCAAGGGCGCGAGCTTCCTTCTTCCGTCTGACTTGGTGAAAGTTTATGTAGCGATGCTTTCAAAGGGAGTCGCCCAAGGAACCTTCGCATTTATCATAAACTTGATCCAGCCCATACATATTTTAACCAAGTTTGGGGGTTTAATTCCCCTGCCTCTGGTGGCAGTATGTTTTGTGTCGGGGTAAAATTACCGTTACAAAACTTAATTACGAATTACGTTAGCGCAGTTCCTCTGAAAGAGGCATTACGAATTACTTTAAGATATTGACTTTAAGATATTTACCCTCGGTGATTCTTTGATGTTGCAAAGCAAGAAGCCGCACCTTAGTAATCCCCGGATTTATTTCACAACCTAAAATCTAAAATCTAAAATCTAAAATCTAAAATCTAAAATCTAAAATTGCTCCATCCCTCGGAAATCATAAATCAAAATAAAAAAATTAGAATCCATGCTATATCTAGCTCAGGTGCATAAAAATGAATTTTTAGCTCGGTATCAATTACGACTTTTAGCACGTCAGGAAGCAGAATACTTCTGGGTAATTATTCCGGAAGATACTTTTATTTTATTGGGTAATAAAGCTAATGCTTCCGAAGTGAAAGGTGGAAGTATATCCCAGTCAGAAATTTTAATTGTGGCACATTCTCGTAGCGATCGCATTCCTTTTCGTTTAATTGAAAAAATGCTGGTGTTAGTGGAGCTTTCTGACACTGGAGAAATTGAATGGGTAGAAGAAGCTACTAACTGGGTAATGAACTTAGTAAGTAATTACCTTACCACTGGTATTACTCCAGATTTCTTGCGTCAAGAAAAAGAACAAGCAGAGCAATGGCGACAAGAATTGACATTGCAGAGTCAAGATTTAGCTCGTCGCAGTTTAGAACTAGAAGCCCGTCGGGAGCAAATTCAATCCCTAGAAGAACAGATTAAACGCGAACAAAATGATACTTATGGGGATAGTGATAATTCGTAATTCATAATTCGTAATTCATAATTCATAATTAGGGCTTGCACCATTAACCTTAGCGCAGCTCCTCTGTAAGGGGCATTATGAATTAATTGCTCAGTCTCCCACGAGAAAATCTCACAACCAAGCATGAAAATAATTCCCTCACTCCGGGCGGGGAAACCCCGCCCCTACTCCTTCACTCCCTTACTCCGGGCGGGGAAACCCCGCCCCTACTCCTTCACCAAGGGATTGTTCGACTTCTTTGGCATTATCTACAGCTTGCTTGCGAGTTTGGATAAAGGAGTTGATTTCCGTCGCAAATTTGGGATATTGATCCAAGATATTAATTATACTATCTGGTTCAATTGCGATCGCTTTCAAATCATCAATTACAGTTACCGATACTTGGCTTACCTCTCCCTGTAATAATGCGGTTTCACCAAATAAGTCACCATCTGATAGGAAAGCCACCTCTTGTTGGTGATGGTTGATATCTTTGACGGAGAGTAAAACCTTACCCTCTAAGATAATATAGATTTTCCGGTCAAGTTCCCCTGCTTCGACAATTCGTTCACCAATGCCAAAATGTTCTACGATTGCTGATTGTGCTAAATGTTCCAGGGTATTGGGATGCAAAAATGTAAAGTAGGGGAAAGTTTTTAAAGATGCGGCTATTTCTTCAGTAGTAATACCTTGCTCCTGGGGAAAATCACCCAGTTGATACTCAACTTTATCCCCATAGGGTAAGGTAAATTTGTGACGTTTGGCGGCATAATAGACCCGGGTCATAAATTCGGCTTGGATGTCTTCTAGAGCAAAAAAATCTTTAATACATACCTGGACTTCATACTCAATGGCGGTATTAGTATAATCTTGAGTATCAATGCTAGGTGGGGGATCGGATACAACTCCCTTTGTGGCGAGGGCTGTTTGTGTGAGCATCTGGATGACTCGATTGGGGGGATCGAAATAAGAAAATCGTAAAATCATCCGTACCATGTGTAGGGGATCTACAATTGTATAATTTTGAATTGTATTCTTACCCAAATTGCCATTAGGTATAATAATCACATCGCGATCGCGGTTTTTCAACCGTACAGCACGCCAGTTAATTTCAATTACTTCCCCTTCAATGTCTCCCACTTTAATCCAATCACCTACCTTGAAGGGAGCTTCTAAAATCAGTAAAAATCCGGATACGAGATTGCTTAAGGTATCTTGGAGTGCTAACGCCATCACCAGTGAACCGATCCCAGCAGCAGAGGCTATTTTACTTAAATCAATCTGCCAAATCAACCCTAGAATATAGGCACTAATGCCCAAAACCAAAGCACCACGAATCACCTGAAACAAGAGGTTTGTAATATGGATTTGCCATGTTTTTTGGGGTTTGCCGGTGGTAAAGATGGTATTTACTAGTAACAGTAAAGTGTAAATTAGTGCTACTCCCAACAGTGTTTCTACTATTTTCAAGGAGTTGGCAGTGTCGGCAATCCCCAAAATCTTTCGCATCACCAGTAGGGCTGCCAAAGGAGGGAGAAGCCAGCGACGGATATTACGTAAAACCTTGGCAAAAGGGTTACTTTGCCGGGTTAATTGTTCAATACCTTCCCCAAGGGCGATGGTGAGGATGGGAAATCCCAAAATCAGGAATAGTCCCCAAATCAATAGTGATTGGTTTGTCATTCAATTTTAGATTTTAGATTTTGGATTTTGGATTGACCAGAGAACTCGCGACGACGACAGTCGCTCTGGGTAGCGCGAGTCGTGACCCCATGTCATTTGCCTGGAGGCTTGAAACAATGACAGAACTGTTTGTTTTTCTCCACGGATAAATCCACACGGCTTGTATCCAGTTTATTTTCCGGTCAATTACTTATTACTTATTACTTACTACTTATTGCTTATTACTTATTACTTATTAAAAATTATCGGCATCAAAATCTAAACCTGTAGTTAAATCGCTAATCAAGTCCTGTAGTCCAGTCTTTCCTAGTACCCAGGTTGGTAGTTTACGCCCATCTTGGGTAATCCCGTCTGACTTGGTAAAATTATGGATTTCGTGGAGGCGATCGTATACTGCTTGGGTGACTAAAATTGTATTGGGTTCAGCGTTTTGTTGCAGTTGATTAGCGATCTCCACGGTTTCCCCCCATACCTGATACCGAAATTTTTGTTGTCCGATAATTGCTGCCATCACAGTACCCGTATGTACACCAATATCGAGGCTAAGACTAATATTATGCTTCTGGTTAAAGCGTTTAATACTATTAAGTGCTTCTAGGGCAAATTGTACACCGCGATTGACGTGATCCAGCTGTGCCTTTGTCAGTCCACAATTAGCCATATAGCGATCGCCAACCAAAAACAACCGTTCCACACCATGTTTTTCCCCTACTTCATCCAAAATATGAATCAGTTCGTCAAACAACTGGGCAGTTTCTTCTGGAGTATCTTCTTCGCCTATCTTCATTAAACCACCAATGTGGATACAAACCATTGTTACCTGAGAATGGCGATCGGCAATTTTTTGATTACCTTTTTTCATCCCCTTGACAACTGTATGGGGCAAAATGTTTAACAACAGGTTTTCGTTTTCCTGATTTTTTTCTTCCAGTAATGTATTGGAGGTGCGTAGTTGCTGCACCATAGTATTAAAAATCTGTGCTAGTTCGTTAAACTCATCTTTGGTGTTAAATATAACCTCTGTATCTAATTCCCCTGCTTTTACCTTCGAGGAACTGGCAATTAGAGTATCAATGGGTTGTGTAAATCGCTGGGCAGCAATGACGGCATAAAATAGTACCAGCAGCACTAAAATGATGGTGGAAACTAACAGATAGAATTGCAGTTCATTTATTGGCTGATATGCCTCTGTCAAATCCATCTCGGCAATAATTCCCCAGTTAACCCCAGGAATCTTGACTGGAGAGTAGGAACTGAGGGTTGGGTTGCCCAGATAGTTTTCTGCCTTTTGAGTCCCTGATTTACCTGAGATTGCCTCTTCTGCAACGACGGTATCTACTTTCTGTACCAGAATTGATGTATTTAAGCGTTCAATCTGTGCAATGGTTTCAGATTTAATATTATGATTGCGTAATTTACTCACATAACCTTTGCTATCTTCTAGGAGAGGACGGGCAACGGAACGCATCAAAAAATCTGACCCCACCAGATAGGTTTCCCCTGTATCACCTAAGCCGTCTTGCTTCCAGTTACGATTACCCGTCAATTCGTTATTAATTTCATCCACTGGCAATTGTACGGCTAGAATTCCCACCTTTGTGTCACCGTCATAAATTGCACCGGCGATAAAAGCCGCAGGAGCATTGTAAGATGGTCTGTGGAACTGGAAATCAGCAATTTGAATTGCACCGCGATCGGGATTGGCTCGAACTTTTTTTACCACCTCCGCCAGATTGCTGTTGCCATAGGGTCCCCGATCTAAGCTGGTGCCAAAGTCTGTCTCTTTATAGACTGAGTACACTATGTTGCCAGTTTTGGTATCAATGAGAAATAAATCGTAATAACCAAATTTTTTAATCAAATTGCGAAACAGGGCATGATATCGGGCGTGAATCTTGCTATACTCGCTGCCATCCTCTGCTTGTTTTAATTCATCTTTCTTGCCCACAGATTTGGGATTATTAGCAATGTAGTGATATTGGAGATAGCGGGATGCAGAACTTGTGGGACGATAAGTTTCAAATACGGGGGTACCTGTAATATTTTTAGCCAGTTTAGGTAAGAATTCCTTCGTATAGTAACTAACAATTTCTCGATCCCAATCAGGGGGAATTGATGCTTGATTTAGTTGGGCAAATGCCCCTTTAAACTCCCCCATTGCCGATACTACCATACGATCCTCGCAAAGAGTTTCGATGTGATGCCGCAAAATTCGGAAATAAGATTCAACCTGATAGGCTTTAGAAGCCCGGACACTGGTAAGCTGGTCAAAGATACGCTCTGTGATCGTCTCTTGGGCTTTGCTGCAACTCAGGTAGGCTACTACTACAATTGACCCCAAACTGGCAACCAGCAGCATAATTTGCAGTTTAGATTTAATACTGAGGCGATTTAGCCCAAACATGGTGATTAGCTCCTTAGCTCCAAAATTCATCCAAATTCACCTCAGCTATTTCCTCTTGCAACTCTTGAAAATATTCACTCTGGGTAATCATGGCTACTTCCTGTTCCCGCTTTTGATGGTCAATTTCTACTCGTAATTCTTCTAACTGCTTTTGCAAATCTGCTTCACGGCGTTTGCGTTCAGTAATATCTTGAATCATACCTTCGTAATATAGTAAATTCCCCTGGGAATCGTATACACTTCTGGTATCTTCCTCGATCCAAATAGTGCTGCCGTCTTGAGCATAAACTTGACATTCCCAGTTTTTTACTTGACCATACTCAGTTAAGCGACGTTTAAATTCTTTTCGGTTGTCATAATCGACATAAATTTGTGTATCAATGTCCGTGATATCCCCAATCATAGCTGCTGGTGATTCATAACCATAAATGCTTGCCATTGCTGGATTTACCCGGATAAATTTACCATAAGTTGTGGACTGGAATATTCCTTCCAAGGCGTTTTCAAAGATACTGCGGTAATTTGATTCGGCAATTCTCAAAGCTTCTTCTGCCTGCTTGCGTTCCGTCACATCAATGCCTACAGACACCGTCGCTTTCCCTTCAGCCTGCTGATATTTTTGGGCAGCAATGAGATAATAACGGGGAGATTCATTTACCTCTATTTCAATCACTTGGGAAGCAGACTCTTGGGAACTTGCTAAAAACTGACGCATAAACTCAGCTAACTGAGAATTTCCTGTGAGAAAGCCCACTTCTTTACCAATAAAAGCATCTTGGGATAGATTCCAATTCTCTGCCAGATAACGGTTAACACCAATATATAACCCCCCGGAATCAATCCAAGAAATGGAACCTGGTACTGCATCGATGACTGCCTTTAATTGTTCCTTCGTCTGGGCTAAGTCTTGGTTTTGCTTCTCCAGGGTTGCAAAGGACTGTTTGAGTTGAACAGCCATGTTACTAAAAGTCTGGGCTAAGGAACCAATTTCATCTCTGCGCTCAGTGGGTAATTCCTGCTCCCATTCACTCCCAGAGAGTTGGCTAGGGTTATGCTCAATTTCCTTGGCTGCTTGGCTCAAACTCTGAATCGGTTTCAGTAGTCGGAATTTCACCGCAACTAGGGCTAATAATGCCCCTAAAGCGACAATGAAAGCAACGCGATTAATCAGAAATTGGGCAATTGAATCAGCAACAGCCACTGATTCTGCAACTGGTTTGACAATAACTAACTTCCAGTAAGTATTGGGCACATGGAAAATATAAACTGTGGATTTCTCTTGCAGCAACCAGTCATCTTTAAGTTCAAATTGCTTCAATAGTCGATTGGAGTCAGTTTTTCCCCCCAAAGGATCGGCAAGGATGACAGACATGAGTTCAGCTTGCTGTTGATTAATCTGATAACTGGCTCGCTCAAGGTTGGCAGCTGTTTCCGGTTTATAGTTGGGCATCTGCCGCGCTTGCTGTAACATTTCCTGATTCACCCCTGCTAGTGCTTCAGCAATGGGGGAAAATTGGGGCTTCACCGCAGCCAACTCAGATGCCAGAATAAATTCTGTCTTTGTCTTGCCCTTACTATCCTTCTCCACCCGTTGGACTAACTTTGGGTCCGGAAAGCTGATAAACTTATTGTCGCGATCGACAATGAAAACATAACCATTGGTCTTTTTCTGCCAGGATTCAGTAAAGGCTTGTAAACCTTCCAGTTTTACATCGATGGTTACAGCACCAGAAAATTCTCCCCCCTCCTGAGTGGCAATGGTACAAGTAACCATTGGCTGTTGGGAAAAAGGGTCTACATAGGAGCGACTCCAGAAACACCTCCCAGGTTTTAAGTATCGCGCTATGACGTACCAGTCTTCATTGTGATACCCAGACTGGTTATAGTCATCATAGTACTTGAGGGTTCCATCTAACTCCCTACCCCAAAAGAAACTTCTTCTTGCCACATTGGAGTTAAACTTATAGGGTTCGGGCCAGACTCCACCCCCGGCAATGCCCAAGTCCCCTTGAAAATCAATTATTTTGGGTATAAAGTTTTTGAAAGTGGTTTCTGATTTCGGTAATTGTTCTGATGTAATACCGAGGGTGCGAGTCAAACCAGCAACTTCTTTCGAGCGAGAGGTTAAATCGGAGACAGCATTGTCACCGGTTTGTCGAATCAGCCGGGATGACTCAGTAAAAACCAGCTTTTTACCTTCAGTATTAATAGCAAACATAAAACTACCAATCAAACCAAAGGCAAAAATTCCCAAACCAATTAGCGTCTGGGAATTCAAGCTCATATACCATTTGGTATTGGATTTGTTTAGTATCATTTGATTAACAACAGATGTCGAAATGATATTAAGAGAAGCTTTAGCTCGTGGCTCCCGTATCTGCTTAGAATCCCCCGAATTAATTCGGGGGAGTGTCAACAATCGTTAATCTTCTCGTCTCCCGTAATCCATTGTTATGAAGTACCCACAGACTCCGCTTACGCTATGTCTGGGGCTTCGCGTCTCACTCGCCGTTGCTCTGTTGGGTATCCCAAAAAAATGGGTATCCGGAACTCAATCCGGTCTGAGTGTTACACAGCGTCTCTGGCATTTTTGCCTTTCTCCCCTCGGTGGGGGAACCCGCGCAGCTGCCCGCCTCCCGCAGGCAGTTTGATTATTTTCCGCACAACACAGTTTGGTGTCATTCCTTACGGCTATAGCCTGCCAGTGACCGTGTTCTTTCCCCGAACTCTGCCGAGTACATACTTTATACCCAAAGGGTGGCCTCTTAGTCAGTCGGGAGGGTCAGCGACCAACAAATATTTTCCCATATATTCGTTATGAATTCAAGTCTCTGCCCTTGCTCTCATCCCCCGGTTCCGAAGACTCCACCGGGGGACTTCCCGCAAGGAGTGTTAAATCCTGTTTTGGTTTGGTCACATTGAACAAGTGTAAGCCAAAATCTCTAGATAAGTCTTCGCACACTTTGATTCCTCTCACACTATTGCCCTTCCCATCCAGTAAGGGTGAAAAAACACCAATCCCCAATTTCCCTGGAGCAACAGCAGTAATGCCGCCACCTACGCCACTTTTGGCAGGCATCCCCACTCGGTAAATCCATGTACCCGAAGCATCGTACATCCCACAGGTGAGCATCACAGTAATCACATCTTGCACATATTGTTCATCGAGCGCCCGTTCTTTGGTGACTGGATTCACCCCGCCATTTGCCAAGGTTGCTGACAACATTGCCAAATCGCGAGTATTTACCATAATTGAGCATTGCTGAAAGTAAAGATCCAAGGTTTCCTCAATCTTTTCACTAACCATGCCAAAATTGAGCATCAGATACGCCATTGCTCGGTTGCGGTTACCCGTTGCCTTTTCTGATAAAAATACGGGCACATTGATGTCGTGATCCCGTCCGGTGTAGCGTTTGAACATATCCAGAACTCGTTTCAGGCGTTCAGTGCCGTTCTTTCCTTCGATCAAATCAGTAGTAGCGATCGCTCCTGCATTTACCATTGGATTATAGGGGCGATTGGTTTTCTCATCCAACACAATGGAGTTAAATGCTTCCCCCGTCGGTTCTACACTCACTTTATGATTGACATATTCCCGCCCGTGAATTTCCAGCGCCAGGCCAAACATAAATGCTTTTGATATGGACTGAACGGTGAATAATTTGTCACATTCCCCCACCTCAAACACCTGTCCATCGACAGTCACAACACAAATACCAAAATGCTCTGGATTGGCTAAGGCAAGTTCGGGAATGTAGTCTGCCGCCGCACCTTCATTTAGGGATTGGTATTTTTCATGGAGTTCATTCAGATAGGTGCGAAACCCAGAGGTAACAGATGTAATAGAACTCGCTAAGGAATGTAAATCACCAGGGTCAACCATTCTATATTCACTCCATAATCTGTTGGGCAAGTTTTTGGAATTCTTGGGTGACTGGGTGATCTGGATATTTAACGCAGAATACCCCTTCACTGGCGAGTTTGATTATGTCTTCTGATAAGGGGAAAATACCCCCAACAGTTGCATTGTAGGCTTGTTCAACCTTCTGACGTAAAGCCTCCAAATTCATGCTGGGTAAGGCTTTATTCACCACTAACAACATTTTACGAACTTTCAACTGCCGAGCTACATCAATAGTCACTGCTGTCCCCTGGTAGTCCTGCTTATCGGGACGGAGGATGAGAATTAAGAAGTGGGAAATAGCGATGGTCAAAAATGTTTCTTTCGACAAGCCGGGGTGGGTATCAATAAACAGGTAATCGAGTTTTAATGACTTTACTAACTGGCGGAATCCATCATTTAGCAACTTGACATCATAGCCGTCTTTCAAAATACGGGCAATGTCATCGGCTTTGATACTGGAAGGAACTAAGAAAATCTTGCCATCTCCCTGCAATTCCACATTGGCACTCACATCATAAGCCGCGTCTGCAATGCTACTCTCTCCCCATAGGTAAGAATTGAGGGTTTTACCCATTTGCTCTGGTTCCAGCCCAAAGAGATTGTGGATTCCTGGTGAAGGAATATCCATGTCAACCACACCCACTCGATATCCCTGCATTGCCACCGTAGTCGCCAGATTTGCAGTAGAATTTGACTTCCCTGTACCACCCCGGTAGGAGTGTATGGAAATTACTTTAGGCATATTGTTATATTTTTAACTTATAGATGTCAATTAAATCAGTTATCAGTTCAATTGACAAAAGTCAAATCCTGGGATGAATTGGGGACTTAAACCCAACAATCCCTTTTCAATGTAGGCTGTAGCAGCTTTTGCTACGGGTCTACACTGTGAAATCGCTCAAGTATTATAAGAGGTTATTCAATAGTAATCAACCAATAATTTTGCTCAATATCCGCACAGATCCCCGACTTCTTTAAGAAGTCGGGGATCGTTCGCACCCGCGACTCCTCAAAATTAATGAAAAGGAGTACTACCCATTTATCTATATATTAATTGTCCCATTCTTTTTTTAAAATGGTATTACCTTGAACAGCAAGAAGGCTCACACTGAACCCGATAGGGTCAGTGTTGAGATGAATTGCGCGTGAGTTGACGACAGTCCTTGGACCAAATTTCCCCTGTGGGGAAACAGGGAAAAGGACATGGAGGAAACGAACAATTTGTACATTTTTAACTAGCTGTGATTGATTGTGTTATCATGAATATTGAAACACAGTAATAGGTCGATACCCTCCGGATTCGCCACTTTGGCGGGACGGAAACCGACACCGCCAAGTGGTCTC
>JAAUYI010232675.1_pt1 | contig 25931 bp, 32 predicted proteins | sample 7278041 | NCBI WGS metagenome assembly JAAUYI01 (sample SAMN14350216, study PRJNA611818) | marine sediment metagenome | isolation source: surface marine sediment (0.6m) | place: French Polynesia: Moorea | collected 2018-08
AAGGTTAAAAGACTCTTACTGGTAATAGGAGGAAGAATGGTTAACACTTTAACCAAGACTATTTGTTTAATAGTTTGTTGTCGTCCTGGTAACCATTTTAACAAGACTTTTTCTCGTTCTTCTTCACTCTCAACACTATACAGAGAAGAGAAGGGTTGATACAAAGCAAAAGGCATATTTGCTACCCACGCACCATAATCATACTGTCCAAAGTTGACTGCTGCGTGTTGAGTTGTTGCCAGGAAAATCATTGTGGTGACAATTTCAATCATATCATCAACATTATTGAGCTTTCCAGTTAATTGATCAGCTTGTTCTGGGGGAAGTAAACCCTTAATTGTTCCTGCATTGGGAGAAATCAATTCATTTTTCCAAGCTTGTAATTTGTCATCATTTTCAACAGCTTGGTCATTTTGATAGTGATTTTTAATCACATCAGTAACATATTTTTGGGTTGCATCCCACATTAACAAAGCATCATCTTTATAGTAATAGTTAGGTAAGTCTTGAACGTCGCGGGATTCTAAACTATAGGGTAGGGCTTTTTTATAAAATTCCCAAGGTTCTCCTGTGTAGTCTGTAACTAACCCTTCACCCCAATAAGCGCGACTTAATAATTCATTTGAGCTAGTATAACCTAACGCTCCTGTAGAATCAAAAAATCCCCCTCGTCCTAAGAAAACAGACCGCGCCATATAATTAATGGCTAAATTATGAAAAAAGTGAGGTTTAAGCAGTTGATAAAGAATGTGATCAGGGGATAAGGTTCGGTAGGTACTAACGGCACAAACTTCCATAACTAAATGGGTATCGAGTAAGTGAGCAATAATTCCTTGATAGGCAATATCAGTAGCAGAAACCGCTAACTTAGCTGCTTTCCATTCAACTTTAGATGATTTCGGGGTAAAAATTTCAGGATAGGGATCTTTTTCTTGGTCATATTTTTGCTTAACTTTAATGGCAACAGGTAGTAATTCTTCTTTCTCATTCAGATAAAATAAACACAAAGGAGAAGAAGTATAACGTCCCAATTGATCCTCTTGAGTCGAATCAATAATATCCTCAAAAATTTCGTAATCAACGAGATAAAGTTTACCTTGTTCTAAAGCAGATTTTAAAGAAAAATTATCCCCTAAATACGGCTTTAAATACTCTTCTGTTACAGGAAACTTACTATCAACTGCAATATCTTCTGCTTGACACTTTCTCATCAAAACAGGGTTTAGACCTTGTAAAAATTGGCGACCAAATTCTACATCGTCTTCCCACAGATCAGCAATTAAAGGTTTTGGTAAGACTGGCCATTTAAAAAATTGCAATAAATCTGTTAACTTTTCCCAGTAATCAGTAGGGGCTAAAATTGTGAGTAAGTTTAAATCAGCAACCCCTTTAAAGTCAAGTCCATGTTGAGTTAAATAACCCAAAACATGAAACAGTTGAGTAATAATTAAAATTAAAACAGACTTAAGGGCTGTCAAATCAAACCATAAAATCTTAAAAGCATTAAATCCTTCCCCTTTAGGAAGTCCAACAACATAAGGCGGTGCGCCAGGATAGCGTTCTTTTGGATCAACCCATTGAAACGTATCTTTAGGACTAGTAGACATGGCTTTCTTCTCTCAATTTTTGCATTTTTAGAAACTTTCGCATTTGTAGGAAGAACCTCTAAATTCTTACTACAAGTATCAAGCATCTGATGTCTAGCTAATAAAGAAAGGGTTAATTAGATTTAGATTGTGATCAAGGTTTTATTGATCATATAAATAAGATTAGTAGCTTTTCAAATAGGTGGAGTAATATTAGGATTATCTTCACTACCAAAACTACCATTATGTAAAGTTAGGGAACTATAAAAATTTTTCCTTCTTCATCAGCTTGAGAATCATTAATCCAAGAATGCCATAATACTGCTTTGAATTCAACTTTTATTCGTTAATTTGCCTATACTCACATCTTGAGTAAGCTGGAGAAGGGTTTGATGAGTTTGTGAATAATTCAAAAAGAGGTTAACAAAACGAAAGTTTGCTAACCTCTCATAATAATCAAGAAGTGAGTTATGAATTAATCTTTTATCCTAAAGGATGGAACAAAAGATCAGGATAGAAACGATTGAACTCAATTAAAATCCCTGCGGTAAACGTTAATAAGGCCATAATTAAAACAGGGGCCGTGGATAAAAACTTTGTCAAACCTTCCATGAATTAGTTCTCCAAACAATTAATGATCAATGAAAAAAGTGCAAATCGTGTTTAATTAACGGGGAGATACGGTAATTTCTTTGTCCTTGGCAGTTAATTTGCCAGAGGTCAATTCTCCAACCGCTGCTAAAGGCCACATGAAACCAGTTAACATTTTGCTGATAGCTAAAGGAACATTGATGACGATCTCTTGCATTTCAGCATCTTTTTCATCGCGGATAGCGATTAAATAAGCGCGGCCAACCCAACCGATCCAACCGGCAATATAAAGAAATAGGATACCAGGAATGGTAAAGTCTCCAATATGAGAGAAGTTACCATCTGCGATCAGATGAGGATAGCCTTCAGGTCCACACAATGCTTCTGCATAACGTTCAGCCCGTTTTTGACCCGACTGAGGATCATCGGTGGTATTGAGGAAATTTTTGGATTTTTCCTGGTAAGCAGGGTTTTCACTACAAGGTGTTAAATTATCATAGGTGGCCATTGCAGTGGGAGCAAAGTTAAACCACAGGGTTGCAACGAGAATTAAAGCGAACAATCGTTTCATAAGAGTTGTTTCCTTTTGTTACAAAAGACTAAAGTTTGTTGTACACAAGATAGGAAAAATCAATGGTACATCGATGATATCTTACTCTGAGTTGAAAGTCTGAGTAAAGATAGAGTCGCACAAGTCATTGTTTGTTAACTGAATTGTGGACTTCATCATCATAAGCCCCTTGACTCCCTAGACTAAGGGTTATGTTACAAATTGTTATCGGAGTGAGGAGATCATTCTATTTTTTGGCTCAAGAGTTCAATTCTGGATTCGATACCATACTTTCCATACGAACTTTAAACTTCTGAAAACTTTTTGCGCGATCGCTAATTGCATGAGAAACTTTTTATACAATTTTCTGAGTTGAGCGGTTCTTTGTTGTCCCCTTAAAATCAGGTCAGGACTCGCAGACAATAGTTTATTCAATTGTTGTTCAATATCCGTTAATTGATAGGTAAGCTGCTGTAAAGAAAGATATGATTGCCACAGTTTGACCACTAGATAACAGTTAATACAGGTAATCACTAAGTTGAAGATAATAACAAACAATAGCATTCAATGTTATAATTATGGGTCGTAAGAAAACTTGGGGAATTAGCTCAGTTGGTAGAGTGCTGCGATCGCACCGCAGAGGTCAGGGGTTCGAGTCTCCTATTCTCCATCATAACAGTAAATCTAGTTCCCTATGGACTGGGTTCATCCAAAATAGAAGTGATTAAACTGTAACTGTTTTATTAATAGGAATTGTTTGACCTTCAGCTTTCCATGCTTCTAAATACATTTCAATTACTTCTTCTCCGCTACGAATCGCTTCTGCTTCTTCTCGAGTTTTTCCATGAGTACAAGGCATGATAACCTGTTCAGAAAATTCAGGAATGGTTACTAAGAATAATTGATCTTCTTCTGACCATTGAATAACCATACTATACTGATTCATCATTCTTTATTCTCCCTTGATTGTTGCAATTCAATAAGTAATTTTGTTAGTTGTTTTTCTAAATAGAAACGTACATCATCGCCATCTTTGTCAGAAATTGTTAAATTTTTTAATTTTATCCCAAGTTACAATAAGAAGGCGCATTACACTCACGTCAATGCACCTTACAAAATATGCGATCGCACTAAAAATAAGCAATTACACTTAATTAATATCTTAGAACGGGAGTTCCACCACAATACTGCATATACATGTCAGTTAAATATGCAATACGATTTTGTGCTGCTATAGCTTGATTTAAGTACATTTGCGCCCTATTAGGATCGTTTTGTCTTTGAGCCATACTTTCTGCTCGATCTCGCTGTGCCTCTTTTTGTCTAATTTCAGCTTGAATAGCAGAACAATTAACTTGAGCTAGTGTATTAGACTCATAATAATCGTAGTCTGATGTAGGTATAGCTTGAACAGAAACAGGTAATAGTGTTAAAAATACACCAGCGACAAGAAACGGATTAGACATTATAACTTTACTCCTTTGTATTGCTTTTCTTTTACTTCATCATAGTTACTTATTTTCAATATCAATACTTTAATGAAGTCGAATAAAGACGGGACTTTTCTAAACAATCTTTACAAAAGACGGATTTTAGATGATAATAGCCGATAAAGACTGAAGTATAACCATGAATCCTCAAGATTTAGTTAACTATTTAGATGAGTTAATCTTCTCTTCAACAGGAAAACACATTGATAGTCTACAAGTCGCTATTCTCAAAGGAGTTTTAAACGGTCAAAAATACGCTAACATTGCAGAGGATTATAACTGTAGCAAAGGTCATGTTAAAGATGAAGCTTATAAACTTTGGCAACTTCTATCTGATACTTTAGGAGAAGATATTCATAAGTCTAACTTTCGTGCAACCATTGAGAGAATAATAGGTAAAAATAATTATGGTATTGTTGTTAATAGTAGTCAAGTTGACAGACTAAATTTTTGTCCTAATTCTGCTACTGATATTGAAGAAAACGAAGATATTATTAACGATGATAAAATTATAGAAGAAGCGATAGAAAAGAAAACGAAAAGAGCAATGATTCCTAGATTAGTTAAATTAGGATTAAATGCAGAACAAATTGCAGAAGTATTAGAGTTAAATATTCAAGAAGTTAATAAAATTATAGTTAGTCAAGAATAATATAATGATATGGTAGGCTGATGCACTTCCCACCCTACTTATTTAATATTGATGTTCAGATAATTTATTATACTAGAAAATCATTCAGAGTTCTGAAACATCGCGGATAAATTACGACGACCACTAATTACTCTAAGAATTTCAATATCTTCTCCTAAGATACGATAAAAAATAATATGATCTTTGAAGGATAAACCTCTTAAATCACGATGAATATAACCATAGCTTTTTCCACTTTTAGGAAACAAAACCAATTGTTGACATTTGTTATTAAATTCTTGAAAAAACTTCTCTCCTGCTTCAACATTATAATCAGCAAAGTAATCAGCTATTTGATTAAGATCCTGACTAGCTAGGATATTGATGACATAACGACTCATTGGATATTACTTGTGAATGTTTTGAAAGCGATCTATAATTTGATTAATAAAAGTTTCTCCATCAACAGGAGGACTTTTTTCAGATTCAACAATAGCATCATCTATTTTTTGTCTAATATACTCTATCCATTCTGCGTCAGTTTGTTCGTATTCGTCCAGCAACTGTAAAGCCACTTCAATCACTTCTTCTGGAGAATGATATTTTCCTGTTTGAACTTGACGTTTAATTATATTTTCTTGTTGTTGGGTAAGAGAGATGTTCATTGGTAAAGTATAAATTGATAACATTATTCCATTTTAGCTCATATTTTATCTATGTGAATATAATATTTGAGTCAATTAAGAGGATATTATTGCTCAATTAGAGGAAGAAAATAGACGTTCTCTCCTGTATAAATATCGATTAAATAGAGCCAAGAAACTGTTAAATAATAACGTCAATATTAAGTAAAAGTTGATAATGTAGTTAAACTTATTCATCTAACGTTTCATTACTTTCTTCAATCTCATTTAAGGGTTCAATCTCATTTTCATCTTCTAAAGGTTCACTAGCTATAAGAGGTTGTCGCCTCAGATGAATTTGTCTTAATCGTGGCCCTTCAGAATCAACAATTGTAAACGATAAATTCTCATACTTTAAGGTTTCTCCTTCGGTGGGTATTTTTTGCCACTGATACAATAAAAAGCCTCCTAACGTTTGATATTCATCAGTTAAGGGTAAATTTAAACCTAAAACATTATTTAACTCTTCAAGATTCAATTGCGCTTCTATCAAGAAATTATGCTCATCGATAATTTTTAGGGTGTCTTCTTCTTCAATGATCCCTTCAATATCATTACCTAAAATCTCTCCAATGACATCTTGTAGGGTAATTAAGCCTGATGTTCCTCCAAATTCATCCACCACCATCACCATTTTCAGTTGCGATCGCTGCATCAATGCTAATAATTCATCTAAGGCCATTGATTCTGAGACGAACTTAACTGGTTTGATCCAAGATTGAAACGAAGAAGTTGCGGTTAACTCCCCTTGGGCCAAAGGTTGGGCTAAATCTTTAAAATCAATAATGCCTAAAATATCATCAAGAGAGTCTCCTTTGACGGGATAACGAGAATGTCCCGTTTCTGTCACTTCTTTCAATAACTCTTCAAACGTAGCTGTTTCGGCGATCGCCACTAACTGGGTACGGGGAACCATCACTTCTACAGTCGTAACTGCACCAAATTCAAAAACGTTTTTTAATAAAGCCCGTTCTTGGGCTTCTAAACCAGTAGATTCCCCTTCAGTTGCAATAATTAATTGTAATTCTTCTGGGGTCACTTGACTATAACCCCCATTAGTATTGTATTTAATGCCAACACTCCGTAATAAGTAACGAGTAGACTGATTTAAAATCCAGATGAAAGGGTTAAACACTTGGGCAATCACCCCAATAGAGGGACCTAAAAAACGGGCTAATTGTTCTGAATAGATCAACGCCACTGACTTAGGACACAATTCCCCTAACACAATTTGTAAGTAAGCTAAGGTTAAAAAGGCGATGGGAATGGCAATACTGTGAGATAAACTGTTGGCCAGGAGGGGGGATAACGGTAATTTTGACAATATCTCCATCACCAATTTGGCCATGGTGTTTTCTCCTATCCAACCCAAAGCTAAACTCGACAGGGTAATGCCTAATTGAGTAGTGGAAAGAAGGCGATCAAGACTACGCTGTAACGATTGTACCGTTTGTGCCTGAATATCCCCTGCTTTGACCAACTGACTAACCCGCGATCGCCTTACTGAAACCATGGCAAATTCTGCGGTGACAAAAAAGGCGTTAATGGCTATCAATAATAGAATTGATAAAGCCCGTATTAGAATATCTTGGGTGGTCATATGGATAGTGTGACAATCACAAAGATTATCGAATAACAGGAATTTGGGCGATACTCAGCTTCAGTTTTTGATCAGGATAATCTGTGAGATTTAAGGATAAACTTTGACTATCATCCACTAAAGCTGTAGGAATTCTGACCTTACCTACAAAATTCTCACTGTTGGCGGGTAATTCATCAGGAAGCCCTTCTGTGATCGCACTCAAGGAACGCCCTTGATTATCTTTAACCTCTAAAAAACTATAAAGGAATTTAACTGGACTGGTCCCTTCGTTTTGTAAATTCACTTTTAATGTAATGGTGTTTCCCTCATTGGTTGCTTCGTTTACTTCTAACTTTACCCCTTGATCTTGAACCCCTAAGGGTAAGTTAGCCACCGTTAGAGATGATTCTATGGTTTGAGGGTTATCTTGCGCTAATTGACTGGTTTTGTCTTCAGTATTGCTGCTTTGTTTGTCTTGTTTTTTTTCAGAGGCTGCTGCTTTGTTTTTCTGATGGGTATGGTTGTAAACTTTAATTAAGATGGTTTTTTCATCTATGGGCTTAAATTCAGTGGGTTCAGTGGATTTTTTTGACCCTTCTGCTAGTTTCTTGGTAGGGTTATTTTCTGGTTGACTGACTCCTTTAAGGGCTTCACTTCCCGCTCGATAAGCGATATATGCACTAGCGGTTCCGGCTCCTGATATGACTAATAATAGCAATAAACTCAGCTTTAGTGTTGGATTAATCTTCATTGTAACAAGGGCAAACTATAAAATTTTCTCTCATTATATAGCAGTACAAAAATTAGTTAGGATATTGCTTATATGTTTAATTGTCATTCCGAGGAAGCGAGGAATCTCATGAACGTCCCAACTATAATGGGTAGTCCTACGCACTAGAGAATAGGGACTCTTGCAATAGTAAGTTATAACAAGGTTTAAACAAAAAAATTCTGCCTTTTTTGAGGTTAAATTAGGCAGTAACTTTTTTGATCATTAAAAAGCTTTGTTGGTGAGGAATCTCGAAAAGGCTATTTTCTAGAAGGATACTTCATTTCGGGAAGCTAACTTTTCAACCGTTGCTTGAGTTTCCTGGAGTAACTGCTGCCGAGGATCAGGACTTTGGGTTAAATTAGGAATTAAATTTTTGGCTTGCAGTGTCATGTGTAGTTGTAATTGAGCAACGTAGTCTCCCATATTTTCTCGGGTAACAGACTGATTAACATTAGCCGTTTCCATCATTAACACCATCCTCCTAAGTGGAAAGTCATTTGTTTCACTTGTCTCCATAGAAGTTATCATGACTCGCTCCATCTTGTGGCCAAAGATGTAGATTTTTATACATTTCTCAACATACTGTAACGTTTAACTCACATCTTGCACCTTTCTAAGAAGGTTCTAGATTTTAGGAGTCTCCGAGTCAGGAGAATAAAACTCAAGTTATAAGCTACAGAAACAGCAAAAAACCCCAGTCATACTGAGGTCAAACGGGAGAAATCCAAAATTAGTCAAGCAAGAGATGAATTCTTAGCTAATCACCGCAGAAACAATAACTAAGCTGGTGATAAATAATGCAGCAACAGCCCCTTGAATTAAGTAGCGACGTTGTTGGTAAGGGGCGGGAAATTCAGCGTAGTAAGGCTTGGTTTCAACGGCGTAGGTATTGGTGAGTCCGTTATCAAGTTGGGTGGTGTACATAGGTTGTTGCCTCTGATTGCTCTCTATATAAATTAATGTAACAAATAATGTAACAGTTTGTAAAGAGTGCTTGACAAATTAATTTTAATAGCCTCCATAACGTAAGCTTATTAACAGTTGTCAAAGGAAGCAGAGGGAGATCCAGGAGGCGGGGGAAGATTGATTTACAGTAGGAATTTTAACGTCGAATGATTAAGCGGATTTCATATTAGAATCCTTTTCCAATTTCTAACCTCCTGCCTCGGAGCCTTTCAACTCCTGCCTCCCTCAAAGGGATTTTTTGTGACACTTATCAAAGTGTCCATCATCTCTTGAATCTGAAAAGTGATAATTTTATGCTTGTTGTAAATCGATTATTAATCGGTTTTTTGTGGTGTGAGTGAGTACCTAGAAAAGCACTTGGGGTCGAAACACGGCAAGACTCCCAGGTGCTTTTCTGTTAGGTATTTCTCTTCTTCTTATCAGTTAACTAATCACTCAAAGTTTATTTTATGAAGAAATAAGGCTGATTTCTAATCAACGAGTCACACTACAGTTTACAAGTCTCTGCGCGACAGAACACCAAACCCCAAAATCCTATCCTCTCCACAACAAACCAAACTATCCCCGAATCATCAACCTCTTTCACACCAGTGGGGAGATGTCCTACTGGTGTAGTGTCTTGTAATTCAAAGGTGAGGTCTGAGTAACTTACATAGCTGCCTTCTTTTCTCCAACCGACGCGATCGCAGAATTTTTGCCACACTTCCTTATTATAAACCCTTGTTCCACCAAGTTCATCCACATAGATTTTTTTAAGAACACTGAAGCCAAATTTTCCCTTACTGTAATGTACCCAGAGTTGATCAATAATGCGGAGGTCATCACAAGGGAAGTTATCAATATCTTCAACCCTTAAGTGTCCCTCAGAGACACGGTTAGCTGCTTGAAGCATGACATTAACAGTTTCAAAGTCAGCTTCTTGCCATTTTCCTGCTACGAGGAGGTCATGAAGTTTAGTGTAGTCAACTCCTGTTGTGAGACTTTTGAGAATGGGCAAACCTTTAACTTGACTGGCGAGACTTTCCTCAACCTCCCTCAAACAATTATGCAAGGCAGTGTAATATTCCTTATCCTCCCAACTTATCACCGACTTCATCGCAGAAATCGCCTCTTCCATTCCTTCTGGTGGGGTCACTCCCCGTACTCGTAACCAAGATTGAATCGAAGACTTAACTTGTTCTTTTGCCCAAGATTTATCAGGCAAATATTTAAGACTATTGGCTAAATCTAACGCCAACTCAGGTATCCAAGCAGGGCGTTCATTTTCCACAGCTTGATAAACTTGACGATAGCCTTGCGTAATGCTTTCGAGTAACTGAGGATGATAGCAGTTTTGTATTAACTCTGGAAGCCACTTAGGTAATAAAGGTGGAACATTGTTTTGAATTAGATAGTGGATATCAGCAATAAACCCTGCGACTAAACAATGGCAGTTCGCCAGAAACTGACAAAGATATTTTAAATCCTGTTCGTTAACTTTATAGTTTTTTTGCAAATCTAACTCTTGAAGCTCAAACCCCAGTCGACGATATTCTTCTTCCTGTTCTAAGATTTTGAGATTAGTAACATTATCTTCCCCTAAACGATTAATCTCTTCAGGGGATTTGCCTAATTTTTCCAGCTTGGTTTGTGTTTCTTTCCATTTCAAAGCACGAGATTTTACTGATTCATAAACAATTTCTCGATAGGGTAAATTTGTTATCAGAGATTGATAAGAATATTGTTTTTGTCCTTGTCCCCAATAGGCAAAGCGAAAATGTAGATGATTGCCATCAATAACCGACTCTAAAATTAAAATTGGTTCTGATTTTAACCACCCATGTAAAAGTCCAATTACAGAACCGCCATGATAACGTTTACTATCCCAAGCACCATCTAAAAGTTCAACTGGCCTTTCTATATTATTATGAGAATAATATTTACTGAGAAATTCTCGCAAACCTTGGGCTAATCCTTCTTCAATGTTGGGGAAACTTTTATTGACTGTTCCAAAACTATCATAATCTACTATAGGAGGAATAGGAATAAGACGAAGAGGACTAAAAGTATCATGTTGATGAGCTTTAAGAATACTAGCAGGACGGAGTGTTCTCAGTGGCCAATTTTGAGAAACTTCCCTCAGTTCTTCTAAATATACTTGGGTTTCTCTTTGTTTTTCTAATAATTCTAATTGAGTTTCTCGCTGTTTTTTTGCTAATTCTAATTTAGCTTTTCGATTGTCTTCTGCTAACTTAAACTGAAGTTCTTTCTGCTTTTCAAATTGTTCTCGTTGAAATTTATGATTATTTGATTGTTGCCATTTTTGGAATTCCAACCGCTTGTCTTCTAGTCTTTCTGTTGCTTCTCTGACCAACTGACTATTGATTAAATTGAGAACTACATTAACAATATGAAATCCTATCATTCCAGCAGACATAAATTTTGCCTCCCAAGATTAATTTGACTCAAGCAGTTTTAAAAGGTCAAGCATCAACAAATTTATCGGTAATTAACACCTCCTTGAAAACAAACTCGCGCCAGCTATTACAGTCAGCAATAAATTATCTTGTCTCTACTGATAGTATAATTGCTTATTCAGACTAAAAAATATACTCTTTACATTGATATAAGTTTATCTACTTAACTTAAAGTTTCATACTCTAACTAAACGTGAGTTTAGAACTGTAGTGGATTGTTTTAACTAAAATGGTGGGTTACGAGAGATTGTTATCTTCTTCTTATAAGCTGAATTATAGCCGTCTAACCCACCCTACTTAATGTTTTGTTTAAAGAACTCACTCATAACGGTTTCATTCTTAATGACATTTATTGTAAACTTATGTAAAGTAGAAAATAAAGAAGGAGAGAAATGTCATGTTGCGCCGTCAAATTTTAGCTATATTATTAGCGATCGCTATTATTTTTTGTGGCACTCAAACCCCTGCATTAGCGTTAGGAGGACCACAACTTCCTTTAAATGAACCTGTTCCTAATTTTACCTTACCAACCAATACAGGAGACGGAGAAATTTCTTTATCAGATTATCAAGGACAGTGGGTGGTATTATATTTCTATCCTAAAGATTTTACCCCAGGTTGTACCTTAGAAGCCCGTCGTTTTCAACAAGATTTACCTAAATATGAGGCTCAAAATACTCAAATTTTAGGGGTAAGTGTGGATAATGTTGATTCTCATCGAGAGTTTTGTGATGCGGAGGGTTTGAAGTTTCCTTTATTAGCAGATACCACTGGAGAAGTGAGTAAAACCTATGGATCTTTTTTAACGGGAATGTCTTTACGTCATACTTATTTAATCGATCCTAATGGTATTTTAAAAGAGAGATTTTTAGGGGTTAGACCAGCAATTCATAGTCAAGAAATTTTAGCCCGACTTGATGAATTAAAGGATGACAATTGAAAGTCTTAAAAAGAATGAAGGGAGAACAAACTTTTTAGTAATTGGGAAATATTAAGACAATTTTGTTAATTTACATAACCTATCTTGTTATGATAATAACAGAGAATATCTTATTACCTTAAAACCACAAGTTGAGGAAATGATTAATGTTACAATCTATAAAAACTTATGCGATCGCCCTGATAATGGGGAGTATATTCTCCTTATTCACCAGTTTATGGAGTCAACCAGCATTGGCTTTAACTAATATTAATTTATTCGATGTCTCCTATAAAGATTGTCCTCCAGAATTAGCAGAAGGAAATGTTACCAGTGGGGGGTCAAGCTTGCCGGCTGACTGTTATATTATTACAGGAAAAGCTAAAAATACATCTGGTAAAACGGTTTATGATGCTGATGTATTTGGACGAATTTTAGATGCTAATAATGAACCTGCTTTACAAAATAGAAGTCGTGTGGGTTCTATTGCAGAAGTTCCCCCAGGAGTAAGTGAATTTGAGGTAAGAATTACGGTTCCAGCGAATCAACCTACTCCCTTGAAATTAAAGAAGTTTAAAGCTTCTGGGTTTACTACAAAAGTCACCCCTATTTTTTAAGAAAAAAATGCCCCACCACGACGCGGATGGGGTATTTTTCCTATCATTTAAAATCCTGTCATACTTGACATATATAGGTTATCGATCATCGTAGAAAGAAATTGTAAAGCTAAAATTGCCAAAATAGCAGAAAAATCGATGCCACCTAATGGGGGGATAAAGGAACGAAAAATGTTAAGATAAGGGTCAGTAATGGGACTTAAAAAAGACATGGCATTATAAGCCCATTCAGCGGTTTGAAACCATGATAAAAGAATACGGATAAAGATTAATACCAAATAGATGTTAAGAAATGCGCTGAGGGTTTGAAAAATTAATTGAGTGATGGCAGTATCCATAATGAACGATTTTCCTGATATATCATAGGTCTATTCACTGATCTTATATCAAATTTTGATTAAATGTAACTCATACCAGTTCTCAAAAATAACTAGAGATATCTAGCTTGGGGTGTAGGGTGTGGGAGAGAAAAGACGTGAGCATTTGTACTAAAATACTCAATAAGGGTTTTGAAGGAATTGGTTTTCAATGCAAAGTTCTACCAATCATCTTCCTCTTCTTCTAACACAGCTTCTTGTTGCAGGGGTGGTTGTTTTAGAGGTTGTGTGATTTCTGTGTCTTCTTCCCAACTGTCTGATAAAGGTTGCACAACTTTTGTAATCGCATCTTTAACAAAAGCTTTGAGAAATTCATCTTTTCGACTCAATTGAAACTGTCTTTGTACCACTTCTGTCATTCCTCCATCACCCCAGTCTTGATCCTGACGGAAATATTCTACAAAACTTTTCCCTGCGATACGGCTTAAATAAGCAGCGGTTACGCCTTGAATTACTTTACCCACCACATAGGTTGCTACGTTTAATTGTAAGGCTTTTCCTAACAGATCAATAGCCCCTTTAACAACCCCTAAACTGACTAAAGTTTTCCCTAAAGATAAAGCTAATTCTTTACCGCGATCGCTATTAATTTCACAGCCATAAACTTTGCCTATTTCCATTACCATTTGGGCGTTAACTGCTGCGGTTGCTAACATATCTACCACTGGTAAGGGAGTAACAGCAATTACCCCTGCACTGATCCATTGATAACGCTCAATTATTTTATCACTTTGTCGTTTTCGTTGGCGATCAATGAGTTTTCTTGCTTCTTCTCCTAACCGTTGTGATTGTAATAAAATGTTATCAGCAATTAAGTCTTCTCCTTCTGCTCTTAAAATAGTTGCGAGTCGTTTAATTAAAGGTAAAATATCAGGAGAAGGTTGTATGATTTGCCCAGTTTCTGAGGGAAAAGCTTGGGGACTTGCTGCAACGGAAATTACATCTTGTTTAGGGATAAATGATTGAACTCTTTCTCTGAGTTGTTGCAGAATTTGTGTTTCTTCTTCTTTTGTATAGAGATCGATTTTATTAAAAATTAGAAGCGATCGCTTACCAATATCCACTAAAATTTGTAAGGGTTTATATTCCGATTGTCTTAAATCATTGTCCACTACAAATAATAATAAATCTGCTTCAGTGGCTAACTGTCTAGCTAAGGTTTCTCTTTCTGTTCCTTCTATCCCTGCTTCAAGAATACCGGGGGTATCTGTAATTAAAATTTCCCTAGATAAGCCTTTTAATTTCAGACGATAAGTTTCTCCTATTTTTGTGGTTCCCATCGTTGCTTTAACTTTACCCACAATTTCCCCTAATAAAGCATTAACTAAAGAGGTTTTTCCCGCTGATCCTGTACCGAAAATAACCACTTTTAGTTCTCCTCTGTTTAAATTTTCAGCAATTTCTTGGGAACGATTTAATAGGGCTTTTTGTGCTACTTTATCTTGAATGGTTTCCAGTTGACGACGAATTGCGTTTAAGTTTTCTTGGGCTGCTTCATTTTTTTGTTCTGGTAGTTTTAGGTTCCTCTGATATTTATTACGACGACGAATAGATTTACGAGAAGAGAAAATATTAAAATAATAAATAAAGGCGTAAATTAGTAATCCTAATAATCCCATAATTAGAAAAATGAGGAAATTAGCTAATAAAGGTGCTGTGAACGAAATTGATATATAAAGGCGATAGATTGAATTAATTAACCAAATAATTAATCCAAAAATTAGACTTAAGCCAAGAATTAAAATAATTAAACGAGGAAGGGGCATAAAATAAAATTGATTAATTTATAAGTTAAGTCTTGATTTAGTTTAAATATCTTATAACGAGTGGTTCTTTTTAATTATATAACAAGACTTCAATCATTAACTTTTTATAAAAAATTTACATCATATAGCAATCAGAAATGATTCATGAGATATCCTTTTTGCTATCTATTCCCCGTTCCCTGTTCCCTGTTCCCTGATACTCAGACTTAATTCTCACAACTGACAACTGATTGCTATATCTGTTATTCAACCCAGTAAATATGGTTCAGTTAGGATCAAACCCTTGACAAATCAACACAGTTCGAGTAATAAATATAGTAAGGAAAAGTCAGCTAGAAAGGGATAATTCTAAATATTTTTCTGGTCAGTTACCTCCCGAAGTTTTACCCTTATTTTATGCCATGATGTTTGGGGCAACTTTAGGAGGAAATGGCATCTTAGTGGGTGCATCTTCTAGCATTGTGGCTACCTCAACCTGGAAACTTTTATTGCTGAGCTCGTTAAGATCATTGAAAGGGGACTCAAGAAGTTGGGGGTGGTAAGTGCGGGGAGAATTGAGAATGAAAACTGCGCTATTGTTGCTTAACTTTACAAAAGCTTTTGATTCAAAGCCCTGTTTTAAGACTACAATGCGGTCAATGCCAGTATTAATAAGACATTTGATTAGGAATTAATCGATATGGGTGAGTCAGACAAAATATCAGTGGGAATTATTGGTGCTTCAGGATATGGTGGAGTCCAATTGGTTAGACTCTTGCAAGAACATCCCTTAGTCGATATTGTTTATTTAGGGGGAAAAGGTAGTGCTGGTCTTGCTTACTCTGAATTATATCCCCATTTAGGCCATGCAGTGGATTTAAGCATTGAACCCATTGATGTCGATGTTATCGCTTCCCGTTGTCAGGTGGTATTTTTAGGACTACCCAATGGTCTTGCTTGCGATCTAGCTCCTCCATTAATTGAAAAAGGATGTAAAGTATTAGACTTATCAGCGGATTATCGCTTCAAAAATTTACAAACCTATAGCAGTTGGTACAACAAAGATCGTAGCGACCTAGAAATAGCAAAAACAGCCGTATATGGCCTCCCAGAATTATACCGCGACGAAATTAAATCCGCTTCTTTAATCGGATGTCCAGGTTGTTATCCCACAGCAAGTTTAATGGCCTTGTCTCCCTTACTCAAACAAGGATTAATCTTACCCGAAACCACCATTATTGATGCTAAGTCAGGAACCTCTGGAGGGGGAAGACAAGCAAAAACCCATCTTTTATTAGCAGAAGCAGAAGGCTCTTTTGGTGCTTATGGTGTGGCTAAACATCGTCATACTCCAGAAATAGAGCAAGTTTGTTCTGATTTAGCTGGTCATGAAGTCAGAGTACAATTTACTCCCCATTTATTGCCAATGGTTCGGGGTATTCTCTCAACGGTTTATGCCACCCTGAGAGATCCAGGTCTTGTCAGAGACGATTTATTGACTATTTACAGTGCGTTTTATCGTTCCTCTCCTTTTGTCAAAATTTTGCCTAACGGGGTTTATCCGCAAACAAAATGGGCTTGTGGAACTAATTTGTGTTACCTTGGCATCGAAACCGATCCCCGTACCGATCGCGTGATTGTTTTGTCTGCTATTGATAACCTTGTCAAAGGACAAGCGGGACAAGCAGTACAATGTCTTAACATTATGATGGGATGGGAAGAAACCCTAGGATTACCTCAACTGTGTTTTTATCCCTAAATATTATTCCTTAAACCACATAATCCTGCATAGGCAATAGCGATCGCATCGACACTATCATCAATGGGTAATTTATCTAAATTGAACAAAGTTGCAATCATTTGAGCCACTTCTTTTTTGTTCGCTTTCCCATCTCCTAAATGGCATTTCCAACTAGCCTGATGAAGAAAAATAGGCTCAATATTAGCTTCTCGATAGCAAACTAAATTAATTACCCCTAACGCTTGCATAACCCCTCCTGCTGCTTTAATAGTACGGTTAAAAAAGGGCATTTCGATGGCAATTCCTTGGGGGTTAAATTCTGTTAGTAATTCTTTTAAATCTTCTTCTATTTCTAAGAGTCTTTGGGAGGTAGATAATTGTTTATGGGTTTCAATGGTTCCATAATCAATAATTAAAGGAAGTTGTTGCTCATTTTCTTGTAAGATTGCCCATCCGACTATTGCTAATCCTGGATCAATTCCTAACCAAGTTTTCTGGGACATTTGTTTAGAGTTATCTTTCACTAATGGGGATAATATAGCAGTTCCCATACTTGTAAGGTTTCGCCGTGAGCGCGACTCCGAACGGTACAAACTTTTCTAGTTTTAGGAGTTCGGGAGTTCAGAAGTTCAGAAGTTGAATATTATATTAAATTCGCTTAATCACTCGACGTTAAAATTCCTACTGTAAATCAATCTTACCCTGCCTCCTCTGCTCACCTTATCTTAACGTATGGTATTCAACAGGATTTCATATTAGGTGTACCTCATGAGTCCAGGAAATGCTATACTAGCATCAATTTTTTATGAAAATACTTTATTTATTGAGAGAATTTTTCATAAATTCTAACCCCATAAAAATAGTAGAAATGGTTCCAGCAACACAAATTTCTCCAGACGTAATTTTACTAATAACATCTTTAATCGGTACTAAAACGACTTCGATTTCTTCTGTGATATCTAACTCGATTTTACCCTTTTTCTCTGCATTTAATCCTAAAAAAATATGAATTTTATTATCATCTTTAACAGGATTATCATAAATAGTTTTCATAAAAATTAATTCTTGGGCAATATATCCCGTTTCTTCTTCTAGTTCGCGTTTAGCTGCTGTTAAACTGTCCTCTTTTTTAGGGTCAAACGTTCCTGCCGGCAGTTCTAATAAAATCTCTTGAACCCCATGACGATATTGACGAACAAAGACAATTTCGTTATCGGGAGTAATAGGTAAAATCAAAGCAATTTCAGGCCGAATATTAACAAAATAATCATCAATAATCGTACCATCAGATAACTCTATTTGATCCTGTCTTACCCGACACCACTGATTATCAATAATAAAATCAGACTTGAGAATTTTCCACTTTTGAATCGTCATTTTTTTAGTAATCAATCTAACATAAAATGTACTTAATAAGTGATTATTAAAACCCTTACGGTAAATCCGCTCTCTCCCACTCCCCCTGCTCCCTCTGCTTCCCCTGCTCACCCTACTAGAAACTTTAGTATTCTAAGAGATTCCATTAATTATTCAGCCCATTGACGTAATAGATTAGCATGGGTTTTAGCTAATAAATCAAATTCTACAGATTTACCTTCCTTGGCAAAAATAGAACGGCGTACTGTATCAATATCAAATAAAATTTCCCTTTTAGCCGTATCTCGAATTAAACTTTGAATCCATCCTACAACGACAAGTCTCGTTCCTGTCTTGACAGTTTCCACCCGATGCAAAAAAGTAGAAGGATAGAAAATAATCGATCCTGCATTTAGTTTATAGGAAAGATCCCCCTCTGGTTTTTCAATGATTAACGCTCCCCCTTCACAGCTTTCAGGAGAACTCAAAAATAGGGTAAAGGAGACATCAGAACGAAAAAACTGTTTACCTCCCATCAAAGCATTATCCGTATGACTTCCATAGTGCATTTTCGGTTCGTAGCGACTAAACCGTAGGGAGTGAATCTGTTTAGGATTAATAGCTAGTTTGAATAATATGTTACGTTGTAGGGCTTTAATGACCAACTCTTCTAGGGGTTTGACCTCTGGAGCAGTTGTATCAAGTTGACTGTTCTGTTTCACTAACTTCGCGTGCCATCCTGCGGTAGTTTGACCATCAACAAAATTGCTTTGAGAGAGTGTTTGAGTGAGTTGGGTGAGTTCTTGGGCAGTAAGAATGTTATCAATGGTCAAAATCATCTTTACTATCGAGTTGTAGCTGGATTTTTCCTATTATCTCAACTTATGACCTATCTATAAGATAAATTTATTGGCAATTTTTTGCAGTCTTTTTTAAAATAGATGCTTTAAGTTAAGATCCGATTAATTGAGGAAACCCATAATGAATTCTAAAGCTGTTCAATTATTAATTACCCTTGGTTTAGTAACTGCTCTTGGTGCTTGTGGCGGTGGTGGTACCGATACAACTGCTCCTACAGACTCTGCTCCTGCTGGAGAAACCACCGAAGAACCGACTGACGCTGAACCCAAGGCTACCGAAGGTGTCGAAGGCGGTGAAGGCGGTGAAGGCGGTGAAGGTGACGAAGGCGGCGAAGGTGGTGAAGGTTAATGTCCCTTACCCTCAAAACTTAAGCTAATCAAAAGCTGTTGGTTAACTTCTGAAAAAGATCAGAAATCCCAACAGCTTTTTAGAATTTAGCCTTGAGTTGCAAAGAAATGAAATTATTTATTATTTACTTTCACTTGAATGGCAGTAAGAATAGGTGTTCTAAATCTTAACAAGATAATCAAACTAAGAATATGAATTAACCAATGGGAAATAACCAATCCCCAGATTACACAAGCCAAAGCACTTGCAAAAGCTAAGACACCAAAAATATCATTGCCTGTTCGTTGATACCAAACAACACTTCCGATAGAAGTAATTAAGAATAAGAGAGGAAAAATTGGGAGCATCATAGCAATTACCTTTGAATTGTTTGGGCTGGGTCAGGTTCTTAAGAAATGATTCGTAAGTTCTCATTCCCATAGTGTGTGTTGTCTATAAGGATAACATTACCTTTCTCAAAATTCAGGTAATTTATATTATCTATGGGGGATCTTGTAAAAAATCTTTGCATAACTTCAAACTCGACCCCGCTCATCCCAACAATAACCCTATTTTCATGAATAAATGTTGAGAATTTAAGAAGGTTTTAGGGGTTTATGACTAGGGTTAAAAGTTAATTTTGCTAAAGAACTCCAGTAACCAATTTTTGAGGTGAAGGGTCGCTAAACAATCGTCCTCATTATAACGTAAAATAGACTGGAGATAATTGCGATCCCCTGTGGTTAACCATTGGTCATACCAGCAAACGCATTGATCCCCACTTATTCCAGCATCACGCCAATGAAACCCTAACCAGTTTGCCAACGACTTAAGCGAGTAGTTCTCTACAGGGAGAATTACGGAATTAATTACACAGTGATGAAGGTCAATTAAACGGGAGAGTAAAGGTTTAATTTGAGCATTGGGGGTTTGATATAGGTTTCCTAAACGTTTGATGGTATCTTTTTCATAGTCTGAAAAGTGGAAAATAGGAGCTTCGTTATAAGTATTGACTAACTCAAGAAATTCTTGCCAAATGACGCCTTCTTCTTCAGGGGTTTCTGCTAGAAAAGGATAAAAGGTTTGGGTTTGGGTAACACGATCAACCACGACAACCCCTAATAAATAATCTAAATTCCGTTCTGGTTCCGCTTCAATATCAAAATAGAGTTCAATGGTTTGACGAGAAAGGATCTCCGATAGATTATACTGAGATTGATGTCGAGGAATGGCATGGTTATGAACAAGGGAGCGAGCCTGTTGTTGCAATCTCTGAGCGAGTTCTGTGCCAATCAACTCCTTGATGCTGTCTAAATTAGCATCAGCTAAAGAGTGGGTGGTCATGACTCCAATTTTTTGTAAGGACTGATAACGACTAGGAGTCACCCCTGGAACTAAAGAGAGATGTTGCTGAGATTGGGCGATCGCATAACAGTGACTGTACCATCTACAAAGGTTGCACCGTTGCCGAGCAATAAATACTTCTGGTTCTTCAACTGTTTCCAGGATTGTTACACATTCATCTAAAACAAGCTGTAACTTTGGTAACCATTGCACCATATCCACAGAAGAATGTTTCAGGGGACGGGTAATCAATTCTGGGTTCGGTGGAGAGGTTTCTTGAATAATCCCTAATAATTGAGCATAAAAAGTGGCCACTAGCTTATATTCTGGTTTAGCTTTGCGACCCAGATGAATACTAATGGGATAATAAAACCAATCCCCAAATTTAGATTGGCCGGGTTGTTTGATTAATAAATGAGGTTTTCCCAAATAATCATAACCAAAAGGCATAATTCTTTGGGAGTGGTTGAGGTACTCAAGGGAGGTTAACCTCTCATCATCAACCCATAATATTCCCTGGTAAATACAATCAACCCCTTGCTGCATTAATGCTTCGGTTGCTTGTGCTTTTTCTTTCCAGCTAGTTTTCGATAATGGGGGTTTTTCATAATCGGGATAAAATGTGTTTAACACTGAGGCGATATGACGTTTATTTTCTTGTCGAAGTTTATGTAAAAAATCTCGTTCTGGATCTTGTTGTCTAGGATCTCCATGAATGTTGAGAAAAGCACGGCGTGAACATCGTTTATAATCCAGTAGGAGAGAATCAGTAATTAGCATTTTTGTCAAGAAAGTTTCTTTAATTATTATCAACCTTTTTAGTCTCTCAATCACCATTTGCTAAACAGTGATCCACTTCATCAGAAGATCAACCCTGGAAAAATTTGGTAAACTGACATCTTGCATCAGTACAATTAAACTAGAGTTCAAAATTGAATTCAAGCTAAATGATTAAAGTATATGTTGGTAATTTGCTAAGATATAAAATAACTATATTTTATCCTTTTTATTCATGCCAGCTAAAGATATTTATCATGATGCTGTAAAGAATGCTTTAATCAAGGATGGATGGAGAATTACAGATGATCCATTAATTTTGTCAATTGGGAAAAAAGATTTATTTATAGATTTAGGAGCAGAAAAATTAATTGCTGCTGAGAAAGATGAACAAAAGATAGCCGTAGAAATTAAAAGTTTTATTGGGAATTCACAAGTTCATGATTTAGAGAATGCTTTAGGTCAATATATTCTTTATTATGAAGTTTTATTGGCAAAAAAAGACCAAAGACTTTTATACTTAGCCATAAAAGAATCTGCTTATCAAGAAGTTTTTGAAGAACCCATTGGTCAAATTTTATTAAAAAGAAAAATTATTAAACTATTAGTTTTTGATGCAAAAAAGGAGACCATCTTGCAATGGATAAGTTAACTCAGTTTTATACAATTATTTCACCCATTCTGAAAGAATATGCGGACTTGCCTTATTCCTGTCAAAATCTTGAGCATAAACTAATTATTAGTGATGATAAAAAAAACTATTTATTAATGACAATTGGCTGGGAAAATGAAGTCAAGATTCACGGTTGTTTAGTTCATTTAGAAATTATTAATGATAAAATTTGGATTCATAGAGATGGATTAGAAGACGGAATTGCAAATGATTTAGTCAGAGCAGGTATTCCTAAAAGTGAGATTGTTTTAGCTTTTCATCCCCTAGATGTCCGTCAATTTACCGAATTTGCTGTGAGTTAAGATTAGAGGAAATTCGGTTATATCTGTATGGTAAGGTAGATATTATAATTTAGGAAGAAAAATTGAAAATAATAGAGTTTTATTTGAAAGAATAACTTTCTCCTCCCCCCGAAACTTAACTTTTCTGTTGAGTAGGGCGTAGTAAAATATCATGAATTTGTACATAGTCTGGTTGGGATAAAATATACCAAACTGCATTAGCAATATCCTCTGGTTGTAACACAGGAAAACGACTATAAAGTTCATTTGCTTTTTCTTTATTATTGTTATATTTTTCAGCAAATTCTGTTTCGACAAACCCTGGACTAATAGAAGATATTTTAATGTTTTTATTGGCTTCTCTTAACTCTTGTCGTAACCCTTCTGTTAACGCCCTCACTGCATATTTACTAGCAGCATAAACTCCACTATACAAAGGAACACGATGACCAGACATTGAACTAATATGAATAATATGACCCTGGTTGCGATCGCTCATATCTTTAATTGCTTCACGGGTACAAATACATAAAGCTAATACATTCACTTCTAACATCTCCCTCCATGCTTCTGTTTCCCCCGTCATCAAGGGTTCTTTATAGCCTAAACCCGCATTATTAATTAATATATCAACACCACCCCATTGCTCCCGAATTATGTTAAACATATCCAAAATTTCTGCTTCTTGACGCAAATCGACGTTTAAAGCTAATATTTTCCTATTTTTTTCTTGTAATTTTTCTGTTAGTTGCTCTAATTTTTCTTGGCGACGCGCACAAAGAACTAAATGATAATTTTCCTCTGCTAAACGGTGAGCGATCGCTTCTCCAATACCGCTGGATGCACCCGTTATTAAAGCAACTTTTGGCAAAGTTTCATATTTTTTATCTTTTCTGTGCATATTTATCAACCAATATACTAATCATTTCTTGATAAGATATTTGTTTTTTTTTAGCTTCTGCTTTAAAAAAGCGAATGGTTGCTTCATTTAACTCTAAAGTAACTGTCACCTTATTGTTTTTAGGAATTAGTTTTTCAGGAGACGGTAAAAAATCTTCAACAACTTCCCCTAGTTCCATTGGTTCATCGGTGTAAATTATTTTGCTGTTCATAAAATTTCCGTCCTTTTCGCCAGTAACCTGCTCCAAAGATTCTAATTTTCCCGTTTCGATAAGTAAAACGCACTGTTAGAATTTCTTGATTCACTTTACCAAGACAATAAAATCGTTGTTCTGTGGCACTATGAGCTAAATCCTCTAGAATAATACGACGAGTATCAAAAAAAGCATATTGAGCTAATTCAAAAGAAACACCATGCTTTTCTAAGTTTACTCGGTTTTTGCTTTCATCCCACTCAAAACTACTTTTTATCGTCACACATACCCCTATTATATCTCAGAATCTCAAATCTCAAGCACTCTCATCAACTGCAATTAAAGACTTTTGTTGTAATTGTAATTGATACATATGGTTAAACAAATTCCAACAATATTCTTCAGATAATCCACAGGTAACAGCACCCCGCAATACTACATTAAAATACCAATCATTGGGGGCTAATTCTTGGGATAATTTATCGATCACCACATAGGTTCTCACATTTTGATAAGCTTTTCCCTGACTATGGATGGTCACAAACTCCTGACGATAACCATTACGGGGAACTTCTTCCCTTTCGTCCAAGCGATCGCTAAACCGCCAAGGGAGACGATATAATACCCCTTCTACTTTAGCATTTGGATCAACTACTACGTCTAAAACCCCACAATTGCGCCGTAAAGAGCGACGGTAAAACCCTAAGCGATATCCTTCCAATATTCCTATTCCCACCACATAATTATGGGTATTCTCTTCAAAGGTTCGCTTTAAATCCACTGGACACATACACGAACCGTAGGCAAAATAGTAAAATGAAGGTTCTGATCTGCTTTGGGGTTGCCAATGACTTTTATGGGCATGACTATAGTTAGTTCCCATCTTAGTCGTTATAAGTGGGTAAGTATTAGGGGTTTGACTCATGGTTAATCGTGGGGTTTAAAGGTTGGCCATGGATAATCAACAGTGATTTTAATTTTAATGTTCCTTTTAAGAACTTTGCTGTTACAATTTAGTTGGACTTAACTCAGTTTCTAGGGTTAAAGTGAGTTTATCTGCAATACCTTCAATCCAGTTTTCATCTTGTTTGGTATAACTTCGAGGAACATTTGCCCCCAAAATCATCACCCCATTTTGCCCCAAGGGTTGACAAATTACCCCTTGTGTGTTAAGAGGTAAATAATCAAATTCAATTTTACCTGGATAAAGGTTGAGATTGACCAAATAGACAGGTTTTTGGGTTTCTAGGACTCGTTGTAAGATTTTACCTGGAGTCACTTGGGAATTAGGACTGAGGATACCTCGACGAAGTAGAACTTTATCCTGATAATACACGACTAAAGATCGAGTAACGGTATTAGTTAATACCAGATGAGAAGCCCAAGCCAATTCTGTTTTGATAGAATCGGGTAGATTGGGGTGAAATTCCATCCCTTCTTCGCCGATCAAGGTAACAGCATCAGGCGATCGCGGTTGAATTTGTTGCCAAATTAATCCCACCAAAATTAAGACACCACTTAAGATTACCCCCAACACATCGGATCTCGCTTGAGACTCGGTTAATTGTATGGTCATTAAACGATTTAATAATAGCAGTACGCCCCCGACACTACCAGCAAATAGGGGGATCAATCGTAAAATTCGGTTGGGATCTGATTTCATGATAATCGTATTACAAAAACGAACTTGTTACTTCTAACATCTGAGATCTGCCTTCATTAATGTTGCCTGTTGGGGTAGCAATTGGATAAAATGTAAGCATAAAAGTTGACATCTGATTTTTAACAGAATGTTGTCAGAAGTCTCTACCTAAAAATACTACAAATAGATCAACATTTTATTAATCTATGACTATAGTGACACACTCGACCTTAGCATTCAACTATTTAGGTGCATTTTTGCCCATCGATAGTGTTTTTTCGACCCAAGGCATCATGGTAATGTTATTAGCTGCCTATGGTTTGGCCATGTGGATGTTTCTCACCAGTGCGCCCAAAGTCTACACTATCATGGTATCTGATATGGAAGTAGCCCGACAATTTTATGAGGGGTTATTACAGTTAAATGTGGCTGATGTTCCCCTTCATTATTATTACAATTACGAGCAAACATTAGGAACCGCAGGGGTTGACCCGTTTTATATGTCTGCAAACCCTACTGTAACAGCAACTAGCAATTTAGGAACCAGAGATGGACTATGGTATCAACTGAAAAAAAATACCCAACTTCATATTATTGGAGGTGCAAGTTACGGAACGAAAAATCGTCAACGTCATGTTTGTTTTGATAATGAATGTTTAGAAGATATTTTATTAAGAGTTGAGTCAAGACGGTTAAAGTATAAAGTTCGTCGTAGAAAACCCCTCAATTTTTTGGTTAAGGATATTGATGATAGAATCATTGAAATGGTAGAAGTTAAAAATTAAAAGTTAAGTAAGCATTCAGCTATCAGCCGTCAGCCATCAGTTTACAACTAACGCTGCTAATATAGCCTAGGGTTGTGGTAGAAAG
>JAAUYI010067419.1_pt1 | contig 25889 bp, 20 predicted proteins | sample 7278041 | NCBI WGS metagenome assembly JAAUYI01 (sample SAMN14350216, study PRJNA611818) | marine sediment metagenome | isolation source: surface marine sediment (0.6m) | place: French Polynesia: Moorea | collected 2018-08
AAATGCTCTCTTCACCTTGCCTCATAATACTTTTATTGACTGTTTATATGAGTATTCTACCCACCGACTCTGATATTATTCTCACATCAGAGGTAATAACTAAAAAAAAGAATGTTTTTTTAAGTTAATTGCGGGCAGTCTTTAATATTTTGTTTTTACAATACTTTGTTTCCATCTAAAAATATCGGACAGAGGTGGGATTAGAAACACATTCAGAGATATGTGAAAAAAGTGGGAGATCAGACGTTGCGTATCATCGATGAATGGCAGATAAACACCTGAATATTATAAATATATAGGTGTTGTGCTGTTTTTTTGGTTTTGCTTAAAAAAACCAAAGTGATTGGATAATACAGAATGAGCACTACAAAATGTAACACTCTACTACTTTTTGACAGTTTCGGAATGATCAGGTGGATTTATGAGACCGGGCATAATGATCACGCAGCAGGTCTTTTCCCCAATCACGGCGGAGATTTCGCCAGACGCTATGAATATGGTTGCTGTTATTTTGCACGTTATCATATTCAATCACAACCGATGGCCCGTGCAACCGATAGTAATGACTTTCACCAGGTTTACTGGAACCGGCCCAGGCAAAATAAATATTGCCAAATCCCTCCCGGTCAAGCAGCTCCAGCTCAGTGTCGGCGATCCGGGGAGCCATACGCTTGCTGTAAACCCCCAGAAGGTCTATTAGCATGGCCCGCTGTTGTTCCTTCAGGTTGGTGACAGCAAGGCCGACTGGTTCATCAAGCCTGATATGGGCCGCCCAACCGGTGATGATATCATTGGGAGCCTCGGGACCGACCAGGACCTGAGCGAGCTGAGCGTGATCGAGCGAGTGCAGCAATGCTCTGGCCTTTTCCTCTTCATGGGGCAGGGTGGCAAAGCCTTTATACGGATGGGTGGGAACCCGGGCGGGATTAGCGCCAAAGAATTGTGGGCAGCAGGAGATGCGGCCGTCGCTCGAAATTAAAAAATTTACCGGCAGATGGTGTCCTTCAAAGCGCCATCCCCAGAAGTCGCCGAAGCCAGGTTGACCGAAAACGGAAACGAAATAGCGCTCCGGATCTCTTATGTGACGACCATAGCCTTCTTCAAGCTTGCCGAGAATTGTCTCCAGGCTCATGATGTTGAGCGCGGTGATATTACCCTCTCGGCTTAGCCCACTAGCCAGAAGAACCAGGGCACGCCGCTGCTGAGCGCTGTCAATTTCGGCGAGGGGAAGGCCTGATCGTGGCACCGGGCGGTAATCCCAGTTGAAGCGCTCTTCACTGTCGATTGGGAAACTGCACTTGCGCAGTTGCAGTGGTTCCAGACTGTTGAGAAAGACCGTGGCCGCACTTTCCATCTCCCCGACTGTCGTGGAGAGATCGACAGCGCTTTTATGTTTTTGAGCAGACGGGATCATTCTATCCTCCAGAGCATTGTTTCTGGAGGATACGGTAGGCATTTTCAGGACACAGCCAAGAACCAATTACTAAATAGTTCCCATCCTAAAACTGCCCTTTTGACAGATATCTTCGTTGTGCTCAAAATCTTATCTTCTGAATATCAACTATATGCACCCCAAGGGCACTTCTTTCAGGGCGCCTGTGTAAAATTTCTCGCACGCCTTGATCTCAGCCAAGATTTCTAGTTTTCGGACGGAAACTAAATAGATTCTCAATTCGTTTTGTCATTCCGTTGCTGCTTTTTATCAGTGCAATCGCCCGAAGCATTCGATCACTTTAAGATGATCCTCCAAACAGAGAGATTTACTAGCAGCCTTTAGGCTGTGAGTTGCTCTGCAAGCTGCCAAAGCCTGGCTCTTGCCTCAGTGTCGTAGGCTTGTTCATGGGCTTTCTCTTCATTTTTTACATCAAAGTACTTACCGCTCACTTCATTGAGAGAAGCATTAGTGGCAAGGTATATCTCGGCTTCGGCTCCAGAATCTGCGGAGCCCTGCGGCGTCCAATCGCTTTCCTGGACCATTTTGGTATCAAGTAGGGTGCCCGGGTGCAGACAGTTGACGGTGATGTCCTCATTTTGCAGTTTTTCTGCTAGATCGAAAGTAAACATGGTAAGGGCCAGCTTACTGCGGGCATAGGCACTGTAGGGCGTGTAGTCCTGTTCTGATATGATGTCACTGAAGTCCAACCGTTTTTGAGCAACGGAGCTGACATTGACGATTCGTGCCGATGGCGCGCTTTGGAGTAAAGGTAGCAATCGGTGAGTTAACAAAAAAGGTGCGAGAAAATTTACGGTAAAGCAGATTTCGTAGCCGTCATCGCCAAGCAATCTCTTGCCTTCACTTTGTCTACCTGGTAGGACGCCGGCATTGTTTACCAATACATCCAGACTCTGGTGAGCAGAGCTGATCTCTTCTGCCAGTTGGCGAACTGCCTGGAGAGAAGATAGATCAGCAATATAGGTTTGCAACTTGGCACCTTCTACCTGTTCTTGAATGTCAGTCATGGTAGCCTGGCATTTTTCTTGACTACGACCGTGTATGAGTACCGTAGCACCCTGCCGCGCCAGCTTTAGTGCAGTTATTTTGCCGATGCCATCGGTTGAACCGGTCACCAGAATGATTTGCTTATCTATGGGTCGCATCATGGGTTGCATAACAGTTGACCTCCTCTAGGAGAAGCTATGATTATTATAATTCAAGCTATTTATCAGGAAAAACCATTGTCAATTCCACCATATTTCCGTCTTTGCTTATTTCAGCAGTGGGATAGTGTTTTTTGAATACATGCAGCATGGACGCATTTTCCTGGAACGTTGTGGCCACAAAACCTTTGAAACCGTTTTGCCTAGCGATGTGTTCAAGCTGTCTCAACAGATATGAAGCGATGCCCTGACCGTGATAGTTTTCGCTTACCACAAAGGCCACCTCCGCCATACCATTGCCGATATCCACATAGGTTCCCATGGCAATAATTTGCTGATGGCGTTTTTTCTGGACCATGCCGATAAGGTGCATATTGCTGCGGTAGTCGACATCGGCATACTCTCCCTGGATCATCTCATGGGAAAAGACTTTTCGATCATAGAAGAAACGCCAGTAAATCGTTTCTTCATCAAGTGAATAATAGAAGTTGCGGTAAGCGAATTCATCGGATGGAAGCAGGGGACGAAACAAAACTGTTTGGCCATTTTTCAGCTCGACACGCTCTTTATAATTTTCCAAGAAAATGAGATCTTCGGCCGAAGGGGGCAGCTGATCGGGAAAAATGTAGCCGCGTTGTTTGGCCTCCTCAATGAGACCGGCGCGAAATTGAGGATGAGCGACTTGGGTCAATTCCATCACCCGTTGATAGATCGATTTGCCCTGAAGCTCGGCAATGCCGTATTCGGTGACGATGATATCGACATCGGCACGAGTGGTGGCCAGTCCGGCACCATCGCTGAGATTAGCTACTATGCGGGAGCAAACGCCCTGAGACGTTCTGGCCGTTGAGGGCAGGGCAATGATAGAGATGCCGCCCTTGGACATGGCCGCTCCCCGCAGAAAATCGACTTGATCACCGATACCACTATAGAATTGGTTACCCAGCGAGTCGGCACAAACCTGGCCGGTGAGGTCTACCTCCAGGGCAGAGCTGATTGAGACAAGATTGTCATTCTGAGCAATTACTTTGGGGTCGTTGACAAAATCCGATGAGCGAAAGTAAAACATCGGATTATTGTTCACATAGTTATACATCTCCTCTGAACCCATGCACAAAGAGGCAACCACTCGCCCAGGGATGAGTGTTTTTTTCTTATTGGTGATCACCTTATTTTTCAACAGCGGCAGGAGGCCGTCGGTTACCACCTGGGTATGAATGCCAAGATTCTTTTTACCATCCAGGTACTGGAGAATAGTGTTGGGTAGATACCCAAAACCGACCTGCAGGGTGGCCCCGTCTTCGACTACTTCGGAGATGAACATGCCGATCCGCTTACCGATTTCAATTTCTTCCGGCTTGAGTGATCGGACCGAGTTGACGATGGGTTCGTCATGGATGACCAGGTAGTCTATCTCATCGACGTGGATGAGGCTGTCTCCCCAGGTTTTCGGCATTCTCTCATTCACCTGGGCGATAACCATCTTGGCAGAGTCAGCACCGGCTCGGGTGATATCGACCGAGACGCCAAGGCTGCAGTAGCCGAAATCATCCGGGGGACTTACCTGGACAAGAGCAACGTCGAGTCCGATCCGGCCGCTGTAAAAGAGCTCGGGAATTTTTGAGAGATAGGTGGGGATATAGTCGATCTTGCCGACGGATGCGGCCTTACGCATGGCCCAGCTAATAAAAAAAAGCTTAAGTGAAAATCGTTTGAGAAAGTCCTCATCATCGACATATTGCGATAGAGTGGATGACAGCATTTGATACACCATGATGTCATACATCTGGGTATTTTCAACCAGAGCTTTAATGAGATGCTGGGGTTCACCGCAGCCGGTGCCGACAAAAACTTGGTTGCCGGGCTTAATGACGCTTATCGCCTGGGCAGCGTCCACTACTTTATCCGGATAGGTATCCTGGAGATTTGTCATATGCTTCACCTTCCCAGCAGCGCCTGGCCAAAAAGTAAGTGTTTTGCTAATTATCGTATGATACCAAATAAATATGATACTATGATGGCCAGAAAATAGCAAGATGCAGCTCTGAGGGGCAATTCGCTGTAAGGTTCTTAAAACTTAGTCCAAAGGGATTGAGACGTTGTATATGCCTTCTTCCAGGGTAGCTTCAACCTTATTGAAGTTTTTTTTAAACACCCGCATCATGGCAGTATTGGAAAAGAGCACCTCAAAGGTAAAGCTCTTTACCCCTTTTTTTCTGGCGATCCTGGTTATGAGTTTGAGCAGATAGCTGGTTATGCCGCGATTTTGAAATTCCTCATCGACCACAAAAGCAAGTTCGGCGTGAGGCTCAGTAGGTATTTTGATAAAACGCCCCTCGGCGATTATCCTACCCTGGCCCAAGGGACCAGTCAGACCGACCACAGACATGGTGTCATTCCAATTGACATTGACATATTCCTGCATTTTATCGTGGGGCATACTCTGGACACTGGCAAAATAGCGGGCGTAGATATCCTGGTCCGAAAAGCGATAGAAAAGCCTCCGCATCTGTTCTTCATCCGATGGTCTGATCGGTCTGAAACGAACTTCCAGGTTCCCCTTAAACCTTTGCCTCTCGGATATGTAATCGGGATAGAGGAATGAACTCTCCGGTATGAAGATTTGATTCGGATAAAGGAGTTTTTTCTTTTTCGCCTGTTCCACCAGTTTCTCCCGATCTTCCGGATGGGCTATGTCAATAAGAGATTGGGCACGTTCCCTGATGGTGAGTCCTTTGAGATTGGCGGCTCCGAATTCGGTGACCACGATGTCTAGTGATTCTTCTGAGCCGAACTGATTTTGGTATTTTGCCACGGAGAGTAGTATGTTCGACTTTCCCTGGCGGTTGCGACTGGGGAGTCCAAAAATTGAGCGGCCTCCATCGGATATCTCTGCCCCTTTGAAAAAATCAAGCAGTTCAATTGGTCCCGTGGCAACATTGCCGACACCGCTGTGCAGGACGATTCTCCCTGAAAGGTCTACTTTGCGGGCTGGTATAATGACCACAAAACGAGAGTTTGCGCCGATATTGATGGGATTGAAAACATGCTCGATACTTTGGAATTCAACCATGGGATTGCGGTCCAGCCAGGAAAAAAGTTTGGGTCCTCCAAAAGCATAGGATGCCAGGGATTTGCCAAGAAATGATGCTTTGAAGCGGTTGGAGACAGCTCCACTCTCTACTAGTTCCATCAAAGCATCTGTAATTATCGGAGAATGAATGCCCAGGTGTTTTCTGTTTTTGAGATAAGGGGTGAGCGCTTCAAAAAGCGGTCCGATGGAGAAGGAGAGACAACTGCCGTCTTCGATAAGACTGACAATTCGGCCAGCCAGCTTAGCAAAGGTTTCGTCGACTTGCCACCTAGTGAAATAGATCGGTTTTTCAGCTGATTCAATCAGAAAATCAAATTCCGAGACATGAGCAAACGTGTCTCCTAAAGTAATGGGAATATGATGATTTATTTCACCCACAACGAGATTTGCCTGCTCCATGGCCAGGCGGGCGACATCGATGGAAACCCCGAAACTGCAATATCCGGATTTGTCGGGGGGCGTGATTTGAATGAAGGCGGCGTCAACATTTATTAACCTTGAGCGAAACAGGTGTGGCAGCCTGGCAAAGCGGATGGGAATCAAGTCAACCCGTCCGGAGGTAATTTCCTTTGCAACATATCCTGAAAAGAAGGTGCGCAGACGAAATTTCCGCTCGTGAATGGTTTCCGGCGTGCTGGTGTGACCATAGCTTACCAGTTGGACTAGCTCCAGGTCATCAAGTTCATGAAAATGCGAGGTAAGCAGATGTCTGACCAGCAGACGTGGCTCAGAAACTCCTGTGCCGAGGAAGATACTCATTCCCGGTTTTAATTTGTGGAGAACCGTTTCTGGTTGAACAATTTTCATGGAGGGCCTGGCAGGTTAGGTGAGCTGCAGTCACTTTGGTAAAGTGGTTCTCATTAGCTGAAATGCTCTCCTGTTAGCTATATTTTATCTCCTCTAGCCCTGTAAAGTCCAATGAAATACCCTTATGAGGTGGTAAGAAAAGAGGTATAGGATGCTGCCGGGCATAGTAAACCAGGATCCTTTTGCCTGTCTTTACGACTATTAAGAGTGGTATAATAGACTAAAGAGCAAGGCATGGCCGCTCAGGTGACAACTGTCTGAATAAAGATGACCGTCTTCAAAACAGGAGAGTCGGAAGAAAGATTCTTTACGGAAATGTTGAGACAAATGGGGGTGTATTATGTCAGGTATTGAATGGTTGACGAATCTGGGATATGCCGAGGATTCGGCAATGGCCACAAGAAAACCTATACTGCTTTACTATTTTGATCCCGGTTGAATAAGCTGTCAGCACATGGATACAGTTACGTATTCCAGCACTAAAGTTGCCGGGTTCACCAAGGAGTGTTTGATAACCTTAGCGGTGGAGGTAAGTAAAAAGCCTTATTATGAGCGTTACAACGCGATCTGGACGCCGACTCTGCTTCTCCTGGATTTTCAGGGAAACGAGATTCAGCGCAATGTCGGCTTTTTGGATGTCGAGGACTTTATGGCCTGCATGCATCTGGGAATTGCCAAGGTACATCTTAATATTGATGAATTTGCTGCCGCGAACGTCCATTTTAAGAAGATATTCAACTCATTTTCCCAGAGTTTTGTTATGCCAGAAGCAATTTATTTTCAAGGAGTCAATGGTTACAAAGAAAGTAATGATCCGGCCAAATTAAAACAGGTATATGAGCGTCTGCATGAGGAGTATCCGGAAAGTGGCTGGACGAGAAGAGCTGTGCCCTACAATGCATTAAACTGAAAACCTCAAGGCTGGCCTCCAATACTTGCTGGGTTAGCCTGCTGGATTTTCCCGCTGGGAGGTGTGCTGACTATTCAAGTCGGCATCTTCAATTGCAGCAGACGATTGATGGCCAGCCAGGATAGGAGGGTAATGGCTGCTGAAAAGAATCCCAACAGCCCCAGAACCCTGACACTATCCTGCCAGGCCTGGGAGATGAACCACATCGAACAGGCTCCGGTCATGAAAAAGAGAAATACCATGAGCGAGGAGGCCGATCCCACATCGACTTCTACCTGCTCCAATATCAGATTGTTTCCCGGTGGTCTGCCAAAGGCGAAGAAGAAGGTAAGCAGCCACATCGGCAAAGCCAGGCGAAAAGGCTGCGGAATAATATCAAAGATCATAGGCAGCGAGGCGAGGAGCATACCCAGATAGCTGACCGGCAACAGATGTTTAAGCTTATAGTGACGGGCAAACCTGGTGAACAGCAGCGGGGCGAGCATGAATGCGGAGGCGTTGGCCGCAAAAAAATAGCCGTATTGCTGTTCCGAGTAGCCAAGGGTTTTGATATAGATATCGGCAGATACGGCGATAAAGGCAAAAAAAGGTATGCCGAGAATTGACAGCGCCAGCGTGAGCAGAAAGAAACGGAAGTTTCCCAAAAGGCGTAGATATCCGTTAAATACCTTGTTGAGTCTTTCAGTGCTGAATTCCTGCAGCGATTCCTTCATGAACCAGACACCAAGGGCTGCCGTAATACCCAGAGCCATTTGGAGGATGAATACCCAGCGCCAGGAAAACCTCTCAATAATCAACCCGCCAATAACAGGGGCAATCATTGGTGCAGCAGCGACAATGACCCCAATTTGCAAGAATATCCGCTGTCGGAGCTGGCTGGCAAAGAGATCTTTGCAGATGGCAAAGGCAATAGAGGATGCGGCTGCAGCCCCAGCACCTTGGAGTATTCTGGCAATGATCATGTGCTCCACACTATCGGCAATGGCACAGAGCAGACTCGCTATCACATAGAGCAGCAGCCCGGCAAGCAGGGGGGGCCTGCGACCATAACGATCCGATAGCGGTCCATAAAACAATAAAAAACCACAATAGGTGACGAAAAAGCCAACAAGGGTCAGGTTGACCGTGGCCAGCGGCTGTTGCCATAAATCCACCAGAAGTGGGATTGCTGCCAAGTACATATCCGTTGAAAGCGGAGGAAAGGCAGCGAGCAAGGCAATGAGACCAATTGTTTTTTTCATAGAGTAAAAATTGGTGGATCAGCTCAATCGGGGTCAGTTGTCCCCAGAGGTAGTAATACAGGGACCAAATACTATCTCGGCTATCTTGCTTAGTAGTCGCATCAGCCGTGACATAAGTAGTTAAATTAGTAATTACATTTATTTATGCTGCTGCGTCAAAGGTCGTTATCTTATCAAGAGAAAATTTCCTGAAGACAAATAGAGCACCCATACTATCACTTCTTGGCTTAGGTGCAAGAGAGAACAAGAGGTTATCTTACATCTTCGTGGTTTATTTTTCCTGGTTCAGATTTGTTCAAAACTCCCATCGAGAGTTCAGAACCTGGCAATTCGTAATTACAATTTCCTGAGGTATCAGGGAATAGAAATAGCGTACCACGGATCAGGTACACATGTTTAGGCTGAGGTTTTGACATACTCCTAGTTTGGTTTGATTCAAGAGGGAAACTAAAAATGCTAAATGGTTATGATAAGATATGTCTGCAGGTGTGCCTGGTTGTTCTTCTCCTTTTTTGGATCAATTCAGCAGTTGCGCTAACAAATAATGAAACTTTTGAACTGAAAAATCCTGTCGAGGTCGGAGATGTGCGTTGGCAAAGAGACCTCGATGCTGCACTGACAAAGAGCAGGGCGACGCAGACCCCGGTATTGGTTCTCTTCCAGGAAATTCCGGGCTGTATTGGCTGCCAGACGTTTGGAAGTGAAGTGCTGACCAATCCACTTTTAGTGGAGGCGATTGAAACACTGTTCATTCCTGTACTTGTTTATAATAACCGATCCGGTGGAGTCGATGAGCAATGGTTGAAACGCTATAATGAGCCTGCCTGGAACTACCAGGTAATTCGCTTTCTTCGCGGGGACGGCAGCGATATAATACCTCGCAAGGATAGGATTTGGACGATTGGAGGTGTGGCTTCCCGGATGGTTGAGGTTCTGCGAGAACTTGGTCAACCAGTGCCGCGGTACCTCAGTGCTCTCATGTATGAATATGATACCGAAAACCATGGACAGGTAGGCTTTGCCATGGCCTGTTTCTGGACCGGTGAATATGAGCTTGGCAACATTGACGGAGTTGTGGCTACGCAAGCTGGTTGGTACGATAATCGGGAGATAACCCTGGTGACCTACCATAAGCAACGAATTTCTCTTGATGAATTGGCAAAGAGGGCGGCTTCTGTACGCTGCGCTCAACGTGTCTATACTCTTCCAGGGGAAAGGGTCGATCGAAACCGGTTCGAGTCTAAAACGCTGAAGATGGAAAAATACCGACCAGCTTCAGCTTCTGATCAAAAAAAACAACTAGATAACTGGCCGCAGGTGAAGCAGCTCGAAAGCCTATCGAAGATGCAGGCCACTAAAATTAATGCACTGGCTCCCAATGATAGGGAAAAAGCTGTGGAATGGCTAAGCCCCAGTCAACGCCGGCAACTCGATGAAGCTTTTTAAATGTTTTGCTTTGCTGGTGATTGTATGTCTTGTCTCCCGCAGCTGATAATGTCGATCTAATGCCTGTAAATATTGAGGTGGGCGGGCAAATGAGCTGTCTTGGGTGCAGCTCTCTATTTCTTTTGATTTTGTTCCGTTTTTCAAATAAAATTGTGCCCGTATTGCATTAAAGAATTTGCTGCCTACTATATGCTTGACTTAAAATTCTTTAGAGCAGGAGGTATCTTTAATAATTGTCAGGATGATTTTATATGAACTGTTCCGCTTTCCAAATAGCCAGTAAAGTCTCTTTTATGTTCATAATTTGTCTGCCTTTTTTATTTTCTGGATGCATGCTTGATGGACAGGGGCATTCCAGGGGGCAGGCGGGTTTGCATTATGCCAAGCTTAAGCAGGAAAAAGAGCAACTAGCCGAGATGATCAAACAGCTTGAAGAACAACAGAAGAGTCAGGATGAACGGCTTGAACGTCAGCAGAGCCTTATTGCAGATCTTCAGTTAGGCCTGTTGCAGAAACACGCTCGTATCAATGAATTGCTCATTAAGAATAAGCAATTAGTCAGTGAATTTGTCCGTTACAACGTTGAGATGAAAGGGCAGGACAGTAAGGTAGAAGCGGTCCGACTGCTGGCCGAAGCAGCAGCTATCATCGAAATGGCCAGGGATAAACACAACGACAAAAAAGCTGAGAGATTTATCAGGACTGCAGAAAACTATCTGGTTAAAGGTGATGTCGAATTGAAAAGCAATAATTATGAAGGTGCCTCCTATCTTGCCTATCAAGCCATAGACATTGTCAGAAGTCTCGACCAGGAAGAGCCGCAAGTAGAACAGGTCAGCGAAAGTGAGGAGATAAGCTTTGTTCTTCATCTGCCCATGAAGGTGCTTCAGGATAGCAATATACGAGTGGAGCCAACTGACGAATCGGAAATACTTTATATCGAAAAAAAAGGGGAACTTGTCAACGCCGTCGGTTTAAAGGGCCAATGGGTAAAGGTTGCCGATCAGCAGAACGGTTCGGGGTGGATTCATTACTCGTTGTTGAGCGGCCTTATAAACTGAATAAGCGAGTTGGTTAGTTTATCGTGTTGAGGTAAGCAGTCTGATTGCGTCCATTTTCCTTGGCTGCATATAACGCTTTATCGGCTCTGTTAATCAGGCTGTTTTCATTGGTGTCGTCTGGTGAGACCATGGCAATACCGATGCTTACAGTCACCTTTATGGTCTGATCCTCGTAGTTGATACTGTGGTTTTCAACGGCCTGACGTATTCGTTCGGCAACCTGCTTGGCGTTATCATCTCCGGAATCAACCAATACGACCAGAAATTCCTCTCCACCATATCTTCCCGCCGAGTCGAAACTTCGCAGGGTTTCTTTAAAAATTTTGCCTATGTCGCGAAGGACTTCGTCTCCAGCGATATGCCCGTAAGTGTCATTTACGTGCTTGAAGTTATCAACATCGATCATCAGGACGCCAAAGGCAATGCTGTAGCGCTGGTAGTATTCGAAACGATTGTGAACAATGCGCAGTATCTGTTTGCGGTTGGGTAGTTTGGTGAGTACATCCTGGGTTGCCATTTTTTCAAGTTTGGCCTGGCTTCGGCTCAATTCCGCCACCATCTCATTAAATACGCTGGTGGCAAAACCAAGCTCGTCGTTTTTTTCAACCGGCAAACGGATATCAAGATTTCCATCAGCCACCTCCTGAGCTCCTTCAGTCAGGTTACGCAGTGGTCGGATTATCTGTTTGGTGAGGAAAAAGGCAGCCAGGCCAATAATGATACTGAGAACCGCGATAAAGATGTAGTTTCGGTTGCGTGTTTCCTCAACTCTTGCAAAAACAGTATCATAATCTTCTGCGAGGATAAGCCCCCAGTCGGTGAACACGAGAGGGAAAAGGCGTCCAATAACCCTTTCACCAAGGTGGTTGGGAAAATAGGTCAGGGAACCGCCGTTATCTCCTTCTATCATTATTTTTTCATCGGCAAAGATAGGAGTGTTGAAAATATCTGCCTGCTGGGCAGTAATGAAATACCTGCCATTGTCAAGACGAACGAGCATGGCCTGTAGTACGGCAGCATTGGAAAAACTCTCCGATGCCGACTTGAGAATATCATGAATTTCGGCCAGCGACACTCTGACCGCAAGGACTCCTTCAAACTCTTCTGATTGACCGGTGAAGAGCGGTGTTCCCATTACCACGAAGGGTATATTGTCCTGAACGTCAAAAAAAACCTGTCCTTTAAAAAACTGGGATTGCTGCAGCTGCTGAGCCATATCTTCAGGGAGAAGTGGAGAAAGAGCTCCACCGGATTCGGCGGCGGCAGCCACAACATCACCTTCCTTGTCCAGGAGATAGAGGTTGTCATATTCGGTGAATTTGTTCTTAACTGATTTGAGATAGGTTTTTAAAGTGCGCAGATGAGTGGAGAGTTCGGAGTTATTGCTGCCACTTTTGAGGCGAGCTTCAAGATATTTGCTGTAATTTTCCGAAATGACGAATGAATTGGAAAAGACGTGGAGATCGTAGTTACGTTCCCTAAACCAGAGATCGAGTTCTCCCCGGACGATGCGCGAGGCTTCAACGAGTTTTTCCTCAAGATTTTCTTCGAGAGTGGCGTGCATCATATTACTGATCAACCATCCCACCGTCAGCGATGGCAAGAGAGTGATCAACAGGGCGAAAAAGAGTATACGATTACGGATACTGGTAAGCCCAAGTCTCTGGTGTTCTTTTCTCATAAAGGTGATGGGTTATTCCATTATAGTGATAGAAACAGGTTGGGACAGGATTTCTGACAAGGATGGTTTGGCATACTGATAGTTGTTTCAATGGTTCGTAGAATGGTTATCGGAAGCATTTGCCTGATCCATTATTTATATATCGGTAATTCCATAGTAAAACATGAATTGAGATGCTCAATGGTAAATATTAAAAAAAAATCTGGAATGAAGAAATGACTCCTCCATATTTTTAAAAGACATATTTTCAGATATTTATATTAGTTCCTTGTCAGGAAGAGACGTAGCCATGAAACATTTTGAAGGATTTTTTTTTATTAAACGGAAAAGGGCGGACTTTTTTATTGACGTAAGTAAGTAAGTACTTACTTTGTAGATTATGAATACATCAACGACTCAACCACCGAATAGAACGCGAATGTCCGCCGAGGATCGTCGCAATGCTATCATTGAAGCTGTAATGCCTGTTTTTGCCCAAAAAGGCTTTGCTGCAACAACGACCAAAGATCTGGCCTTGGCTGCCGGTATTTCAGAAGCCCTTCTCTACCGGCACTTTCCTAGCAAAGAATCACTTTACGAGAATATTCAGAATCAGATCTGCAGCACGGAAAGCTCGATACATGAATATGTATTGACTATGGAATCAGGTTCGAAGGGCGTCGTCAAGTTGATCTATCTCATTTTCAAGATTGTTTTTGAGACGCAGAAAAGTCATCCCCACAGCTGTTCTGTCTGTCGTCTGATGATTCAGAGCCTGCTGGAAGATGGTGATTTTGCTCGCTCCTTTGTCGAGCCCCGCTTTAAGCGCATGCTTCCCTATATGGAATCCTTCATCGAAGAGGCCCGAGCTGCCGGTGAAATGATCGAATCTCCCATCACCGCCAAGGAGATGCAATGGTTTTCCCACCATCTTGCCGTTAGTTTGAGATTGGCGCATCTTCCCGAAAAACAGGTCTTTGAGTACGACAGTACCCCAGGGGACCGGCTATTACATGCGGTGTGGTTCTCTCTCCGCGGTATCGGCCTTAAAGATGAAGTGATCGAAGAGAAGTTTAAACCTGATGAGTTCGAAGCCGAAATTGAAGACGTTCTTGTTCGTGCCGGTTTACTTGTCAGTCCTGAGTCATCATAGAAACGGGAGATAGGCGGACCGTTTGTAATTAAAATTCCCTAAAATCTCTAAAGTAAGTAAGTATTTATTAATTAGACACCCTGTGAAAGGAAAATACCATGACAGAGCAATCGAATACCCGTGACAGGTTTATTGGCAAGCCTATCGGGAAAAAGGTTTTCTTTCTTCTTTCCGCAACTATTTTGTTGGCGGTCTTCCTGACTTCACAATTATATGGTGAAAAGGCACAGCAGTCATCAAGCACTAAAAACAACATCCGGGTGTTGACTGTGGCAACTGAGGAAATTGTCCCGCTTCAGTCCTATACCAGGACTAGATCATATCTTGGCAAGGTTGAGGCCAGGCGGACCAGCAATCTGGGTTTTGAGATAAGTGGCTTGCTGATAGATGTATATGTCCAGGAAGGTGAGCAAGTAGAAAAAGGACAGCTGTTAGCCGAGCTCGATACTGATAGATTGTTGGCAGCCAAAAGGGAAGCCGAGGCTCAGCTTGAAGAAACTGAGGCCTCTTTGCGTCTTGCCGGAGCGACCCTGCGTCGGATAGATCAGGCTCAAAAACTCAAGGCGGTGTCCGTTCAGGAGCTGGACGAGGCAAAAAGCAATCTTGACAGCCAACGGGCCCGTTTCGTTCGGGTCAAGGCCCAGATCGAACGAATCGATGTCGATCTCAAAAAAGCCAAACTGTATGCACCCTACAGTGGGACGCTGGCAACACGAATGAGCGACGAAGGTACTGTTGTCTCCGCCGGGCAACCGGTTTTGGAAATTGTGGAAACCGATCGGGTGGAGATTCGTCTGGGTATAGCTCGTGAATTTGCCGATGATCTTCAACTTGGTGATCCTCTTGAGGGGAGAATAAATGGTGATGCGATTCCCCTGCAGATATCGAGAATCCTGCCGGGAAGAGAAGCGCTGACGAGAGTAGTTCAGATAATAGCCGAACCGGTTGAACCAGGTATCAATCTTAGAGAGGCAGATCTTGTCGAGGTCAGCCTCAACAGACGAATTGATGTGCAGGGGTATTGGCTGCCAATCTCAGCCCTGACGGAGAATGGTCGTGGCATTTGGTCTTGTTTTGTCGCCGAACCCGTAGTTGAGCAGACAGACTCAGTAGAGGTAACCCATCAGCTCAAGCGCAGGGACCTCCAGGTTATTTTCATGGAAGATGAGCGGGTCTTTGCAAAAGGTAATTTCCAATCAGGTGACCGGGTAGTGATGGATGGATTGCATCGGGTCGTGCCTAATCAGCGCGTCCGCCTGGCCAGCGATCAAGTTGTTGAAAAACAGAGTTTAGCCTGGCAAGAGTAGAACAGGAGTTTGACATGCAGAAACAACAACAAGCCAGAAAAACCCTGGCAAACTATTTGCTCGGCAACCGTCACCTGCTCTTCCTGCTAATCGTCATAATACTGGTCGGCGGGTTTTCAGCCCTGCAGTCGATGCCCAGGCTGGAGGATCCGATTATCACTAATCGCAATGCCCTGATAATAACTTTGCTTCCAGGTGCTTCGGCAGAACGGGTGGAGGCTCAGCTCACCGAAAAGATAGAGGATGCCTTCAAAGAAGTACCGGAGATCAAGGAAGTCGATTCAACCTCCCGGGCAGGGATCTCAATCGTCTCCATAGGTCTGGCGGATGAGGTGACCCGCAGTACTAATAAAGAAATTTTTTCCCGTATTCGCGATAAGCTAGATGATGCCACCCGTGAGTTCCCTCCTGATGCTCTTGAACCGGTCTTTGATGACAAGCGGGGGGCCTCTGCATTCACCTTGATTGCCGGGATCAGCTGGCGGGGCAGTGGCTCTCTGCCCTTAGCTATGTTGAACAGGCATGCTGAGAATCTGGCAGATATTCTCCGGAATGTTCCGGGAACGGACATCGTCAGAATTTACGGAGCGCCAACGGAACAGATTTTGGTGGAGGTCGATCCTGCAAGGATGGCGGAACTCGGCATTACCATAGGTGCTGTCGGTAATGCTCTTCAGTCTGCAGATGTAAAAATTCCTGCCGGTGAGCTCAACAGCAGCAGTCGAGATTATCTGGTTGAGGTGGAAGGTGAGCTTGACTCGATTGGCAGGGTGGGCAGAGTGCCACTGCGTACCGGAGTAACCGGAGAGGTTGTGCGGCTCGCCGATATTGCCAGAGTGAGCCGTAGTATAGCTGAACCGCCCGAGGAGATTTCCAGATCAAGCCAGAAGCGGACCATTCTGGTGGCAGCTCGGGTAGTGGAGAACTGGAGAGTTGATCAATGGTCCAGGGCAGCAAAGCAACGAGTTGAGGAGTTTGATGCTGGCATTGATGAAACCATCGGCGTGGACCTTGTCTTTGCTCAAAATGAATACACTTCTGCGCGTCTTGCTGAGCTGGCTGCCAACTTACTACTTGGCGGGGTGGTCATCTTTTTGGTTATTTTGATTTCGATGGGCTGGAGGGCAAGCTTGATCGTAGGCAGTGCTTTACCGCTGACGGCCGCCATGACTCTGTTTATCGTAGCGATGAGTGGTGGCAAATTACATCAAATGTCCATCTTCGGGATGATTATCGCTCTTGGATTACTCATCGATAATGCCATTGTGGTAACTGAAGAAGTCCGCAAGCATTTGCGTCAGGGCAGGTCGGGCAGTGAAGCTGTTTCGCTGGCCCTGCAGCATCTCTTTGTACCCTTACTCTCCTCGACATTGACAACTATACTCGCCTTTGCTCCCATTCTCCTGCTGCCGGGTAATGCCGGTGATTTTGTTGGTTCCATCGGCGGTTCGGTAATTGTCGCCCTGGCGAGTTCATTTTTTGTGGCCATGACCATTATCGCCACACTTTCCGGGATGATGGGACGTACCTCCGACTTTGATCGGAAACTGCCAAATTGGCTACAAGGAGGCGTTTATTCAAACTGGCTGAGCAGGATGTACTCGCGTTTTCTGAAAGGGGCTTTTACCAGGCCGGTACTTACCATGGTAATCGCAACGCTAGTGCCTCTTGCCGGTTTCAAAGCCGCCTCGACCATGGGGGTGCAGTTTTTTCCGCGCACCGATCGGGATATGTTCGAACTGCAGGTGTGGCTGCCGACATCCACAAGCATCAATCATACTGCTGCAGTCACTCAAGATGTCGAAGAGCAACTGCGCAGTCATTCTGAGGTACTGGATGTTCACTGGCTTAATGGCGGTAGCTTTCCAACCGTCTACTATAATCTTATTATGAATAAAGATGGTGCTTCGCATTATGCCCAGGCGATTGTTGAAGCTACTGATTTCAATGCGGTGAAGCAGCTTATCCCCAGGCTGCAAAAAGAACTCGATGAGCTGTTTCCACAGGCTCAGGTTGTGGTTACTCAGTTTGCCCAGGGTCCTCCAACCGAAGCTGACGTGGAGTTCAGAGTTGTTGGGCCGAGTATTTCCCGATTACAGGATATTGGTGAGGAGATACGTTTACTGCTCGCCGAGCATCCGGATATCCTGCATACCCAGGCAACCATGCCCCGGGGTGAGCCGAAAGTTGCCTTTCTGGCGGATGAAGACGAAACCAAACTGGCAGGTCTTGAACTGGCCAGCCTCGCCCGCCAGCTCCAGTCAAATCTCCAGGGAGTGAATGGCGGGACCATTATCGAGGATATCGAAGAAATTCCAGTACACGTTCGTTTCGGTGATGATGTCCGAGAGAGCTTTGGTGATTTGCGCAATATCAGGTTCATCGCTGAGAACAATCCGGGCTTCTGGATTCCGCTGGGAGCTTTGGGCACCATCGAAATAGAGGCTTCCTCGGGCGGGATAACAAGGCGAAACGGAGAACGTGCCAATATTATCAGGGGTTACACAAAAAACGATGCTTTGCCCATCGAAGTTACCAGATTTGTTCTCGATGAGCTTAGCAGGACCGACTATACATTGCCAGTAGGTTATCGCCTGCAGGTTGGCGGAGATCAGGAGAATCAGTCGGAGGCAGTAGGGAATCTGCTTCTCTATCTGCCGGTTCTTGCTCTGCTGACGGTCTCAATTCTAATCCTTTCCTTTCGCAGTGTGGTGATTGCTGTCATTCTCGGAGTAGTTGCCTTCCTCTCCGTCGGGGTCGGCTTACTGGCCACCTGGCTAATGGGGTTGCCTTTAAGTTTCAATACTATCCTTGGTTCCCTAGGGCTCGTCGGGCTTGCCTTCAACAGCAGTATAGTGGTCCTGGCTTCGATTATGTCCAAAGATGATTCCAGGCAGGCTGAACCATCAGCACTTGCCGAACGGGTGTTAGGGTCAACCAGACATCTTGTGTCAACCACGCTAACCACTATTGGTAGTTTTATGCCGTTGCTGATTTTCATCGGCGGTGACTTCTGGCCGCCATTGGCTGTGGTTCTTGCCGGCGGAGTGGGGGGTGCAACCCTGCTAGCGATGATATTTACGCCATCGGCTTATCGTCTGGTGATAGTTGTACGCAGATCCATGGCTGGTCTTTGGCAAAAACAGGTGGTGAGCTGATATGAAGAATTCTATGAGATTTTCAGGAACTATCTATTTATTTATCTGTTTCTCTCTTTTTCTCTCCGGCTGTGCGGTTGGCCCAGATTACCGTAAATCCGAGATTGCCCTGGACCCAGAGTTTGGTGCGGGCATTCCTGAAGATAGCGATCTGACTATGAATGCTCCTTTGCCTGGGGATTGGTGGGCGCTCCTGGGTGATACTACCTTGACCGAACTTATCGAAGCTGCTGCTGCAGCCAATCATGATATCCGCATTGCCGAAGCAAGACTCAGGGAAGCGCGAGCCGGAAAGGTAGCAGCTGGTGCTGATTTACAGCCGCAAATTCAATTTGGCGGAACAGCAGAAACAAGGGAGCAGAGCAAAAACAGTCCAACCTATATGGGCGGAGAGACACGAACCGATCTGTTTCTTGCGGGTTTTGACGCCTCTTGGGAAATAGATATATTTGGAGGAATCAGACGCCGGGTTGAAGCGGCTGAGGCCAGACTTGCAGGAGCGCAGGCAGGGAGAAATGAAGTGATTCGTCTCGTCCTAGCGGAGTTAGCCTTGAATTATGTTGAGCTCCGCGGCCTGCAACAGCGCAAGAATGTTCTTGAGCGTAACATCAAGGTTCAACGGGGGACAGTTGATTTCACCCAAAACCGGCTACTGAGTGGGCTGGGAACAGAACTTGACGTTGCTCAGGCTCGGGCACAGCTACTTTCCACTGAGTCAGCTATGCCGGGTTTGGAAGCGGCAATAAATCTGCGAATATTTGCCATTGGTACGCTTTTAGGCGAGAATCCGGCTTCTCGACTGAAGCGTTTACAGCCATATCAGCAGCTACCGCCGATTCCGGAAGAGCTTTTTGAAGCCATTCCCTCGGAGGTGCTGCTGCGTAGGCCTGATGTTCAGAGGGCAGAGCGTTTGCTTGCAGCAGAAGTTGCCGATATTGGTGCGGCTACCGCCGATCTGTTTCCGCGGTTCACTCTGTTTGGTGGATTCGGTACCGAGGCTGACACATTCGATTTACTGTTTGACAGCGACAGTCTTACCTGGTCATTAGGACCGTCCATGCAGTTGCCTATTTTTCAGGGAAATCGATTGCGGGCTAATATAGAAGCCCAGAATGCCCAGGCCGATGCTGCACTGGCAACATATGAGCAGACGATTCTCAGGGTACTGCGCGAAGTGGAAAGTGCTCTCACAGAGCATGGGCACGAACGGCTGACGGTCAAATCCCTGGAGAAGGCCAAAGCTGCCAGCAACGATAGCGTCCAGCTTGCCAAGATCCTTTATCAGGAAGGATTGAGCGATATTCTCACCGTTCTCAATGCTGAGTCCTTGCTCTTGCAGGTGGAGAACGATTATTCATTGAGCCGTACTAAGGAGTGGACGAGCCTTATTCGTCTCTATAAAGCTCTGGGTGGAGGATGGCAGAACCAGGGTTGATGACAAACGGATGATTTTCTTTGCATTTTCGTTCTAGAAAGTGTCTATAATCTGTTATGTTTACAATTCTAATGTTGTCTTTTGATCTTAAAATGGAGGCGACCAATGGCAGAGATACGCATGATTTCACCTCAGGAGGCAAAGCAGCTGAAAGAGGTAGATGCAGGTAGTTACATTGATGTGCGAACCGTCGGCGAAGCTCTGATGGAACAGTTGCCCGGTTCAGTCTTTTTACCTTTTGATCTGGTCAGCAGGGCCAGGCTTGAGAGTTTGGGTATTGCGGATAAAACTCCCATATTAGTCTGTCGTTCTGGTACCCGGGCAAAACAGGCGGCTGAGAGCTTAAGCCGGGAAATGAACGGAGTTACAGTTCTTGAAGGCGGTATTGAAAATTGGAAGGATGCTGGTTTACCGTTGGAAGAAGGCCGCAGGGTTATACCGCTCGAACGGCAGGTGCTGGTTGCTGCCGGTTCCATGATTCTGCTCTTTACCCTTCTCGGCTTGCTGGTGTCCCCCTACTTCTTTACTTTTGCGGTGTTCATGTCAGGCGGAATGATCTTTGCTGGTGCTACGGGGGCCTGCGGCATGGCCCGACTTTTGATAATGCTCCCCTGGAATAAGGCTCCGATGTGCGGCAGCGGTTGTGATATAGCTGAACCATCACAGGTAACATAAAATATTTTTTGTTTTACCGGTTCTCCAGTAGTAGTTTCATAGCAAAGCGCAGTGATGTTTCTGCACTTTGCCAGGCTGCTCATATTAGTTGATGGACTTGTAGTAGGTGCCCAGATAAACTGAGTGTAAAGCAATAATGGAATCGATATGAAGGCGCAACTCAGCCAATGGCTGGTGCATTACAATAAGTTAATGGAGGAATGGCGAAGCAAGGGCATTGAATTGACGCCTGAGTTGGCCCGGGATGGCCTTGCCAGATTAACCCAGAATCTGGTAGTCGACTCGCCCGAAATCCCCCTGGTGAAGAACCACGCTGTTACCAGTGGTTCCCATAGTATTCCCCTGCGGATTTACCATCCTGCTCCAGCCGAAAAGATTCCAGTCTTGTTATACTTGCACGGTGGTGGCCATATGGCAGGTAGTATCAAAGTGTATGATCCGATATGCCGCAAACTGGCGTTGGCAACCCGGCGAATAGTGATTTCTGTTGATTATCGTCTGGCACCCGAGTACCCATACCCCAAAGGACTTGAGGATGGGGCAGCGATTTTGTCCGAATGTCTGCCGATGCTCGACGAATTGGGGATTCAGCATCGCGAAGAACTGGCTTTAGCTGGAGATAGTGCTGGCGGGGCGATGAGCGCAACCCTGGCATTTGCTTTAGATAAGGGGAGCCAGCCGAAACTCAACGCTTTGGTACTTGTCTATCCGAGCCTTGATTATACCATGAGCCTGCCCAGCATTGCTAAATATTCATCCGGCTATTTGTTGGAAAGAGAAAGAATTTCTTGGTATTTTTCACAATATTTTCAAAATAATGAGAACCTGAAGGCCGCTTCCCCTTTGTATATGCCAGTGCATCGGCAATTTCCCCGGACCTTGGTCATCACTGCTGAATATTGCCCACTGCATGATGAAGGCGTGGCCTTTGTCAAAAAACTCAGAGAGCATAACGTCCCGGTGCAGCATGTTGATTTTGAGGGCATGGTACATGCTTTCATGAACATGGAGAGTCTGGTGCCTGAGAATTGTCACAAATTGTATATAGACATCGCTAAATTTCTCGACCAGGATCAGGAGAGCGTCACCTAGCCCGACCTTCTCATGAACAATGTATTGAGTTTCAATAAATATATTGAGACTCCAACATACAGGCGGCAGATTTTCTGTCCTTCAAATCAACACAATGTTCACCAAAGGCCAGCCGATCTCACCGAGTCTGCAGCGTTGCCAAAGCAAGTTGCATAGGCAACTATGGCCCCTTGCTTCGCGCCTCACATACACGGCAACCTCGGCTGGTGAGAGATCCGGGCTAGCCGCAGTATTTCGTGAATTAGTATCAACCGTAAGAATAAATAATTTAATATTAATGTGTTAAGCACAAATAAGATGTTTATTTTACTCTTGCGGTTCGCCATTCGATCGTAACGCCTAAACAAGAAACTTTTCCACCTTTCAGGCGTGTCTTGCCTAGCAGATCTTCTTCACTCGTGAAATATTAAGGCTAAAGGACAGAACCTGAGCTTGTAAAACTGCTCTGTCGAAAACTTAACACCTCAATTTTCAATTTCCCTGTCAAAACCGGTACGGGCTGCCTACTTCCTAGCAAAAACAGAAATGTTACATTGCAACATTTTCACCCTGTTTCAGCTTTCTATGAATTGTTTTCCTAGTGTAGAAATTGATTTTTGTTAGCATAAAATGCAAATTTGATTATGGATAAATTTATTTTTAGAAAATTGTGCGTTGCACAATAATTGCCTTGACAAAAGAGAAATACCAGCTAACAATAGAAGTTAAAGTAAATCTGGAAAATGGAGAGATATACCAGCTACCAACCACAATTTATAGGCAAGGAGGAATCATTATGGAAACAGCTAAATTTACCAAGCAGATGATCGATTTTCAAAAAGCAGCGTTTGATAACACCTATGCTGGTTTAACGGTTTTTCAGGACTACACTGAAAACATGACCAATGGTTTTCTAAAACAGTTTCCATGGGTAACTGAGGAAGGCAAGAAGCCGATTGAGAATTCCTTTGAAATCATGAAGAAATATCGGGAAGACTATAAAAAAATGATCGACGAGGGATTTGATAAGTTAGTGGAGGTGACGGCCTCTAACTAGTTCCCATCCTAAAACTGCTCTTTTGACCGAGATCTTCGTTATGCTCAAAATTTTACCCTCGGAATATCAATTATATGCACCCCAAGGGCACTTCTTTCAGGGCGCCTGTGGTAAAATTTTCAGCACGCCTTGATCTCAACCAGGTAAGCGAAGACTCCGAAATTGCTAATTTTATGACGGAAACTAACTAAATAGCTTTCATAAAAATTGGAAGGTCTCGGGGACTCGTACCGAAAGCTTACCATAATTGACAGCCATATGATACGGGCTGCTGGCCGAAAAAGGGATATATCATTTGAATATGACGAGCATCTTCCTTGGCCCAAAAAGTAGCGGACACGAACTCCCTGGACCATCATCTCTTAAGTGACTCTGCAAATAACCGAATCAATCAGATTATTTGCAGAGCTTCTTTTTTTTAAACTCATTTCTTCCGGGGGCTCACAACCGCCTTGCCATCCACGACAACGGTTCCTTCCTGGTTGGTACAGGTTGTATGCAGGACGACTCTGTTTTTATCGGTGTCCATCTCCTGGACGACCGCCTTGGCAGTGATCGTATCTCCTATTCTCGCAGGCGCCAGAAAGCGTAATTCCTGGCTGACATAGATTGCTCCTGGGCCGGGAAGATAACAACCGACCACCGTTGAGATGAATCCTGCCAGAAGAATACCGTGGGCTATCCTACCTTTGAAGAAAGTGTTTTTGGCATATTCTTCGTTTATATGAAAGGGATTGAGGTCACCGGATAGGCCTGCGAACAAATAGATATCCGATTCCGATAGTGTTTTTGAGAATTCAGCGGATTCGCCAATGCTCATCTCAACAATCGTCTTGCCGGTCATAGCGACCTCCTAAGCTGTATGTTGTGTTAGAAAACCCAGAAACAGGCTCCCGAATTATTATCTATTGTCGATCTATTTTTTAAGTGAGACTATCTTCAATTAATTTGTAGGCGTCATCCGTCATCTTCTTAAGATCGTCGCAGCCTCTTCGATATGTTTGCAGCCAATTTTCTATGGCACTTTTTGTCTCTTCCGGCACATCCCCTGCATTGGTAAGGAAGGTATACATTAAAAGCTTATTTTGTTCATAGGCACTCATCATCATGGTGTAGTTATAATCGAAGGCCATTTTGCTGGTCTGCATCATCTGTTTGAGATTTTGTGGTTTGGTCATGGCTGGCTCCTTTAAGCTCTGCTCACGTTTTTAATGATTAAAGACGGCGCTCCGCTCATCTTAAAAATAGAGACGATGACTCCAAATGTCTTCTTCCAGACTTTTCTTGTCTTCCTGCAGGGCGAGATACATTGAGGCGTTCTGGATAGCCAGCGCCCCGGTGTGTACCAGTGCTTCCATAACGGTAATGAAATCCTTTGGGTATTTACGACTACATTCGGAATATAAACGCATTTCTCCAATGGTCTCATCCTTGAGCCGTATGGGCAGGCAGACGATAGAATTGATTCCCTCGTCTTTTGTCTCCTTGGGATATTGGAGCTTATGGTCTGATTTCGATACATCTTCTATGATGATAGTTTTTCCCTGCAGTGCAGAGCCGATACTTTTTTCCGCCACAACCACTCCCTTGTCCAAAAAGTTATCGCTTAGGCCATAACTGGCGACAAGGTCAAGGGTTCTATCATTTTCGTTAAGGAGCCTGACAGTCACTCCTTTCATGCCGAAAGCCTTGCAGGATTTTTCCGACATATTACGAAGTACCTCTTTTATGTCCAGGCTGGAGTTAATGGCTGATGCCAGTTCCAGAAAAAGTGAAGAGTTGCGCTCTATACGTTCAAGCAGACGCGCTTTTTTCAGAGCGAGCCCACCGTTTACAGCCAAGGCTTTGATAAAGATTATGTCATCGTCTGAGAATTGGCGTTGATCGGCGGTATAGATAGAGAGGATGCCAATGTGATGATTTTCAACGACTACGGCAACCGTCAGGATTGAGGCTATACCTTCTGCTTTTTTTACCTCATGGTTTTCCAGGCGGGGGTCTGTGGTAGCATCTTCAAAGGCAAGAAAACCTTTCTTTTTCAGTGCTCCGAAAAGTTTCTTGGCACGTATGGGGTTTTGATGAATATAATTTTCAGACAAACCAAAACTTGCCTGATGAATAAAAATGTCCTGTTTTTGATCTGCCAGAAAAAGACAAGCTGCCTTCGCTTTCATGGTTTCCGTCGCGCTTTTGACGATTAGTTGCAGGAGTTCATCGACGGTGGCTGCAGTCCCGAATGCTTCACTAACAGTACAAAATGTTTGGAAATAATCTTTTTCGGTGCTCATGTTGTCTCTCCCCATACAAAGTCTGCTTTATTTGTTATGGATTATTCTGTAAAGTGTCGGGGCTTGTCTTTCGAGAAGCCCTTTTTCTTGGTGCTGTAGTGGTCTTTTTACGCGTCTGTTTTCTAGGTTGCTGATCCCTTGCCTTGAGCCATCCTGCTATTTTGGGCGCAAGTTCACGCTGGCATTTCGAGCTCACGTAAATACCGATGTGGCCGGTTTTCAGACAAATGTCTTCGGTATCTTTGCTGCCGACCGTTGAGGTGAGGTTCTCGCATGCCTCGGGAGGCACTAAGTGGTCGAACTGCCCATAAATGTTAAGCAGAGGCATGGTTAATTTATTCAGGTCAACCTTTCGCTCACCAACAACCATTCTGTTGTTGATTAGCAGATTGTCTTGAAAGCAATCCTTTATAAACTCACGGAATGTTTCACCCGGAAGATCTGGACTGTCAAATATCCATTTTTCCATACGGATGAAATTCTCGACAAACTCCTTATTGTCAAGTAGCTCGTAGAAACCGACATACTTATCGATCATCAAACGGGCCGGATTAAGCAGGAGAAAGCCAAAGTTGAGAAAGTCGCCTGGAACATTGCCATAGGTATCCGCCAGCTGGTCAACGGGCAATTTGCGCATCCAGAGATTTAAGAGGCCTGTGTCTATATCGAAGGAGGTTGGGGTAACAGTGGTAACCAGATTCAAAACTTTCTGCGGATGCAAAGCTGAATAGATCACGCAGAAAGTTCCTCCCATGCATATCCCCATGAGATTGATCTTAGCCACCCTATGTTTCTCCCGAATAAAATCGACGATATCATCAATATAAATGTTGACGTGGTCGTCAATGCCCAGGTACCGGTCTTTGCGGGAGGGGTATCCCCAGTCTATCATGTAGACATCCACTCCCTCCTTTAATAGGTTTTCCAC
>JAAUYI010127226.1_pt1 | contig 25860 bp, 42 predicted proteins | sample 7278041 | NCBI WGS metagenome assembly JAAUYI01 (sample SAMN14350216, study PRJNA611818) | marine sediment metagenome | isolation source: surface marine sediment (0.6m) | place: French Polynesia: Moorea | collected 2018-08
TTGGAACATTGGCAAATTAATTGCCCCCTCAATCGGTGCGTCTATTGGCGTTCCGTAGGTGCTTTTCAAAGCTTTGTACTGCTCCAAGTATTTGAACATGATACGACGTAAAAAATACGGCTGGAAAATGGCGTTAATGTCATTCAATATCAATCTATCCTGATAATCTTTTATAACGAAATGGGCTTCGGTTATTGCGCCCCTTTTAGTGTATTTGGCTTTATAACTGGCGGTCAATTTGATTTCGTCGCCCGATTTGGATAAGTGATTGATAACATTGACCAATCTAGCTGCATATTTTTGCAATTGTTCGCCCTCGATGTTGAAACTTGCCGAAATATTCACATTAAGCCAGATTTTACGTCCTTGGGGCTTTTGCTGTACCCGTCTTTTTAAACATTGGGGGTTGCCCTGTATATATCTATCAACGTCCAAACGGTTGCCAAAAATGGAATGCTCGAAAGATTTGATAGTTTCGGGTTGGGCTTCTGCAATCTTTCGCTTTAACTCTGTAACGCTGGCCTTATCGCCATAGGTGCAAAGGTCAAAGGCTTCCTCAAAGGAATCAACTCCTGACCATGTTTCTACCTCGTTGACATCACAACAAAAATCGTCCGTCCAACCGCTTGCCGTCATTTTCGCCCGTTGGGGCATTTGCTTAACGTCCGCTAAAAATTCGGTGTACCTCATTACGATTTGTTTACGTTGGCTCGGATTCTTTGGGCTTCGTTGTCGGGAAGCTTGTTATATACGGTAAGGGCTAAAATATCGTGCTTGCCTAGGTCCATTTGTTCTTTTACATCCCACAATTTACAGGCGTTTCGCATGGCTCTAAAGTCAATACCAGATGAAATGCCGAGTTTGTCCGCTTCCCTTCTGATTCTTTGGATATGCTTGACAAGTTCGATATGTTCAGGCTTTTCAAAACGGTTCAATTCTTGCCCGTCGCTTAATTTAAGTTCAACGTAGACAAAACGGGACTTTACCGAATGATCTTGAACGTTTGCAAAGTAGCCGTTTTCGTTTCCGTTTAATTTGGTATTCCCTGCTCCGATCAATATAAAATCGGGGTGACGTTCCACCATTTCGGACCCAAACAACGCCTTTCCTTGCTCAATAGCGGTATTGAATGATATTAGAACTTCGGGTTCTGCCCTGTCCATTTCATCTAAAAGGAAAAGGCCACCATTTTTGAAGGCTCTATAAAATGCGGTTTCGTGGTATTTGCCATCAATGGGGCTATTACCCCCAAACAAACGAAAGTTGTCAATGTTCAATCCTGTTTCAACGTAGAAATCCAAATCCAAGGTTTCAGCGGCCTTAATAGCGGTATGGGTCTTTCCGCTCCCTGCCGGTCCATATAGATAAACGTTGTTCTTAAGGTAGGCCAAACCCAAAACGGTTTTGAATTCAGGGCTTAGACCGTCAACCGTCTTTAGTTCACCCTTAAAGCTTTCTACCTTCATGATAGGGGAACTTTTTAAATGCTCTTCAATCATAGCCTTAACTTCACCACGGTTAACGGTGGCCTTTCTTTCTTTCTCAATATGCTTTTTGAATATCCCCAAGGCTAAATCTAGGTCATTGCTAGGGGTTTTCTGGGTTGCGCCCTTGGTGGGCTTGTTACCGTTGACTGGTGCAACGTCCAACTCTAGGGGTATAACTGTCTCGTTCATAACTTTCGATTCTTAACTGTTAATAATTGATTTAAAGAAGTAAACAGGAAACTACTATTAAGGCATCCAAATACAAAGTGATAACCATGGCCTTTGCAAATTGTTTCGTCGTTCCCTTAAATACTGATGCAGTGATAATACTAATCATAATGTAATGTTTTCGATTCTTAACTATTCTAAAGCTTTACATTGAATACTAATGTAAAACAAAGCAAACATAATACATAAACTTTGTATTATCCAAATTATTGTATAAAAAATTAGTAATAAATATAAAAAAAGGTAACAATTAGTTACAATGATAAAAATCTAATTATCTGATTTAGAGTGTTCTACAAACCTGAATAGTATTACTATTGATTTTTATTAAAATTTACATTTGGTCGTAGAAATTGAATAGGTGAACGAATAAAGGTTAAAAGGGGTTTTGTTGGGGGGTTTATCCTACAAATGTAGACACGTAGACACGTCTACACGGGATTAAAAATAAATCTCCGTACTCCAACACGTAGCAACCTATGAAAGCGGCTTAGGTGGCTTTAAATTGCGTGGGCGCAATGTGGGTGTAATTGAATTTTACTTTTACCTAACTCATTGATAATAAATGGAAATCAGATTATGACACTATATCAATATAGTTAAATAGTTCGACCAACTCGCCAGAAAAAAGTTGAAAATATATAGCGTGAATAGCAATGACCTAGGGGGGTGGGGTCAATAATCTGCGTTTCCTAGCGACGGGGTGGGGGGTCTATCACGTAGGGGGGAACCCCACACACAACCAGATACCACATTTTGGATTTGAACCGAACAAAAACCACTTTGGATTGATTAGGTATTGTACTGGTTAGCAGAGCAATCTAGTGCTTTCTGGAAACAAGAAATGTTTTTAGGGCGAGGCTTTGTAGAAAAACCATAGTTTTTTTAAGGTTAAAATTATTTTTGTAAGAATTGTCTATTATAGGGATGTAACTGGGTGGTCAGAATTGGTGTACAAATGGCTTTAGATTGTTCTACAAATGGAGTAGATATAGAAGCAAATCTTTTTCAAAGATTTTTACTACTAAAGATTTTTTTATAAGTAATTGATAGATTGGTGTTTAACCCTTAAAACGGCCAAAGTTAAATACCGTGGTCGTATTTAATTTTTATAAACATTTTTAAAAAAGGTTTATAAAAGTTGTTATAAGTGGCAACAAATCCTATTTTTGGTTTGACCTTTTGGGGCTATTTCATGGTAAAGATTGATATTAAGCCCATTAGCGTTAATGAAGCATGGAAGGGGCGTAGATTTAAGACGGATAAGTACAAGAGTTTCAGAAAAAGGGTACTCTTACATTTGAGGCCGATGAAACTGCCAGAAGAGGGCAAGCTTGAGATTCATCTTAAATACGGTTTTACGACGGCTGGTGCCGACATAGATAACCCTACTAAAATGATTCTTGACATCTTGAGTGAAAAGTTCAGGTTCAACGATAACCGCATATACCGCCTTATCATTGATAAGGACGTGGTGGGAAAGGGTAATGAGTACTTCTCTTATTCCATTAAGGTAATGGAATAAGGGCGAAGCTTTCTCCTTTTCTATAAAGGGTATGGGGAAAGATTAATAACGGGGCTGACCAAACCTTCTAACCAAAGAGGAAAGCCCATGTATTGAATGTGATATGGGAAAAAACAAAAAGCAGAAAAAGAAAAAATTAAAAGTCAAAGAGCCTAAAGTACGGTTGAGGGAAGTGCCGATTCGTGAACTGGTAAGGGAACTTCTTGGCAGGGATCGAGAAGAGGAAAAGGTTGACCCGATTACCGATATGGCGGTAGAAACCATGCAGACGGCCATTATTGTCTATGGCAAAAAGGTGATACGGTACGCCCTTCATGACGAGGTAAATATGACATCCGAGAGGGTGCCGATAGCCATTATGGAAAATCCGGGCGGTACACCTACCCAAGCCGTCTTTGAGATCATTGCCGACGAAGAAAAGTTCTTGGAGTTCAAAGATGACTGATACGGGGGCGGCATACACGCTCTTTGTCGTTGGACTGTTGAATATATTGACCGCCGTTTTCTGGGCATGGTACACCAAAAGGCGTTACGATGAAGATCAATTGAACCTTCTAACCTTTGGTCTCATGCTGTTCATGATGCTATTGAACGCTATTTGTGGTTCCATTATTCTTGAAGAGGCGTTAAAACGTTTGACGTAATGGAGCAGAACAGACCAGAACCCATGAAAATCTCATTTGACTTCGATAACACCTTGGATAACCCGAAGATGCAACGCATGGCCAAGAAGTTCATGAACATGGGTGCCAAGGTGTTCATTACGACAAGTCGGAGCCAGCAGCAGGGTACGGTAAGGTTGCCGAACCACGACCTTTTTAGAACGGCCAAGATGTTGGATATTCCGAAAAAACGAATAAGGTTTACCAACGGTGAACCCAAGGTATTGTTCCTAGAGGGCTTTGACCTTCATTTCGATGATATGTACGGGGAAATTCAAGACATTAACCGATATTCCCGAACGTGTCAGGGGGTGCTTTTTACACCCCATAATATTAGAAAACGATTGTAATGGCCTCAAAGTGCGTTTGGTGTGAAGGTACGGGCAGACATTGGGGCGTGAAATGCCCACCATGTATGGGTACTGGAACCTCAACACGGAGCATGAGGACACAGGAAAAATTATTGTACGGTGCAAGAGAAAGGAAATCGAAAAGGTAAGAGCCAAAAAAGCAATAGGCCACAAAAGGGCGTTGTCGTAAACCGTCGTGAGGCCGTTGTGTACATTCGGCCTGACGAGGATATTAAGGTTGAAATCAAGACACGTGATGTCAACGATGTTGAAATGGTACACTTCTTAAGGGATATGGCGAAGTTCTTTGCCGAAAACTTGGTGAACGATGCCGATGAAGTTGTGGGCAGTGACCCAGAAGCGCAAGAGGCTTATCTGGATTGGAGAATTAAACAGGCAGGATTGGGAGAATGAACACCATTAAATCAAAAAAATACGGTATTCCCGACAAGTGGGATAACCCCCATTCACACGACGAACGGGAATGGAGAGACGCTGTTAGGGACATCAAATCCCATAAAGGCAAAAAATTCTTCTACCGTCAGGAGTGGGACATTCCCCTGTACCATGGAAAGCTGGTGGTGTTCATTACCAACCGATTGAAAAAATTGAAAAGGGAACTTCCCGAATTTGGCGATGGTCCCCTGTATGCCCACACCGTTTACCACAATGCGAACGGCTGGGCTGGCTATGGCACCGTCCTCAATTTCTGGAATCAGAAATCACGCCTTACCCATGGGGCGATAACCCACGAGGTTATACATCTGGTCAATATGATTCTTGAGGACAGGGGCTTTCGGCCAGATTTTGCGAACGATGAAGCCGTTACCTATCTGGGCGAATGGGTGACAAACCGAATCTACCACATGATAGATGCCCTTGGCCTTGAAGTGGTGAGCGATAGATACCAAAACTTGTAATTATGGCAGAAGAGAAAAACACCGACGAAAAGATATTTTTAACCCCCGAACAGGCTTTGGATTTGATAGTCGATGGCGATTATGTACATACCTACATAAATCCGACCGGTGGTATCATGGTGGGTGCCGATCACAGCAGGGAATCGTTGATCGAGCAATTTAAAAAATACAAGGACAGTATCGAGATTTCTGGTCCCATGGCACGTGGCACAAAGCACGGTGTCGTAATAGTAAAAGGGGGTGGTTCAAACCTCTTTGTCGAAACCGATGAAACAAAATTGAACGCCTTTGACCCTATTGAATAGGGCATTTTTCTAACGGTTGGGAAACCAAAAATAAGCGAGGTTATGGAGAATATTGCAGAAGCCGCTACGATTAGCGGCAAGACTGCCCTACGCATTTTTTATTCAGAAGGGCAGACGTTCATTGAAGCGTGTAGGGATAAGATTGATTTTGACGGCTTTATACTTGAGGCTAAGAACCAAGGGTTTACACTTATTGAAATTTACAAGATTTGTCTTGATCGAAACAATGGGGTGTTCAATAGTGTGATAAAGATGAAGTTGGGTCAAATCTTCAATTGTTATTGATGCAAGTGTACAAGGCCACCATTAAAAATGGGCGGTTGAATGTTGTTAAGGCCAATACCCAAAAACTGAAACTGATCTACAATAGCATGGCCAACAACTGCATTATCGATTACGGTAAGGGCAAGAAAAGAATCCCAAGTACCAAAATCGACACCTACACGCCGGTTAAAGTGCTTTTTGGCAAGATGATGTTCTTCACATCGTACCATGCCATTGATATGAAACAGATGAAGGCCGCATTTGCCAAAGAGTTCATTGAAGGCACCAACGAAACCATAGAGGTTCTTGAGAACGACATTCTGCTATTGAGGAAAATGATTTATGAACTTGAAAAACTTTTGTGAATGAGAATGGTGGGCAAATATGTCTTGATAGAAAAAGACCCCGACGAAGATAAGACCGCTGGCGGTATCATTCTACCAACGAGCAAACCAAAGAACACGGGAACCATCATTGGTGTTGGTCCCAAAACGGAATATGTAAAGGAAGGCCAAAGGGTACTCTATCACCCGTACAACATGACAGACATTATCATCGACGGTAAAAAGTGTGGAATACTACGTGAAGATGGCCTAGTGAGCATCTTATGAAAAAGAAGCTGGCATATCTTAACAAAGATGTGTCACGTACCGATATAGAAGCCCTACGGTGGTACAGTATAGATGTTGAGGTAGGCCATACCAAAGTGTACCACGGCCACCATAAAATCTATGCCAAGCTATCGCCAATCGCAAGAATCGTCCTGGACCATGTTTGCGAGAAGATGGACAAGAAAAATTTTATCAAGAACGACAAGAAGTTCAAAGCTTCTTTAAAACGAAAATTTAAAAACAAGAAATATGCCGACAACAGCATTAACCGAGCCTTTAGGGAGTTGTACGATGCCGCTCTTCTCGACGATACGGGGCGACGTGGCATTTATCAGGTTAACCCCCTCTTCTTATGGAAGGGCAGCGAAAAGGCACGAATGAAGCTGTTACGTGAAATCCTTGAGGAACCCTACACGGGCATTATAAAAGAACAAAGGCACCAACGATTAAAGAGGAAAAATGAGCAAGGTAATCAATCTGGACCCACCGAAAAAAGGTGATGTCATTTACAAGCGGTTCCGAACCGATAAACGCCTTTGGGAAGAGAAAATCAGGTGGTTCTGGAAGTTCCATTACTATCGCTACTCGATTCGTTATGATGGGGCTTTAAAAACCCATTACCGATTATGGAAATACCCAAATCCAAAGTATTTAAAGCAAGCTTATGAAAAAGAATACGGACCGTATGATGACAAAGATGACGAAAGACATTCCCTTGGAAATCCGAATCCAAGTGGCCATTGAAGCGCACTACTTGGTCAATCATTGGGGCGATGTTTTTCCCTTGAACAAAGAAACCCAAGAAATGATGTCTCGAAATGAAAGGCAAGATGCCGTTTTGGAAATGGCCAAACCCTTGGTAGACGATGTATTGAAAACGATAAAAATATGGCGGCAAGACGGCTGCCCAATGATGAACGATGGAGAAGTACAAAATTGAAAAAGAGGTGACTGTAACCCAGTCCTACAAAAAAACCGAAACCCAAAAACTGGGGCTTCATGATTTTATTTCACAGAAGGTGAAGTATTTCAGGATTTTGAACAACATGAGCCAAGGCGAGTTGGCCGACAAGCTTAAGGTGTCTAGGCAATCGGTGGCCAATATCGAAGCTGGCCGTCATAAGTTGAGCATGGAACGCCTTGAGCAATTGTCAAAGATTTTTGGCGTTGACAGCAACCAAATACTCCCCTTTTAATGAAAGACCCATTACAGATGGATGTTGAGCAGTTGGATAAACTCTATGAAGAATGCAAGGATATTATCCACAACTATCACGGCTTCAACGTGTCACGTGAGGCTGGTGAATTGATTCAAAAGATAAACGAAATCGTCATCATCGCCATTAACCATGCGCGATCAAAACAAATAGTAAGCAAAAACTGATGTGGAAACACGGCAGTCTATTTTCGGGTATCGGCGGTTTTGACCAAGCTGCTCAATGGATGGGGTGGCATAATGTGTTCCATTGCGAGTTCCAAAGTTTTCCCCAGACGGTTTTAAACTATTATTGGCCAAAGGCAATCAGTTATGAAAACATCATCACAACAGACTTCACTCTTCACAGAAACAAAATCCACGTCCTTACAGGGGGGTTTCCATGCCAGCCCTTCTCAAACGCAGGGTCCCGAATGGGTACGGACGACAACCGCTATCTCTGGCCACAAATGCTACGAGCAATACGGGAAATTCAGCCCATTGCCGTGGTTGGTGAAAACGTTACTGGAATCCTCAATATGGAGCAATACGAGGTGTACGCTAGAGTGGACAGCCGTTCCATTGTACGCTTTGAGAAATTCGACCAGTTCGACGCAGTATATACACGACAAAGAACGCTGTTGGTCAACGACATCTGTAAAGACCTTGAGCAAGAAGGATATAAAGTACAGCCGCTTGTTGTTCCGGCTGCAAGCGTCAACGCCCCCCACCGAAGAGATAGAATCTGGTTTGTTGCCTACTCCGATGGCGCAATCGAGAACTACCGACAAAGAAAAGACCTTGAAGCGAAAAGAGAAGTACGGGGGCATGAAGAGGGCAATGTACTTGGAGAATTATCTGGCCTTGGGGCTGTTGCCGACACCGAGGGTAAAGGGTCAGGAAAATTACAGAACCAGAAAGGAGCGAAAAGGCCACAAGGTAGCAATGAGTTATTTAGAGGCGAACATACAGTACCAAACTGGGACGGATTCCCAACTCAATCCCCTGTTTGTGGGGGAAATGATGGGCTTCCCACCGAATTACACGGTATTGCCCTTTCTGACTGGATCAGGGAAAGCAGAAAAGGCTACGGCAACGCCATAGTGCCACAGGTGGCCATGCAAATTTTTGGGGCATTGCAGACACAATTAAAAATTGATTTAAAAGCAGCATAATGGCAGAACGTGTACGATTTGATTTGGACTTAACCGACGAAGACCTTGAGGCTTTGGAAGAGTTACAGCGCATTACCAACAGAAGCCGTAAAAACCTTTGCGAATCCTTGGTTTTGTTGGCCATAAAAACCCATCAAGAAAATGGTTCACTTATATCTATGAGCGATTTAGGAAAAATTACAGAAGATTAAAATGGGTAGATGGCTTATTGATGAAGGTGACAACGGCGAAAGGGCTGTTACCACAGAAGAACTAATGCAAATGGAGAACATTGCCTTGGAGTTTGACGGGTTCTATCCGTGGAGGGTAGTGAGCCGATTGCCAATAACCGATAGGGACTTAAGACGCTCCGACTATGTTTGCTTTGAGTGTGGCGTAAAGTATTTGACCAAGCAACAAAAACAGAACCTTATGGTTTTGAGCAGCCATATAGCCGAATGTGGCCTTTGCATGAAAATAAACAGTGTGTACCATATTCGACACTATAACCATTTACAAAAACCAAAAGAAGATGATTCACGATAACATTAAAAATTTGTTGTTTCAGTTTCAGCTAAAACTAACAGAAAGGTGGATTAACGCCGATACCGACAGTATGGAGGTGTTCATTGATAAATTCCTGAAAAAGAACGTGGTAGAACCGAATTATTCACAATTGAAAAAAGAGTACAAAAAGGCACTTCGAGAACTCAAGAAGCAAGGTAGGTTAAGCGATACCACTTATATCTACCTTCTTACTTTTGCCAACGATATGTAAGTTATTAACAATCAAGAGGTTTTGAGTTTGCGTATCAATTTGTCGATTTTAGAGAACTTCTTTTTCTCTTGTAACGGCACCTGAACCTTTTCCATATCAGGTATCGTTTCGGGCTTCAAGAGGTACTTGTGCATATCGGCAACCACCTTTTTTCCCAGCGTTGAAAGGGCATACACCTTACTATGGTACTTTTCGTTTTCGAGATAGAACGCAATAAAGTTGACCTTTCGCAACCGACTGAATTTGACCATGGTGTTTTTGGGTATGCTGTCATAGTCCCGTTTGGTGAACAGCCCCTTGGGTTTCAAGGCACAAAGCACCTCAAGTTCATAATGGTTGATGTGGTATTTTGCACACACGTAAGAACGCACTACCCCATAGTATTGCAGTAGGTCATCGTTCGTGTACAGCAGTAGGTTATTGGTTTTGGTACGCTTCCCCTCTTGGTAGTAGATATTGATGCCATGGCGTTTAAGAATACGCCTCGTCCGTTTTGATAACCTAGGTTCAAACACATTGTTTTCGGCCTCGCCCATACGCCTATAAATTTTTGCTAAGATAATTTAAAAGTGTAGTTTTGTTTGTGACGATTGCCATGGGAAAATTGTAAGTCGCAGTAAAGCAGGGGGATTCACCTAATTCCCATGCGATGAAAGTATCAGATTTTCCCATTGATCCCAATGTTACCATTAATGACTATCTACTTGGTAGCGATGCCGAGGACACCAACAAAACCAAAAACTATCCCATAAACAGCATTTTATCGCTGTTCGTGGCCAATCTGCCCCCGTCCGCTACCGGTCAGCAATTTTTTGAGAGTGGCACGAACACGACCTTATCGGGTTCTGGTACGCAGGGCGACCCATATTCGTATAGCGTCGCAAACATTCCAGAAGCGACGGTCATTACGGGGGGAACCGATATTTCAGTAAGCGGTATCGGTACGACCCAAAACCCGTACATCATAAACAATACCGCCGTTCCTGCTGGTTCTACTGCCGATCAAAACAGAATCATCGGGCGTATTACTGCTGGTAACGGTCCTGTTGAAACCCTTACCCCTACCCAAGTAAGAACCATTCTTGAGGTAGAGACCACTACCCAACTTATCGCTAGGGACAACGCCAATAGAAGCCGCTCAAGTCACACGGGTACGCAATTGGCATCTACAATATCGAATTTTCAGGCTGCCGTTGAAGCACTTTCAAGTTATAACAACGATGTTTGGGATGCACTCCCAGACGACGACATAGGTGGCGTTTCGTTTACTGGTGGCAATCTGATTTTGACCAAGAATGATGGGTCAAACTTTTCACAGTCTTTGGATGGCCGATATATGACGGGTTTGACGGCTGGTGCTGGTATAACCTTGACGGGCAACCCCCTTTCGCCAACGATTACCTTTTCTGGTAGTTTGACCGAATCCGACCCAGTATTTTTGGCTAGTCAAGCAGCCAATATTACAGCCCAGAACATTACAGACCTTGGCAATTTGTCAGGCACGAATACGGGCGACCAAGACACATCGGGCATTAATGCCACTACCCCAGTCAACGCCAACACGGTCCTACAGACCATTCTTGAGGATCATGAAGCAAGAATACAAGGTTTGGCCGCTGGTGGAGCGGATGGTGTGGTGTCCAATGTTGCCCTTTCAGGCACCGATTTGGTGTTCACGGGTTCAGGAGGTGGATTTAACGGTACGGTTTCGCTTGCCACTCTTGGTGGCGGTGCTGGTACTTGGGGGTCTATTACGGGAACCTTGTCAAACCAAACCGATTTACAGACGGCCTTGGATGCCCGTGTTGACGATTCAACAAACCAGAGCAGTCTTGGCGGTGATAAAGGCTGGACGGGGGAGCATACCTTCTTCAATACCACTACAAATTTTAGGGGCAAGGTTCATATAGATACCAGTGACCCTGCCCTTGCCCTACACGCTAATTCTGGCCAGTCGAACACCTATCTATTAACTGCCAGTTTATTGTATGCCGATGCAAATGGTGATCTTTCGTTCAACCCTTTGAATGGTTTAACCAACAATAAACTTGGGTTTACCTTTGTCTCTTCTAACGCATCAACAAGAAGAAATTACGCCTTGCCCGATGCCGACGGAACCTTGGCATTGGCCAGCGACATTCCAGCGGCGTTACAGCCTGATACGGCCAATTCAATAACGGCAATAACCTCTATTCTTTCGGGTAACAACAATCACGGCATAGTTTTAAACCCCACTAATAACACCGTGGTTGTTTCTGGTCAATTTGCCTTTATTTCCGTTGGTGATGAAGTCACTTTCGGTAATTACAATGCCGCAACCATACGAACCAACAATAACAACCAGTCGCTTGTAACCAAACAGTATGTAGATGAAGAGGTTGCTGGTGCTGCTGGTGCCGACGGTGTAATCTCAAACGTGGCCTTGTCAGGCACCGACCTGAACTTTACAGGTTCGGGCGGTGGCTTTAACGGCACGGTTTCCTTGGCTACTCTATCAGGAAATTCTTGGAGCGATGCAGTTGATTCGGATATTGTTCCCGATGCTACTGGAACCAGAACAATAGGTGCATCATTGAACAGGTTCCTTAACGGTTATTTTGACACCATCACGGCAGATTTCGTAAACTCTTCCATTGAAATCAACACGGAAAGCGTCTTTCTTGCGGATAACCCATCGTTGACGGGTTCGGCCACTAGGGGATCGATAGGCTATGTGAACGGTGATCTGTTCAGGATTAAAAAACCGACAAACAACGGTACGGAACATCTTGACCTGAATATAAACGCACTTACGGCCAATAGAAGTTTGGTATTTTCCAATACCGACATAACGTATAACGGAACCAGCCTTTTATCTGGCGGTGGCGGTGCGTCACAGCTTATCGATCTTTCAGATGTCAATACCTCTACCCCAACCAACCGACACGTATTGATTGCGGACGGTGTGGATTTTGAAAGCCGTTTATTGGTAGAAAATGACATTTCGGACTTGGGCAGCTATTTACCAACATCAGGCGGTCAGGTAGCTGGCAGAATCACGTTACCGTATGCTTCTGGTGAACTTAGGTTTGTTACCCAGACATCAAGCAATTGGGATATGTACGGCGGTATATTGGGTAGGTTCTATATAACCGATGGCACCAATACCTATGTTTTGAACAATGGTGCGCCATCCGATAGTGACCACATCGTTACCAAAGGGTATGCCGATGGCACCTATGCAGTAGCAGGCTCTGGCTTAAGTGCCGATCAACAGAACCGATTATTGAACGAGAACAAAACCATTGAGGTATTAAAAACGGTTGATGAAACCCTTAGTACAGAAGCCATTGAAATATCTTCTGGGACAAACATTGGTAAAAAACCCTTTATAACACCTAATTCAGCAGCCACGACAAGGGTAATGACCCTTGGTAATATAGGTGATAACGGTGACACGATAAATTTTTCTGGAAACAGCTTAGTTGCCGATGCTGTTTTACAGGTTAGCCCAGACACGGGCATATCGTTTTTAAACCTACCAAGCGGCAACGCTTTTACCGTTACAAATGGAGAATTGGCCGTAGCAAGAAAGATAAGTACGACGCAATGGCGTATTGATGGTAGTTTTACCCCTACAAGTACCGCCTCAACTAACATATTTACGGCAGTTTCCCAAACCAATCCAGATAGCCCAAGTTCGGCAACGATACTTGATGCCAATACCAATGGTACGGAAGAGTTTATGAACGAATCTGAAACGTACTTTGGCGTAAGCCATCAGGCCGATGTTCCAAGTGGCGCAACCACTACCAATAGCGTTGAGTACGCTAGAAATGAAACAACGTCAGGTCAAGAAAGAAGGCTTCAAATCGACGATTTTGACACTCATATTACGGGCTTTTCTGCTGGAACCACGTATAATTTCAGCTTATGGATCAAGCATATTTTGAATTCTGGAACACAAGCGGTAAGAATCAGCTTTGTAAATTCTGATGTACTTACCTCTACCGTAGGTACTGTAAGTGGCGAACACATTTCGCTTACGCTTACCGATAGCACATGGACACAGGTAACTGGTACATTCTCTGGCAATGGTACAACCATGGAACTTGAGATTGATGGTGCTTTCGGTGTTGTTGCCGATTACCAAGTTAGGGTAGCAGAAATTACCGTTACGGAATAACCTCAAAAAAGTAAAATATGCCCCTTAATCCAGTAGGCAACATTATCTTTACCGACAAGCAGAAACAATTACTGCAAAACGCCTTCAACAATCCGTCAGGTTCATTTCCTGATAACACCACAGGGTATTTTGATGATATTGCCGAACTGAACACAAGGGCAGAAGAGTTTCGTTCCGATATGTCAACAACTGGTGACGATAGGGGCGCATGGGATATTTTTCACCCCGGCGAATTCACCTTGGCCAGATTTGGCGGTGACACCACCAGCGAATCAGACGACGTGAACCAACCTTTTCCTCCATGGTGGAACAGTCCATTGGGGCTGGGTCCCTTATACTCGAACCGTAATATTCATGCAGCGGCATTAAAAGCCTATGCCCTTGACGATGTTGCTTTGGCTGGGTACGTTTTCGACGCTTTGTTGCAAAGAGCGCAGGACGAAGATTTGGATTACAGCAATGGTGGAAGTCGCAGACTGGGTGGCGAACCCACCAAAACCAACTCAACGTATGGAACGGTAGAACGATTCCCGTATGAGCGACAAGAGGATTTTCGTTGCGTGATTGCCCAAAACTATTTTATGGTATGCTCCAAAATGGAGCAATATTTGGTAAGTTTTCTAATCACCTACGACTTGATTAAGAACACCACCAACTACATAAACAATGGCGATATTGTTACCTATTGGTTTCAAGACTTTTATCGTTTTGTAAAATTTTCGGCAGACAGGCATACAAACTACTGGTTAGGTTCAAATTGGCGATCGTTCCAACAAGATTGGGCGAGGCCAACCAACATCTATTCAGGTGAAAATGTGGCCTATTCAGCACCATCAACGGTACTGTACAACACGTCAGACGCTGCCGCACAAGGCATTCAAAACAGGGCTGCCGACACCTATTGCTACATATCGAGTTTTGGCAAGGCATTCCCAACCTCGGTAGAATCATCCGAGGCCAACAGTTTCGCCTATGATATTTTTAGGGCAATGATGGCCATTTGTGTTTTTGCAGATGGTACAAGCCATGAACATTACAGATGGAGTGCGAACCCCGATTATATACACACCCAGTACATTAAATGGATGTTCATGGCGCATACCAACGAGGTAGCCGTTGAACGTGGGTATTTGCCTATTTCAGAAAAGGGAAAATTTTATGATTACACAACTTTCCAAGGCACCGATGAACTTTTTTCTGGCGCAACGTTTTCTTCAACAAGCGGTGGTCCTAAAAGCTTGTCATTGGTCATTAGGAATTTGGGCAGGTATTTCAGGAATAGTGCTGACGGAGGCTACCGAGACGTAAGGTACACCAACACGGGGGTTTTGTACGACAGAACCGACAGAACAAACCTTATAATGGCCGTTTATTTGAGTTACGATGATACCAACCAAGAAATTCGTGACTTTAAAAATTTTAATTCAAGTGCTGGTTACGTTTTGGGATTAAGCCCTACCAGTCAAGCAAATGGACAAACTCCACATAGTTTGGGTACGGGCTGGGGTTTTGGCCAAGCTATCGGTGGACATATTGCCTTTGGTGAAACCAATGCTTTTGGCACGGTCACTTCGCAACCAGTAACAGGTAATAATTCACTAATCTATTATATAAACCCCTAATGGCAACATATTATGTAACATCGACAGCTATTGGTGGGGGCAGCGGAACCCAAGGTAGCCCTATGAATCTGTCCGAGGGGTTATCAACGGCAATTGCTGGTGACATCGTATATATCCAAAAAGGAGATTATGGAAGTTCAACATATTCACAAAACAACAACGGAAGTTCAGGTAATCCAATAAGGTTCATTGGCACAGAAACAGATTTTTCCCCAATTGCAGCATCAACAAAAGTTTCGCCCTACGACGGTGTGACAAGGGAGCGTTGCACCTTTACGGGGACCGATGATATAACAAACGGAGATTTGCCTTTTATTGATTCTGGTTTGAGTAACGGGCAAAGTGGTGTTGGCGACGGGCTGACAATTTCAGGTAATTTTGTTGAGTTTGAAAATTTTGCCGTACGTGGTTACTTGCGTGGAATTATAATCAACGGTGATGACTGTACCGTAAAAAACGTGGCACAGGATTTTACGGGTTTACATACCAATGACAACACAAGAGAAGGGTTCATACTAGGCGTCAACTGTTGTGATGGCAGGGGAATTGTAATAAACGGGGCTAGGTGTACCATAAACAACTCTTTCTCAAGGGATGCGTCACATATCGGTTTTGAAATGAACGGTGACAATGGAAATTACAACAACAATGAAGTTTACAGTAGCAATCTTCCTGCCAACGCAAACACAACGGATTATCAATATCTGATAAATGGCGACAACCAAACCCATAACAATGTTATCATTGTCAGAGAAGTGGGAACCGTACACCGATCACACGGTATAGTCTTTCGACCAGAAGGAGCCAATACTTCAAGAAACAACGTGGTAGATGGTTTTTATTGTGAAAACTCAAAAGTAGAATTACAGAACCGTGACACTCAATTCAATTTGGTTAGAAATGGGTTTATTCTCGATACCTCAACTTGGACCAATGATAGTGTAGAAAATTTTTATGACGCAGCACATATCACTTTTGCAAATGGACCGCAAGATAATGTTGTTGAAAATGTACGTCTTGAGAACACCACAGCGGCCGTAAAACTTGCCGATTGGGGAAGTGGTGCCAATGATGCTGGTTTAAGGAACAGGGTGAACAATATTGTGGCGGTAAATTGTAGGGAGGCGTTCATCTGGTACGATGACAATGGTATTGACCCAGCGATTGATTTTAGAATGTACAATTGCACTTTTGACAGGGGTGCGAATGGAGGTTCTTTGTTCAGAATTGAAGGGGGTACATCAAATTTAACCCTTCAAATGAAAAACTGCAATCTAATAGGTTTCACAAATTTTATTGAACAGTCAGGAACATCGTTTTCTGTTGACGGTAGTTCGGTTTTTGATAGAATCAATATAGACGGAGGTTCATTGACACCAAGTACTTTTACGCCCTACGTTGACAGCAACATAACACAGATAAGTGCCAGTTATGTAGATACGGCCAATTATGATTACACCCCTGTTACGGATGTTTTGGAAATAGGTGGTGACTTTACGGGAGAATTAACAGAGCAGGGATTTGATTTTGATGGCGAAACAAGAACAAGTCCTTTTACGGTAGGCGCATTTGAGTTCAACCCTACAAACGGTTCATTTGAGCCTGTTATTAACAACAATATAATTTCATACATAACAAATCCATAAAGTCATGAAACGATTGATTTACAGCAGTAGATTTTGGGCAACGGTAATAGGTTCGGTACTATCGGCGGTTGCCTACAAAATATTCAACGACCCTACCTACTCCTTTGCCATCTTAGGGGCTTTTACGGCTATCGTGGCCACCACAGCGGTTAAGGATTCCATGAGGGCGCATGCGAACAAAAATTACATTGAATCTGTAAAATAAATGGCATGGACCAGCGGTTGGAATTCCTGTTTTTTTTGGAGGCGGTCACGGCTTGTGGTGTTTGTCTATTCACCGCTACCGAGAACCTGATCGTTGGTAATGTCTTGAGTGTCGAACAAGCAATCTTCATCATCTGTTTTTCTTTTGGCATGGCTGTTACCTTTTTAAAGGTTGCTGACATCATTAAGGGATGGATAAAAAAATCGAATGAACGTTGAATGGAACTTAATACTTACCGCCTTGTTTACTTCCAGTCTTGGTTCACTTGTTCGGATTGCCCATGATAATGAAGATAAAACCATAGGATTTCAGCATGGCTTTTTGGTGTATATATGCTCTTTGACAACAGGATATGTATGCTATGAGGTGGCTATCCTTTACGATAGGTCATGGATAGTCGGGGTGCCTTCATTGGTATTGAGCCTTGGTGCCGTTGAAATAACCAATGTGTTCAAGAAAGGTTTGGGCTTTGTGTTTGAAAAACTGCTCAATGCGGTTCCCGATGCCCTTATTGAAGCTGGCCGACGTGCATTGAACCTACCACCAAGCCAAAAACCGCCTAATGACGATATACAATGACACTATTTGAAAAGATTTTAGAGTATTTCGGCCTATTTCTGTATATGAACGCCCTAATGGGCTTGATTCGGGTGCATCATCATTTAAAGAGGTTTGAGTTGGTACTGTTCTTTTGTGGCATTGCCATTGCCGTGGTCACTTTATTGAGCAGCCTTTCGGCAGACGAACCTTTGCCCGTTATGGTACTGTTGTGCCTATTGTTTTTGTCGTATTGCTATTTCTACCTAGGCACTAACCTAAAGTCACAGTTTTTCAATCCGCAGAACGAGTGGGAAAACTCCTTTAAGGAAACCATACGCAAGGCCACAAGCTTTATCGAGCCGAACCAAGAAGATCTGCCCGATGTATTTGTCGGTATCAAAGAACTATTGCAGTTTCCCGTTGGCAAAAAACTGCATATTACCAAGAAGCTGCTGTTCGAGCGCAAACTGACAAAATCAGGCCATATTTTGTTTATGATTGTCATGTTGTCAGGTGCAACGACACGTTTTTTTATACATGACCTTGATGAACTGCATATATGCGATGAAGGCATTTTAATTATCTGCATCAAAAACGACGATGGAGAGATAACACGCATCCATCTTAAGGAGAACGAAGAGTATTGGGTAAAGGCCGGCACAAAACACTCCCTGCAAACCAAAGAGTTTACGGTGGTTCGCAGCTATTTTAAAGTATAACCCATAAATCCCTTATATCATGTTACGAGAACTATTTGAAAAAATTTTAGAGAAAATTAAAAACGGTGTTGCATTGACCGTTAAAGAGAAAATTGCGCTATGGGCAAAGAAAATGGGCTTTTTCGGAACCGTCTACGGCATAATTGCTGCAATATCCTTAATTTTATCACTCTTCGGAGCGAAATTTTTTGGCATTATTGCCTATTGGGACATCTTTTTGGTAACGGTCTCAATCTTTGCTACCAAGAACTGGGATGCCTTAGTGCTTCTCTATAAAAAACAGTACGACCGCTTTTTTTAAAGCCCAGTACAACGGGAAAAATCATCTTCACTCCAAGTAAGCTAGTTCTTATACGGAACTATGTTTACGATCAAACTATACCGCCATTGGCAGGATAGGAACCAAACCTTTGGTAATGTCGTAGTGTTCGACGAGGACAAGAAACCCGTGTTCTCTTCGGCCTGTATTGAGCGTGGTTGGCGAAACAACGAACGTCAGGTGAGTTGTGTGCCTACCGGTCAGTACCCCATAGTTTACGAACATTCCCCACGTTTTCAGCGACACCTTTGGGAACTCAAGAACGTTCCCAACCGAAGCGAGTGCAAAATACACCCAGCGAACAACTGGTATCAGCTTAACGGCTGCATTGCTTTGGGCATTAAACTCAAAGATATAGACAGGGATGGCTATATCGACGTAACCAGCAGTAGACCCACGCAAGACCTCTTCCATACTGCTATGAAAAAGGCGACGAGCGCAATTATAATAATCAAAAACACTTTTTAAGATGAAAGAAGAAGTAGGAGGCCTACGGGAGTTGGAGGCGTTGAAACAAGCGGTACAGATGGGCGTAAAAGCTGGTATCTATTCCATGGAGGATGTTGTGGTATTGCACCACAGCTTGCAGACGGTGGCGCAATTGGTCAATGATGCCGTGAACCCTAAAGCAGAGGCCAAAGAAACAGAGGACACACCAGAACCGCAACTCGAAACCGTGACGGATGAAGAGTAAGGTTCTTACCGTGCTTATAGCCGTACTACTGCTCATTATCGGATGGGCAGTAGTATATAGCTATTTCCAGCAAAGGCAGTCAGAAGCGGAAAGCAACTACAAAAAAGCCCTTCAAGAACTAAGGGCGAACCATCAAAAAGCGATTGATTCACTTCATACCGTTGTCGATTCTGCCAAAGCCGAAATAGATACCCTTAAGTCCGAAAAAAAGGATTTGGTCGAGGCATTGAAGCCGATTAAGAAAAAATTGAAGAAGTATGAAAAACCTCGCTATTATGCTGATGCTACTTTTGATACCGAAAGTAAGCGTATCGCAAACAGCCGTTATAGATACAGTCAACAAGACAGTACTGCTGGACCGAGCCAAAGTTATCGAGATTGGCAAGATTATTCAGAACGAAGAGGCATTGTTCCAAGAAAACAAATTACTGAAAGAGGCCATCGCAACGATGGAGGCCATTATAGCCAACCAAGAAAGGCAACTTGAAATCTACGAAAACCAAGTAGTTGCCAACCTTGACAGTATTGCCAACCTACAAAACGACATTATCGGAATCAATGATGAAATGCTCCGATTGGAAAAGCGAAACAACAGCTTTGGCCTTTATGGATATGGTGAGGTAGGTACGCCCGTGGGCGACTACCAGCACGTGATGTTCGGTTTTAAAGGCGTAAGGAGAAGAATGTTGTTTTCGGGCAGCGTTAACCCCGTGAACGAAAATATGGTGTACGCCTTGGGCGTGGGCTTTAAAATATTCTGATATGCAGGGAATACACGAGTTTATCATTGAAATAAAGCACCCGTTCAAGAACACCATTTCACATGGTAATCTTGAGTTGTGGGTAGACAGCGATTTTGACCGGTTCCAGCACTCCAACCGTGTCGGCACCGTTATCAGCACCCCATTGAACGAATACCATGGTATTGCAGAGGGCGATGAAGTCATGATCGTGCAAACGGTGGTCATGCCCCATATCACAAAAGATGGCCGACAGCCCAGCCCCCATTTGGTAGATGCCATTAAAGGTTGGTATCGGGCAGAACCCAGTCTTGTGGTGATGCACAAAAAACCAGACCAAGAATGGCGAAGCTTTGATAGAAATGTCTTTTTGGAGCGCATAGAGGAATCGGAAGAAGCCTATGAGCGTAGTGGAATAATTTACCAAACCAAAATTGAAAAGCTTTTTAAACCGTATTCCCGTGTGGCCTTTGCCAGCCATTTGTTGGACGAGCATGGCATCAAGGTAGGTGACAAAGTGTACCACAGCCCAGATTTGCACGAATACGAAATCGACGGAAAAACCTATTACCGAACCCCTATTGATTTCATTTATGGAAAAAGAGAAGAATGAATCGGTAAGCTATTACAGGGAAAACCTACCCGATCTGATTGCCGACCTTAAGGTAGCGGTCGAAAACAACCGTGAGGTGATAAAACAGGCCGTTACGGGCGATTTATCGGAAGATAGGTATGTCAATGTACTTAAAGCCCGTAGAATGGCCGCAGAGGACACCATTTACTTTTTACGGCAGATAGATATACTTGAAGCGGAATTGAACGGTACGGACGTTCCCAGCGACACCAAAGAGGGTTCTACTGGCCGCAAGTCATGGTCAAAACGAGTGGCAGAACAGCGAAGTGCATGATAAAGTACATTGGTGACATAGTAGAAGATGCCGTTCCAGAGAACATAATCAAGGCCACCAATGCAGTCAACGGATGGAAATACGGCTACAATGCCGAACATGATTTGGTCATCATTTCAAAAGATGGCACCATAGGCGATGTGTATGAAGTGAACGGTTTGCGCATTGCCCTACCCAAAAAACCAGATGACAAATACATCGACAACTATAAACTGCCCCATCGTGAACAATACTGGCGCAGAAGCCCAGAACCGAAAGGGCTGAACCAGCATACCCAGTACAATGCCGAATATGAGGACTATATCGCCGAGCAGTTTCGCCGAAGGATAGAAGGCCATTGGGTCTATATCAACGGTGAGGCGTTCTATATGACGGGTACGACCTTCTACTTTTTAAATTGGGTACGGCTGGATGAAGGCTACCCCAATTTTAGGGTAATCCAGAACGATCTAATGATCTACTGGGAGGCGTGTAAGGCCGACCCTAGATGTTATGGTATCTGCTATGTAAAGAACCGTCGTTTCGGCTGGACCTCCATAGCCATCGGCGAATGTTTGAACGAAGGCACGGCCATCGAGAACAAGCTTTTGGGCTTGATTTCCAAAACCCGTGAAGATTCCAAGAGTATGTTCAATAAGCTGGTCATGGCCTTTAAGCGTTTGCCCAGTTTCTTCCAACCGATTTGGGACGGCACCACGACACCAAAATCAGAACTGTTGATGACCGCCCCTACCCGTAAGCGCAGCAGCAAGGACGATTATGAGGAAGAGGAAGGTATCAATACCCGTATCACATTTTACGCCACGGTACTCAATGCCATGGACGGCGAAAAGGTGTTCCGCTCCGTATTGGACGAGTTTGGAAAGTTCCCCAAAGAAACCCCAGCCGATAGGTATTGGTCAATCGTCAAGACATCGCACCGTGTCGGGGGTAGAATCGTCGGCAAGTCGATGGTAGGTTCAACCGTGAACGCACTCAAAAAAGGGGGTGCCGAATTCAAAAAGGTGTACTACCAGAGCGACCCCACCGAGCGCAACAAGAACGGCCAGACCGCCAGCGGATTATATAAACTCTTCATTCCAGCACAGTACTGTATCGAAGGCTACTTTGATAAGTTTGGTTTCAGTATTTGGGAGGACCCCATTGAACCAATCGAGAACGAATATGGTGAATTGGTCACTATCGGTGCCAATACCTATCTCGATAACGAACTTGAGGGGCTTAGGGAAAGCCCAGAAGAGTACAACGAATTTCTGCGCCAGTTTGCCCGTACCGAGGCACACGCCTTTCGGGACGAGGCCACCGATTGCAGCTTTAACCTAACCAAGATTTACGAACAAACCGACTATAACGAAGAAGTCGGAGAGCGCAGAATCACAAGAGGTAATTTATATTGGAAAGATGGGATTCAAGACAGCGAAGTAATTTGGTCGCCATCACCCGACGGAAGGTTTTATACTACACACCATCCCAAGGCCGAGTTTAGGAACCGATGGGAAATGAAGATGGAGCATAGTGTGTACGCTAAAGCACCAATAGCGACACATTTAGGAGCCTTTGGAGTTGACCCCTATAACCGTTCCAGAACAGCCGACGGGAAAGGATCAAAAGGTTCTATACACCTTTACACTAAGGGGAATATGGAACCGAACTGGCCTAGCAACCAGTTTATTTTAGAGTACATTGATAGACCCCGAACGGTTGAACTGTTTTACGAAGATGTTATAATGGCCATGGTTTATTTTTCCATGCCCATACTATCGGAACTTTCAAATGAGGATTTTCTTAAGACTTTGGTACGTCGAGGGTACCGACATTTTTCTTTGAACCGACCTGATAAGAAATGGCGTGAGTTATCACCCACAGAGAAAGAACTTGGAGGGGTGCCGCCCCAAGGTCAGGTAATTGCCGATGCCCAATTCTATGCCGTGGAAGCCTATATCGAGGACCACGTGGGCGTAGCCATGAACAGCGATGTTCGACCCATTGGTGATATGGGCAATATGTACTTTAACCGAACCTTAGACCAATGGAAGGACGTTGACCCTGAAAAGCGCACCAAGTACGATGCCTATATCTCAAGTAGTTTGGCCTTGATAGCCAACCGACGATGGATACATGAGCAGGATAGTAAGCCAAAACGCAAGTTTGCGCTGCCCTTTAAAACCTACAACAACAAGGGGGCATTCAGTATTCCAATTTAGAACTGTTCAAAGCCCTGAATCCAAGCGTCAATTTTTCCAATAAACGGCAGTCGTTTTAAGAATAAATAAGCGATTATTGCGGCCTCTTCGCTGTCATAATCTTTGTACAGGCCATAATCATCATTGCCCCACAAAGAAACCCGATAAACCTTGGAAATCGGAAGCATACCATGATATATCAATTTAACTTTGTTACCCTCAAAATTTGGGTGCCAATCATCTACTGTAAGCTTTAAAACTTCCTCCTTTTTCATAAAACATCATATAGTGTACACCCACGCTTCTCATTATCAGTTACTTATGTTCCACGTGGAACAATCGGTATATTTTATTCGTGTATTTCGTTGCCTTCGCTAAGGCCACATTTGCCGCAAAAAAGATGGGTGAACAACTCCCCGTTTATCCCAATAACTTTGCCCTTTTGGTATTTGTGTGGTTTTTTTCTCCACTCCAAAGCCTCGTCCAAGTACGCATCAAAACGGCTTTTAGGTTCCTCGTTGCTCATTGTTGCCTAAGATTCAATAAGGTAATATAGCTAAAGATTTCGGCCATAAATTCCTTGTCCGAGTTGATTCTTTCAAGCTGCTCCCTATTGGGTATGGCGAGGTTCAAATCTTCATCGAACACCAATATAGAACAGCATTTATAGCATATTCCGACATCGCCTACCTTGGGCTTTACCTCTTTTTTAAGGTTGGTATGAGCGTCCAAATACTGGCCGCAATTCGGGCATTTATCTTCTTTAAATTTCATTTCGTACTTCCAATATATTAACGGCGTTTCGCTTATCGCTGATGGGTTCAAAACCTATGGTGCAATCGTACATTTCGTTCTCAAAATCGAACAGGTTCATAATGGCCTCAACGTGGTGGGGGTTGGGCATGGCACCAGCCTTACGGTACGATACCGACAGGTGGGCAACCAGACCTTCGGGGTGCTGCTCAAAACTGAAGACCGCCCTAAACCCATGGGGTATTCTAATGACGTGTTTGGGGTTATCGCCCACAGGTACGTAGCTATTCGGATAACCGTTGTTTAGTCTAACCTGTTTGGCCAATTCCATTACCGTTTTCAGCGGCATAATGTTGGCCTTGGCATGGTCAATTATCTCTTTTGCCCGTGCCTTTATTCGTTCGTCGATCAACATGATTTGTTTTCCCATCATCAAGTTTTTTGTTGGTTATTTTATTGCTGTACCAGCCCAGCAAAAAGCCGAATATAAACGCTCCAAAACATAATATATCAATAAAGGTTTCCTTGCTCATTTTGATAGTCTTTTGGCATCTTCCAGACTTAAACCGTAACCAATATTATCCATAGGGTCGTTATGCACTATTGAACAACACTTAGGTAGTGGGTCAGGAATGTTTGTAGCGTTCCAGAACAGCCAGAAATTACCCATACTATGCGGTGTCCTATGCTCATATTTCACGCCCATGGCATCCACGTGTTTTACGGGATGTTCGTGCTTGATACCCTCATAGGCAGCGCACTCAAAATCAAACTTAAAATGGGTGTATTTAGTCATCCTTTATCCATTTGACACCATGGCGTTTTTCAAATTCTTTAATACTAAAAGTGTCGGTAAATGTAGTGGCAAAGGTTCCCGAAGTACAATGTTCATTCGGGCAAACATAATACCACCAAGGTTCGTCCTTGTATTTCACTCCTTTATGGGTAAAGGTAGTTGTACCCCATACTGGAACCAAACGCTGCCCATGGCAGGGCGAACGTATGCCCTCATGCTCAAAGGGTACGTCATGGAACGTATCGCACTTGGCGCAGTACTTAAAATTTACGTCGTTACTGTTCCAACTGGTCATATTGCACGTAAGGCACTTAATCGCCTTTTGGTTGCCCTTTTCCAGTATCTCGTAACTCTTTTTCGTGGAGGTACGTTCCCATCGTGAACCCGATATGGAATACCTCATTGTGTTCCAAAAGTAGCGCATTGCCGAACTTATACTTGATACCCAATTTTCTCGCATATTCAGTCATTAAATGTGGTGTAAAATACTGGCAGACAAAGAGAATGTAGTACGTGGCCTTCAAGTCCATTTCTGGTATGCTCGGACTATCGGGGGTACTGGCATAAATTTCGGTCATCAACAGTACCCGTAGGTGCTGACGGTACTCAAGAAGCTTATCAAGGTTTACCCCATATTTGAATTCGGATAACAATGCCCCTATCGGCACGGTCATTTGTGTTTTTTCGCACCAGTATTTTTTAATCATTCTTCTTCTTTGATTTCAGCGTGTAGAACCATGGCAATTATGGCATGATGCCCTTTTGCCGCTTCATCCCAAGTTTCGTAACGGTCAATGTAGCCATCATATTCACCACCAATAACCATGGTTTCAAAAATCAAGGGTCGATACCCCTCTTTATCCTCTTCGTTCCATCTACCATAACGATGGTCCAATCCAAGAAAAACAGTAGAAATTTCAGTACCGTCAGGCAGCACGTCAAAAGTGACGTTCCTGTTACCGGTTTCAAGCCATTTTGCCCATTCAAACAAGTTTTCGCAGGGTACGGGTTCTTTACCTTTTAATATGTAGCGTCCTGATTTTCCCAAATCAATGTCAAGATATACAAAAAAAGTAATTTTTATAAAAAAA